>Ga0307981_1000789_pt1 | contig 30794 bp, 26 predicted proteins | sample OrgLakmetagen987_FD_201849 | JGI IMG/M metagenome (GOLD analysis project Ga0307981, IMG submission 201849) | Saline water microbial communities from Organic Lake, Antarctica - #987 | ecosystem: Environmental > Aquatic > Non-marine Saline and Alkaline > Saline | place: Antarctica: Organic Lake... | reverse complement strand
CGCCTACTGTCTTGTCGTCCCGCGTGATCCTAACTGCCATCAATAGCCTCCCAAACTCTGCGGCCAATGAATCAGCTTATTCTGCAAAAGAAAATCCCAGAGTCAGATCTTAAGGCCGTTGGTATTAGCTTAACTCTATTGAGTTAATCATTAATCAAGGCGTGCCAGCAGGACCGCAAAACCATAAAAACCGCCATTGATACCAACCGGGAGCATCCTTATGAAGACGAAAATTCAAGGTCTGGCCGCCGCTGCGCTGACTTCTGTCGCTGCCCTGACGGGCTCTGCCGCGTGGGCCGAGGTCGAGATCGAATACTGGCAGTATTTCTTTGACGCGCGGGTCACGGCGATGGACATTCTGATCGACAATTTCGAGGCCGCCAACCCCGAGATCACCGTGACCATGACGCATTTCCCCTATGCCGATTACCGCACCAAGGTGGCCGCCGCGATCCCCGCCGGTGAAGGCCCGGACGTGGTGCAGCTCTTTTACGGCTGGCTGAACGATTACGTCGAGGCGCAGTTGATCCAGCCTTTGCCCGTCGACGTGTTCGACCCTGTGATGATCGAGAAAGAGTTCTTTCCGATGGTTCAGGCGATGCGGGACGGCGACAATTACTGGGCGCTGCCGACGGCTGTGCGGTCACTGGCGCTGTTTTACAACGAGCGTCTGTTCGAGGAGGCCGGGATCGAGGCCCCACCCACGACACTGGACGAGCTGGTCGAAGTCGCGTCCAAGCTGACCAAGCGTGACGGCGCGGGCAATATCACGCAGGTGGGCATCACCGCAGGCATGACCGCGCAGGACCATCACTGGTTCCGCGAGGGGCTTGTCCGGCAGTTCGGCGGCACGCCCTATACCGACGATTACCGCACGGTGAACTACAACAACGCGGCGGGTATCGCGGCGCTGGAATATTACACCAACCTCTTTACCGGCGACGATGCCGTGTCAGCCGTCGCGTTCATGGACGAACCGCAAGCGGCATTCAAGGCGGGCCGCGCGGGCATGCATATCGACGGGTCGTTCCGCATCGGGTCGCTGGACGGCACGCGCGGTCTGAAATGGGGCGTGGCGGAATTGCCCGCCGCGATGGACGGCACGCAGTCGAACTATTCGTCCTATTGGGTGAACGCGATCACCACCAAGGCGGAAGGCGAGAAATACGACGCCGCCGTCAAATTCATGGCATATCTGGTGTCTGACGAGGCGATGCAGATCTGGCTGGATACGGTCGGCGAGCTGCCCGCCAAGCCGTCCGTCGGCATGACCGATGCGAACGCCGCCGATCCGGTGTTCGGCCCGTTCATTCGGGGTCTGGCCTATGCCAACACCACCAAATTCGTCAACGAATCCGGCCAGCGGCAGCTGATGGTCGAGATGGTTGAGCGGATCACGCTGCAGGACATGAGCATCGAGGACAGCATCGCCATCGCCGCCGAGGCGGAACAGAAAATCCTCGACGATTATTACACCGAGTAAACGCTTAGACGGCCCTCGGTCCTGACGGGGGCCGTCTTTGACATGCCCACACGGGCTATTTCCCCCCGCCGAAAGCATCCCGCCGAAAGCATCCTGATGTCGCTCTACCGCAACCTCACGATAAAGCAAAAACAGATCGTCTGGGCCTGGGCCTTTCTGGCGATCCCGGTGCTGTTTTACGGTGTGATCCGGTTTTATCCGACGGGCAACGCCATCCTGATCTCGTTCCAGAACTGGAACCTGCTGGGCGCGCGGACATGGGCGGGCCTTGAGAATTACCGCGAGCTCTGGAACGATCCGGTGTTCTGGAAGGTGTTTCAGAACACGTTCCTCTATCTGCTGATCGGCACGCCCGTGTCCTTGGTGCTGTCGTTCCTGATCGCTTATCATCTGGACAAGCTGCGGTTCATGCACGGCTTTCTGCGGATGCTCTATTTCCTGCCCTTCATGACCTCTGCGGTGGCGATGGCCTGGGTCTGGCGCTGGTTCTATCAGGGCGTGCCCATCGGCCTGTTCAACAACCTGCTGGCCAACGTGGGCATCGCGCAGATCGAGTTTTTGAACTCCACCACCAACGCGCTGCCCTCGGTTCTGGCGCCTGCGATCTGGGCGGGGCTTGGCTTTCAGGTGATCATCTTCATGGCCGGTCTGCGGGCGATTCCCACGTCTTACTATGAGGCCGCAAAGATCGACGGTGTCGGCTGGGGTGTGGTGCTGACGCAGATCACCCTGCCGCTGCTGCGGCCCACCATCGTGTTCATCGTCGTCTTCAGCTCCATCGGCTTTCTGCGCATCTTCGATCATGTTTTCAACATGACCACGAACAACCCCGGTGGCCCGCTCAATTCGACCAAGCCGCTGGTGCTGATGATCTACGACACCGCCTTCAACGGGTTCAACATGGGCTATGCCGCCGCGCAGACCGTGGTGCTGTTTGCCGTCCTGCTGATCGTGTCGCTGATCCAGCTGCGCCTGCTGAGGTCCGAATGACCTCTGCCGATATCCGCCCCACAGCCGCCGCCGTGCTGGATAACCGTGCGCCGGGCAAGCCGCGCAACATGGGCCAGATCATCCGCTGGCTGGTGCTGTTCGCGGGCGGGATTCTGATGGTTATGCCCATCGCCTACATGATTTCGACCTCGCTGAAATGGCCGCACGAGGTCTACAACGTCAACCTCATCCCCGAAGAGCCCACGATCGAGAACTACACCTTTGTGCTCGAAGACGGGCGGTTCTATATGTGGTTCGTCAATTCGATCATCATCGCGACGATCACGACGATCTCGAACCTGCTGTTCGACAGCCTCGTCGGCTACACATTGTGCAAATTCAGATTTCCGGGCCGCACGCTGGTTTTCATCGCGATCCTGTCGACGCTGATGATCCCCACGGAAATGCTGGTGATCCCGTGGTATCTGATGAGCCAGCAATTCGGCTGGCTCGACAGCTATTGGGGCATCATGTTTCCGGGAATGATGACCGCCTTCGGCACCTTCCTGATGAAACAATTCTTCGAGAGCGTGCCCGACGATTTCATCGAGGCCGCGCGGATTGATGGGCTGAACGAGCTGCAAATCTGGTGGACCGTGGCGATGCCTCTGGTCAAACCGGCTTTGGCAGCGCTTGCGATTTTCGTGTTCTTGGGTAACTGGACCGCGTTCCTTTGGCCGCTGATCGTCACCAATTCGGTCGAGATGTATACGATCCCGGTGGGCCTCTCGGGTTTCGGCGACGAGGCCGACGTGGCGTGGGAGCTGATCATGACAGGCGCCGCGATCTCGACGATCCCGACGCTGGTGGTCTTCCTGATCTTCCAGCGGTTCATCATCCGCGGTGTCGTCATGGCGGGGCTGAAGGGGTGAGGGCCGGTCCGATGCAATCGGCAATCGGTCCGGGGGACCGATTGAGGCCCGAACGCGCGGAGCGCCGGGAAGGCGGCGATTCGGCACAGCCGATGAAAGGTCCGGGGGACCAATTGAGGCCCGAACACGCGGAGCGCCGGGACCGCAAGTCGGGGAACAATTCCAACCAAGACCCCGCAGAGCGCCGGGAAAATCCCCTCGTAACCACCGACCGTCTCGACCATGTCCATCTCTACGTCACCGACCGCCCCGCCGCCGTCGCCTGGTATGCCCGTGTCCTTGGCCTGAAACCCTACGGCCCTTGGGACGACGCAGACCCCGCGCCGGATCACCCCGTCTTCCTCGCCCCCGCCATCGGTGGCGCACATGTGGTCTCACTCTTCACCGGGGCCCACCCCGAAGGCGGCGACAGAACGGTGGCCTTCCACGCAAACGCCCGCGCCTTTCTCGGCTTTGCCGCCGCTTTGCCGCATCAAGACGTGGCCGCACTCGACGGCTCCCCCCTGACCGCCAAAGGCCACCACGATTACGGCATGGCGATCACGTTCAACTTCCTCGATCCGGCAGGCAATCATCTGGAACTCGTGACCTACGACCACGCTGCGGTCCGCGCCGACCTGGCCGGGGCACCACAATGATCGGCAGCATGACGGGCCAGGCAAAGCGCGCCCGTCCCCTTTCATTTCGCCAGACAAACTCCCGCCCGCTGCCCGACAGGCGGGTTTCCCGCCGACAGGGGAGGCTCCCGCACTCACAACCCGGACTGACGCCATGACCGACGACACCACCTTCCCCGATCCGACTTACAAGGAAACCGTGCTCGCGCCCTTGTTCGAGGGTGTCAAAACCCATTACGCCGACCACATGGCCGCCATCAACTGTGCGCATCTGGTGATGCTTTCCGACACCGAAATCCTCAACGGCGACGACGCCCAAAAGATCGCACGCGCCCTGCAATCCATCGAAACCGAAGTCGACGTCGCCGCTCTTACCTATACCGGTGAACACGAGGATTACTTCTTCGTGGTCGAAGCGGCCTTGCGCGACCGTCTCGGAGATCTTGGCGGCGCGCTGCACACCGCCCGGTCGCGCAATGATATGGACCATACGCTCTTCAAGCTGGCCTTGCGTAGCCGCACCGCTGCGATGCTGGCGCAGATGCACGCGCTGACCGAGGCGTTGATCGCCAAGGCGGATGCAGAGGCGGACACGCTGATCGTGGCCTACACCCACGGGCAGCCGGCGCAGCCGACCACATTCGAGCATTACCTCGCAGCCGTTATCGAGGTTCTGTTGCGCGATACCGCGAGGCTCGACGCGGCAGCAGAGGCTCTGGAGTATTGCCCGATGGGGGCGGCAGCGATCACCACATCCGGCTTTCCCATCGACCGGGCCCGCATGGCCGACCTGCTGGGCTTTGAAGAGCCGCTGCTCAATTCCTACGGCTGCATCGCAAGCGTTGATTACGTCACCGGGCTTTACTCTGCGATCAAGCTGATATTCGTGCATCTGGGCCGCGTGGTGCAGGACATGGCGTTCTGGTCGTCCTTCGAGGTGGGCCAGCTTTATGTGCCCAACGCGCTGGTGCAGATCAGCTCGATCATGCCGCAAAAGCGCAACCCCGTGCCCATCGAACACATGCGCCATCTGGCAAGCGTCACCGCGGGCCGCTGCGACATGATCGTCAACACGATGCACAACACGCCCTTCACCGATATGAACGACAGCGAAGGCGAGGTGCAGCAGGCGGGCTATGCGGCGTTCGACAGCGGCGGGCGTATGCTCGACCTGCTCGGGGCGTTCCTTCCGGCGTGCAGCATCAACGCGGACAACGTGCAGCGCAACACCGACGCCGCCTGCATCACGATCACCGAACTGGCGGATACTCTGGTCCGCGACGAAGGGCTGAGTTTCCGGCAGGCGCATGATGTCGCCGCCACTACAGCCCGCGCCGTGATCGCCGAAGGTGTGCCGCTGGGCGAGGGACACAGCGCCTTTGCAGGGGCCTTCGTCAAGGTCGCCAAACGCGCCAGCCGCGTGACGCCGCAGAAATTCGCCAAGGTGACCTCGGCGGAATATTTCGTCGCGCAGCGCGATCGGCCCGGTGGTCCGGCCCCTGCCGCGCTTGAGGCTGCACTGACGCTCTATCGGACCCGGCTTGCCACCCTGCAAGACGCGGCCAGGCAGCGCCGGACCCGGCACGACACCGCAACGCAAACCCTGCACACCGCCTTCACCCAATTGACGGAGACCTGATGTGGCCGACCTTGCCCTGCGCAATCTGACCAAACGCTATGGCACAACGCAGGTGCTGCACGGCATCGACCTCGAGGTGGAAGACGGTGAATTTGTGGTCTTTGTCGGGCCGTCGGGTTGCGGCAAATCCACCACCCTGCGGATGATCGCGGGCCTCGAAGAGGTGAGCGACGGCGACGTCATCATCGGCGGTCGGGTCGTGAATAATCTGGAACCCAAAGAGCGCGACATCGCCATGGTGTTCCAGAATTACGCGATCTATCCGCACATGTCGGTCAAGAAGAACATCGCCTTCGGGCTGCGGTCCTCCAGGATGTCGAAACCCGACAAGGAAGCGCGGATTGCAGAGGTCGCAGGCATCCTCGACATGACATCCCTGCTGGAGCGCAAGCCGTCGCAACTCTCGGGCGGGCAGCGTCAGCGGGTGGCCATCGGGCGGGCCATGGTGCGCGACCCGGCGGTGTTCCTGTTCGACGAGCCCTTGTCGAATCTTGACGCGCAATTGCGCACCCAGATGCGGCTCGAGATCAAGAAACTGCACCAGCGGGTCGGCAACACAATCATCTTCGTGACCCACGATCAGGTCGAGGCGATGACCATGGCCGACCGCATCGTCATCATGAAGGACGGTCATATCCAGCAGGTCGGCACGCCCGAGCAGGTCTATCATTCGCCCGCCAACGCCTTTGTCGCGCGCTTTATCGGCGCGCCGTCGATGAACATGCTGCCGGGGATTCTGGGGGCCGGAGGGATCACGTTGGAGACCGGTCATGTGCTGTCTGGCGGGCTGACGTCTGTGACCGACCGGCCCGTGATGGTCGGTGTGCGGCCCGACGATCTTGTGATCGGGCAGGGGGGGGTGCCTTTGGCCACCGGCACGGTCGCCGTGCGCGAGCCTTTGGGGCCTGAAACGCTGATTTACGTCGATACGCCTGCGGGTGAGGTCATTGCCAAGGCCGACGGCCGCACCCCGCCAGCGGTGGGTGATGTGGTCGAGCTGAGCGCACCCGAGGACGTGCTGCACGTCTTCGACAAGGCGACAGGCGACGCGGTGGCGTAAAGATTGACGTTGCCAGCGAGCCAACAAGCGATATTCTTTTGTCAGAGCAAAATCTTTTAGGGGTTTCAGAGATGGTCAAAGTAATCACTGGTCTGGAAATTGGGCGCCAAGCAAATAGGATCTGTCGTTCAAACAAGGAGTTTTATCTGGCGGTCTCGTACTGGAGCGGTGGTGCTGCCAAAGCTCTTGGCCTGCTGCCGAATGACAACGCTCGGATCGTCCTGGATGTTGAGAGCGGTGGGACCAGCCCCGAAGAATTGACACAGCTTATCGAACATCTGGGTGAGAACGTGCACGTTCATCGTGATCTGCACGCCAAGATTTATGCCTCAAAAAAGCGTGCGCTGGTGGGTTCGGCGAACGCGACCGGCCCGGGTTTGCAGTTGAAGCCGTCTGATCGGGTCGAGGCGGCTATGCTTCTGAAAGATAAACAAGCGGTTTCCGCGTATAAATTCGCCAGAAAACTATTCAAGGATTCGGAGGTTGCTACTGAAGAGCATGTCGAAATTTGCCGAAAGCGCTTTGCGAAAAAAACGGTTGCCGAGGCGGAATTGGGCAAGATCAAGAGGCTTGACCTCTTTTCGGCGTTGATAGCTTACCCTGAACTGTATGGTCATTTGCCGGTGATAGTGAGCGATGAGGAAGTGGACAGAGAAGAACGAGACGACGCATGGAAAGAGCAACGCACATCCCTTGAGCCAAACAGTTCTGATGCAGACTTCGATTTGAAAAAATGGGATGATTTCGGATCGCAATTGCCCAGCCAATATCAAGATCAGATGTGTCTCGCGTTGCATATAGGTTCGAAGGGAGCCGTTTGGGGTGGCTTGGTCCGGCCCTTTCCGCAAGACGACAAGGATTGGACGTTTGCACGCCGCGTTTCTTGGGAAGAACTGCCCGGTTTGAAATTTAAAGGCTTGCAAAACGGACCTCGAGGGCCTGTATCGATCAAGCCTGCTCTGGGAAAAGACATTATGAAAAAGGCCATCGAGCAACTGGCAGAACAGGATAACGAAGTGAACTACGGGAGAGACTTCATAGCCGCCTTGCACGGCGTCCTGAAAGACTGATTTGCGCGTCGATTTCCAGTAACCGCCCCCTCAGCCGCCGCGCACCCGGTTCCGTTTGACCTTTGCCTTGCCGTCGCGCTTTTTGCGGCTGACGGCCTTGCGTCGTGGCCCGCGTCCCGGGCGCTGCGACCCGCCCGAGGGCAGGGCCTTGTCCTCCAGTTCCAGCAGTTCCAGCGCCAGGCCCCCCGTCACGGGTGCGGCTTCGGTCAGGCGGACCTTGACGCGCTGGCCGATGCCGATGACGATGCCTGTATCCGCGCCCATCAACGTGCCTGCGTCGCGGTCAAAATGGAAATATTCGCGGCCAATGTTGCGCATCGGGACCAGCCCGTCCGCGCCGGTGTCGTCCAGTTTCACGAAGGCTCCGAACCGGGCGATGCCGCTGATCCGTCCCGTCATTTCGGTGCCGACGCGTTCGCTGAGATAGGCGGCCAGATAGCGGTCGGTCGTGTCCCGTTCGGCCATCATGGAGCGGCGTTCGGTGTCCGAGATATGCGTGCCGGTGGCCTCCAGATTGTCGATCTCGGAGGGGCTGAGCCCGTCATGTCTGGGATCTGGCCCCCAGCCATGCGCTGTGATCAGCGCGCGGTGCACCACCAGATCGGCATAGCGACGGATCGGCGAGGTGAAATGCGCGTAGGACCGCAACGCGAGGCCAAAGTGCCCGAGGTTTGCCGGTCCGTAATAGGCCTGCGTCATGCTGCGCAGGGTCGCCAGATTGATCAGCTCGGCCTCGTCGGATCCTGCCGCGTCGTGCAGTAGTTTATTCAGATGCGCGGTTTTGAGCACCTGCCCTTTGGCCAGGACCAGCCCGGCGGCATCGGCGGTGTCGCGCAGGGATTCGAGCTTTTCGGGCGGCGGTTCCTCGTGCACACGGAACAGCAGCGGCGTGCGTTTGGCGATCAGCGTCTCGGCGGCGGCGACATTGGCCAGCACCATGAATTCCTCGATCAACCGGTGAGCATCGAGCCGGTCTGTGTGGTGCACGGATGTGACCTTGCCCGCGTCGTCCAGAACCACCTTGCGTTCGGGCAGGTCCAGATCGAGCGGTTGACGGCGCATCCGGGCCTTTACCAGCGCGGCGTAAGCGGCGTAGAGGGGTTTGAGAACAGGCTCCAGCAGCGGCCCGGTGCGGTCGTTGGGATTGCCGTCGATGGCCTCCTGCACCTCTTGGTAATGCAGCGAGGCAGGCGAGCGCATGAGCGCACGGTAGAACGTCTGGCCGCGTTTCTCGCCGTTGGCGTCGATGGTCATGCGCAGGGCGATACAGGCGCGGTCGGCGCCTTCGTGCAGTGAACACAGATCGCCCGACAGCACGTCGGGCAGCATCGGCACCACGCGGTCGGGAAAATAGCTGGAATTGCCCCGTTTGCGCGCCTCAGCATCCAGAGCGGAGCCGGGCGTCACGTAATGCGCCACGTCAGCGATGGCGACCCAAAGAACGTGTCCGCCGGGGTTTTTCGGATCATTGTCCGGTTCGGCATAGCAGGCGTCGTCGTGATCGCGGGCATCGGAGGGGTCGATGGTGATGAGGGGCAGGTCGCGCAGGTCGGTTCTGCTCTTCGGCCCTGCGGGCTTCATCGCGTCGGCTTCGGCCACCACGTCATCGGGGAAATCGTCGGGGATGCCGTGCTGGTGAATGGCGATGAGCGACACGGCGCGGGGGGCGGACGGATCGCCGAGGCGGGTGATGATGCGGGCTTTTGGCAGGCCGATGCGGGTCTTGGGGCCTGCGGTTTCCGCCTCGACCAATTCGCCGTCTTTTGCACCGCCGGTGGCATCGTTCGCCACCTGCCATTCGCGGTCGGCGCCTTTGTCGATGGGCAGGATGCGCCCGCCTTCGGCGCGTTTGCGGAAGACGCCAAGGATGCGCTGCGGATTGGTGCCGATGCGGCGGATCAGCCGCGCCTCGTAGTGGTGCGTTTCGCCCTGCACCGCTGTGAGGCGTGCCAGAATACGGTCGCCTGCGCCCAGGGCGGGGTCGGATGCGCGGGGCACGATGATCACCACAGGCTCCACGCCGTCACCGGTCCATTCCATCGGTTGCGCTGTCAGATCGCCGTCACTATCGGGCCCGTTGACCTGCAATACGCTGACGGGCGGCAGGCGGTCGGGGTCGCGGTAGGTCTTCTTGCGCTTTTCCAGATGGCCCTCGGCCTCGAGTTCCTTGAGCACGCGTTTCAGGTCGATCCGGGCCGCGCCCTTGATGCCGAAGGCGCGGGCGATGTCGCGCTTGGCGGTCAAAGTGGGGTTCTGGCTGATCCATTCGAGGATCTCGGGTTTTGTGGGCAACTGTGACATGGATCTGGCCGTATCACGCGGCGCGGTGGGCGTCACGTGCCGTTGTTGAGGTCGTCGGCGGTATCGACGTCTTGCAAAGTGTCCACGGTGGCGATGCGCAGACCGGGCAGGCTGGCGCGGCTGTCTTTTAGCGCATGTTCGGTGGACCAGCGGACATTTTGCAAAAGCGTCGCGGGGATCTGCGTGCGGTGCAGGCCGATCAGCCAATAGCCGCCGTCGGGGGCGGGGCCGAAGGTGGCGTCGTGCGTCCCGAGGCTGGCGAAGGCGCGGGCGATATGTGTCTGAGTGATGCCGGGGATGTCGCCGCCGATGATGCAGGCGGGGCCGGGGGGGAGATGGCGCAGAATACGGGCCATACGGTCACCAAGGTCTCCGCGCCCTTGCGGGATGCGGGGCAGATGGGCGGGCCAGATACGGCTTTGCAGGCCTGTGCGGTCGGGCGAGACGGCGAGGATCAGATCCCAGCGCGGATCCTCCAGACGCCGTAGCAAGGCGCGCGTCTGATGCCGGAACCACCATGCGGCGGGAACCATGCCGATGCCGCGCCCCAGCCGGGTTTTCACGCGGCCGGGCTGCGGTTCCTTGAGCATGACGACCAGTCGGTTACGCCGCAAAATAATCCCTCAGGATGCGGGTGTAGATGGATTTGAGCTGGTGTATATGCGCCACCTCGACCCGCTCGTCGACCTGGTGCATGGTCTTGCCCACGAGGCCACATTCGACCACCGGGCAATGGTCCTTGACGAAGCGTGCGTCCGACGTGCCGCCGGTCGTGGACAGCTCTGGCGTGCGGTTGGTCTCGGCCTGCACCGCATTGGCGACCAGATCGGACAGCGGGCCTGGGGGCGTGAGAAAGGCCTCTCCGCTGACCTTTATCCGAAGGTCGATCCGGGTGCCGGTGTCGGCGGCCACCGCGTCCGCCTCGCTGTGTAACCAATCGGTCAGGGACGCGCCCGAGTGCAGGTCGTTGAACCGGATGTTGAGCGTCGCCTTGCACGCCGCCGGGATCACGTTGGTCGCCGGATTGCCGGTGTCGATGGTCACGACCGCCAGCGTCGAGCCGTCGAAATGGTCGGTGCCCTGATCCAGCTCATGCGCTGCAAACCGGTCCATCAGCCGCACCATCGCATGCACCGGGTTCACCGCCCGGTGCGGATAGGCGGAATGGCCCTGCACGCCGGTCACTGTCACCCAGGCATTCATCGACCCGCGCCGCCCGATCTTGATCATCTCGCCCATCCGGTCGGGGCATGTCGGCTCGCCCACGATACAGGCGGTCATCTGTTCACCCTCGGTCTTCATCCAGTCGAGCAAGGCGATTGTGCCGTCCAGCGCGTCGCCTTCCTCGTCCCCGGTGATCGCGATGATCACGGCCCCGTCGGGCGGTGTATCGGTCACGAAATCCACCGCCGCCGCGGCAAAGGCCGCCACGCCCGATTTCATATCCGTGGCACCCCGCCCATACATGAAGCCGTCCTTGATGATTGCTCCGAACGGCGGAACCGTCCAGTCGTCTGGGTTGCCCAGCGGCACCACATCTGTGTGGCCGTTAAAGCCGAACGTGCGCGCATGCCCCTTGTCTCCCCACCGGGCAAAGAGATTGCAGATGCCGCCCCGGTCGACGCGGGTGCAGATAAATCCGGCGGGTTCCAGCAGGGATTGCAGGATATCCAAAGCGCCGCCCTCTTCGGGTGTCACCGAAGGGCAGCGGATCAGGTCGGCGGTCAGCGTGGCGGGGTCTGTGGGAGTAAGATCTGGGGGCGCAAGATCTGTGGGCGCAAGATCTGTGGGCGCAAGATCTGTGGGCGCAAGATCTGTGGGCGCAGGTTCTGGGGGCGCAGGTTCTGGGGGCGCAGGTTCTGGGGGCATGGTGTCTCCGGGTGGAAAAGCGGCGATCTTGTGGCGAAAATGCCGCTTTGAGGGTGGGTTGACGGGGCAGGGGGCGCGGTGACGGCTTAACAGATGTCGCCCCGAGGTGTTAACCATTGCTTAATAAATGACCCGAGGCAGGGCAAGCAGCAGTCAACTGATCCGACGTGGGCCCACCGGCCCCGCCAAATGGTTGCGCGCCCCTGACCCCGGACGAGGGCAAGGCAGTCATCCATGGTCACCGCATCAGAGCTTCCGATCAACACCAACGCCAGCGCCATGCAGATGGCGCAGACGATCTTTGGCGACGGGGTCACCGTGGTCAACGCGAGCTATTCAGGCGACAGCCGGTCGTCGGGCATCTATTCCAACGGCGATTCAGTGTCAGCCGATGCCACGCCCGGCGATACCGGCGTGATCCTGTCCACGGGCCGCGCACAGGATTTCACCAATTCACGCGGTCAGGCCAATCAGGATACCAGCACCTCGACCAACACCTGGGGCCAGTCGAACAACAGCCAGTTCAACTCGGCGGCAGGTGCCCGCACCTATGACGCGGCCTTTATGGACGTGGATTTCATCCCCACCGGCAACGTGATGACGATGGAGTTCAACTTTTCCTCCGAGGAATACCCCGAGTTCCAGAATTCCATCTATCAGGATTTCGTCGGCGTCTGGATCAACGGGCAAATCGTCGATCTGGCTGTGGGCAACGGCGATATCGACGTCGGCAACGTCAACCCGACGAACAACGTCAACGTCTACCTCAACAACCAGAGCGACGATTACAACACCGAGATGGACGGGCTGACCATCACCATGACGCTGACCATGGTGGTGAACCCGGATGTGGTGAATTCCATCCGCATCGGCATCGCGGACGTGGCCGACGCCAATTACGACAGCAACATCCTGATCGCCGCCAATTCGGTGCAGACCGAACTGGTCGCGATCGAGGATGTCTTCACCATCTACCCCAACGGCACGAAAACGCTGAACGTGCTGAGCAACGACGTCAACGCCACCGGCGGCACGCTGACGATCACACATCTGAACGGCATTCCGGTGAACGCAGGCGACACGATCACGCTGGCCACCGGGCAGACGGTGACGCTGAACGCCGATGGCACCGTGACGGTCGTGGGCGACGGAAACGTCGAGCAGGTGACCTTTACCTACGGCGTCGAAAGCACCTCGGGCGACGACGATACCGGGTTCATCATCATCGATTCGATCCCCTGTTTCGTGGCCGGAACCCGGATCGAGACCCCAAACGGCCCGCGTCTGGTCGAAAGCCTGATACCCGGCGATATGATCATGACGCAGGACGACGGCCCGCAGCCCCTGCGCTGGATCGGATCACGCGCGGTGAGGGCGCGCGGCGCCTTTGCGCCCGTGCGCATCGCGGCGGGAACCTTCGGCGATCATGGCAGGCTGATGCTGTCGCCGCTGCACCGCGTGCTGGTGCGTGATGCCATGGCCGAGCTTTTGTTTGGTGACCGCGAAGTCCTTGTCGCCGCCCGCGATCTGGTCGACGGCACATCCGTGACCATCTGCGAAGGCGACCTCGTCACATATGTGCATCTGCTGTTCGACCGCCATCAGGTGATATTTGCCGAAGGGCTGGCCACCGAAAGCTTCCTTCCAGGGCCGCAAACCACCAATTCATTCGAGGCTGATATCATCGAGGAAATCTGCGGCATCTTTCCCGAAATCGACCCAAAGACCGGCGATGGCTACAGCCCCGCTGCCCGCCGCCTCTTGCGCGGGTTCGAGGCCCGCCTGCTGACCGCCGCATGAGCTGGATCGCGATTGCAGGTGCAGGCACCCCCGGCTGGGTCTGTCCCAAGGCGCTGGGCGGCAACGCAGGCCCCCGCACGCGGCTCATGGCGCGCGGGTCGATCCTCATCGAGACGCGCATGTCCCCGGGGGGGCGCCCGCAGACCCTGCTGGCGTTCAACCGCGCGCACCCCTGGCCCGGTGCGATCTCGCTTCAGGCGATCCCCGGCGGCTCCATCGCGCTGATCCTCGCGCAAGGGGCAGATGTCTTTCACACGGTGCTGGACCACGGCCATTCCGAACGCACCGACGTGATCCGCGTGACGTTCAGCTGGGACGCGCCCGCGCGCTGGGGTCGCCTCACCGTGGAGCGCCCCGAAAGCGACGTGATGGTCAGCCTCGACACCCCCGCGCCGCCCCCCATCATGCTGTGCGACGTCGAAACGATGGCGCGGCACCCGCAGCTGTGCCAGCGCGACGACGATGTGGTGTTCTTCGCCGTCTCGGACCGGATCGAACCGATCGGCCCCGCCGCCACCCTGTCGGCCCCGTCACCGGTCGAAACGCCCCGGGGCTGGCGCCGTCTGGGCGATCTCAAATGCGGCGACCTGATCTGCACCCGCGACGCGGGCATCGTGCCGGTGCTCGAGCGGGTCAGCCGTGTGGTGCCGGGGCTGGGCTCGTTCCAGCCGGTGCGCCTGCGCGCGCCCTACTTTGGCCTGCGACAGGACATCGTCGTCGCCCCCGATCAACGCATGGTCATCTCGGGCTCCGAAGTGGAATACATGTTCGGACAAGAGGCGGTTCTCGTCCCCGCCCGCCATCTGGTCAACGGCACCGCCGCAAGGTGGGAAGAGGCCCCGCGCCTGATCCGCTACACGCAGCTTTTATTGCCCGGCCACGAGGCTCTGATCGTGGCGGGCACCGCCCTCGAAAGCCTCTACATCGGCCGGTTGCGCCGCAAACCGCCCAATTGCGCAGCCACCTTGCTCAAGGACACGCCCGCCAATTTCCTGCCCGAGCACCGCCGCTCCGGCTATCCGGTCTTGCGCGCGTTCGAGGCGGTCACACTTGCGCAAGCCCGCGCCGCCTGAGAAAACGATGCCTTATCCTCGCCAGAAATCGCGTCTTCTTCATCTTGCCAAATAAACCTCGGGGGTTTGGGGGCTGGCCCCCAAATCTGCTTCATCAAACAACACCACGACAAATTACTCCTCCAGCGGAGTCATCTGCGCCACGATCACCGAATTCTCATCCAGGGCCCGCTGCATCAAGGCGCGGTCCTCATCCTCGATCTCGTGCCCCTGTGCCTCGCGCTCGGCCAGCGTGCCGTAGCCGGTCACATCCAGCGGTGCCAGATCGGCCTGCTTGAGAATCGCCACTGTTTCGCGCACCGCCTCGGCCTCGTCGATGCCGCTGGCATAGCAGACCAGCGCCGCCCCGGTGGAGCCTTTGGGCAAACCGTCGCCCGCCTTGCGCCCGACCTGGATCAGCAGGGTATAGACCTGCTGGCGGCTGGGTTTCCGGGCGGGCTTTTCGGCAGGCTTGCCCTCTGTCACGCGGCGCACCTGCGTGGCAAGGCGACAGACCCGACGCTCTGGCAATCCCATCCGTCGGCAAAGGGCGCTTCGGGGCGGTAGACGCCATCACAGGGCCGTGCCAGAGCCGGGCCAGCGACGAACCCAAAAACCCAAGCCCGCATCAGTCGCGCAACAATTCGTTGATCGCGGTTTTCGAGCGGGTCTGCGCATCCACCCGCTTGACGATCACCGCGCAATAAAGGTTCACGCCGTTTTTCGACGGCATCGAGCCCGAGACGACCACGGAATAGGGCGGCACCTCGCCATACGTGACCTCGCCGGTCTCGCGGTCGACGATCTTGGTGGATTTGCCGATGTAGACACCCATACCCAGCACCGATCCTTTGCGCACGATGCAGCCCTCGACGACCTCTGACCGCGCCCCGATGAAACAATTGTCCTCGATGATGGTCGGATCGGCCTGAAGCGGTTCCAGAACGCCGCCGATGCCCACGCCGCCCGACAGATGCACATCCTTGCCGATCTGCGCGCAGCTGCCCACGGTCGCCCAGGTGTCTACCATCGTGCCGCTGTCGACATAGGCCCCAAGGTTCACGAACGACGGCATCAGCACAACGCCCGGTGCGATATAGGCCGATTTGCGCACGATGCAGTTGGGAACGGCGCGAAAGCCTGCGTCCTTCCATTGCTCTTCGCCCCAGCCGGCGAATTTGCTGTCGACCTTGTCCCACCAGCTGCCGCCTTGCGGACCACCGGATTGCGGTGCCATGTCCTTGATCCGGAAGCCCAGCAGCACGGCCTTTTTCGCCCATTGATTGACTTTCCAGACGCCGTCCTTGCCCGGTTCGGCCACCCGCAGCGCGCCGCTGTCGAGCGCGATCAACGTCTTTTCGATCGCGTCCCGGGTTTCTCCGGTGGTGGCGGGGGTGATGGTATCGCGCGCCTCCCATGCGGCGTCGATGGCGGTTTCGAGCATGGTGTTGGTCTTTGCGTCGGACATGCGTGTCTCCCTGAGATGCGTTGATCCGGCTATAACCGCTCGTTCGCCGCGAAGAAAGCCCGCATGGGCCGATGCTTCAGCGCAGGGGGCCAGCGATGCGGATCGGGCCAGCGGATCAGGCCAGCGGATCGGGCCAGCGGATCAGGCCAGCGGATCGGGCCAGCGGATCAGGCCAGCGGATCAGGCCAGCGGATCAGGCCAGCGGATCAGGCCAGCGGATCAGGCCAGCGGATCAGGCCAGCGGATCAGGCCAGCGGATCGGGCGCGATGTTGCCGCCGCAGACCAGCACCGCGACGCGTTCGTCCGGTTCGGGTTGGTATGCGCCGCACATGAGCGCCGCCAGTGCCGCCGCCCCCGCCGGTTCGACCAGCAGGCGCATATCCTGCCAAAGCGCCAGTTGCGCGGCCGTGATCGCGTCGTCCGGCAGTGTGACGCTGTGAACGCCGTGGCGCTGGACCAGATCGAAGGCGATATCGCCGATCCGCCGCGCGCCCAGCGCATTGGCGGCCACGCCGGACACGGACACATCCACCGGCTTGCCTGCCTCAAGCGCTGCGGCGAGACAACACGACGTCTCGGGCTCCACCGCGACGATCTTGCGGGTGCCTTGCAACCACGCCAGTGCGCCTGCGATCAGACCGCCGCCGCCGACCGCGATCAGCACCGTGTCTGCGTCCAGCGCCTGATCCTCCCATTCGGCCATGCATGTGCCCTGGCCTGCCACGGTCGCGTCGGCATCATAGGCGTGGATCTGCATGGCGCCTGTGCGGGCCTCGTAGGCTTGTGCGGCCTCGAGCGCGTTGACGTATTCGCCGGGGACCACTGTCAGATCCGCGTCTTGCCGCTCGATCAGCGCAATCTTGGCGGGGCCTGCAAACTCAGGCACGAAGATCGCCGCGCGATGCCCCAAAGCGCGGGCGGCATAGGCCACCGCAGCACCGTGATTTCCACCAGAGGCTGCGACCAGGCCTGCCGCCGGCACATCCTGTGACAGCAAGGTATAAAATGCCCCGCGTGCCTTGAAACTGCCGGTGTGCTGAAGCTGCTCCAGTTTCAACGACACATCGCGGTCGAGGCCAAAGCCGCGCGTCGTCAGCACCGGGGTGCGCCGGATATGTCCGTGCAGCAGGCCCTGCGCCTCAACGATCCGTGATTTCCAGTCCATATCGTCCCCTCGCGCTGGTGCATGTCCTGTGGACGCTATAGTCAGAGTGAAAGACGAACAAGGATAGCCCTGTCATGAAAGATCAGTCCCTTAGCCCGTTTCGCAAGGCCGACACAGACCGCAACGCCGCCGAGGGTGTGCCCGACACGCCGCAGACGCGGGCACCGGCCTACCGGCTGGCCTTTGCCGACGACGATTTCCTGTGCCGCGAAGAGTTGCGCCCGGTGCGGTTGCAACTGGAACTGCTCAAGCCGCAGCTGGCTCTGGACGAGGCGGGGATCAATTCGACCATCGTTCTGTTCGGTGGCGCGCGGATACCGGCCCCTGCGGACAAGGCTTCGGCGCGCACAAAGACGCTGGCCGATCTGAGCGTGTTCTACGACGAGGCGCGGGAATTCGCCCGGCTTATGACGCTCAAGAGCGTGGCGACGCAGGGCCGCGAGCATGTGATCGTCACCGGCGGCGGGCCGGGCGTGATGGAGGCGGGCAACCGGGGTGCCGTCGATGCAGGCGGCGCGTCGATCGGGCTGGGCATCGTGCTGCCGCATGAACAGGCACCGAATGAATATGTCACGCCCGCGCTCTGTTTCAACTTCCACTACTTCGCCATCCGCAAGATGCATTTCTTGATGCGCGCGCGGGCGATCTGCGTGTTTCCGGGGGGCTTTGGCACTTTGGACGAGCTCTTCGAGGCGCTGACGCTGATCCAGACCGGGCGGATGGAGCGGGTGCCGTTTCTGCTTTTTGGCCGTGCGTTTTGGGAAAAGATCATCAACTGGGATGCGCTGGGCGAGGCGGGGACGATCTCGGCCGAGGATCTGGGGCTCTTCAGGTTCGTGGAGACCGCGCAAGAGGCCGTCGCGCTGATCGAAAATTGGGATCCCGCACCCGCACGCGACACCATTCCGGGTCTGTAGCGGCGGTTTGCACAAGGCGCGGGCCGCGTGGCCGACAAGATGCGGCGCGCGTCCGGTCTTGTCACGCACAGCCTGATCATATGCAGCCTGATCATGTGCTGACGGACGTAAAACCGCGTGGAATGACGTTGCTTGGTGTTTTTGCGGAATCTTTCCCGCGTGACTCTGTGGAATCACCTTGTTATCACGCCCGAAGGTTGGCGGGTGAAGGAGATCGACCCAGTGGATAACAAAGCGACAAAGCTGCCGGGGGTGCGTCTATTGGTCCCCCGCGTGTTCAAGGACGCGCGCGGCAGCTTTTCCGAGACATGGAACGACTCTGCCCTGCGAAAAGCCGGTGTAGAGCTGACTTTTGTTCAGGACAATCAATCGGTCAACCCAAAGACGGGCACGATCCGCGCGCTGCATTACCAAGGCCCCGAATTTGCCCAGGACAAGCTGGTGCGCGTGGTGCGCGGCGCGGTTCTGGACGTTGCCGTCGACGTGCGCGTGGGGTCGCCGCATTACGGGGATTGGGTGGGCGTCGAGCTGAGCGAAGACAACGCGCTGCAATTGCTGGTGCCCAAAGGGTTCCTGCACGGCTTCGTCACCCGCGCACCCGACACCGTGGTGCTTTACAAGACGACCGACGTCTATGCGCCGGATTTCGACGGTGGGGTTCATTTCGCCGATTCCGAACTGGCGATCGACTGGGGTATTCCGACGGACGAGGCGCTGGTGTCCGACAAGGACGCCCACGCGCCCACATTGGCCGAGTGGAAAAGCCCGTTTGTGTATGAGGAAACGTCATGAAAATTCTTGTGACCGGTGGTGCCGGTTTTATCGGTTCTGCCGTGGTCCGACAGGCGATCCGGGATGGCCATGCGGTCGTCAACGTCGATGCGATGACCTATGCGGCCTGCGCGGCCAATGTGGCCTCGGTCGAGGATCATGGCTATTATGCCTTTGAAAAGGCGGATATTTGCGACGCGACGGCGCTCAAGTGGATATTCCGCGCGCATCAGCCTGACGCGGTGATGCATCTGGCCGCCGAAAGCCATGTGGACCGGTCCATCGACGGGCCGGGTGATTTCATCCGCACCAACGTGCAGGGCACGTATCAACTGCTCGAAGCGGCGCGCGCCTATTGGACCGACAAGGGCAAGCCGGAGACGTTCCGCTTTCACCACATCTCGACCGACGAGGTCTACGGCACTTTGGGCGATACCGGGCAATTCACCGAAGACACGCCCTATGCGCCCAATTCGCCCTATTCCGCGTCAAAAGCCGCCAGCGACCATCTGGTGCGGGCCTGGGGCGAGACATATGGCCTGCCGTTCGTGCTGACCAATTGCAGCAATAATTACGGCCCCTATCACTTCCCCGAAAAGCTGATCCCGGTGGTCATTCTCAAGGCCCTCGCAGGCGAGCCTATCCCGGTCTACGGGGCCGGTGAAAACGTGCGCGACTGGCTTTATGTCGAGGATCACGCCGACGCCCTGCTGACGGTTCTGCAAAACGGCCAGACCGGGCGGACCTACAACATCGGCGGCGAGAACGAGGCGAGGAACATCGACATCGTCAAGATGATCTGCGCGATCCTCGATGAAAAGCGTCCCAAGGATGCCAGATATGCCGATCAGATCGCCTTTGTGACTGACCGTCCGGGCCACGATCTGCGCTATGCCATCGACCCCACCCGCATCCGCGAAGAGCTGAGCTGGCGGCCCTCCGTGACGCTGGAGCAGGGGCTGGAAAAGACCGTCACATGGTATCTCGAGAATGAAGACTGGTGGCGGGCGTTGCAATCGAAATCCGGCGTGGGGGTCCGGCTGGGCACCAACGCATGATCCTTGTTTTTGGCGCTACGGGTCAGGTCGCCACCGCGTTGCAGCGCCATGGTGACGTTGTCGCATTGGGCCGCGCAGAGGCGGATCTGACCGATCCCGATGTCTGCGCCGCCGCGATCCTGTCGCGCCCTTGTCGCGCGGTGATAAACGCTGCCGCGTATACGGCTGTCGACAACGCCGAGGGCGAAGAGGCTTTGGCCACGAAGATCAACGGCGATGCTCCCGGTGCCATGGCCCGTGCCTGCGCTGAAAAAGGCGTGCCGTTCGTGCATATTTCGACCGATTATGTGTTCGACGGGGGCGGCAAGGATGCGTGGCTGCCCGAAGACGCGGTCGCCCCCTTGGGCGCTTACGGGCGCAGCAAGCTGGCAGGCGAGGTCGCAGTGCGCGCGGCGGGTGGCACATCGGCCATTCTGCGCACGTCCTGGGTGTTTTCGGCCACGGGCGGCAATTTCGTGAAGACGATGCTGCGGCTGGGGGCCGAGCGCGACCGGCTGACCATCGTCAAGGATCAGATCGGCGGCCCGACTTCGGCCAAGGACATCGCCGACACGTGCCTTGCTATCGCGGCACAGTTGGTCGCCGATCCGTCCAGGGCCGGAATCTATCATCTGAGCGGCGCGCCCGATGTCAGCTGGGCCGATTTCGCGCGCGAGATTTTCCGGCAATCGGGGCTAACGCCCGAGGTTGTCGATATTCCGAGTTCCGAGTTTCCTCAGCAGGCAGTGCGGCCTGCGAATTCGCGGCTGGATTGCACCAGCCTGACCGACACGTTTGGTGTGGCGCGACCCGATTGGCGGGTGGCCCTAAGGGACGTGCTGACAGATTTGAAAGGCATTTGAGCATGACGAAACGCAAGGGCATTATCCTCGCTGGCGGGTCGGGCACCCGGCTTTATCCGATCACCATCGGGGTCAGCAAACAGCTGATGCCGATCTACGACAAACCGATGATCTATTACCCGCTGTCGGTGCTGATGCTGGCCGGTATCCGCGAAATCGCGATGATCACCACACCGCAGGATCAGGATCAGTTCATACGCGTGCTGGGCGACGGGTCGCAATGGGGGATTTCGCTCACCTATGTGGTGCAGCCCGACCCCGGTGGCCTCGCGCAGGCCTACACGCTGACCGAAAAATTCCTGGATGGTGCGCCGTCCTGCATGGTGCTGGGTGACAACATCTTTTTCGGGCACGGGTTGCCCGAAATGCTGGCCGCTGCGGATGCCAAAGAGACCGGCGGCACGGTCTTTGGCTATCACGTCGCGGACCCTGAACGCTACGGCGTGGTGGCGATGGACAAGCAAGGCTCCGTCACGCAGATCATCGAAAAGCCCGAGGTGCCGCCGTCGCCCTATGCGGTCACGGGGCTTTATTTCCTCGATGGCACCGCGTCCGAACGCGCACACAAGGTCAAACCGTCAGCGCGGGGCGAGGTCGAGATCACCTCGCTGCTCGAGATGTATCTGCACGAGGGGTCGCTGTCGGTCGAACGGATGGGGCGTGGCTTTGCCTGGCTCGATACAGGGACGCACGGGTCGCTCCTGGATGCCGGTAATTTCGTGCGCACCTTGCAGAAACGGCAGGGCATGCAGACCGGCTGCCTTGAGGAAATCGCCTACGGTGCGGGCTGGATCGACCGGGCGGCGCTGGTGGCATCCGCCGAGACACTGCGCAAGAACGATTACGGAAAATACCTTAAAAGCCTGCTCGACGAGTGATCTGACCGAACAGGTCCAGCGCCCCCGCCTGCCAGACCGGAGGCGAAAACTGCGCCTCCCAGGCGGCATGGATCGCGGTCTGCTGCGCTGTGCGGTCGGCGCGAAACCGGCCCAGCATCGCGGTGATGATCTGCGCGGCGCTATCAGGCTCGGACGTGTCGATCAGGCGCATCATCGGGTGGGTCGCGCCCATCATGTTGGTGCCGCCGACGGGGGTCGTGGCGATGGGCAGCCCGTATTCCATTGCCTCCAGCATCGAGATCGACAGCCCTTCGTAGCGCGACGTGCTCAGCAGCAGATCGGCGGCGCGCAGGGCGGGGCGGACGTCTTCGACAGGTCCGTTGAACGCGATCCGCGCCAGTGCCTCGGGGGGCAGCGCCCTGGCGAACCGGTCACGCAGGTGTTGCGTGTCGGTGCCCGCGCCATACAATTCCAGCCGCACATCCGGCAGATGCGCCATGATCGCGGCGGCGGCGTCGAGGTTCTTTTGCCGCGCATCGCGGGTCAGCATGACGATCTGCGGATCGGGTGGCGGATCGTTCGGTGCAAAGCCCCCCAGATCCGAGCAATTGGGCAGCACATGCACGTTATGGCGCCGCGCAGTTACGGGGCCAAAGGCGCGGCTGTCGCGCGGCGTCAGAAACACCAGATCCTGCGGGCGGCTGAGCCGTTGCGCCACCTGTTCCTGCATCCAGCTTATATGGGAGCGCAGCGCGCCATGCCCCGGTCCGCAGGGCACGCCATGATAGGTCAGAACCAGCGTCACATCGCGCGGCGTGACCAGACGCGCCAACGGCTGCGTCATGCGCGCATTGGCCCAGACGATGTCGGGCTTCTGCTCGGCGATGAAGCGGCGCAGACGGGCGGCGGCGCGCAGGATGCGCAGGGGGCGCACCGAGGTCGCAAGACCTTCGATCTGGGTATGCGGAACCCCGCGTGCTGCCGCAAAGGCGTATCCGCCCCGGTCGATGTCGGACACGATGCTGATCCGGGCCACGGGGTCCAGCGCGCGGGCCAGGTGGTCGATGTAGCGCGGCACGCCGGACAGGGCGCCATCGCCCCCCAGAAGCGCGATGTGTGGCAGGGTCATCAGAACCGCCCCAGCAGGGCCGCCGCCCATAGCCCGACATTGCCGGTCCGCCCCTGTCGGTAAAGCCCCAGATCGCGGATCGCATTCAGCCGTCCTTTGGCAGAGCCGTCCCGCGCCGCGATGAACCGCGCCAGCAACACGCGGTTTTCGGGCGTCAGCCTTGCCACCGACCGGGTGAGCGCGGCGATCTGCGTCTCGTTCACGGCGGCGTAGCGGCCAGAGATCACCCTGAGAGGCCTTTGGATGAACCCGCGCAGCCTGTGGCCGGATCCCACCGCGTTGTCGCGGTGCTGACGATAGAGCAGCGTCGGCACGTCATCGAGCAGGACCGCGCCGCCGGCCCCTGTGACCATCTGGTAGATCCACCAATCGTGAAAGACGATGCCCGCGGCGTCCCGCACGCAGTCGCGCAACAAATCGAGTGCAGCGCGGTTGACCATCATCGCATTGCCGCCCGCGATGTTCTGCACCAGCGCGTTGCGGAACCCCGGTGCGCGGTCGGGCATCGGGGCTGCGCGTCCGCCATCGAGGTTCGCGGGCGCGATGATCGCGCGGGCGCAGACCATAGCGGGGCCTGTGTGAGCTGTGAGCGCGTCCACCCCGCGGGCCAGTTTTTCGGGCAGCCAGACGTCGTCCTGATCGCTGAAGGCGGCGAAATCGGCATCATCGGGCGCGTTGTCGATCAGGTGCAGGAAATTTGCTGCCGGTCCTTGCCGAGGTCCGCTCAGCCGGATTACGGCAAAGCCTGCGTCGCGCGCAAAGTCGCGGGTGATCTGGTCGGTGGCATCGGACGAGCCGTCGTCGCTGATCACCAGATGGCCGGGCGTCAGGCTTTGACCGGCAAAGCTGTCAAGCTGCGCGCCCAGCGTCGCAGCGCCGTTGCAGGTGGCCATCAGAACGGCGACACGGGGATATGCGGGGGCGGTGGTCACGCCCAATGTATGCCGCGTCGGCCCCGCCCGCGCCAGATCCAATGCGCGGCGGCGTTACAACAGATCGAAAAAGCTGACTGTGACCGGCACAAGGGGCATGCGGACGTCCACGCTGTCGGTTATCAGGGATTCGTCGACCAGGCTGAACAGGACGCGTTGATCGGACGTATCGACCACATGGATGAACGTGGTTTGCGGCACATTGTCCACAGTAATCTGGGTGCCAAAACGGATCACGATGTCCTGCGCCCGCAGGTCGCCGCCAAGGACCAGCACGTCGCCTTCGGTCGGATCGAAATCGTGGACGGTGGTGGTGGCTTGCGAAAGTTCGCCGGAGTGGAAAAAGCGGTCGGCCCCGTCGCCGCCCCAGACGTCGTCGGACCCAGGCCCGCCAAAGATGAAATCGTCGCCATCGCCACCGAACAGGCGGTCACTCCCGCTCCCGCCGTTCATCACGTCGTCGCCTGTCCCGCCCATCAATTCGTCGTTGCCCATGCCGCCGATTATCGTGTCGTCGCCGCCCATGCCGAAAAGCACGTCGTTGCCGCTGATAGAGGCGGGAGCCTCCGTGATCAGGTCGTTGCCATCGCCGCCGTAAGCAGTGTCGTCACCTCTTTCGCCGCGCAGTGTATCGTCGCCTGCCTGACCGTTGAGCACGTCGTTGCCGTCACCGCCAAGCGCCAGGTCGTCGCCGATCCCGCCGATCAGCCGGTCATTGCCCGCGCCGCCCTGCATCTCGTCGTCGCCGCCGCCGCCCGCCAGCACGTCAGAGCCGCCTTGACCGTCCAGCGTATCGTCGCCCAGCGCGCCCCACAGCGTGTCGGCGCCCCGGTCGCCTGTCAGGCTGTCGTTGTCGCCGGTGCCGCGGGTAAAGATCGGGTCGACCGTATCCACCAGAAACTGCCAGACGCCTGCGACTCCGGTGTTGCCTTCGGACGCGGCAAATTCGACGAATGCGTTGTCCTGATGCACGATCGTCGTCTCGAATCCATCCTCGAAGAACACGTTGACACCGGGGTTGGTCTGGGTGTCGCCATAGCGGTAGATCACTTCGGCATCGCCGCTGCCAAGGTCGATGATTTCCATTTGTGCGGTGGCCCGCAGGTCAAGCTGTTCGGGCCAGCGCGGAATATCGTTCCAGGTCACGATCACTGAATCGCGGACCGGATCGAAGTCGAGGAAGATTCCCGCCATTTCGGTGTCGGGCAGGGTGCGCGGATCTAGGTCGGTGTCGAGGATGGCGAATTGCACTTCCTCGAAATCAAAAGCGGCAAACGTGCTTTGGAAGGATGTGCCAAAAGTGGCCATCCCGTTGGTGCTGATCAGGATGTCGTTGAACGTCTCGTCGCCGATGGTGATGCCGTTCTCAAAGATGCTGGTGACAGTGCGTTCGAACAGGGCATCGTCAAAATTGGGCAGCTGTTCACCCAGACCGAAGGGGCGGAACGTGTTGTCGGTGATTGCGGAAAGCGGCATTGCAAATCTCCTTGCGTGAATGACGCTGTCATGTCACTTGAGATCCGGCCCGCCAAGCGCGGCGCGGCGCGTGACCCGTCTGGCTGGTCCGCTACACGATCAGGTCGAACGGCTGCCCGTTGACCTGCAAGGTGATCTCGCTCTGGCCCGCGCCGTCGACCAGCGCCCACAGAATCTGCTCTGTCGGGCGGAAGATGACGAACACCTCATCGACGTCGTCGGCACCCGCCGTGGCGGTATTGGTGACGTTGATCTGGAAATCCGTTTGCGCAGCGCCGCTGCCGTAATGCAGGATATCGTCGGACCCGAAATCCTGAATCCAGTCGCTGCCGTGGCCTTCGATCCCGAGGTGAAAGAACCGGTCCGCGCCCGCACCGCCGTTGACCCGGTCGCTGCCAAAGCCGCCGTTGATGAAATCGTCCCCGGCCTGACCGAATATCAGATCGGAAAAGGCGCTGCCGGTGATGACGTCGTCGCCTGTGCCGCCGATGATCTCGTCGACGCCAAATCCACCGGCGATGGTGTCGTCGCCCGCCTGCCCGTAGACCACATCGTTGCCGTAGCCCGCGTCGATACTGTCGTCGCCATCGTTTCCAAAGATGGTGTCGGCCAGATCGCCGGCATCCGCGCCGCCAAAGATGAAATCGTCACCTTCGTTGCCGCTCAGCGTGTCGGACCCGTTGCCACCCATGATGGTGTCCGCCCCGGCCCCGCCGCGCAGCGATTCACCGCGCGCGCCGCCGGTGATCAGGTTGTCGCCTGCATTGCCGATCATGATGGGCGCGCCCGTGACGTTCAGGTCTTCGCCGCCCAGAAGCCGCGCCGTGACCACGCCGTCCAGCGCGACGATGTCGGTGGAGGCGGCGATGGCGCTGTCGCCCGTCACGTCCAGCTTGGCGCTGCCGTGGCCCAGATCCAACTGCACCCGCATCGGGCCCGCGGGCGTGGTCACGGTCACGACGCTGGGGCCCGTCGCGCCGTGTGTGAGCGAATAGCCGCCCGCCTGCGCCGAGGTCGCCGTGCCCCCGTCCAGCGCGATGGTGACGCCCGCGCGGCCCTCGCCCAGGGTATAGAACAGGTCGCGGTCATCGTCGGTATAGCTGACGCCGGTCAGGAAGGTATCGCGCCCTGTCGTGCCGAACGCATGGGTGACCATCGACGAATTGAACGTGCCCCGCTCCGAGGTGAACGAACCGCCAAGCTGTGCCACGCCGATTTCCTGGAACAGCGGGTCCAGCAGGGTCTGCCGGTGGCCCGTGCTGAGAAACAGCGCTTCGTGCTGGTCGACGGCGAATTGGTCAAGGTCGGGCGTGCCGGTCGTGCCCTTGCGCGAGATGTTTTCGCTGGTGCGCCAGCTGTCGCCACTCAGGTCATAGCCTGCGGCGCCGATCCGTTGTTGCGACCCCAGACCATCCGCGCCGGTATGGCTGAAGGTGTTGTTGTCCAGCATCCAGCGGCTGTGGCTGATCGCCGTGCCCTCAAGGATGGTATTGGGGGCCAGCGGTTGTTTGGCCGCAGCCGTGATAGAGCCCGCAGTCAGCCCCTGATCGAGCGAGATGCCGAACAGATCAGCCTCCGCCTGCGGATCGAGCCGGGCGCGGTTGATCAACTCGATCATCATCTGTTCGGCGGCGGAAATGGTCATGGGTCTGTCCTTTTGTCGTAAAGCACGCAGAAACACGGCGCAGGTCGCACCATCGCACGGAATGTCCTGCGGTTTCGTTACAAAATAACGTCACCCGCCGTGATCGCGGTGACGCCCAGCATCCAGATGTTCAGATCTGCGGAGCTGTCGCCGTCGACATCGCCCAGCAAGAATCCGTCGGTGCCGTTGGTGACAAAGCGCAATTCGCCCGCCGTGCCGGTAAAGGCCGCGACCTGCGTGAACGCCTGATTGCCTGATTGCCTGCGGCACCGGTATTGGCGTCGATCAGATTGAGAAAGACCCTGTCGGTGCCAGAGGTGAAATCGGTGATCGTATCGCGCTGGGCCAGCGTGGAATCGCTGACCGCGCGGTAGACAAAGGCATCCGCGCCGGCCTCTCCGGCCAGCAGGTCGCTGCCGCCGTCGCCCCAAATCCGGTCATTGCCGCTGCCTCCGCGGATCGTGTCACCCATGGCCCCGCCATAAAGATCGTCGTTGCCCGCCTCACCGAACAGTGCATCCTCGCCCGTGCCGCCGCCCAGCGTGTCGTTGCCAAGGCCGCCCAGCAGCGTATCGTTGCCCGCCCCGCCGACGATGCGGTCATCGCCCAGCGCGCCGACAAGAAAATTGTCGCCTGCATTGCCGAAGATCAGATCGTTCTGTTGCGAGCCGACCACGCCTTCGATGCCTTGCAGCAGATCGTTGCCCTGCGACGCCGATATGAATTGCGGCCCGGCAATTCCCAGCCGCACGGTGACGCTGTCCGCGCTCAACAGGTAGCTGGCGAAATCCAGGCCGCTTCCGCCGTAAAGGCTGTTATTGCCGGTCCCGCCCATCAGCATGTCGTCACCATTGCCGCCATAGATAGTGTCGTTGCCGCCGCCGCCGTAAAGCTGGTCACCACCGGCGCCGCCCAGCACGCTGTCGTCGCCGAACCCGGCGGATATCAGATCGTCACCGCCATACCCCGGCAGAACGTCATTGCCCCCGGTGCCACCAATGAAATCGTTGCTGCCGCCAAAATTCGCCTCGATCGCATCCGCGAGGTTTGTCGCGGACTGGATCAGCGATGTCAAAACGAACATATTCGTCACAGTGACCAGCCTGACGCCTGCCCAGGCCGCGCCGGCCGATGTCGTGACGCTGCCGGTCACGTCGTCAAAGGAGAGACCCGGCTCGTAGCGGTCATAAATCTGGATGCCTTGGATCAAATCTGTCAGCGGCGTCGGGTTGGGGTCTGCAAAATTGCCGTCCTCGGACAGCAAGCCGGTCAGCCGAACGAGATAGCCTGCCAGCGGGCCGGTTTGCAGGACCAGCAACCGGGCGTCCGCGTCGGGGCTGCTGATATCCGATACGCCGGATATCCATGTGTCATTGCGCCAGCTGAGCCAGTCCGCCGATCCAAGAGAGTCGGAATAAATCACATTTGCCATAATCAATACTACTGCTGGGTTGTTCCGAAAAAATATCGTCCCGATTGTATCGATAATCTTGTGTCCGAAAATCCACGATTCTGCAACACGCAGGCCGCATGCCGCAGGCGACAGACGGGTTTAGCAACAGACGCGGCCGTCGCAGGCGCATTGGCCTGAATGTCGGCCTTTGCGGATGTGCTGGAGGTCGCGCGTCGCCTTATCACCGCGCCGTCCTTGCCCGGACACGCCGCCTCAGATCAGCAGATCGAAGGTCTGCCCGGCGATCCGGAGGTCGATCGTGTCCTGCTCCGCGCCGTCGACCAGCGCCCAGACGATCTGTTCGGTCGGGCGGAAGATGACGAAGGCTTCGGCCACGCCGTCGGCACCTGCGCCCCGCGTTTCGGCAAAATTGACCTGAAACATGTCGGGGGTCAGCGCACGGCCCGCCACCAGCACGTCGCCCTGGGCGGCGGAATAATCCTGCACCCAGTCGCTGCCGTGATCGGCGATGACCATATGAAAGAAGCGGTCGGCCCCGTCGCCGCCGTTGAGCCGGTCAAAGCCGAAGCCGCCGTCGATGAAATCGTCGCCCGCGCCGCCGAAGATCAGGTCCGACAGCGCCTGCCCCGACAGCGCGTCGTCGCCGTCCTGACCGATCAGCTGATCGCTGCCCCAGCTGCCCAGCATGGTGTCGCGCCCGGCGCCGCCGTAGGCGATGTCGTTGCCATATCCGGCATCGACCCGGTCGTCGCCGTCGCCTGCAAAGATCGTATCCGACAGGTCGGCAGAGCTGTCGCCGCCGAAGATGAAATCGTCGTCCGCGCCGCCATTGAGAATGTCGCGGCCATCGTCGCCGCGCAGGGTATCGCCGCCCGCGCCGCCCAGAACGCGGTCGTCGCCGCTGCCGCCGCGCAGCATGTCGTCGCCCGCCTCGCCCAGCAGGAAATCATCGCCGGTGCCGCCGTGGAACCGGTCAGCGCCGCCGCCGCCCTGCATCGTGTCCTGCCCCGCCCCGCCGGTGGCCGCGTCGTCCTGAACGGTGCCGATGAACACATCGTCGCCACCTTGCAGATGCGCACCCGTGCCGTCGCGGGCGGTGATGTTCTGCGCGGAATCGTCGTATGTGTCGAATTGCGCGACGTCGAACCGGGCGGTTTGGATATTGCTGCCGTCGCCGTGGAACAGCAGCATTTCATCATCGGGGCCGAAGGTGACCTGGATAAACCGCCCCTTGGCGTCTTCGATCAGCACCTCCGGTTCGCCCAGCGCGGTCAGATCGGGGGTGAATTCCTGCGCCTCGATGGCCCAGATCAGACCGTCGAAATCCATACCTGGCGGGGCGAGGTCGATATAGCGGTCCCAGATCAGCATCAGATTGCCCGATGGCAGCACATCCGCCCGTTGCAGGAACGGCGCGTCGACCTGTGCGCGGCTGCCATCGGGGTTGCCCAGCAGGACCGGAAGCGGGGTCTGCCCGTGGCCCTGCGCGTCGATGATCTGCGCGGTGTAGATGTTCGGCGCGTCGGTCTGATCGCGCCAGACCTGCACGTAGCCGCCGTCCGTCAAGGCGGTCGTCGCAAAGGCATTGGGCCGCACGCCTTCGGCGACGACACGTGCGGGTGCGCGCAGGCTGCCGTCCGTGTCGACGATCAGTTCGTGCAGCGAAAAGGTATCGCCATCGTTCGGGCCGGTCGCGCGCGCGACGGTCTGGAAGGTCACGACGACCGCGCCGTCGGAAAGGGTCAGCGCGCGGGGCGTGCCCAGTTCGGCTGCGGTGATGAACACCGGAGCAGGCAAGGTGCCCGGGCGCATGGCGTCGCTTTGCAGATCGTCGATATAGATCGTCAGCGTCTGATCGTCGTCACCGAATGTCTGTTCGGTCCAGACGTGACGGATACCCCCGTCCGGTGTCACGCCCAGTTGAAGCGTGCTGCGGGTGGCCACGCTGTCCTCGGCGGTGCGGTTGCGTTCGGTGCCGTCCGCATCGAAGGCCACGGTGACATAGCTGTCGCCATCGGTGTCGTCGCGGTTGAATTCACGCCACGACAGGGCATAGCCGCCGTCGGGCAGGGCGGTGGCGGCCAGATCGAAATAGGCGTCCGCCCCCTGCTCCAGCGGGATCGGCGCCGGGTCGGGCGTGCCGTCCGCCGCGATGCGCAGCAGATACAGCTGCTTTTCGTCCGGGCTGCCTCCGGGCAGGGTCCGTTCGGTCACGATCACGGTGCGCCCGTCGGTCAGGGTCGCGGCGCGCCAGACCGAGCTATGTTTGAATTTGGGTGACGCGCATCATCAGGCGGCGCGGTTTTCGGTGTCGTCAGTCACTTCGACACCGTCGTTGAATTTGACTCCTTCGATGACTTTTGGCAACTGGTTTTTGCCCTTGA
>Ga0307981_1000787_pt1 | contig 30860 bp, 30 predicted proteins | sample OrgLakmetagen987_FD_201849 | JGI IMG/M metagenome (GOLD analysis project Ga0307981, IMG submission 201849) | Saline water microbial communities from Organic Lake, Antarctica - #987 | ecosystem: Environmental > Aquatic > Non-marine Saline and Alkaline > Saline | place: Antarctica: Organic Lake... | reverse complement strand
GGGAAGAATGAGGTCAGCGTGTCCCAGTTTTCGTTCAGAATCTCTGCATTGTCCATGAGTGCGAATACCGAAAAGCCGAAAGAATTAGTCAATCCTTAAGTTAGCGCTTATGGGAGCGTGTCCCTCCAGGTTGAATGCAGGTTTTTTGGGGTAGCGACGCCTCGCCGAGGCGTCCATCTTGCAAGGCGATCCCCTCAGCCCATCCCCTTCGTTTACAAACGCTTCATGTAGCGTTTGCCGTTGGCGTCTTCGAAGAGCAAGCGGGTTTCCTGGATGACGATAAGTTTGAGGCCCATACTGTAATTCACGGCTTCACCCTCGCCGTAGGCTTCATTGTTAATAATCGCTTTGCTATTACCGCTAGTCGACATACGCACGCCAGTGACTTTGCTGTTGCTGAGCCACTCGACGATTTTCTCGTCAGGTGCCAAGTTGGCTATGCGTTGTGCTTCAGCGGCCGCTGCGGCATCGGTTGTGGCTTGTGCTTCGGCTTCTTCGCGGGCGAGACGTAGTTGGTCGAGAATGTTTTCCTGTGTGGCTTCGACCGGAATAGGCGAGTTGACCACTTGTTTCGCGATAATCGGTTGCTTAGGCGTGATCGTGGCTTTGGTCGGCGCCTCTGATTCGAGATCCCTCAAGGAATTTGCCGGCATCGGTGTGGTGTCTGCGATCAATTGATCGGATGGTGGCCGATCCTTCTGAAAAATGACGACGGTTAAGCCGACGACGAGTCCAATCAATATCGCGAAGGCTGCAATGCCGCCAATGGTTAGTCCTATTTGTATGCCGCCTGTAGGTGTCGCCGGGCTGTCTGCGGTTTGGCTGGTTGCCATCCGTTTCGGCGTGCGGTCTTGCTGTGCTTTGCGAAGCGCTTGGTTAATCAGACTCATACTAATAAATGGCTATGGATTAATGTGTGTTGAATAACTCTGAATGGGTCGTGAAAAGAAGGTCGGGCCGGTGCAAAGATAAAGTTGTCATCAATACCTTTACTATAAGAGTCTAAATCTTTTAAAAATAGACAAGCGGAGAATGGATCATTGGGAAAGGTGAAAGAAATTTTACACATCATTACAGGGCCGACTGCGGTCGGGAAAACAGCGTATGCGCTGGACTATGCCAAGGCACAGAATGCGGAAATCGTTTCCTGCGACGCTTCGCTTGTTTACAGGGGGATGAATATCGGGACCGCGAAACCGACGGATGAGGAGCTGGCTGAGGTGCCGCATCATTTGATTGATCTCTGCGAGGTCGATGCGGCCTTTGATATCGTGGCCTTTGACGAAGCAGCGCGTGCAGCGGTCGCCGAGATTACGTCTCGTGGGAAATCCGTGGTTGTTACCGGCGGGAGCGGATTTTATTTAAAGAGCTTTTTAGCGCCGGTCATTGATACAGTGGTGGTATCAGATACGATTCGGGCTGTGGTTGCCGCGATTTATGAGCGTGCCGGGCTCGATGGTTTGCTCGCTTCGCTCGCACAGTGTAGTTCGGAAGGGGTGGGTGCGCTCGATCTACAAAATCCGCGGCGTGTTTTGCGTGCGTTGGAGCGCTGCAAAGCCTCGGGCAAGTCGCTGCCACAGTTGCAGGCAGCCTTTGCGGCCCGACCGGAGCCGTATCTTGAATATACAAAGTATTTGATTTTGCTCCAGCGAGGCCGTGAAGAGCTACGGGATCGAGTAGCGCTGCGGGTCGATCAGATGTTGGCTATGGGCCTGGTCGATGAAGTGGCCGGACTCCGGGAGCGCGGCATCGAGCAGAATCCCAGTGCGGCTTCGGCCATAGGGTATCGGGAGACACTCGCCTTTTTACGGGGTGAGCTGGCGGAGGCAGACCTGGCTCCAGCAATCGTCCAGAATACCAATCATTTGGTAAAAAAGCAGCGCACGTGGTTTCGCACCCAGATTCGGGAAGCGGATTTAGTGGTCGAGATGTAAGGTGGCTTCGTCCCGGACATTCGAGATGTCCCTCCAGAGACGGTGGCTCGTATTCACGGCATTGTTACATCAGTTTAAGTTGACAGGCCTTATTGGATGGGTATCACGATATGTTCCAGATGGGAACTGGCCTAAAATATAAAGTCCTTGTTCTGAACCGCCTATGGCAAGCAGTGAATATTGTCGGGGTTCAGAGGGCCTTCAGTCTCCTCTTACAAGACCACGCACAGGTCATTTACACGGGAGATGGGAGCTTCCAAATGATGGATTCTTCAAAGTGGTTGGACCTGTCAGAAAATACAGAGCCGACCGAAAACGAAGGCTTCGTGCAAACTGTGCGGATGCGAATTCGAGTGCCAAAAGTTTTACTCCTACGGGATTACGATCAGTTGCCCGCAAAAGAGGTCCGGTTTACTCGGGAAAACCTTTTTGATCGGGACAATTATCGCTGCCAATATTGTGGGAACACCTTCAAGGCGGATGATCTGAATATGGACCATGTCATCCCACGTGATCGCGGTGGGCGCACTTCATGGGAAAACATTGTTACATCCTGCATCAAGTGCAATTCACGCAAGGCCAACCGATTACCGCACCAGGCGAGTATGCACTTGATCAAAAAACCGGAGCGTCCGAAATGGCGGCCATTTATCAGTTCGTTGATCGATCAGGACTACGATTCGGATTGGGATCACTTCATAAATTTGAAGCAAAAGTCGGTTTAGTTGCCAGTCTACGAACTAGCGCGGTCGTGTGAGGGACTAGATTACGTGGCCTCGAAACTGCTCTTTCAGCTGCCCTACGGGCATCCCGCGCAGCGGAATACCATCTACGCGCTGTTGCGCTACGTCTGTTTCGGGGTTTGATCTTTTCGACCCCGGTTCAGAGAACCGAGGCTACCCAAAGGAGTTCGTAAAGGATTAAAACTTTTTGGAAGTGGTTCGATCAATTGCTCACGGAAATAGCGAACTCATGATTTCGCAAAGTGCTTATAAATGGAATGGGTGTGTCCTCAAAGAGCTTGCCTGAATATCTACGCTTTACACGAGTGATCGGCTCGGTGACGCTCAGTGTATGGCAGAATTTAAAGTAGGACAGCGCTGGATTAGCGAGACAGAACCTGAGCTCGGTTTGGGGATTCTTGAGGAAGTGTCACGGCATCAAATTCGCTTGGCATTTCCGGCTGCGAAGGAGGCTCGTATCTATGCGGCAGGCAATGCACCGATTAAGCGGGTCGAATTCCGTGAAGGCGATACGATCCAATCGCAACAGGGGCAAACGGTGACGATTGAATCGATTCGCGAAGAGGCTGGCTTGCTCACCTATGTCGGCGGTGGAGTCGAGGTGGCCGAGGTCGATCTCGCCGATACGATCAGTTTTAGTAAGCCGGAAGACCGCTTAATTCGTGGCCAAATCGATCAATCGGCTGCGTTCTCGCTCCGTTATGAAACGATTGTGCAGTCGAATCGGGCCCGCAAGTCGGCAGTGGCCGGATTCATCGGCGGACGAATCGATCTCATTCCGCACCAACTCTATATCGCGGCTGAAGTGGCTAATCGCTATCTGCCGCGGGTCCTCCTCGCCGATGAGGTAGGCTTGGGTAAAACGATCGAGGCCTGTTTGATTCTGCACCGTTTGCATCTCACTGGGCGTGCGCAGCGCATACTGATCGTCCTGCCGGAATCGCTCGTGCACCAGTGGTTTATCGAACTGCTGCGCCGGTTTAATTTGTGGTTTACCTTGATGGATGCCGAGCGCTGCGAAGCGCTGACCACGGTGGAAACCGATGCGAATCCGTTCGCGCAGGGCCAATTGGTGATCTGTAGCACAAAGACTTTGCTTGAGAGTGAGCGTTGGGCGACGGCCGCGATTGAGGCGAAGTGGGACATGGTGGTCGTCGATGAGGCGCACCATTTGGAATGGACGCCGGAGGAGGCGAGTCCCGAATATCTTTTGGTTGAAGCGCTCACTCAGCGCAGCCACGGCGTGCTCCTACTCACGGCGACACCCGAGCAGCTAGGAGCCGATGGCCACTTTGCGCGTCTGCGCTTGCTCGACCCAGAGCGCTATCCGGACTTGGATAAGTTTAAATCCGAGCAGGCGGATTACACGGAGGTGGCGACGGTCGCAGATAAACTGGCCACAGGTAAGCAATTGACCGCGGGCGACACCAAATTTCTGCGCGAGGTATTCGAGGAATTCAGCGACAAAGCCTTCGCCGAACATGCAAAGGATCCGGAGCGCTTGCTCAACGAATTGGTTGACCGACATGGGACGGGCCGGGTGATTTTTAGAAATACCCGCGACGCTTTGAAGGGTTTTCCTGAGCGCAAAGCGATGCCGGCGCTGCTCAAGCCACGCGCGGGTTTGAGTAAAGAAGATTTACTGGAGCGATTAAGGCAGGAGTTTGATTTAGAGACGCGGGCTGATGATGTGCTTCCTGAATACGAATTTCGAAATGGTCCGCGGATCAAGTGGCTCGCCGAGCTGCTTCAAAAGCTAGGTCCCGAGCAGAAAGTGCTCCTGATTTGCCGCACAAAAGAAAAAGTGAAGGCGCTCTATGAGGCCTTGCAGGATACGATCAGCGTCAGTGCAGCCGTCTTTCACGAAGAACTGACTTTGCTGCAACGCGACCGGAACGCGGCCTGGTTTGCCGAAGAGGACGGTGCGCGGATTTTACTGTGCTCTGAAATCGGCAGTGAGGGGCGTAATTTCCAGTTTGCCCACCATTTGGTATTATTTGATCTGCCGCTGAACCCGGAGCTCTTGGAACAGCGGATCGGGCGACTCGACCGCATAGGTCAGTCGGAAACGATTAAGGTGCACATACCCTTTCTGGCAGGCAGCGCGACGGAGCTACTCATGCGTTGGCACCACGAGGGCTTAAACGGAGTCGAGCATTCGTTGAAGGGCGGCTTTGCGTACCTTGCAGAATTTGGTGACACCGTGCGTGAGCTGACAGCGGTCTACCACGAAGGCAAAGCCAGTGGAAAAAAAGCGGCGGATGCATTGGTCAAAAACAGCTTACAGTTTCGGGAAGCTTTAGAAGCAAAACTGAGTCAAGGACAAGATCGTTTGATCGCACTGAATTCCTTTCGAGAGGCAGATTCGAAGCATTTAGTGGAGCAGATCACTGCGATGGATGCGGATCGGAGTTTGGACCAATTCATGAATCGTATTTTTGACCACTTCGGTGTGACCGTTGAAGACATCGACGAGCGGACTTTTCATTTATCACCAGGGCAATTATTTACGGATGCCTTTCCCGAGCTACCCGAGGAGGGCACGATCGTGACTTGTGACCGCACACGGGCTCTGAGTCGCGAGGACATGGGCTTTTTGAGTTGGGATCATCCGATGGTGCGTGGCGCGATCGATTTGATGTTGAGCGCGGAGAAGGGAAATAGCTCGATCGTGGTTTGGAAAAAGGTGCCGAAGGACGCACCTCCCATACTCATCGAGGCCATCTATGTTCTGGAGAGTGTGGCACCAGCCCGTTTGCATGTGGATCGGTTTTTACCGCCGACGCCAGTTCGTGTAGTCGTCGATATGACGGGTGGGGATTGTTCGGAGACCTTTTCGCATGCGCTTATCAACCAGAGCTGCGCCGACGAAGAGGTCTTTCGATTACAGCAAAACCCGGAGCTATTGCAGGCACTGGTGCCGCAGATGTTGAAAGCAGCCAAAGGCTTTGCCCGCGAGCAAAAGTCTGTCTTGCTACAAGCGGCCATGACTGAAGCGCACGCGCGATTGGACGGTGAAGCCAGTCGCTTGAAGGAACTGAGCAAAGTGAACCCTAATGTGCGGGAAGCAGAGATTCGTTTAGCGGAAAATGTAATCAGCGATGTAACCAAGCATGTTTCCAAAGCGCATTTAAGGCTCGATGCGGTTCGGTTGGTTCTACGTGGCCCGGAGTGATCGCTTTAGATATATAATTGCGCCCCTAACCATTGATGCCCGAAAGATTCCTTGTAGCCGCCCCGCTCAGTCGGGACGTCTGATCTCATTTCTTGTAGCCTCGGTTCTTCTGAACCGGGGTCGAAAAGATCGAACCCCGAAACAGACGTAGCGCAGCAGCGTCCCCGATGTCTACACGTCGCCTCTCTGCTAAGGCTACGCCAGACCAAGTCCCGCCAAGCGCATGTGCGTCAACCTAAGGTCTGAAGACTGTGTGTTGGGGATAGCTACCGAATAAAGTTTTGTGGGCAACGCTTTAACCTAAATTCGGCAGTTGGGAAGGCTTGCCGTCAAGACGCAAGCCTCTTAGCTGTGGTCACCACTGCAAGTGGCTTGGAACGCAGGATTGGCGGCAAGACCTCCCAACCCTCAGTGGTCATAAAATGAGAAAAACTTCGTCGCCACTCTGGCGCAAGTTCGCTTGCGCGTAACCCATTCATAGACAATTGATTGACCCTTTTTCTCATTTTTGACTGCCGGATTTAGGATTATCTAGCTCCCTGCCTTTGACATGGTGTATTTCGAGTCGAAATGGAGGGTGCGCTCAGAAGTGGTGATTTCGAGTTTGATCGCCTTTTTTTCGAAGGCACTGATTTCACAGACGATTTGATTCACTTTGCGTGTGCCCACTTCGCTGTAGGCTTTGCCCACAAGCACACCGCCAGCTTTTCGGAGTTTGGCTACGGTCATGTCCAGGGGTAGCACGATGCGGCCGCGGTCATTCTTTGAAGACATTAGCGGAACGTCGATTTGGTAGCGCCCGACAAGATATCCGTCGATGGGAACGAGCTTGCTGACGGTGAGCTTCACCGAAGCCAAGTTAACGCGGGTTTTTGAATCCTCGATTTGGAAGGTATAGGCCTCCCAAACTTGCATCATTGTATCAGAAATAGCGGCTTTAGTCGTGTTCCCATTGAGGGGTGATACACACAAAGCAATCAACGGTAGAAGGCAGCTAAAGCGCCTAAAAGTCTCATAGATACATCGCATAAGGTGCTGTGATCTATCGCTTAGAAGGCACAATTTGTCAATCAGCGCGTAGGAAGATTAATCGATTTGGCTAAGTAGTTTCAGTATGTTCAATGAATGGTCACCGATACTCTCAATATTATTTAGAATATCGATGTAGAGCATTTCTGACTTTATATTTGCGGGATCGTTCATCCGACGGACCGCTTCACGCCGTAGCTTTTTACGTGAGGCATCGATGGTTTCTTCCAATTGAATTGCAGTTTCAAGGTCAGCGTGGGTGACACGTTTGGTTAGGCATTGGATGTAAAAGCCCATAAATTGATCGACTGGCCCACTAAAGTTGCGAATCGCTTCTTGAGTTTCGGCCGGGAGCACTCGTTTTTTCCGATATTTGCGGGCGGCGAGTTTGACGAGGTCGAGCGTGTTATCACAGATCTCTTCAAGTTCAGAAATGACTCGCAACATCACTGTTACCTCAGTCAATCGTTCGCGACTGAGTTCCGAAGAGGTGCAAAAAATCAAGTATTGGGTGATATCGAATGCCAGCCGATCACTCTTCTCTTCCATTGCTTTCAGCTCTTTCACGCGGGCACTTAAATCTTCATCCGGACGTTCATAGACTTCGTTGAAGCCCTTGAACATTGCCCGAGTGAGCTCAGCCATGTTCCTGATTTCCCGTTCCGCTTCTGCTAGGTTGATCTCGCCTGTTTGGGGAAGGTTTGGTGCCTGATATTGGATCGTTTCGTTATCGTCTTCGTTACCCGTACCTTTGCGGACCATTTTTGTCGCGATGTAGACGAGCTGCGGAACGAACCAGATCAATATACCGATGTTGAGTAAGTTGAACAAGGAGTGGAATAGTGCTAGGTGGTAGAGCGTGTACTCAGGGTTATTTGCGTCACCAGGCACAAGTTGGTCGATGAAGCCTGTAAAGGGGCCGAAAATACAAATCATCCAAAGGACACCGACGATATTGAAAAGGAAGTGAGCTCGGGCGGCTCGTTTCGCCTCAGTGCCTCCAGTGATAGCCGCAAGGTTGGCAGTGACCGTCGTCCCGACGTTCTCGCCGAGCACAATCGCGGCGGCATCTTCGTATCCGATCCAGCCCTTAGCGGCAAGCGTGAGGGTGATTGCTCCAGCCACTGAGGATGATTGCACTAGAATGGTCAGCAGGACACCGAACACAAAAAAGATCGCGATGGATACGAAGCCGTGGCCTGACCAGTCGGCAAGAAATGAGAAGAGCTCTGGGTTGGATTTAATATCCGGGACGGAGTCTTTGAGAAAGCTTAGTCCGAGAAATAGAATGCCGAATCCTATCAGAGCTTCACCGGAATTCCGTATTTTCGGTGTCCGGAAGAAGATCATGGCGACGCCGATACCTACGCAGGGTAGGGCAATGCCACTGAGGCTAAATTTAAACCCCAGAAATGCGACGATCCAGAAGGTGGTCGTGGTCCCAAGGTTGGCCCCCATGATCATGCCGATCGATTCCTTAAGGGTCAGCAACCGGGCATTTACAAAGCTGACAATCATCACTGTTGTCGCACTCGAGGACTGGACCAAGGTGGTCATCAAAGTGCCACTCACAATAGCGGAGAGCCGGTTTCGAGTCATGCCAGCGATGAGGGCTCGCAGGCCTTCGCCAGAGACTTTTTGCAGTCCCTCGCTCATAACCTTCATTCCAAAAAGAAAGAGTCCAAGACTGCCGAAAATAGCAAAAAGTGTTGAGATCATACGTGTGCGCTTTCAGGGGTGTGATAAAAAGCACGAGCAAATGTCACATATGTGTTACAGCAATGTTAAAAAATAGGGCGATTTAGTCACTACCATGTGACGAAGCGATAATCTAATGCCAACGCTTAACTAAAACAGGCAAAAAGATGACTCCCCCAAAATGTGTTGTAGGATCGGCTTCTCGCAGAGAGCCGGTGCCCTCTCGCTTCAAAAAACGTGCTCCCTTCGGGAAGCCCGTCCTACACAGATCCACTGAAATTGGGATAATGGCAGATAAACCTAACCCATCTTTAACAATACGTCCTTAAGATAAGTTAAAAATGGCATTAATTAGGGCCTTCCGAGGAGTCGTTTTGTTGATTATCAACAACTTGCAACTCCGCCTCGAATCAGTCATACTTCACTTATCGGCTCGTCAGCTCTGTGCGTATCGGTAATAAGGTGAGCCAAAAGACCTTGCTCAATCTGGGGCGGCATTTTGATATCGAGCGTGAGGCATGGCCTGAGCTGTGCGTGCGCATCGAACAGATACTCGCAGGCGAGCGTGCTTTATTTGAACTGCCATCTGAGCTAGAACAGGAGGCGCAAAGTATTTGCGCAAAGATCATTGCCTTGCGCGGGGATTGCCTGGGGGGCGAGGCAGGTGAGGAAACGGACTTTCGAGAGGTCGACGTCAATAGTGCTGAATTAATCCGTCCTAGATCCGTGGGAACTGAGCATGCTTCATTGCACGCACTTGAGGCGCTGGAACTGCCAAAGATATTGGAAAAAGTGGGATTTAATGGGCCTCAAAAGGCCGCTGCTTTGGCCAATATCATTGGGCGTATGTGTGAGCCCCGCAGCGAGCTGGCAACTTGGAATTGGATGAAAAACAAAAGCGCCGTTGGCGAACTGCTAGAGTTCGATTTTGAATCGATGCCGCTGATGCAGCTATATCGAGCCTCGGATCGTTTGCTTAAACACAAGGAGGTTATCGAAGATCAGATTTTTGAGAACGTCCAGGAGCTTTTTGGCTTCACCCCTACGGTCACCTTGTATGATTTGACCAACACGTTCTTCGAGGGTAATGCGAATGCGAACCCAAAAGCCAAACGGGGGCGCTCGAAAGAGAAGCGCTTTGACTGCCCCTTGATCACTCTGGGGCTAATGCTCGATGGGAGCGGCTTTGTACGTCGCTCAGAGATCTACGAGGGCAGTGTCGTTGAAGGAAAAACTCTGCAAGGTATGCTCAAGAAACTGGATGTCCCGTCAGGTGCTTTGGTTGTCATGGATGCGGGCATTGCCACTGAAGAAAACATCGAGTGGTTGGCCGAAAATGGCTTCAAGTATCTGGTCGTCAGTCGCAAACGTAAACGCGAATTTGATAAAACCCGCGCGAGCAAAATCTTATCTGCAAGCGGTTACGAAATCTTCCTCGACCGGCGAGACACGCAGGATGAATCGAGCGCAGCCAAGGGGAAAGACAAAAGCGAGCGCAAGGAGCCTAAGGAGTTGTCAATCGCCTGCTGGTCGGAGCAACGCGCCGAAAAAGACAGGCAAATCGATGCTCAAATGAAGGAACGATTCGAAGCCGAACTCAGCAAGCTCAACACGGGGCTGAGCAAAAAAGGCACCACCAAAAAACGTGACAAAGTGATCGAACGCATTGGACGATTAAAGCAGCGCTACAGCCGCGTTGCGCAGCATTATCAGATCGATTACTCATTCGATGAAAGTCAGGGCACGGTCACTCGGATTGAATGGCTCTTCGAACCGAAGCAGGGCAGTCAATCGACCCATCCAGGCGTCTACACACTCAGAACCAATGAGATGGACTGGGACGATGAGCAGTATTGGAGGACTTACACCATGCTCACTGATCTTGAAGCAGTATTTAAAAGTCTCAAATCCGAACTCGGCATGCGGCCTGTTTATCACCACAAAGAAAAACGGTGCGATGGTCACCTATTTATTACCGTGCTGGCTTATCAAGGGGTGCAAGTCATCCGCAAAAAACTCAAAGAAAAAGGCCACGACCTGAGCTGGCGTTCATTGAAGGACATCTTCGACTTACAGCGACGCGTCACTATGACATTTAAACAGAGCGATGGCAGAACCTTGCACATCAGAAAGGCTACCCATCCAGACCAGCCATTAAAAGAAATGTACCAAGATTTGGGATTATCAATGACCCCAGGAGGAATCAAAAAAATGACGATTTAAACAAAATTAAACGGTTGTAGTGCCATTGGACTCGCCGAAGGGTCGCAAGTCGTTGTATTGCATATACTTAACTTTTAAGGTGTTAAAGATGGGCTAAATCCGGCAGTTGGGAAGGCTTGCCGTCAAGACAAGGCGCAAGCCTCTTAGCTGTGGTCACCACTGCAAGTGGCTTGGAACGCAGGATTGGCGGCATGACCTCCCAACCCTCAGTGGTCATAAAATGAGAAAAACTTCGTCGCCACTCTGGCGCGAGTTCGCTTGCGCGTAACCCATTCATAGACAATTAATTGACCCTTTTTCTCATTTTTGACTGCCGGATTTAGGATAAAGTCACACCGTGGTATAAGGGCGGAAAGGAGGCCTTCACCTTTAAACTTTTTCAGTCACTGGCGGGCAAGCCGATTTTAGGACAAAGTTGCCATAAGCGGATCTTTGATACGCCGGCTTCGAAAAGCTGGGTAAGAAATGTTGGTAGAGCAACTCGGCAGCTTCTTGAAAATCATCTGCTTCATTAATAAGAATCGGTGTACTGAAATGGATACACTTTCGACTCTTGGATTGGTCATCTATGCGGACTGCGACTAAGGATGCATTATGTTTTTTTGCGATTCGTAAGGCGCCCGTTGAAAATCGAACCAATCGACCATCTGAAACAGTAAAATCCTCATAGGTGCTTCCAGTGACGTCTACTGCTACGTTTAGCCACCCACCTTTTTTCAAATAGTGGCATGCTTGCTTTAATTGCGTCACTTCAAATGTATTATTATCAGTGTCCAGCTGTGATTCGTGCAGTAGATTCGTGCGATTACTCACAATTGACTTAGCTTGTATACCAACGGCTCTTAATATAAATCGGTTAAGTTTGTAGTGACCCAGATGTAAAAAGCAGCAAACGATGGGGGTTCCACTCAAATGGAGTTTTAATACGTCTTCTGCATCAACCGCCTGTATTTGTTCATGCCAGTCACTTTTTGTAGGCTGATGTATAATGAAGAGCTTAAGTATGTAGTTCTCTTCGTCACGCAGGGTTCTGAAAAGGCGTTTCGATTTGGAATGCCTAGGTGTCACCCCACTGCAAAATCCGTATATTAGCCACAAGAGGAAATATGCACACTTATAGCGAATGCATATAGGTGTAAACCGCTCACAGTTTTTGACTATCAAGCTGCGTAGGCTCATACATGCATGCTCAGATTTTTTCTAAAGTAAGGTTTAAGACACGCCAGTTGAAGTCACACGTTTCCAAGTCTTCCTGGGGCAAGTCCAGATCGCTGCGGTCCTTACCAAAAATTGCCCGTAAACTTCCACGTGAGTCCAGAGTCGTCCACAATTGTTCTGAGCTATTAAAGGATTCAACTAATTCAGCCTGCTGACAATTGACGACTTTTAAACCACTTGATTGGAGAGCTGGTGCGAGCGATTCTAATGATATGCCGATATTGGTAGAACGAGCCACCCGGTTCTTTCGGCATTCACGATTGAAGGCCCGCCTTAGGAGCACATTTCCGATCGTATTCACACGTGTGCCCGAAAAAGTGGGTATTACGAGTAGGGCTCGACCCTTCGGGCGCAGTAGTCGACTTATCTCCTGTAAAGCGGAAGTGGTTTCAAACCAATGAAATGCAAAGCTAGAGACAACACGGTCGGCTATTTCTGCAGACAGTGGAGTTTCCTCTGCCTTACTTTTTAGAAACTCAATGTGTGCGTGGGCAGGATTTTTCCGGGCGAATGCCAACATCTCTTCGCTAATATCAATTCCGACATAAGCATCAGGGTTATAATAACGATAAAAACTGGTAGTTGAAAAGCCACTTCCACAACCAAGCTCGACCACACTTCCAATTCGATCAGAGGATTCGCTGGTCTCTAATATGTGGTCTACCCAGTATTTGTAGAATCGTTGGTTTTGTTGCGACTCAGAGTAATTCTTAGCTCGAAGACAGTATTCAGGGTTTTGCACGCAGTTGAAAGAATATGCTTAGATAATTGTTAGACGTTAAGAAACTTGTCTACTAAGCCCATCCTAATTGGCAAGTTTAAGTTCTTTGTTTAAATGAGGTAGGACACCTGACTTAGGCTAAGATGGGTTCGACTTCAGGTGCGTTCGCAGGTTGCCAAGCCTTCGTCCCCTGAGTTAGCGGGTAGCTGTATTCTTCACCTTGGAAATTACGCATGTAAATCGCATCTGCAGTGATTTTTTGGACGTATTCCGGGTTGATCGGGATTTTTCCGCCTCCCCCAGGCGCGTCGATGACGAATTGAGGAATGGCATAGCCAGTCGTGTGGCCGCGGAGGGCTTTGATAATTTCAATGCCTTTTTTAACATCGGCGCGTAGGTGAGCGCTGCCCGTGATCAGATCGCATTGGTATAGATAGTAGGGCCGCACACGCATCATGAGCAGACGGTGGATGAGCGATTTCATGACTTCAGCATCGTCATTCACGTCCTTTAGCAGAACGGATTGGTTACCAATCGGCACGCCTGCAAAGCTGAGACGTTCGGCTGCTGCACGTAGATCATGGGTGCACTCATTCGGGTGGTTGACGTGGATACTCATCCAAATGGGGCCGTGTTTCTTGAAGATATCGCACAGTTCCGGTGTGACGCGCTGTGGGAGGAAGACGGGGATGCGTGAACCAATACGAATGAATTCTACATGGGGAATCTTGCGCAGCTCACCGAGGAGGTGGTCAATTTTTCGGTCTGAGAGCAGGAGTGGGTCACCACCGCTGAGCAAAACGTCGCGAATCTCCGGATGGTTACGGATATATTCGAGGCCGCTGTCGAATTCCGGGTGAAAGTTATAGTCCTGAGCATTGGAGACAAGCCGACTGCGCGTGCAATAGCGACAGTAAGCGGCGCAGCGATCCGTGACCAGAAAGAGCACGCGGTCCGGATAGCGATGGACGATGCCTTCGACCGGCTTGGTGTTTTCTTCACCTACGGGGTCGAGGAGCTCATCGGGTGCGACGTGCATTTCGCCTTCGCGGGGGATAACCTGTCGGCGGATCGGGTCGTTCGGGTCCTCGCGGTGGATCAGGTTGAAAAAGTAGGGAGTGATCGCCAGCGCCAGTTTTTTATCGGCGAAGAGACAGCCTGCGCGTTCATCAGGCGTGAGTTCGATCAATTCTTCAAGCTGCTTGAGCGAAGTGATTCGATTTTTTAGCTGCCACTTCCAGTTATTCCAGTCCCCCGCAGGGACGTGTGCCCAGAGGCCTTGACCGTTATACCAGTTGTCGAGTGAGTCGTTAGGATACATTTATGGAGAATTAGGATGGAGCGCGTGCAGCGCAGAGTTGGTGAATCGCTTATGAATTGCCCCGAAGGAAGAATTAAGCGGGTGCCTTTAGGGCGATGAACGGAGATTTAGAACGGTGTGCTAAGGTTAAATTACAAAGGAGCTAAATACGATATGAGCGCGTTTTGGCTTGTCTATGAATATTTATGTATTCATATACTTAAATATGTCAATGTTGCAATCAGAGCGGGAATTAGATGTCGAGACCCTCGCCAAACAGTTTTGGGCAATCGGCGATCCTGTTCGTTTGCGAATATTGCAAATGTTGCCGACAGAGCCGACTTGCGAACACGCATGCAATGTCTCCGCGATTGCGGAGCGAGTGGGGCTTTCGCAGCCAGCGGCTTCGCATCACCTAAGAATACTTCGGCAAGCAGGCATTATTACAAATCGCAAGATGTGCCGTGACATGATTTACTGGGTTCAACCGGAGGCGATTAAGGCGCTAACCGATTCGCTCGGTGAGCTTGGGTAGTTTTACCCCGGATTATGTAATAGGATGAGAAGGGCTCTGCCCGCGCGGTCATGACATTCGACTACGCTCATGTCAGGACGGAGCATAACCCTCCAGTTATCTGGATGGACGCGCTCCCGAGTCTGTCTCAAAACTGAGTCCATCTCGGTCTGTGCCTGCGGAAAGGTGCATTTAAGGGAGGGCGCTTGTCCCACCTGTCATGAGCCGGTTGCAAACCTTGAGCTTGTCGAAAGGTCGAATGCAAGCGCTTCAGTTAGGCTTAAGCGCGACCAAATCTCGGCGAAAAGACGCTGAGGACAGCGTCCCTCCCATGCTTTTCGTTTGATTCGATCATCAGTGTTCCAGTTTTGAGACAGCCTCTCCCGCGTGTCCGTGATATTCAGAGTTGTCATGAGTATTCCGATGGTGACGCATTTAAGTCATCGCTGCAGGTCGTATGGGCACGGCCATGCGGGGCATGGCCCTCCAGCTTGAATGCTGTTTTTTTGAGGTAGGGACGCATCGCCGAGGCGTCCGTCCTGTTTTTTTGAGGTAGGGACGCATCGCCGATGCGTCCGTCCGGCCGTTGCCATGAAACGGTATCAGAAAGTCATAAAACAGGGCAGGATGCCCTGAGTCCGGGACCTCACGATTCGGTTTCAAAGGAACAAGGGCATCCTGCCCTTGATTTGCATGCAAAAGTTAGCCACTTCACTGCTTCAACCTAAATCCGGCAGTTGGGAAGGCTTGCCGTCAAGACAAGGCGCAAGCCTCTTAGCTGTGGTCACCACTGCAAGTGGCTTGGAACGCAGGATTGGCGGCAAGACCTCCCAACCCTCAGTGGTCATAAAATGAGAAAAACTTCGTCGCCACTCTGGCGCGAGTTCGCTTGCGCGTAACCCATTCATAGACAATTGATTGACCCTTTTCTCATTTTTGACTGCCGGATTTAGGTTCAATGAACGGCGGGGCGTTTATACCAGAATCCGCAGAGCTTGCGCGATCGAACCACGATCGGTGCGAGCATCATGAAAAAGACCCACCCAAGTATCTGCGGTCCGCTATACCATTGAAGTTTACGGGCTGAGGTCATTACAGGTGATTCGGTCAGTATCGTGAAACGAAGTCCTCTAGGACGGCCCCACTTTTTAATCAGTCTGGAAAAACGGACCTCTTCGCTGGCATAGAGCTTTTGGTCAAATCCACCGATCGCCTCAAAGGCATCCCTGCGGCAGAATACGAAGCTCCCAGCAGCAGTGTTCGTAAGCCTCGAAATACGCTCCCACAGACCGATCCCGAATCGGCCGATTGCACTGATCTCACCTTCAAAGCGGACAATCGATCCGCCGCCCACAAAAGAATCTGAGCGAAGTTTTTCGAGTGCGACTGCCAGCAACTCAGGGGTAATGCGTGTATCGGCATCAACAAAAAGGAGAAAGCGTCCTTTTGCTTTGTTGGCTCCCGCATTGCGAGCGCGTGCGATCTGATTGATGGGTTCAAAGACTACTTGATCGGCTCCGTGGGCCTGCGCTACCTGCGCAGTTGCATCCGTAGAGTTATTATCCACAACGATGCACTCCCCTTGCTGAACCTCTTTATCCATGGCAACGCGAATGGCATTCAGAGTTGCAGGCAATTCATCCGCTTCATTGTAAGCAGGTATGATAATAGAGTAGTCGGTCACCCTACGACAGGAAAGGTCTTTTCTCTTTTTTGCAACCTGGGACTTTTGGCGGCGGATCGGCAGATACATACCTTATACCACCGTGTGACTATTTCTGGTAAAACTGTAGGGACGCCTACCATATCCAGTTAAAAGATTACCGGATAAATGGGTCGTTGGTATTATAGATAGCTAATACCAATGCGGAACATTTACTGGCAAAAACGACGTGGCCTCGAAACTCTGTTTCGGGGTTCTGCGAGCTTACGTGGCCTCAAAACTTTGTTTTGGGGTGTCACCGGAGCATCCATTCGATTTCATTTCTAGGCTCTCTGTAGCAGTCATCTGTCCCTTAAACTTATCCCACACGGCGGGATCTTTGTAATGCAAGTAGCTCCTTCGGCGATAGCTTACTATGGCTAATACAAAAAATATACTTATCGGCGGCATCACAGGCGGTATCGGGTCGGCGCTCGCTAGGCGATTACATGCGGCGGGTCATACCATTGCTGGTTTTGCCCGGGATGAGGCAAAGCTATCTGAACTTTCCAGTGAGTTGGGTGATTTCGATTACTCGCTTTGCGATGCAACCGATTCGGCTGCGGTTGAATCCTCAGTCAGCGAGCTTCACGAAAAGCTGGGGACCATCGAGGCCTACGTGCACGCAATTGGATCGATCTACCTGAAGCCTGCGCACCTCACCGCCGACGAAGACTGGGCAAACACAATAAACCTAAATTTGAATTCGGCTTTTTATGCACTGCGTTCAGTTATGAAGCGGATGCAGAAGCAACCCGAGGGCGGGTCCTTTTTATTCTACAGCACAGCCGCAGCTCAAACAGGCATTGCCAACCACGAAGCGATCGCAGCGGCCAAAGGTGGAATTGAAGCCATGGTCCGGTCCGCCGCATCGACCTACAGCGGGCGAGGTGTCCGCGTGAACGCGATTGCTCCCAGCCTAACCGATACACCACTGAGCAAGCCAATCGTCGGCAGTGAACAGGCCTTGGAAATCTCTAAAAAGATGCATCCACTGGGCACAATTGGCGAAGCGAATGATGTCGCCAGCTTGTCAGAGTGGATGATATCAGACGCCGCCAAGTTCGTTACCGGTCAAGTATACGTGATGGATGGAGGCTTGTCTAAAATCGTCCCGAAGCCTAAAATGTAGCCACGTATGTTTCAAAGACTCCTCCCAGTATTTTGTTTAGTTTGTTTGACCACGCTGGCTATCGGCCAGGAGGCGAATCGCTTTGCCGATACGTGGACTGAGCCATCTACAGGAGCGCATTACGAAAAGTTAGGGGAGTATCGGTATGTGTATAAATACTTTTTTAAGCTGTATGATGTAGTCTTGTATGTTGAAGCGGGAGCGGATGCTGAGGCGGTACTTAATCGCTCGGCCGGATTTCACTTGGAGTTTCGTTACTTACGGGAAATTGAACGCTCCATTATTTTAGAGTCTGCCGACAAAATGTTGGCGAAAAACCTTACCGACGAAAAGCGATCAGCCATTAGTGATTCAGTAGAAGCGCTTAACGAGGTGTATCAAACAGTCGCAAAGGGCGATCGCTCGTCACTGACCTATGTGCCGGAGAATGGAACCACCTTCAGACTAAACGGGAATGCTAAGCTAACCATCCCGAGCGAAAAGTTTGCGCAAGATTACTTTTCAATCTGGTTAGGCGAGTCGCCGATCTCTGCTGATATGAAGGCGACGCTTTTAGGGAAATCCATTTAAGCGGGCGTAGAAGGAAGCGAACGTCCAACTTCCAGCCCGTCGACCCTTTCCTCGCTTTCTACTTGTCATCGCGACGATTTGTGCAAATTTTCCTGCTTCGCGCTTATGGCTACTACCAAGAAGAAAACCGCTACTAAAAAGAAATCGGCTGCTGCTGAGTCTAAAGACTTCAGGCTGGCTCAGATTAACAAAAAGCTGTCGAAAGAGGCTAAGATCGATCTGTTCCGGATGATCATTGGCATTCGACGTTTTGAAGAGCGCTCGCTGCGCGCCTATAACCAAGGTAAGATGGGTGGGTTTCTACACCTCTACATTGGGCAGGAGGCGATTGCTGCGGGCGTCGTTTCTTTAATGGAAGCAAACGACCATATTATTACAGCGTATCGAGACCACGGTCACGCCCTCGCAGTTGGTATGAGCATGAACGAATGTATGGCCGAAATGTTTGGTAAATACACAGGCTGCTCCAAAGGCAAAGGAGGCTCCATGCACTTCTTCGCACCGGATAAAAACTACTGGGGTGGTCACGGGATCGTCGCTGGTCAGACTCCACTTGGAGCGGGCCTCGCTTTTGCATTGAAATACAAGGGTCTTAAGGGCTGCGCGCTCTGTTTCCTCGGAGACGGTGCGGTCAATCAAGGTTCTTTCATGGAGACGCTCAACTTGGTTTCACTTTGGGGCATTCCGGTTATATTTGTCATCGAAAACAATGGTTACTCGATGGGCACGAGTCAGAAACGCTCGTCCGCCCAAGATAGCTTGGCCTCGCGCGGGGACGCTTTTAATATCAAGTGGGAAGTCTGCCAGGGGCACGATGTCTTTGAAGTGCGTGAAGTAGCCGACCGTGCCATGAAATATGCACGAGACGAAATGAAACCGATGATTCTCGAAATTCAGACCTATCGTTACCGCGGGCATTCCGTTGCCGATGCCAACCACGAAAAGTATCGCACAAAAGAGGAAATCGAAGAATACAAGCGCACGAAGGATCCGGTCAATGTGCTCCGCCAGCAATTAATCGAGGAAGGCACGATGACAGAAGACGAAGCCAAAAAAATCGACCAAGCGGTCAAAGACGAAGCGGAAGCCTCAGCCAAGTTCGCCGAAGAGAGCCCGGTCGCACCTCGCTCTGAAATACAGACTGATGTTTACTGGGAGACGGACAACGACCACGAAGGTAAACTCAAAGGCACTTATTTCTTTAACGACTAGAATTTAATTAAAAATTAGGAATTATGAAAAGTGAGGTGGTTAGCTTACAAACTGGTATTAAACTTAAAGCCTAAGCCGTAAAACTGTCTCCAATTAACTTAATTCTTAAAACTTAAACCTTTCCAACTTCTTTTTAAATGCCACTAATCACATATCGCGAAGCCCTTAAGCAAGCACTCGCCGAGGAAATCGAGCGCGACGAAAACGTCTGCATTATGGGCGAAGAAGTCGCCGAATATAATGGTGCCTACAAGGTGACCGAGGGGCTCTGGGCAAAATACGGGGATAAGCGGGTCATTGATACACCGATTTCAGAAGCTGCTTTTTCCGGACTCGCCATCGGTGCCTCCATGCTTGGGATTCGCCCGGTTGTTGAGTTGATGTTTATGTCATTCAGCTATGTCGCCATCGACCAGCTTTTTAATAATGCATCCTTTTGCCGTTATATGTCCGGAGGCCTCATGAACGTGCCCATCGTTATACGCGGACCGGCTAATGGTGGCGGTAACGTCGGTGCAACGCATTCGCACACGCCCGAAAATATGGTTGCCAATCACCCTGGGTTAAAAGTCGTTTGCCCGTCCAATGCCTACGACGCCAAAGGATTGATGAAAGCAGCCATCCGCGATAACGACCCCGTCTTTGTTATGGAAAATACACTTCTCTACGGAGAAAAGTGGGAAGTGCCCGAAGAAGAATACATTGTCGAGCTCGGCGTGGCCAGTATCTTGCGTGAGGGCACAGATCTCACCATTGTTTCCCACGGGCGCTGTGCCATAATTTCGCTCAAGGCGGCCGAGATACTTAAAGAAAAATACGATCTGGATATTGAAGTGGTCGATTTGCGCTCGATCCGTCCGCTCGACGAAGAAACGATTTTAAAATCGGTTAAAAAGACGCACCGCGCGGTTTTGGTTGAAGAGAACAAGCCGTATTGCGGAGTCGATGCGCAGATCTCGCACCTTATTCAGCTTAAAGCCTTCGACTATCTGGACGCGCCCGTCCACCGTGTCTCTGCCATCGACGCACCGCAGATCTACTCGAAGCAACTTGAAGATTGGCAAATCCCCAACGAAGAGCGCATCATCGAAGCCGTCCTTAAATGCATCGGTTGAACATTTATTCCTAATTCCTAATTTTTAATTCCTAATTCACACACGATATGGCGACACTTATAGAAATGCCCAAACTCAGCGACACCATGACGGTGGGCACGCTGGTCAAATGGTTGAAAAAAGAAGGCGATTCCGTCGCGAATGGCGATATGATCGCGGAAGTCGAGACCGATAAGGCAACCATGGAAGTCGAATGCTTCGACGACGGTGTCTTAATCAAACAATATTGCTCCGAAGGTGACGAAATCGCCGTCGGCGGTGCGATTGCCGCGATCGGTGAAAAGGGCGAAGCAGCCCCCGAAGTGGATCAACCCGAGCCCGCCGCAGAAGAAAAACCGGAAGAGCCCGCCGACGAGCCGGAAGCAGCCAAAGCTCCCGAGCCGAAAGAAGCGTCAAGTCCTGCGCCCGTTTCAGAAAAGAAGGAAGCGCCGGTCGAGAAACCCGCTCCTGCAGCCCCGGCTAGCGAGGGGGATCGCGTGAAAGCGTCTCCTTTGGCCAAGAAAATTGCTGCGGAAAAAGGCATTGATTTATCAACGATCAAAGGTTCCGGTCCCGGAGGGCGCATTCTACGCGATGATGTCGAGTCAGCTAAACCCGCATCCGCGAGCAGCCCGAAGTCCGCGGCTCCCGTCGCGACCTTGGAAGCACTCGAACTCCCGATTTCGAACATGCGCAAGAGTATCGGCAAGGCACTCGTGGCTTCCAAAACGCAAGCACCGCACTTTTACCTTCAGATTGAAGTCAACGGTGCACCCCTGGCGAAATTGCGGGCAGAGCTCAATGCGCAGCTCGCCGATCTTCCACCCGAACACGGCGGCACCAAATTCTCAGTCAACGACCTCACCCTCAAAGCCGCCGCAGAAGCCGTTCGCCGGGTGCCCGCAATCAATCGCTCGTGGGAAGGTGATAAAATTCTCCAACACGCCAATGTGCACCTAGCGTTTGGCGTCGCCATCGACGACGGCCTCGTTACACCCGTTATCCGCTCCGCCGAAACGAAAGGGCTCCGCGAGATCGGTGCCGAAGCCAAGGCCTTGATCAAGAAGGCGCGGGGTAAAAAGCTAGCCCCCGATGAAATGAGCGGTTCCACATTGACCGTCACGAATCTAGGGATGTTTGGAATCTCCGACTTTTACGGGATCATTAACCCGAAAAATGCTGCCATCTTAAGCATCGGAGCCACCATTAAAAAGCCAGTTGTTAACGATTCGGGCGAAATAGTCGTCGGTGAAGTTATGAAAATCGGCCTTTCCGGCGATCACCGCGTGATCGACGGCGCGGTTGGCGCCCAGTATCTACAGGCCCTTAAGGCCATTTTGGAAACGCCCGCGCTCATGCTTTTGTAAAATTAACGTTACAGGTAAAAGCTTGAAACTATTCACTTGCATTCATAGTTAAAGACTCTAGTTTAAAACTAAATAAACCACTATCATCATGAAAAATTATTTAAAATTACTCACTTTCCTCGCACTCTCTACATTGATTGTGCCTGTTGTTCACGCTCAATCGACGACTTCTGTAATGGCTACAGAAATTCTTGGTACAGACAAGGTAAAAGCTAAGGCAGCCATAAGAGCCGCTTTACTTGCTAAAGGTGTTAATGTAGATACTGCGACACCTGCTGAAATCCAAGCGGCACTCGCTCAAATTATCATAGAGATTTCTCCTGCATCTGCGTCTGCTACTGATATGACAAGTACCATGAACATAGTTTCTGAAACGATTGTTGAAGTCATGACTGATGTTGCAATTGCCTCCGGTTCCACGAATATTGCTGCTAGCGTTAAAGCTGCCTCAGGCATTGCAAAAGGAGCGGTAAAAACAGCTGTTGCTTCTCCAGTTATTGCATCAAAAGTAACCCCTGGACAATCGATTGCTGCAGTCAACGCTGGTGTTTCGCGTGGTGCCGGAGCAGCTGCAAGGAGAACAGGCACTGCAGAGGCTACCATCCTTGCAGAAGTGAATACCGACACGGAATTGGACGCTACTTCACAGCTTGCAGCCACCCCACCGCCAGCTGCTCCAGTAGTTATAGTTGATAGCGCTCCTCCTGTCGAACCTATCGTAGTAGCGCCAATCCCACCCGTAGATGATACTGAAGACGACGTCGTCAGTCCTGCGAATCAAGGTTAAGCGATAAAATTTTCAAAAGCCCCGACTTAAACAGTCGGGGCTTTTTTGTGCCTGATTAGCTAGGCTCCGCTGAAAATTAACCACAAAAAGCACAAAAGCCCGGACGGACCCATCGGCGATGCGTCCCTACCCAAAAAGGTATGCATTCAACCTGGAGGGCTATGCTCCTGCATGGCCGTGCCGGCACGACCTACAGCGATGCCTTCAATGCGTCGCCATCGGAATACTCATTGCAACTCTAGACACTCGCGGACACGCGGGAGCGCGTCCCTCCAGAAAACTGAATGGGAGGTCATGGCCGCGCAGGCAGATCAGGATGGACGCCTCGGCTTTTGCATGCAAATAAACCTAAATCCGGCAGTTGGGAAGGCTTGCCGTCAAAACAAGGCGCAAGCCTCTTAGCTGTGGTCACCACTGCAAGTGGCTTGGAACGCAGGATTGGCGGCATGACCTCCCAACCCTCAGTGGTCATAAAATGAGAAAAACTTCGTCGCCACTCTGGCGCAAGTTCGCTTGCGCGTAACCCATTCATAGACAATTGATTGACCCTTTTTCTCATTTTTGACTGCCGGATTTAGGATAAAGGGCAGTATGCCCTTGTTCCGTTGAAAGCGGATCGTGAGGTCCCGGACCCAGGGCATCCAGCCCTGTTCCATAACTAATTGAGACCGTTTCCTAGCGACGCCGGGATGGACGCCACGGCGATGCGTCCCTACCCAAGAAGGTCCCATAGAGTGGTTGCGCTCAAAACTCCCCTCCTTGATGAGGAGGGGTCATCCCGCTTGCGGGATGGGGGTGGTTGGTAGCATTCCGCACTGCCTCTCCGCAACACATCCAATCGCGCCCCGTCTGCACGGGCCGGCTACGAACCAAAGCTATCAATATTAAATCGAACGGGTATCAGTCGACAAGAAAAAGGTTTGAGCTAATGACTAGATCAAAGCGTGGCCTCGAAACTCTGTTTCGGGGTTCGATCTTTTCGACCCCGGTTCAGAGAACCGAGGCTACGCGAAAAAGTTCTTTAAGGATCAAACCTTTCTGAAAGTGTTATAAGTCGACAAGAAATAACTGCGCTCATCAGGCACTGTATACGCAACACACTCACCCCATTAGTTAATTATACGCTTGGTGCTTAGTCCCTCAGAAAATAGCTGTTGACTCAATTTATGGCTAATAGATTAAAATACGGCTAATGGAACTACTAAACATAGGATTTGCCAAACTTTTGATCAAATTGATCATTTCGGTCATGCCGTTCGTCATCGGCATCGTCATTCTGTGCTTATCTGAAGACTCGAAACGTGGTCTACGCAACAGCTTTTGTCATGCCGCATTTGGCGCGAGTGGCGTCATACCCTACGCAAAATTTTCGCGCGCCCTCTCGATTCTAGCCGTACTCAGTATCTTAATCGGTTTGGTCTTGGTTTGGTTTTTGGTCCTAGCCGGTTATTTTGTAGAGTAAGCTTAGCCATTAGTTCTCTGGAGAGCGATTTAAGACGTGACCTCCGTGCTCGATAATCACTAGATAACTATTTTCAATTCTACGGGTCGTGTTTGTTTATTCTATAGTTGCATTTGTCTTGTCTGTCTTGGTCTCGTGGCTGGTCATTCGCATCTGCCTCAACTTGGGATTGTTGCAGTCAGAGGCAGCCGGCCCGCAGCACCACCATACGCATATAGGCGTCATCCCGCGAATCGGTGGAATCGGGATCATTTGTGGATTTGTCCTGATATTTATTATCTGTTATTTGTTTTCCGATTGGAATGGATCCCGGTTACTAGCCAATTTTGCCTTATTTGGGGGTGCCTGTGGCGCTTTTTTATTGGGTTTTATCGACGACATTAAGCCCCTCGGAGCCAAGTTGAAGCTGCTCTTTCAACTGATGCTCGCGGTCGTAGCTTATTTTTGTGGATTGCAGGTGGATCAAATTGGAATTCCTTTCACCGAGATAATTGTCCGTTCGGAATTGATTGGTTTTCTCATCACGGTCGCATGGTTCGTCGCCATGATGAATTTGATCAATTTGATCGACGGCCTCGATGGTTTAGCGGGGGGCATCGGCCTCTTTCTTATGTTGCTTTTGAGCTATCTAGCCTATCAGAAAGGAACTGATTTTATTGCCTTAGTCTCACTCGGAGTCGTCGGGAGTATTGTTGGGTTTTTGATTCATAACTTTCCCCCCGCTAAAGTTTACATGGGTGATTCGGGCGCCTACCTGATCGGCTATTTGATCGCTGGGCTCTCCCTAATTAACTCTGAGAAGGGTGCCATCCTTGCCGCCTTAATTGCGCCTGTTCTGGCCCTGGCCCTGCCCATCGCCGACGTTGCCTTCGCCATTCTCCGTCGCGGGATCAAAGGCTTACCGATGTTCCGTGCGGATCGTGGCCATATTCACCATCGCTTGCTCCGCTCTGGCCTGTCGCATCGAAAGACCGTACTTCTCCTCTATGCAATCTCCTTATTCGCTCTGCTTGGTGGTCTCCTTGCTTTTGCCGATCAAGGGCGTTATTTACCGATTTTTATTGGCTTCGCTTTTGTGATTATTCTGGTGGCGCTGCGGGGGCAGCAGATCACCGCTGCATCGATCCAAGCCATGTTCACAGAGTCGGTCCAGGCCCGTCAAGACACCCGCAATGCGCTCACTCTCAAGTCTTGGTTATTGATGGAAACCGAGCGTTCTGATTGTGGTAACAGCTTATGGTCGGACTATCATTTTGTTTTAAAGAAAATGGGTTTCTGTCAGGCAGAGCTCGTATTGAACGGTCATAAACGAGGTTTTTTTGTTCCCGGAACACCGCACAACGAAGAGGCATACGTTTGGATCGAGACGCATAATATAAGCGGAGAGGTCGAGGGCAGCCTAACCTTGAAAGCAGAGAAAGATAGTTTTTCCGGCCGGCAGTTTGAGCTGCTTTCCGACTTGGCTGCGGAAGCCTGGGTCCAGGCCTCCGCCAAATGGAAGCAATTATACGGTAAAGGCCTCGACTTCGAAAGCGAAGCGAACGCGCCCAACGATTACAGAAGCCAAAAGTCCAGGAATTTGTATCGACCCACCTACTAGATCTAGTTGGAGTCAATAAATGTGTTCCTTTGAAGACCTTCATGTTTGGCTGCGTAGTTAAGATTTGCGCGTGCAAGCTGTAGAAAAACAACAGCTGATTAGCTAGGTACCGCTGAATCGTAACCACAAAAACCACAAAATAGTGTAACCCATGTCCGCGCACGTTTGTTACCTATGTCTTCGGCCTTTACACGGCGATGCGTCCCTACCCAAGAAGGTATGCATTCAACCTGGAGGGCCATGCTCCCGCATGGCCGCGCCCACACGACCTGCAGCGATGCCTTCAATGCGTCGCCATCGGAATACTCATGACAACTCTAGACACTCGCGGACACGCGGGAGCGCGTCCCTCCAGAAAACTGCATGGAGGGCTATGCTCCTGCATGGCCGTGCCCACACGACCTGCAGCGATGCCTTCAATGCGCCGCCATCGGAATACTCATGACAACTCTAGACACTCGCGGACACGCGGGAGCGCGTCCCTCCAGAAAACTGCATGGAGGGCCATGCTCCCGTATGGCCGCGCCCACTGAATGGAGGGTCCTGCTCCGTCCTGACATGAGCGTAGTCGAATGTCATGGCCGCACAGGCAGAGCAGGACGGGTTGCCCTCAGCCGTCCGCGTCTGGCCCGGTTGTTTCTCGGTCATCCCAGCCTGTCCGCCGTCTTGTCCGGCGTAGAAGGAAGGTGGTCTCTTTGCTTAAACCGACATCCTGAATCCCATGATACCTCAAGTATCCGTTTAGTAAAATTTCTAAAAATTACGAGGACTTCTAACTCGTCAGGTTGGTTGCCGATCCTTTACGTTGTCAAACCAACCTGATCTCACAGCAAAACTCGAACTCAAACAATTTCGCCTAGTGAAATTCTAAATGAAAATTTTATTAACCGGCTGCGCGGGCTTTATTGGCTCGCACGTATTAGAACGTCTGCTTAAAGACGGACACACCGTCATCGGTGTGGATAACTTTGATCCCTTCTACGCCCGTACACTTAAGGACAACAATTTGTCATTAGCGATAAGTCATCTGTCCTCAAAAGATCAGTTTGATTTTTTAGAAGCTGATTTGGCTGAAGAAAGTAGCTACACCAAATTGAAGTTTATCGCCGAAGGCCTGAACGCCCTGCCTTCCCAAGGAGGGGTGCTCCCGCCTGAGCGGGAGCGGGGTGCTTCTGAATCTCAAACCGGATCAACTGGAACGTTTGATGCCATCATCCACCTTGCCGCAAAGGCGGGTGTGCGCCCGTCCATTGAAGATCCCGTCGGCTACCAACGGGCGGGTGTTGCAGTGACCCAATATCTCTTGGAATTTGCCAGAAAAGAGGGGATTCCGCGGTTTATTTTTGGATCCTCTTCGTCGGTTTACGGAGTGAGTCCCGACGTTCCCTGGAGTGAAGCCGATGCCGTCACCAGGCCAATCAGTCCGTATGCGAGCACAAAGGTGAGTTGTGAGCTACTCGGGCATGTCTATAGTCATTTGTATGGAATCCGTTTCTTAGGACTCCGTTTCTTCACCGTCTATGGCCCACGACAGCGGCCCGACTTGGCCATCAATAAGTTTGTCCGCTTGATCGAAGCCGGGGAGCCGGTTCCGGTCTTTGGAGATGGCACGACCCGTCGCGACTATACTTTCATTGACGATATTGTGGAGGGCATTCTCGGGGCCCTTCATTATGAAAAGACGAACTACGAAGTGATCAACCTGGGCAACGACCAGACCGTCACCCTAAGCGAAATGATCGAGACCATCGAAACTGTAGTCGGCAAATCTGCCATCATTAGCAGATTACCCGAACAACCCGGCGACGTCCCCCAAACCTGGGCCGACATCACCAAGGCAGGTCAGCTGCTCGGCTACAAACCGATCACAACGTTCAAGGATGGAGTCGCTAAATTCTATGACTGGTACAAAGCGCAAAAACCAAGCTTTTAAAACACTATGAAAATAAGCGGTTAAAAAAATTATGGCATCTGTCCTTTTAAATCTTAAATCAAACGACATAGTCGTGTGCACATGCGAATTTTAATCACCGGAGGAGCCGGCTTTCTTGGCTCCCATCTTTCAACGCGTCTCCTGGCAGAAGGCAATGAAGTGGTCTGTATGGACAACTTCTTTACTGGGCGTAAACGCAACGTCGTCCACTTGCTCGAAAACCCGTATTTTGAGCTGATGCGGCACGACGTCATCGATCCCTTTAAATTGGAGGTCGATCAGATCTACAATCTGGCCTGTCCAGCCTCGCCACCGCACTACCAGCACAATCCGATCAAAACGATCAAGACCTCAGTCATGGGGGCGATCAATTGCCTCGGCTTAGCAAAGCGGACGGGTGCGCGGGTCTTCCAAGCATCCACCTCCGAGGTCTATGGTGATCCTGAAGTGCATCCGCAGCCCGAAAGCTACTGGGGCCATGTCAATCCGATTGGAGTGCGCTCCTGCTATGATGAGGGTAAGCGCTGCGCTGAGACCTTATTCATGGACTACCACCGCCAGAACAAAGTCGATATCCGTATCGTACGGATCTTCAACACTTACGGCCCGAATATGTTGGCCGATGATGGACGCGTCGTTTCCAACTTTATTGTGCAGGCCTTGAAAGGGGAGGACATTACCGTCTATGGTCAAGGCCAGCAGACCCGCTCCTTTTGTTACGTTGATGACCTGATCGAGGGCTTTGTCCGGTTAATGAATCAGGACGAGACCATCGGCCCGATGAATATCGGCAACCCGGGCGAGTTCACCATTCTGCAGCTCGCTGAAAAAGTAATCGAACTGACCAACACGCAATCGAAGATCGTTTACCGCGACATGCCGTCCGACGACCCTCAGCAGCGCAAGCCCGACATTACCGAGGCGCAAAAGGTTTTAGGTTGGGAACCAAAGGTTCAGCTCGAAGAAGGTTTGAAAAAGACGATCGAATATTTTGCGAAAGACTTGGGCTTGAGGTAGGGACGCCTCGCCGAGGCGTCCGTCCTGCGCTGCCTGCGTGTCCGCGGTGTAGGTTTCTTGGGGTAGGGACGCATCGCCGAGGCGTCCGTCCTGCGCTGCCTGCGTGTCCGCGGTGTAGGTTTCTTGGGGTAGGGACGCATCGCCGAGGCGTCCGTCCTGCGCTGCCTGCGCGGTCATGACCCTCATTCAGTTTCCTGGAGGGACGCGCTCCTGCGTGTCCGCGGTGTAGGTTTTTTGGGGTAGGGACGCATCGCCGAGGCGTCCGTCTTGCTTCGCTACGAAAGAAATCATGTAAAGGTCATAAAACGTGGAGCACGATCAATCAGTCAGTGAGGTCAATCGTCCTGAAAGGTGATCTTCGTCGAGGGCTGAGGATGGGAGGTGGAAACTTAATGCTGCATTCTTTTCTCCCAACACTCCTCCCTCTAGCGCAAGCGGTTGTGAAATCTTTATTTTTCTTCTCTATACCAGCCGGATCTGCATCTTCAGCATCTATCCATTACCATTTCATTCGTTCAAAATTGTATCCCGTTTAGCAGAATTCGACGCTGCCCTTCATTTCCATAAAACTTAAAACCTAAAGCCAAAACCTTGTTACTCTCCGAACGCATCCAACACTATGAAACGCATTCCGGCTTTCCCGGTTCGCTCTTTGTCGGTGCTGACGACCGGATTTATGGGACCTGGGTCATGGGGAACAACTATCGGGTGAAAAGTGCCTACTACGGTGGCTACCCGCCGACCTATTTACGGCGCATTAAAGCGCTTTTTCCTGACAAAGAAAACGTGCTCCATCTCTTTAGCGGTCAGGTCGACCAAACCGAGTTGCCGGGTATGCGGGTCGACAGTAACCCCGAGGTCAATCCGGATATCTTGGACGACGCCCACCGATTGGAAAATGTGCCCGTCGGTAAGTTCGATTTGGTTTTAGCCGACCCGCCTTACAGTGTAGAAGACTGCGACCACTACAAGTGCACCATGGTCAAACGGAACGTCGTCATGCGCGCCTTGGGCGAACGCCTCCAAAAAGGCGCTCACGTCGTCTGGCTCGATCAGGTCTTACCGATGTATCGCAAAGTCGATTTTAAGGTCCAAGCCTACATCGGCATGGTCAAATCGACCAATCACCGCTTCCGGGTCATCACAATTTTTGAGAAACGCTGAAGTCAGGCACCGCTGAAGATTAACCACAAAAAGCACAAAAGCCCGGACGGACCCATCGGCGATGCGTCCCTACCCAAGAAGGTATGCATTCAACCTGGAGGGCTATGCTCCTGCATGGCCGCGCCGACACGACCTACAGCGATGCCTTCAATGCGTCGGCCATTGGAATACTCATGACAACTCTAGACACTCGCGGACACGCGGGAGCGCGTCCCTCCAGAAAACTGAATGGACGGTCCTGCTCCGTCCTGACATGAGCGTAGTCGAATTTCATGGCCGTACAGGCAAAACGAAGGAGGAAGCCTCGGCGAAGAACCGACTCCCGACTCGACTTTTCAGAAAACAGACAATAAATTACACCTCATGAATCTAGTAGAAATTAAAGCTAAAAGTAATTTTCGTGTTTACGTTCGCTACGATGATGGGGCCAGCGGGATTGTGGATTTAGCAGGGTTTGTTGGAAAAGGAGTTTTCGCCGCGTGGAATCAGCCGGGTATGTTTGAGAAAGTCTACCTCGCGGAAGCAGGTCACCCTGAGTGGCCGGGAGGGCTTGACCTTTGTCCGGACTTTCTCTATCTGCAATTGACCGGCAAACGGGCCGAGCAAGTTTTTCCTGCCCTGAAGCAGATGCCGACACATGCCTGAACTCGCTCGTTTCTACGGAATTGTAATCCAAATGTATTTTGGAGATCATGCTCCACCGCATTTTCATGCAATTTACGGAGACAATAAAGCGGTCGTGGCGATCGAATCGTTGGCTCTAATTGAAGGATCACTGCCTCCTCGTGCACGCGGCTTGGTCATCGAGTGGGCGACGATTCATCAGGAGGAGTTGCGAAGGGCTTTCCGAAAAGCGGCCTCTCTTGAGGCCCCTGACAAAATCGATCCTTTGAATTAAACCTTTAACCTAAATCCGGCAGTCAAAAATGAGAAAAAGGGTCAATCAATTGTCTATGAATGGGTTACGCGCAAGCGAACTTGCGCCAGAGTGGCGACGAAGTTTTTCTCATTTTATGACCACTGAGGGTTGGGAGGTCTTGCTGCCAATCCTGCGCTCCAAGCCACTTGCAGTGGTGACCACAGCTAAGAGGCTTGCGCCTTGTCTTGACGGCAAGCCTTCCCAACTGCCGGATTTAGGTTAAAGCGTGTATAATCGACAAACTCCTGGTCAAGGATTGAAGTTGTCAGTGCGCCCAAGCCGACCGGGATCTTTCGATTCGCTTTGCGCTCCTCACGGGCAGTCGTCTCGCGCAGATGCTTATCGA
>Ga0307981_1000786_pt1 | contig 30887 bp, 21 predicted proteins | sample OrgLakmetagen987_FD_201849 | JGI IMG/M metagenome (GOLD analysis project Ga0307981, IMG submission 201849) | Saline water microbial communities from Organic Lake, Antarctica - #987 | ecosystem: Environmental > Aquatic > Non-marine Saline and Alkaline > Saline | place: Antarctica: Organic Lake... | reverse complement strand
TTTTGCACTCACCAGACTTATTGCATCTTCGCTAATATCAAGCCCAGAAATTGGTGCATTGTCAGGTTCAAAGAAAATATCTGAACGGTAGCTATACACGAAAGAGCCGACTAAATTTAAATTATCATTGATTGGCTGGTTATAGAAAAACCCAGTACTTGCCGTCCATTCGGGCTGGAGCCTGAAACGGTTACCCGCCAAGTTACCGTTTTCATTATCATCATCAATTTCTGCATCTATATATGCAAAGTTGGCAAAGACGTCAAAATTGTCACCGAGTAGTGCTCGTACTTCAGCTTCTACGCCTATATTTGTCGCAGAGCCCGCGTTAGCTACAAAAAAGTTTCCCGCTTCGTCTTGCTGCGTAACTTGGAAGTCTGAATAGTCTTGATAATACACAGAGGCTGAATAGGTGACTTTGCGATCAGGCGTTTGGCCCTTTACACCGGTTTCATAATTCCAAATGATTTCTGCTGGGACAAAAGTGATATCAGCAACTGCGCCGCCCTCACCATCACTTTGTGAACTCACGTCAACCACCTCTGAGCGGCGCCCCTTGGAAATTGTGCCGAATAGGTTAGTGTTTTCGTTAAGCTTATACAGAACGTTAAAACGCGGTAACCAGTCGTCAAAGTCGTCACTTGCCTCTAATCGCTGGCCGCCAGTGCTGGTTACGGGTAACAAAGGACCACCTGATAAAACAGAATTTGGCGAAATTGAGCTGTAACCGCTCGTTTTATCTTCAGTTACGTAGCGTAAACCTGCGGTTATCTCTGTTTTCTGATTAAGCTGGTAGGTGAAGTCAGCAAATACAGATATTGCGTCAGTTTCACCAAAGTTACTAAATGAAGCGCTGTAAGGCAGCAATTGTGCTGCACCCTGAGTCAAAGCGGGGGTTAACAGGTTTACTGTGCCATCGGCATTTATACAGGGTAAACCCGATCCTAGAAAACCTAAGCAATTCAAGTAAATTGACTCTTCAGTGCTAAAAGGAACTGCCTGACTGCCTTCTTCGCTAAAATAGCTTAAACCATAAATGCTGATGAGTTTGTCGCTGCTATGTAGAAACCTAAATTCTTGGCTAAATTGGTCACCCTTTGCGTCTTCTCCAAACTCTAAAAACCAAGCTTGAGTGCCGTCCGCATCAAATACTTCAAGTGAGTCAAAGCTTCTTGTGGCGGTAATAGATGTAAAGTTAAGCGCATCAGAAATTGCCCAATTCACCGTAAGATTAATATCATCGGTTTCCCTGTCCACACCAAGTTTCTCAGCACCTAGTACTGAAGCCGACAACGGGCTACCCGACATTTCCACAAAAGTGAATGGGCTAGTGTCGCCACCTGTCGGAGCGAACAATCCGTTTTTAAAGGAAGTACCTGAGTCTAAGTTTTCTTCGTGCGTAAACACCAAATCTGCCGTCATGGCATCATTCGGGGTGAATCTAACAGATGCTCTAAAAGCCGTGCGTTCAATGGCATGCATATCGTCTTGCTTGATCCCATCAGGGTTCTGTGAATTGGGGTCTCCCGCAATATTAGTGATAAAGCCATCACGTTGGCGATAGTTAAATGCCAATCGCGCTTGCAGTGTTTGATTACCGCCAGTAATAAAACCTTGCGCTGTTCTCGCCGAATAATTGCCTAAGCCTACATTTACTGCACCATTAAATTCTTGTTCAGGTTTGTTGGTGATCACGCTAAGTGCACCTACTGAGGCGGCCGTACCAAACAATGTTGCTTGCGGGCCTTTAACAACCTCTACACGTTCGATATCAAAGAGCTCAAAGTAGGAACCACGAGAACGAGAAATATCTACGCCATTGTAATATATGGATACTCGGGGAGACGCTTGCGATGAACCGCTATCAGAGGTAATACCGCGAATTACAAACCCGGGATTGTTGGGACTTTGTTCCTGAATGACAAGTCCAGGCGTAATTTCCGATAATACATCTAATTCGGCAATCCCGATGTTCTGTAAAAATTCGCCATTATATGCACTGATACTGGCAGGAACGTCTTGAATTGATTGCACTCTTTTTTGAGCAGTGACTGTAATTTGCTCAATTTGTTGTTCAAGCTCAGAAGAGTCTGGGGTTTGAGCAACCGTGTTTGCACTTGAGAGGGCGCTGAAGAGAGCGAGCGATATTGCAGAAAACATCATTGGTTTACCAGTGTACATATTCATTTCGTAATCCGTATTTATAGTGAATAACTTAGGCAATTGATTATCCCAATAAAAGGTAGAGATTATTTAAGACGAAACGATGACATAGAGATGACAGAATGATGAATGTGATTTTAAAATGGAGAACTAAACCGTTAGTGCAAACGCAATAACACTATGTTGCATGGCTGCCTGTCAGGTAGTCAAAATGATAAAATTAAATTAGCCTCACTTTTTAACTAATAAAATAAATATTTCTTCAAACAGTTCATTTTGTAGACCCGCCCGCATAACGTTAATTGTATCACTTTTTCAAATTTTCATGATTTTCACTTTTATGCTCTATCGAAAGGGAAGTCGGGTTGACATCAGGATCGCAATTGCACGTTTTTGTGACGCCACATTTTAAATTATCTGGCACCAATACTTTTGGCACGCCACCAAGGAACTCAAGGCAACGTGGATGGCTTTTCACCCAATCCGATAGTGCTTGCGTGTAAGTAGCTTCGGCATAGGTGTAGTTGGATGCGCCCATTACCGCTACGAATATCTGCGCGGTGCGTATTTCGCCCGTTAAGCTGTTAACTATCGCCACTGTTTGCCCTGCGTAATCCACAAACAATTTTTCACCTGCAATATGGGTTTGGCGCATTGAGCGTCTCTGTTTCTTGAGCCACACCGAGTAATGATAGCAATACTGCGAGTACCCATAGCTGCGGGTCGGATACTGCTCAGCGTATTCTTCCCACGTTAAGTATTTTGCCATGCCGGATAACGCCAACTCCATGCGAACCGTGAACCAATCAGGCACTTATCGCTTGTCTGCAAGACTTGTATCGGCTTTAGGGTAGACCAACTCAGCTAGGCTACACCCATCCATCGCATCAACGGCGGGCCAATACAGGCCTAACTCCTGTGCTGGCATAGCCGGCTCCTCAAACAAAAAGAAACAGGTTAGCAGTGACAAAACCAATGCGGGGACGGTCGTTCCGGTTGAACGTGAACACCCATTCCGGGAATGACCTGAAAAGTGTTCACGTTGCTCCGGAATATGCACTTGTCATACAAGCGTCACTATTTATTCACTTTTCTGTCAATAACTAGGTCTACATTCGATAAATAGACTATTGCTGCGTTTGCAGTCTATTTGTGCGAAGAGGCTCAGTTAATGCTAGATACTCAACAAGTCATTGCCAATCATTACCCGAAAGTCGCGAACAGTCATTTTTTCAATAAACCGGTAAACAAGATCCTCAAATATTTATTGTGTGAAGAACAATTAAACCAATTCACTGCCCATTATCCGCATTTAACGGGGTTTGATTTTGTCGAACAAGTTCTCGCCTATTTTTCTTTTACTTACCGTGTAAATGATCAGCAACGAGAGCGGATCCCAGAAACGGGAAAGTTAATCATTATCGCCAATCATCCAATTGGAACTTTGGACGGTTTAGCCTTAATTAAATGTGTTAAAGAGACCAGAAGTGACATCAAAGTCATAGCTAACGATATGTTAATGGCAATTCGTCCCTTACATGAAATATTGTTGCCGGTAAACAATATGCAGGGTGGAACACAAAAACAGAATATTCAAAATATTAACCTACACTTGCGTAATGAAGGTGTGCTTATTGTTTTCCCCGCTGGAGAAGTCTCCAGATTGAGGCCTCATGGTATTCGTGATACCAAGTGGCAAAGTGGCTTTTTAAGAATGGCTAAAGCTAACCATTGCCCGATTCTTCCTGTTTACTTAGATGCTAAAAATTCAGCATTTTTTTACGGTGTATCATTGTTGTACAAGCCTGCAGCGAGCGCGTTGCTGGTGAAAGAAATGTTTAAGAAAAAAAATAAGAATATGGATATCACGATTGGAGAAGTGATCCCCCTCGATGCTTTTTCACAGCTTCCAATCAGTTTGTTAGAGCAAGTTAAACTGTTTAAAAAGCACCTTTATAATATCGCGAAAAACAAATCGGGTGTTTTCCTTACTCAAAAACCGATCGCCATGCCAGAAGAGCGCCGAGAGCTTCTTAAAGCGTTGAAAGTGGAATGCGAGGTGCTGGGCGAGTCGCCGGATGGTAAAACTATTTATTTATATCGATATGGGGCGAGCTCACCCATTATGAGGGAGCTCGGACGCTTAAGAGAAATTACCTTTAGAGCGGTTGGTGAGGGCACTAACCAACGCAGAGATATAGACAAATTTGATAAGTCTTATTATCACTTAATTTTGTGGGACAAAAATGAGCTAGAAATAGCCGGTGCCTATCGCTTTGGTGATGTAAAACAGCTATTAGAGAAAGGAGAGTCCATATACTCTACAAGCCTATTCCACTATAACCAAAGCATGCAGCCCTACTTCAATAAAGGCCTCGAACTAGGCCGAAGTTTTGTACAGCAAAAATATTGGGGCAAACGCAGTCTTGATTACTTATGGATTGGCATCGGTGCTTTTTTATCTAAACACCCCGAGTATCGCTACCTGTTTGGCCCCGTCACACTCAGTGCTCAATTACCGTCTGCTGCCGTTAAATTAATTACCGCGTTTTACGCGTACTATTTCCCCGATAATGAGAATATTGCAACGGCTAAAATACCTTATCCCATCTGTACAATTGCGCGAGAGAACTTCCAAGATTTGGAATATAAAGAAGGTTTAGCTTGGCTGAAAGACGCCCTAAAACATATGAATGTGAGTTTGCCGACTTTATACAAACAATATACCGAAATTTGTGAACAGGGTGGCGTCAGGTTTGCGTCTTTTAATATTGACCCTGATTTTCAGAATTGCATTGATGGTTTAGTGATTGTTGATATGACAATGTTGAAAGCAAAGAAACGCAAACGCTACTTCCCACTAGGATAAACTTCTTTATTTACAGATAAGGTCACCAGCACCGTCTTCAGCTTCTGGAATACTGATAATGCGTTGGAAGTCCAAGTGTCCTAACGGATGCGTTATAACTGTATTTTACTTTTATCTATTAACTCCTGTGCAGATGTTAAGCAGTCTCGTTTGTCGATTGCAACTGTTTCTATCGATTAACAATACTTCATGTAATTTTCCTATTTGTTCAGTGATCCTGAAATAACTACTTAGTAAGTTCTTACCTTTCCACTTCAGTCGGCAAGCTGACATTTATGTGTTTAGTGTCTGCTTTAGAGCAATAGCTTAATCAAAAAAATAATTTCTTCATTTCTGTTGAGCGTTCAAACGTGACTAAATGAATGGAAACCTCAACGGCAGCAATCTGAAAACTGTCTAAAAGCAATTTACTAACGGTAGCTAGTAGTTGAAAGTGCTGTAAATTTTAGCTCAAGACCTACATCGATTCTTCTAACAATTTCTATAGTCGAGTCTCAAAGTAGACTAATAAAATCGCACGTATCTGCCGCATTATATACATTGAGCACGAGGCCTACTAACCAATCAAAATGATAAAATTCAATCGCCCGTAATTTTCCAAACAATAAAATAAACATTTCTTAAAAATTCAATTTTCTAGACCCGCCCGCACAACGTTAATTATATCACTTTTTCCAAATTTCACCGATTTGCACTTTTTTATACCCGTAAAAGGGAAAAAGTAATCAAACCTGTCACTTTATAGAGGGAGTTAAATCATTTTGGAGTGAACAAATGAAACCAACCCCACTTTTCGAAACGGTTAATGTTGATAAGCTGGTAATAGATAAAGCCGCGCAACAAGCATATCTTTTAGATCAATATCGCAGACCACTAATTCCTGCAGCAAAATTGCGCAAAGGCAGTATAAAAGACTGCTTATCATTCACCTTCCCTTTTGCCTACATCGATAGCAAGGGTCGCTATAGTATCTTTGCAAATTGGCATTGCCTTCCTGAGATTGGCACTTCTGCGCAGACAATCCAATTATGCGTTTTTGAGAAGTCTCCTGCCAATGTTCAACATGTCGCGTGGTCTTACTTTTGGAAACATTTAGCGCAAAGCGCCCATCCGGATCAAGCTATCAGGTTCGTATTTGAAGCAATAGAACAATGCCCTGAGGATATACGAGCCAAACTGTTAGACACAGGAATGAAGCACGAGGTGAAATCAATCACCAGTGCGTTGTGCGAAGTAGGTATTCAGCGTTCAAAGAGCATCGCGAAAGAAAAGCAAAGTTTAGCATTTTCGGCAATAAGGAAATTGAAGTGAACCCAACATCTAACTCTAGTAAACTAGCAAAGTATCAACATGCGCGAAAATCTGATTTATATCTGAAGAGTAATCCAGCTTATTTAACAGACGATGCCATCAATGCCACAATCAAATTGTGTTTGCATAACTTTTATGATCACTACGAAGCAGTAATGGCGCTCGCAGTTCTTCTTTGCGGTTTATCCGTGAAAGATATCTATAAGAAATGCGTCGCTAGACAAGAGCATACACTTTTTAAATCCAGTTTAGAGCTTGCAATAGTAGCAACTGACAATGAGTTGTTTAAAAATAGTGCTACAGAAGCATACATATCGCTCCCACGTTGCTTTCATGCAATGATCGTCGTCTGTAATTTAAAGGAAATCGGCGAAGAGGAAATTAATCTTTTCTTGCACGACAACTTACCAGCTGAGTTCCGGGATGTGAGCGTAAACAGGCTATCAAAATTACTTAAATTTAAAGCATCTGATTTTGGATTCAGTGACGTTGAGCTTGAATTTATGAGACTTTCAGATAAGCCAAAGGTCTCCTTAATATATTACGTACGACTGAATCTAACAGAAGTTAATCGTAAACATCAGAGTTATCAAAGAGAGCTTCTAAAAGGTCATGAGCAAGATGCAGAGTTTATGCAAGTCGTCGATTACAAACCTAGTGGCTATTTCGGTAGTCATCAAGTCTTGAAAATGGCAAGTGTAAAGCAATTGTTCTCTAAACTTACCATGCAGCTTTCGAGCGCAGTTTACTCTGAAGAAGACCTTAGAACGCTGTACAATAATCACACCACTTTCGTAGTTTATATACTTGAAATATCTACGTCGCATCGTCCAAATAAGTCTGAGTTCGGCACTATAGATATGTTTGCTCTAGACGCAAAAACCCTATTTCTGAGAGACAAAGGCGGCGACAGCACAAGAATAGCTTTATTAAGTGATTTCGCAGTTGACGCAACGAAGCAGTACATAACGTTTCTGCTGTTTTTAGCCAAACAACTCTTCTTTATCAATAGAAATGTGTACGACCGACTTCAAGCTTGCCTCAATGGAACAACTAGCTTATTCGGAACATGGATGGGTAACATGATAAAAGAGTATAAACCATCGCGACATAAAGGCCGAGAGAGACCTAAACCAGCAAAGGAAGGGAAATCTACTTCACAAGTAGAAAATGACAATATCAAAAAGAAGGAGCTATTTGATGCAATACCATCAAATTGGGCTCGGCATTACGTGGCTAACCTTTTATTTACTAATGGTTTCCATTTTGATGATATTCAAAGGTTCATGGGACAAGACCCAGTTCCGCTTAGTCCACATAATAAATATAGTAGTTGTGACGATAGTGTTCAGCATCAAATTTGCGTGGCAATAGAGCAGCACTTAAAAGATGAGCTAGGACTATCAACTTCGATATTTGAATTCGTTAGAACTTGCAGATTGGAGGCCAAGGATGAATAAATCCCTCGATTCAGTAATAAACGACTTTGTTACTCAAGAGCCCAAAGCAACTGCGCGCGAATATCTGAGGCTAGCATTGGAGCTTCTTGAATTAGACAGGGATTTAGAGCTGAACTCATTGATTTGGCTTGAAGACAAAACAAAAAAGCAGCTTCTAAAAAAGAGCGATGCCATTCTAAATAAACTAGGAGAAAGGTCTCCAGTTGATGGCGCAAGGCGTAAAGGGCTTACCAATGCGATTGACCAAGTATTGGATTACAGTAAACGCAATCTGAATCACCGAACAATCGATGATACTTTTGATGTACAGCTTGAGAAAATAGCTCTATCCAAGGTGTTGCCTTTTTTGAAAGATACACTTAAGCAAATAGAGATTGAAAAGGAGTCCGGTCAAAACGAGCGATTAACACGTATCGTCATTTTTGCAGCAACGATCGGCGGTTTGGCTTTTGAGCCTTGGTTAGAGAGTTTGTTAGCTTTAACACTTGATAAATCAGCCGCGCTTTATAAACAACAAAGTACCTCAAAACCAAGTATTATTGAAGACATTAAGTTTGGTAAACAGGCTACAGGGCGAGACAACTCGTACGAAAATGAAAAAAGTAATGACTTCTACTTTTTATCTGGTAACGCTGTCTTTGAGCTGTTTTATCTAGCAAAAGGCCATCCCACAAATCGTATTCTGCAGATTGATGCACTGGGCACTCAGTCTTCAGCAATACTTGAACGTGATCTTCCAGTCGAGCTTGGTTCATCAGCAGAGCACCGAAGTTCATTAAGGTATAAAATTTCGTCAAAGCTTTGGTATCCCGATCCCTTATCATTACTTTCAATATGCGGGTATTTAAAGAACTCACATGTTGATAGCAGTAATGAATTAAACCCACTGAACATATTGAATGCATTCGTTAAAAAATTCAGAAAATATTCACCCGGCACTTCGATCTCTCGACAACAGTTTTGGCAAGCATGCGGTATCGCCAGTCAGTACCTATTCCACGAAAAAAAGGCCCCAAACAACACACTACAGTATAACTTAGGCAACCTTGCAAGTGCATCACAGTCAATATCGAGTCTCGCTGCTCTGCATGGTATCAGTTATGTTCATTCCGCTGATAAACCACTGAAGATTGATAGACTGAATGAGCTCGCAAGCCGGCTACAATTGAAAAATCGTTCATCGAGCGTTGACAACGTCGCGGAATCACTGGCAGAGCTTAAAAGTATTTGTGTAGCTGAAAATATCCTAATAAAAGATAAACAAGAGCTACCTCCTAGCCAATCGCGCGAGCAAACAATAGGGAGGTTAAAACAGTATCAGCAGGATAGTAGCAATAACATTCAAACAGAAATTCTAACTGAATGGCTCATTGACAATCTAACAAAAAATAAGTGGGAACATGGCAAGGGAACTGCAGCGCGGTACTTAAACGCAATCGGCGATGCGTGGTTAGAATTCTGGCAAGACAAAGAACTCCTAGAATATGATCCGAACGATATGCAAGACGCATTTGAATTGATCAGCAAACAGAAAGAACAGTCTTATTCGTCTGCACCTGCAGTATTAAGCTTACTGTTTGATTTTATCGGTAAATACTACTCGGAGATTTCAGTACCTTATAGTATTGCGCAAGATAAATCATACCTTCACGTGCGTTCTAATATCATATCCCAAAAGCATTTTCAGCAGCTTCGCTATGATATGAATAAACACTATCGTCATGAAACTGAACTCTATCGATTAGCAGTAGATTGCATATTACTAATGCTACGAAGAACAAATGCAAGGCCGAGCGAGATCTACAGTGCAATGCTCAGTGAACTCAAGCTTTCTAAAGATATGACGCTTAAAATTAGACCAAACAAATACGGTGGAGTGAAAACAAGCAGCGGTAAACGCAACATTAAACTTAAGCTATATATGACGCCAGAGGAATTATCGATTATCAAGTTGTTTGTGAATGCGCGCCGCAGATCTGTGGGTAGCGACAGTGACGCTTTACTATTTTCACAACGGCAAGATCACGATGCTATGTTTGGCAGACGAACGATCAACGAGCCTGCTATTGAGTTGCTCTCAAAATACGCAGGGCGACGTATAGCGTTTTACTCATTGCGACATACAGGTGTGTCCAGCTTACAACTTGTGATAGAGGGTGATGAACAATTCACAGAGCAGTTAATTGCTTATGAAAACAGCCAACAACAGTCGATAAGAAAGTCACTTCAAACTAAGAAAATGGGAGGATACTATGAACTTTCAGGTTTAAATGGTCACCTTAGTCCGTCAACATCTACTATGGTGTATTGTCACTTCTTTGATATGGTGCAACACATGCATAGCGCAACATCTAATTATAAAATTAGTGCCAGATTGCTTCAAAATTTAAGCGCGACTTCATATAAAAGAATGAATAAGCTTAGGAAATTTAGAGGCCTAACCGTCTATGGCACAAATGTACTGCAGTTTGCCAACAAGGTTTTTAAACCATACGCCAAGCAACTTGTTGCAAAGCAGCCTAGAAGTATTGGAAGTAAAAAAATAATTCACCAAGATATACCTTTGACTTATCTTGACTGTGAACGCGTCTTACTGCTTCAAGACGGCGGAAAAAATAAAGATAGTATTGAAAAAGATGTAGGTGTGTCCAGCGCCTACATTGCTGACATTCTTAATTCAGCACGCACAATCAAGTTATTGCCGCTGTATAGCACCGAACGAGGTAATAGCCGTTTGTTTCCTCAAGACAGTGAAAGATTATGTCCACGTATCCCACCATTCCCTAATGACAAACAAGAGCGCAATCGTCTTATCGATTTCTTTGTAGCTAAAGTCGAGAATAAACCAAAACTTGTTTTGAATATTATCGATAAGGTACTCTCGAATGCCCTTGAAAAGAGGAACGAAGTTCACTTTTACTCACCTACTGAAGCAACGCAGTTTCTAAATTTTTTTGCGGATGTGCTGCCTCCTGAAAGATGGACAGCTTTGATTAAGACGGATCGAGATACAACCTCTGAATGGAAATATTTACTTGGCCTTGTCGGATATTGGGATGTTCTCGCCAGACAAAAGCTGGATAAAAATACAAAAAGGGGCAGATTAACGCTGACTCTCTTGAGAAAAAAGCTTTCGGAGTCTGAAACAGCGCATAATATCAAATCAAAACCTCAGATACGTTCGAGTATCGCGCTGGTCTCCGCGTGTCACTTGTACATGATTTTCAGATCCCGACGTTTGCAGGGCTAAACCTGAAGTTATTAGCCCTTCTATCTAGCCTAGACTAAGTTATAGATAAGTGCCGGTAATAACATCAGGCAATTTAAGATATTTGAATTTACTTAACCTATGCCTGAATTACTATTCATCAATAGTCCATACTATAGAAAAAGGCCGGGCCAATAATGACCTAGCCTTCAAGGTTCTTATCCAGTCAAAACGCAATCTGAACCCTAACACAATTCAAATGGTCAACAGCATATCGTCTCTGAACTATCGATAATTCTTCATCTAAATAACGTGTCTCACGAATCTCAATGCTAGCTTCATCAGTCAACTCTAAACTGCGAAGAACGCGGGCATTGAACAATTTATTAAAGCGGGCCTCAAGCTTAGTTCCTTGTTGAATATTCCTAATCGGTTCTACGTCGGGCAGGTGCAAAAGGCAACAGTCTTCGGCTGACCAGTATAATCTGCCCTTTTCGGCCCAATTGCAGATCGTATGATACAAGCTGGTGCCTTCACTCACGATTACGTAGACAAACTTGGCTAAGTCCTCAAGCTCAATTGAACGCTCTCCAGGATTATGACTAATAGCGTCTAGTATTTGACTACAACGGTTCAGATAAGACGCCTTTTGCTGTGGTTTCCATGAATGCGGCAATGCAGTCATGTTACTTATCAAATCAGCAAGTTTAACGTTAATGATATTTCCATCCATTATCAGCGCTTTTTGACACGCTAGTTGATGACGGCGCTCAAGTGGCAACTTTTTGTTATCGGTTAACATCATAACCATATCTAAAACACTGCTACCAAAATTTAACTCTATGTCCTGGTGAGTAATAAGGGTGTCTTCCAGTGCGTCATGCAATATGCCTGCAAGTAATGTTGGCTCACTCACATTAGCCATTTTCAACAAAGCTAAAACTTCGTTTATATGGTTCATGTATTGTTTACCGTCATACTTGCGAGTTTGTTTTGCATGTCCTTCGGCGGCCATGTTAAGTGCTTGTTCAACTAATTTGCTCATATTTCATCCTGTATATTTTAGAGAAAATCATAAGTTTTTTGACTGCCCCCTCTAATCAGTCGGTTTCAGAAATCGTGATACTGTCTCCTTATTTCGGCTTTTCGATAAACGCCTCCTTACTAACTTTGGGCAGCGCTTTCTCAAATGCTAATAGTTGCCCTGACAGTTGCGAGTTATTGATAAGTAAAGTGGCGTTTTGGTCCGCTAAAGCTTTCAACTCATCTTGTAGTTCTCTTAAATCTGCCTCTAACCTAGTGATAGATTCATCTGCACTAAGCTCATATTCGCGGTAAAAAGAGATGTCAGAGTCAAATTTAGCGATATGTTCGTCCAAGCGTTTATCGAGCAAAGACTGGCACCTTTGATAACTAGCTACAACGATTTGCTCAAGCTGAGCTTGTTGCTGATTGATAAGTGTTGATGTCGCATCCGCTAACTCAGTTGGCAAATCTTCAAGCGACAATTGGTTACCGTCTTGAAGAGCAGCACTATCACCCAACTTAGCTTGATGCTTTGCCCATACGTCACGAATGCGTACCAAGCCACCTCTAAAACCGAGTTGCGCCCTGATGGCACCAGGATTCGGCATCTTGCCTTTCGCTTCTAAAGCCATTGCGGCCTCTATAATTTCTTTTTCTTTCACGTCTGGATGTCTCGCCATTTGTTTAATTCCTTGTGTTTCTTTAATTAAATTAATTTAGTTAATTGAATTTCTTTCGTTGTAGTCGTTAGAAGCGCTATTACGGTCGTAAACTTTCAATAAACGTGCGGTAGGAGTTTTTGCCTTAAAACCATATCGAGAGCCTTCTGATGCGCAGGTCCATGCGTGCCTGAGTTGATTTGCATAACCGGCATGACTTACTGATAATATTTGTAATGGTGAAGCGCAAATTTCCAACGTAAGATCGTCGTGATCAATAATTTGGCCAATAGCGGTGCGCTGTCCATCAACGGTGTAAGTCTGAGTTTTCCCAATATCATGCAAAAGCCCCGTAGTAATTGCCAAATCACGTTGTTCGCTGTGATGTTGAGCATGCATTGCAAAGTCTTGTGCGACCTCTACCGAGTGTTCCAATAATCCACCACCATAATTATGGTGGTGTTTGATGCTAGCAGGGCATTGAATGAACTTCAGGCCGATGTTAGGTTGCAACAGCACATTGCATACAAACTCTTTTAATAATTGTTCCTTAATAGAGCCGACTAAATCAACTAATGTATTTAAAGCATCAGGTTTTGGGCAAAGGGCAGCGGGTAGCTGAGAAAGCAGTTTGGGCTTTCCAATCTCTAAAGCGCTCAGTTGAATGAATTTACATCTGAAGTAAGGCTGTTTGCCTCTGTTTTCGATCCCCGCTTCAACATTAACTAACGACTGCGGCAGCAGTCTGCCGAAGATGCAAGATTGGTCTCTGCAATAGATTTGCAAGTCGCCAGAAGCGTCAGACAAAGTGACAATCCAGAAAGGTTGTTGTTTGGCATCAATACGGGCCACAAAACCGGTCAGGTAATAGGTGCCTTTAAAGCGGTTATGGTTATGCACATCGCATAAAAGTGGTTGTTGGTTGTTAGCTACTACTTTAGTCATTTACTTCTACTCCAATGACGTTTGAAAACATACGATCGGCTGCAGTGCCGTCTTGGCGCGTGAGGTTGGGTACATAGCGTGAATAAACACGAAAGAGCATTTCTGTATTTGCATGCCCCATCTGATTTGCAATCCATTCTGGGTTCTCGCCTGAAGATAGCCACAAAGTAGCGGCTGAATGACGAGTCTGGTATGGATTACGCTTTTCTAAGCCGACAAACTTTAGCAAGGGATACCAAACACGGTTGGTAACGTTGCTGTGAGAAAGGGGCACGCCAGCATTGTTGACAAAGACAAATTCAAACCTGCCTGTACGCGCCTTCATTGCAACGAAAGCATCAAACACTGGCTGGCTCATCTGAATTTCTCGCTGACTGAAGTCATTCTTCGTATATTCGAATGCACCTCTAACGATTGTTTCGCGTATCAAGATCCGACGATTTTCAAAATCGACGTACTTCCACTTGAGGCCATCTATTTCCCCCGTTCGCATACCAGTGAAGAAGCGGATAACGTAATATTCATAAAAATCTTCACGACAGTTATCAAGTAGTAGGGTAATTTCATCGGGCCTGAAAGGCTTGATATCCGTCTTTGGTACTTTCAGCGGCTTAATATTTCCGTAAGGGGAAGTAAAGCTGAACCGGTCAGCAGCCTCCAAAAGGATGGCGCGCAAATATTTCATGTGCCGGTTAATAGTTGAGGGCGATAGACCTTTGCCGTTCTTCTTTTTTATTTCACATACCTGTGTTCGAAAAGCTAACACTTGTTGCTTTGTGATTTGATTAACGGGTACCGTATTGAAAAACGGAATTATTCGGCCTTTAACGATTTGGCTAACGGAAGCAATATGGCTTTTACGCCACTGCGGCAGACATTCCTGATACCATAATTCGGCAAACTCGCTGAAACTTGGCACTTGTGTACTAGCGTTGTTAATTACCTCAGCAGTAGCATCAAGCTTCGCTAGCATGCGGCTTTTAGGAAACGTTTCTCGGTAATTAAACTGACCAAGCATAATTTCAGCTTGGATTTTGTCTAATGCCACCTGCATACGCTTGCGATTTGCTGGCGTATCTTTTAAGTCACTTTGTTCTCGGCAACGTACATTGCGAAACCGAAAATCAAAGTAAAGCTTACCAGTTTCTTTACTTACATTAATACTAGCCATGACTAACACCTCCAGACGACATAGGTATTGCCATTGCTTGGGTTGAAAACTTGCGCATGTCTTTTTCGATAGCGTTCCAATCGTAGAGAATTTTACGACCACCGAATGGGCGGTGGTAATGCAGCCCTTCCAAAAGCACAGAGTCTTTTAGACGTTCTCGGATTGTTCGTGCATCATATTTGATGCGGTTTGCTAATTCAGCTGTTGTTAAATACACACTAGAGTTATTACTCATTGATTTCTCCTTACTACGGTGTAAAATTTCAAAGTATTAAACGAAAAGCATCTTGTCATATATGCATATTTATATATCATTATGCCCTTCGAAATGACATTATCAGGATTTTTGTTCTGCAGTCAACACTTTTTTGCCTTTTCAAAAGGCATTTTTTATTTGAGGTCGGTTAAAAGTGATTAAATGTCACCTAGCTCGCTTAATGGGCGAGAAGAAAATGAGAATCATGGATGTAGCAAGAGAAACCGGTATGCATAGGAACTCAGTTACTCTGCTCTACAAAGAAACGGCGCAGAAAGTAGACCTAATTGCTATCGATAAGCTTTGTGATTTGTTTAATTGTGAAGTGGGTGATTTATTTGAAAAAGTTGATGATCCTAAATAAATACTAAGCAATGAGCGATGATTAAATCCAGCGCTAAGTGAGCTCAGGGCTGTTAGTCCAGACAGTTCCACGACTCACTTTGTGATAGTTGGCTGTATATTATCTGGGCGCTACTATATTAAAATTTTTCAATCGCATTAACGGATGTTTCACTAAACTGATAAACACTTTTTAATTTCAAAAAGGAAAGTATGATAGGGAGTGTTATGACAAATAATGATGAAAGTATCTTCAAACTAAGCAAACGCCAGTCAGCAGAATGAGCAAGAATATAGACTATTATGATCAAAATGCTGAAGACTTATTTGCACAATATGAAAACACCAGCTTCACAGCAGTGCATGCTAACTGGCTGCATTTATTGCCAAAAAATGGCCAGATCCTAGATATTGGCGCTGGTAGCGGTCGCGACAGTGCGTTTATGGCAAAGCAGGGGTTATACGTAACCGCCGTTGAACCTTCTGAGAACTTACGTTTACTCGCTTCAAACAATCATCCAAGTCAAAATATTACATGGCATGACGACACGCTCCCAAATCTGACTAATACCCTAGCCTTAAACAAAAAATTCGACCTCATCTTACTCAGCGCAGTGTGGATGCACTTAAGTGAGCCTGAGCGCAAAACAGCTATGCCTATTTTATGCTCTTTACTTAACCCTGATGCAAGTGTTGTCATTACCCTTCGACATGGTAAATCAGTCGATGCGCGCACCATGCATGCCGTAAGTTATGACGAAATCAAATTAATTCTAGATGGCAGTGATTTTGTTTGTGCACTATTATCTAAGGGTCATCATAACGCCGACACTTTAGGCCGCGAAAATGTCAGTTGGCAAACTGTCCAAATAAGCACAAAAGAAAATAACGAATGATGTTATCGAATTACCTTCAAGAGCAAGGTTTCGAGCATATAGATTCGCAATTTACCTCTTATCTATACACAAACAAAAACCAAACAACCGCCGTTATTGTAGATAAGCAATTGTATAGTGCCGCTAAACCCGACTATCGTTACCATGAATATACGTGGTGGCAAAACAAGTTAATGCATAAGTTTGACCGCCTTTATCGGTTTATTGATAGTGATAATCATAAAGATAAGGTTCTGGTCGACGCTTTTTTATATGATAAAACAGACGAACATGATTTTCGGCAGTTTGGCGCTGATAGACAAGTTACGGAAACCGATCCCACACGCCCGGAATACAACTTTGAAAGTTTATTTGAACGTGTTTATGGTTCAAAGTATTTGTATGCGCTTGAGCGCGAATATCAATATGTAGATGTATTGGGAAAAGGACGATATGTCGACTACGTGCTTAAGACCAAAAGTGGTGAAATTGCAATAGAGTTGAACGGCGAAAGTTTCCATCACCCATTATTCATAAGCAAAGCTCGTTACCAATCCCAGTTGCTCAAGCAAAACTCTCTTATGAAAGACGGCATCAAAGTATACCGATGGTCGAATGCCGGCATGGCCGATGAGAAAAAATTTGCCGATCAAATACGGCTTTACTTTGGGCAAGAGGACGAGTTTTGTGGCCAGCCTAGTGCAAACCAGTTTAGAGGGATAACGTTTTCACTTTTTAAGCACCAACAAGATGCGCTCCAAGACATTGACGATGGCAGACGAGCAGGCAAGAGTACGTTTTTACTGGTGTTACCCACCGGTACCGGTAAAACAGAGGTGTTTATTGCAGACCACTACAAAGAAAAACAAAGAGGAAATGCAAACAGGGCCTTAGTTATAGTGCCGTTTAAAGACTTGCGCGAACAAACAAAAGAACGTTTTTTGCAGCGTAACCCTTCTCTTAAGGTTTCTTCAGATATATTGGATTTCGCCGCCGATGTGATCGTGCAGACAACTCAAGCAATACAGCGTCAGTTTTCAACACTGCCATCCACGCATTTTGATTATATCGTAGTGGACGAAGCGCATCATGCACCCGCCCAGGGTTTGAAGCGAGTGTTGCAGCACTTCAACCCACTTACACTGCTTGGCTGCACCGCTACCGACAAACGACTTGATCAAAAAGATTTGGCCGAAATATTTGGGCGTTACCAACTAAATATGACCTTAGAGGAGGCTATAAAGCAAAATTTGTTGCCACCCATCCGTGCTTTTCGTTTAGAGAGTAACATCGACTTTTCACAGGTTAGATTCAACGGCAAAGAGTTTGTCAAAAGTGACTTAAATACAAAGGTTATCCTGCCGTCACGTGATCAACTTATTGTAGATATGATTGCCAATTACTTCACCCCGGTTGAACCTAACACTCGGACTTCATTATCTTCACTGCAAGGCGTTATATTTTGTGTCGATGTGAAACACGCTAATCGATTAGCGAGTCTTCTAAATGCCCATAAAATTAGTGCCGCCGCTGTTTCTGCAAACAGTAGAGAAGGACTCGCGCAATATAAAAAAGGCGAGATACGGTTTTTGTGCGCGTGTGATTTATTAAACGAAGGTTGGGATGCGCCCAATACGTCCATTGTTGTGATGGCAAGGCCAACAATGTCTAAAGTGCTATATATGCAGCAACTTGGCCGAGGTACCCGTAACCATCCGGGTAAAGAAGCACTTTATGCCATTGATGTTGTGGATAGCTATGGCCCAGCAATACAACCATGGAGCCTTCATAGCATTTTTCATTTAGATAGCTACAAACCCTTTGCTGACGTATTTAATCCGAACCAAGCATTCGTTGGTGAAGAAATCGTTCTCGACTACTTATATGAACAGGAACGCAAACTTAAGCCAATACGGCTATTTAATTTCGAAGATGAATTCGGCGATTATTTAAATGATGAACAACTTGCGCGGGCGCTATTCGTTTCGACAGGCACCGTTAAAGAGTGGGTAAAAAAACAAAGCTTAGTACCTGACAAACAACTGCCTTTTGGTAGGCATATGCTCAACTACTATGATCACAGTAAAGTTGATGAAATCCGTGCGGCACGGCAATTAAAATATCGAAGCGAAGAAACGAGAAGAGACGACTTCTTTGAGTTTTTAGAACAACGAGACTATACATTCTCATTTAAAATTGTGTTTCTGCTATTGATGCTAAAGCATACAGATAAAACCGGCGAGGTAAGCCTTACTTTGTTAAGAGATGGCTATCAGGCTTTTTATCAAGGTCTATTAAAACAACATGGACGAGCAGAAAAGAACAATAGCCCCCTAAATAAAAAAGAATTTTTGGATGATAACGCTGCAATCGCCAAGAACATTTTACAAAACCCGTTTGAAAAATTTGAACGTAAAAGCTTTATGTACCATGCAAAGGATTTAAACAAAATCGCGTTTGATCCTGTGTTGTGGGAGAAGCTGAATAGCGCCGATATTGAGTTGATTAGAGAGCAGATGCTTAGTGATGGCAAAGACTACTTTGGTAAGCATATTGAGTATGATGCGTTTAGTGAGTTAAGTTTGAATAATTTGAAATCAGTTTAAGTGACTCTGTCTTATTACTGCAAGACTCGAACCTGACTTTTCACTTACACGCTGCGTAAATACCGTGAAGCAAAAAACTCGTTTAAGGTTAACCTAAGGTTGAATTTTATTCACTCAACTGTCGATACCGTCCAAATGCGCTTAAGTGGCAATTCAGCTTTAATTTCATCGTCCAACCTTTCGTAATTTAAAAACAGCTGTTCTAACAAATCATGTTGAGTCCAGAGTCTTACTCTAAAAAAGCTAGATGCCAATTCTTTGTGTACATTACTTTTGAAGCCACCCCAGGCTACAAATAGGCCTTGTGGAGCATTGAACTTGGTCATGGCTCCCATTAGCTTATCTACCGTTGGGCGATCAACTAGGCCATCGCCTGACTTTACTTCGACACAAATACGCTGTTGGCCGAACCCCATAGGCGCGTCACCTGCTAATATATCGGCCCCGCCATCAGCTCCCTCTGGGCTTTGCCAGCATGTATAACCTTGTGCTTCTAAAATAGCGGTAACTAATCTTGTTAAATTATGGCCTTTAAACTTAGCTTCGATAAGTCTAATGATCTGAGTATGGCCTAACTCTTCTAGGTCAGAATCAGCTTCTTCATCGTTAGCATCTTCCGTATCTGCTGTTTGATTAGTCTGCTTAATAATCTGCTTTTGTGTTTCAACTTTCCAACCGTTAGCTTCCATTGCATTTATGCGCTCTTCGGCATTATTGCGCTTTATACGGCATATAGTCATGAATGCACCAAAACTATACAGTAAGTCTTGCGAAAAATGTGATCGAGGAACGGGTTCAGATTGCCATTCTACAGAGCGCCAGTGGAAAAACGGATCTTCACCAGTTGGGTTAAAGTGGTAATCAGAGCTGATTTTACCCACATAAATAACTGGTTGAACCTTGGATGGCAACATTACGCGGTCACCAATTTGTATTCCATGTGCAAACGGCCAAACCTGACTGGCGTGATTCATTAGTTTTTTAGGTTTTGCATCAGGGTCGTTATTACCCAAAGCCTCAATTAATTGACTACGCTCCGTCATTTTTGCCAAATTTTGATTCAAGCCATCCCAAGTGACGTATACTCGATTTTCATTTAAAAACTTTTGTTCATACTGGCCTTGTGAGCCTGCTCTTATTAACCAAACTGCCATTATTTAGTCCAAACTTAAAATGTCTTTTACTGCATCAAGTTCTCGATGCGCTCTTAAAAATACAATTGCGGCTCTTGAATGCTTTTCTGTGTCTCTTACCATTCTTCTCAGCTCACTTTTTACTTCCTGTACGTCGTTGTTTTCTCTTAGCTTTTTAACGCGCTTTTCGATCTCGATACGAACTTTGTTCCTAGCTCGAACTATCCTCGACTCATGCAGATGAAAGATCTCAATAGAGTTTCCAACCTTCTGAATTTGTGCGTCATCAGCGTTAGGGGTTGCCATAGGAATGCCGTCATTGTCGAACCAAAGCAATTTTTCATCATCGATATTATAAGGATCAAGAAAATTAGGGCGTTCATCTTGAAGTTTGTCTATATCGGCAGGAGTAATAGCTCGCTGTTCAGGATTCTCAAGTGGAAAAAGGCAGGCCTTTCCGCCCTCGGTTTTGTCAAAAACTCTTCGGCTGTTGCAAAAGGTGCAAGCGCAGCGATAGTTTTGCCAATCAAATGCTAACCACCAATACCCATCGTTAGGTGCTTCTTCTTTTACTTCATTTTTAGGTCGAAAATGGTCTATAGGCATATCGGATCGAATTTCTTCGGCTTCACAATACCAGCATTTTTTCTTCAAAGTTGCAGGTAATAGCCCATAAAAATCTCGCCACACCTGAGATGATGCGACCCTTTTTAGTATTGCTTTTCTCGTATTTTGGTCTGGTGCAGCAACTAGATCGGATTTGGCTTGTGCCGCCATATCACGCCAAGCTTGGGTCAAGCATTCTTCAATATCGTCTTTAGAAATCCAGCGCATTAATTGCTTTCCTCGCTTTGTGTATGATATTTGTTACGAAGAAACTCAAGGTAATCTGGATCATCAGTTGCTAGATTAAACCCAAGGTTTTCCAGCTCGGTATTAAGACGGGCTAGGTATTGCTCCTCATTTTCGGGGTAAAGTCCCTCCTCGCGCATTACTTTTTCAAGGGACAACGTTTCTTTAGCAGCGAGCGAATTTCTATTAATCAGCTTTTGGTTAGTTTCATCATCAAGGGTTGTTTTAAGTCCAAATATATCGCTACGTAAAATGAGATTGATACCCATTCCTCGCGGACTTTCATCGGGCATTTTAGCTGTTATTTGCTGTCCAGCAATACTCTTCATGACCTGCACTTGCTCTTTCTTAAGTTCAGCAATAGCCAGAGGGTGATGAGTAACCATCAGTAAGTGACTGGTTTCATGATTAGGCACAAACTCTCGTAAAAATTTCAGATATTTAGCCGCCCAAGACGGATTAAGGTGGGTATCAGGTTCGTCGAGCAAAAATAAAGAATCTTTGCCACCAGTAAACTTGAGCAAACCCAATACAGTAAGTAGTTGTTGTTCACCTTCGCTGAGTTCGCGAAAAGTTAACGGTTCATCACTATTTGCTACTTTTACTCTAATGCTGACTTCAGATATTATTTCAGACAATAAGGTACTTTCGAGCATTTTGAAGAGTTCATCGGCAGTAAGGTCTTTGGCAAAATCACGCAAAGCATCGACATCAGGCATAAAAAGATGAAAAAATTCGTTGCGAATATTACTACCAGTTAATGTCGTATCCTCTTGTCGGGTCACCTTTACTGGCGACAAAGTGTACTTTATAAGTTCATCGAGGAAGCGACGAACAACCCCGCGGGCGCCCCAAAATAACTCGCCTTTTTTCTTCGCCCAGCCGGGTTGGCGCATCACAAAGTGTATGCTGTCTAAACCTTCAATACCTAAATGCTCACGCAAAAAGGCCTTTTCGGTGCTATCACGCCCCGACAAGAAAAAAGCCAACAACACAAATTGGCTATGGTGTGGTTTTGCATAAAATAGTGGTCGAATATCGCCTTTTAAGTCTAGTTCATCTTTTAGTAATCGACGATAAAACTCTGTACGATGCTTTTTAAAGTGGTTTTCTAAACGATCACTCGGGCCAGAATAATAAGCAAAAACATAGTTCGGTAAGTAAGGCGCTTTTCCATTTTTATCACGTTTAACTTTTGAGAAAAGTACAGGCTTGCCTGAGACCTTCTCAGTGAAAAGATCTGCCGGCGCTTCGTCATCCAATAAGTCGCGAACACTTACTTCGTATTGCTTTGCTAAGCTGCCGCGGGCGGGATCAGCATCAATAGTGATTTCCAACCACCTATCACTGGGTTGCCTTGGTTTATGTGGCTCGCCTAATCGATAGTTCAATACATAAGAAAACGGGGGTGCTTCGCCTAAGTCCAAATTGCGAAATATGTAAACTAAAGCCTCTAGTACGTTTGATTTACCTGAACCGTTACGACCAACTACCACGGTCATAAGGTGGTCTTCGTCAAAATCGATCTTGACGTTTTCAAGGTTTTTAAAACGTGATCGTATATGTAACTTATCTACTTTCATGGTTTTTCCCTAACCGTGCGTCTTATTCATCAGAGCCCGACCTTATTAAGGTGAACCAATCTTGCCCATCATCACCACGCTTTACTTTAATAATCGGCTTTTTTACTTTCAAAGCATCACGAATATCAAGAAAGAATTTCTCCAACTGGTCTGTGTTACTGTCACTAGGATAACCAGCTGCAGATAGCAATTGCTGGCCACTAAGGGGCTTTCCAGCTTCTTTCAATGCTTCAACCACTTTGATTATCTGTTTACTCATACTCTTACCTGTCTTTTTTTTTACCGTAAAGCGTTTAAATTCTGATTGTTTTCCTATTTCTTCACGCTCACTCTTGATTCTTGCCAGCAAAGCCTCGGCTCTATTTTTACCACTAATTAACTCTGGGTTAGCGGCGCGCCAGTCAGCAGTGAGTTCACCACAAAAGGCTTCGGCTAATATAGATTCGGTGAGGTTGTTGACGTGTTTTAGTGCTGCATTTGTTTGCAGCTCGATACGGTCTGAAAAGGCAAATAATTCTTCAACGCAGTTGACTATTTCGCTTTGTTCTCCCAAAGGTGGAAATTCTATTTTTATTTTCTTTAGTAAACCAGCTTTGATGCCTTTAACTGTTGAACCTGTTGCGTTTTCATTTAAAGCCTTCTGAAATTCTGATGCTTGCATATAAATTGATGCAAAATAAGGGTTTACAACATCATTGAATTGCAGGCAGATAGCTCGCTGAGCGAGTGCAAATTTTTCTTCAATATTTATATTTGCAACGTTCCCCATTGGCGCTTCGGTAGTAATTAAAACGTCACCATAATTGGGAATACCTCTGGTCATCCAAGAGTCATAATCTCCATCCGCAATAAATTCTCTTGGCTCACGCGAAATGTAACCTTTTTTTATATTCTTTGCTGTTATCAAAGGGATACCTGACGTAGTTTTCTTAGGTGTTCTACCTCGATAATCAACAAACTTTGCTAACTCACCAACACTTTTAGCAGTAATTGCGTATTGCTTATTTGCTCTCCATTTGTCGGTCAATTTTCCACTGATAGCCGCGGAAAGGACGGATTGGCGAAAGGTTTTAAGGATTTGTGGGATACGATCGAGGCGGGCTTTAGTAGTTTCCACTTGAACCAACAAGGAATCAAGTTTATCTGCTATGATGTTTTGTTCAGTTTGAGGAGGAATGGGGATATCAAAAAGCTCTAGCTTTTTTCGAGTAATACGTTGACGCGTCGTACCTGATGCATTTGCAGAAATTAAATCTCTGATGGAAGGAGAGTTTATCCAATAGGCCAAAATTTTGTTTGATATTGCTGACATTGTACCCGTGCGGATTAAGCATACGTCAACAACCGTAACTGCATCCTGCCCAATTTCTGGGAATAAGCATGCTCTGCCTAATGGATCAGGCATTCGAGCAATGAGTACATCACCAGATTTTAAGAAAGTGCACTTCAAAGCACTGGCACTTTCGGGAGTCATAAATCTTTCAGACTTATCCTTAAAGTCTCCGTCTCCGATATCAGCTAATTGGATCAGCCTAACAGAACCATTTGGGTCTTGATCTTTCGATTCAACCCAATCTCCATCCGAAATTAGTCCACTTGTGGATATAGCATTTGAAAGTGTTGATGACTCCCATCCCTCAGGAAGATTGATTATTCTCATTAACTGGCACCTCCCAAGGACGCCAAGAGCGCATCCAATTCACTCATCGCCGCAGCTAATTCATCTTTCGCCTCAGTCGCCAATACCGACGGTTCTGGCAAATCGGCTGCGTCAACACTGTCTTTATCTTTTAACCAGCTAATATCCAATGAGTCGCCTTTGGTTTTTTCAATAAATTGTCGAGAAAATTTCCGCCAACGGCTATGCGCTAGACGCTCATCAATACCTTTGTTTTCAAGAATGCTGGTTTTATCTACGTCTATTTTTTCAGCATTAAAGCTATATTCACCTTCTATGCGCTCACTTTGCCCATTGGCATCAGCACCGTATACTTGTTCAAAAGGCTTTAGGTGGTGTTCGCTAAAAGGGGTGCGCTTACCAAAGTTGGGCATATTGGTACGTAAGTCATACACCCAGACGTTTTTAGTGCAGTTGTCATCTTGAAGCTTGTCGTTAGGACTTCCTTTGGTAAAAAACAATACATTGGTTTGCACGCCAGCGGCGTAAAATATGCCTGTAGGTAGACGTAAGATAGTGTGCAAATTACACTTATTCATTAGGTCTCGGCGCACATCAGCGCCTACACCAGCCTCAAACAATACGTTGTCGGGCAATACAACTGCGGCGCGACCTCCTGGTTTTAGGTTGCGGTAAATGTGCTGCAAAAAGGCCAGTTGTTTGTTACTTGTAGGGTAAGTTAAATCGTCACGGGTAATGCTAGCATCGCCGCCTTTACTAGTGCCGAAGGGAGGGTTAGCTAAGATTATATCGGCTTTGGCTAAACTCGCCCCTACTTGACCCAAGGCATTACCTAAATGGACCACACCTTGGTCGTCGCCTTCCATGCCGTGTAGTAGGCAATTCATTAACGCCAAACGGCGGGTTGAAGGCACCAATTCTACACCAATAAAAGCATGATTCTTTTGAAAGTTTTTTTCTTTTTCACTTAGATCATATAAGTCATCAGTTTGATCTTTAATATATTGGTCGGCAGCGATTAAGAATCCGGCGGTACCAGCGGCAGGGTCCTGCACCACTTCACCTGCCCGAGGTTTGATGCATCTTACGATAGAATCAATTAAATCGCGTGGTGTAAAGTATTGCCCAGCGCCTGATTTTGTCTCGTTGGCGTTTTTTTCCAGAAGGCCTTCGTATAAATCACCCAACCCGTCTTTTTGCACACTGAACCAGTCGATTTGATCGAGGGTTTTAATCATCTGTTCTAAATGTCGCGGCTCACGTAATCGGGTTTGTGCATCAGCATAAATGGCACTGATGAGAGCATCTTCATGTACCTGTATTTCGTTAGTTTTACCGGCTTCTTTTGGATCGGCTATAAGGCGCTTTCCAGTCGACAGAGCAAGTAAGATTGCTTTGTAATCATTGAGTAGGTTAATACCTGATTTACTGTTTAGATCTGTCCACCGGCAACCTTCGGGTAAGGTGTGTTTGTCTAAGGTTTCGGCTTCGGTGTTTTCATGTACCATTTTAATAAACAGTAATAAGACTAATTCAGTCACATAGTCGCTGTAGTTAATGCCATCGTCGCGCAATACATCACATAAATTCCATAGCTTTTGCACGATACTGTTGTTGGTCATGGGTGTTCCTTCCTTTAAATTTGTTTAATTCCAGCCTAAGCAACTCTGATATTTATGAGTGTTCAATAAGTAAATGGCATAATGGCTGGTTAATGTAATAGTTAACGCGGCCAATTTTTTCTTTGTGCAAAAAGCCGTGCTCTGTTAATTTTTCCAAGTATTTGGTTGCCGTAATACGAGATACTCCCAAGTCATCAACAATAAACTCGATTTTGGTATAGGGGTGGCGAAATAGGTTATTAAGTAACTCTTGTCGATAAATCTTAGGTAATTGCTCACGTATTTGGTGTTTGTATTGTTGCATCTGGGTTTTGATACCCTTGATTAAACTGATGGTAGACTGCGCCGTTTGCACAATACCTTCTAACATATAAAGTAACCAAGGCTCCCATTCGCCAGTTCCCCGCACTTGTTGCAGCTGGTGGTAATAATCTGCCTTATGCTGAATGATATAACGGCTTAGATATAGCACGGGTAGATCAAGCAGGTCTTTCGCAACTAGATACAAAATATTAATAATACGACCGGTGCGGCCATTGCCGTCATAAAAAGGATGTATGCTTTCAAATTGGTGATGCACAATTGCCATTTTTACTAATGGGTCAGCGTCACATAACTCATCGTTATTAATGTACTCCACTAAATTAGCCATTAACTTATTAATTTCATTTGCATTTTGGGGAGGCGTGTAAACCACTTCACCTGTACGCGCATTTTTAAGGTCTGTGCCGGGAAGTTTTCGAAAACCCGCTCGATTTTTTTCCAACTCTTGTTGTACATTCAAAATATCGTGCAGTCGAATCAGTTTCTGTTTCCTAATGATTTCAAAGCTAGCTCTCAGAGCATAGGAATAATCCTGTACTTCCTTAGCTGCCGGATTAATCATGGCTTGTGGCATTAGGCCGGCTTTGTAAAGGTCATCATGAGTAGTGACGATGTTTTCAATCTCTGAACTGTCTTTAGCTTCTTGCAAAGTGAGCGTATTAATAAGTATGGCTTCATTTGGAATAGTGGCCGCCACGCCTTTGAGTTCAGCTAAAAAGCGGTGCGCTTCAGCAGTTTTTTTTAAAACGGCACGAGTTTCGAATTGCTCAATGTTTACCAATGGTAAAAACGGCGGTGATTGACTCATTTATCGCATCCATTCTTATTGTTTTCTATATCTACTCGATATGATATGTATAAAATATCTAATAATCTATGCATATTTAAAATATATGTATAAATTATTTAGATTTCTATACGGATATTGTACTTTATGTATAGGAAAAGCTATTTGTGTATCTATATGCTACTACGGTTGACTATTTGTTTCTTTTACGCCCACATCGCTTCGCTCAATTCATCTAACACCAAGTCGAGTTGATTAACTAATACTTTATCCAGCTGTTTGGCACCTCCATGCTCTGCAAAGCGCTGGTTAACAAAATCGCGGTCTATAATCACTTCATGGGTCAGTTGTTTAGCTAGCCGCTCTAACCATTTACGTTGTGCCGGTAACCAATTATGCTGGCTATAAATACCTTGCATCGCGTTGCTAACACGCTGTTCAAAAGGAATTAAAGCTTCACCTAAAGCGGCGCGGCGAATATGACCAATGATACTGGCAGCGATGTCTTGATTAGTTTGACTGCGCACAGCGCTTTGCAATTTTGCTTCGTTGTAACCAGCTCCATCCAACAATAATTTGATTTCTTTAAGTTGTTCACGACTTAAATCACGAGGTTTATTAATTACTACTGCTAGCGCCACTGACTGATTAAGCTGGTCTTTTATAAACTGGTTAAAGCTATCGAGGTAATCTTCTGGTCTAGCGTGTTCGCCATAACTTTGTGTGCGCTCTTTAATTTCATCAGCATGCTCTGAAATTACTGGTCTGTAATCACTGCCAAGCAAGTTGTTAACTTCATTTAACTGCTGAAGTAACCCTGTATGTTGTTGTATAAATTGATTAGCCTGCTTCGGTCCAATTTCATGTAAGTGCTTATGCAGTAATTTCGGCTCTACGCCCCATAACTCCTCTAATTCATCGAGTTTTTGTTTAAGTTCAGGTTTAAATTCAGCCTTTTTATTGGCTTTGCGCAAAACTCGCATTACCTTTTGGCTTAGTTGACTAAGTATAACGTCAGCTTGGCTTTCGCCTTCTTGCTCACCGGGGCTATTGAGCGCTTTCTCTAGGTGCTCTGCATCGCTTAGCTCACCCATCAACTGTTCAAGCGTAACATTTGGATCTTTAACCAATGGTTTCATAGTGTTGACTGCTTGTAAGGCAGCATAAATATCAACAGGGTCATAAATACGGAACACAGTTTTACCTATTTCATCACACCGCCGAGTAGCGCGGCCAATCATCTGCTCATATAAAATACGTGACTTAACCCTGCGCATAAACACTAGGTTGCATATTTTGGGAACATCTATGCCGGTAGTAAGAAGGTCAACCGTAATCGCAATATTGGGGTATCGTTCATTTTTATATTGGCGAATAAGTTGGCTTACTTTATCGCTTTGCCCCGTTATTTTAGCCACTGCTGCTTGGTTGTATTCTCCGTTATACAGCTCCTTAAACGCCTCATCCAAAAGTCGTTTTACCATATCTGCATGTAAATCGGTGGCACAGAAGATCATGGTTTTTTCATCGCTAAAGGGGTCTACCTCCATCGACAACTGTGCACAAATCACTTTATTAAAGTTTTCGTTAATCACTCTGCGATTAAAAGCGTCTACTTCAAAGTTGAGTTCATCGTCCAGTTCGTCCGTTTCTACCTCACCAGTACCAATATTGATACTGCTAACCACAGCGCCTTTTTCAAACTGTATACCTTTTTGTGTCAAAAGGGTCTCATAGCGGATTGGGGGTTCGTGATCGATTAACCAATCGTCGGCGACCGCTTCGCGATAAGAATAGGTATACACAGGTTTACCAAAAACTTCGCTTGTATGCTTTGCTGGTGTAGCTGTTAACCCTATTTTTATTGCGTCGAAATAATCTAAAACTCGTCGATATGTTGATAAATACTGACTGGCATCGCGAGTCGCGAGTTCCCCCTCAGTCATATCTTGATCGAGGGTATAGCCTCTGTGGGCTTCATCAACAATAATGCAATCAAATTGATCAACCGAAGGGGGATTGTCTGACATAAAAACCCGCTTAACCATGGCTTGTACTGTAGCGACCTGTATTCGCGTTTCAGCTTCGGCAGCCATATCACCTAAAAGTGCGATATTATAGATTTTAGAAAGCGTTTGATTTTGTTCAAGGGGTGCTTCTTTAAAGGTATCGATGGCTTGCTGCCCTAATGCCGTTCGATCAACCAAGAACAATATACGCTTAAATCGTTCGGTTTTTAGAAAACGATACATTAGGCCAAGAATAGTGCGTGTTTTGCCGGTACCTGTTGCCATCGCTAATAAACAACTTTGTTGTTCATTTAATAAAGCGCTTTCTACTTTCTGTATTGCCAATTCTTGATAATCACGCAATTTAAGATATGCAAATCCTTCTACTTCCAGTTCTTGCTCGGCCTTGTCTCTACTTCGAGTGAGTTTATCTAGCAAGCCTTCTGGGCTGTGAAAATTGTTTAATGGCTTAGCTAAATTGCTATTTTTTCGCACATCGCGGAACCAAGTTCCTGAATATTCAGCTAACTGCTTTACGAAAGGACGGCCATTGCATGAATAGACAAAGGGCACATGATAGTAGTTTTCTTCAGTGAATAGCCATGCAACTGTTAAACCTTGTAGCTCGCATGCAGGGAGCATCTTTGAGGTATTTTGAAAGCCTTTAGAATATCGTTCAGCCTGTGTAATTTTACCCGCCACATTAGTGTTTTCTTTTTTGGCTTCAACGATGGCAATGGGTGTTAATCCGCAAAACAATACGTAATCTGCATACCCCTTTTTACCTTTAAACTCTGTAGGCCATTCAGCAATCGCTAAATTCTTGCCCTTTTGCGGTCTTACGCCGTTTTGGTACGTTAAGCTTTGAGTATCAGCGTCCCAACCCGCTTCAACCAAATGCTGGTCAATAACGATACGGGTAACTTCTTCATTTAAATAAAGGGCTTTACTGGCTTTGCGTAATTGGGCGCTGTAAACTTTTTGCTGTTTTTTGGCTTGTTCAATTTGCTCTTTAGGTGCGCTATCTAATTGTTTTTGTAATAGCGCAATTTTGTTTTCGAATTCTTCTGCTTGTTGGGTTTGCTGTTGTTCGTGAAGTGCTAATTTCTGCTGAAATTCTTTAGACTCTTTATCCATATGATCAGCTAGTTCTGCATACTCTTCTTTTTCTAAGCTGATCAGCTCTTTTAGCTTTTGGTCTGATTCTAGTTGTTGGTTAGCTTCTAGTAGCTCGCTGGATAGTTGCTGGATTTGATTTTGTAAAACGCTCAGTTGAGCGCTCGGATCCTGCGGTGGCACAAATGCACCAGGCTTAAAGTTGTCCGTATTTTTACCGAAAGCCCGGTGAAACCATATAGCTAAATCTCGCGCAATTTTAAGGCCGTCCATTGCCTCTTTATGCTTAGTTTTAAATTGATGTGTAGCTCGGTTTCCTTCAATCCTCAGGGTATGAAACAGATCTTTAATTTCTGCCTCAAACCCCACTTGGCGATGGATTTTAAATAGTAAATCTGACTGTGAGGTAGTGTCATCAAATAAAACGCCACAACGCGCGGCGACTTCTTGAGCGAAGGCCTCACCAAGTTGGCGTAGTTTAATTAAGGTAGTGTTAGGATCAGCAGCGAAAGACTGCTCAGCATTTTTAGCTAGCTGCTCAAAGATAGGGTCATGTTCTTCTAGGAAATAGAAATTAGATGATTTGCCCTTAGTCAAAATAAAATACTCTCCATGTAAATATTAAGTCTTAGCTTCATACTACTTGTATTTAATATACTCATAATATGCTGTTTATAATACTGTTATCGTAACAGTGATGCACAAAAAATACACTAACCGCTATTCTATTGTTTTTGACAACGAAGACAATAGTTTTGATTAGGTGTTAGACAAGTGGTAAGTAAACATTTGTATTGTCGTGACTACTTTGGTCACAGATACGTCACAGCCTCAAAATATCACTAAAAATAGTCACGGAAGCCGACAATCAAAAAGAAGGGAAAATGGCGCACCTGGCGCGATTCGAACGCGCGACCCACGGCTTCGGAGG
>Ga0307981_1000784_pt1 | contig 30903 bp, 34 predicted proteins | sample OrgLakmetagen987_FD_201849 | JGI IMG/M metagenome (GOLD analysis project Ga0307981, IMG submission 201849) | Saline water microbial communities from Organic Lake, Antarctica - #987 | ecosystem: Environmental > Aquatic > Non-marine Saline and Alkaline > Saline | place: Antarctica: Organic Lake... | reverse complement strand
CGGCGGCAGCATCCGCTTCAGAACAGCCGATTTTCGTTCTGGTGAGTATCCCACGTCATTGTCCTATCCCGCCCACCTGAAAATTAGAGAAAAATAGAGCGGCGGACAACTTCCCTGACACAGGGGGAACCCGCGCTGCAACTTTGCCGCGCGCGTGTTGGTTTCGGCAGTCCAGCGCTTATCTTGTGCCTCTTTAAGCGTTTCGCGTTCCTGCCTGTGCCTTCCAGCGGGTTCGCTGCGGCGGAAGTCGAGCGTAGTGCGGCCTTGCCCTGCCTCAAGTTCAGCCTGACGGATGAACCCTTTGATACGATCCGTCATGCGCGCGGCAATCGCGGCCTTGGCCTGATCGACTGAGGGCAGGGCTTCGGGATCACCGAGCCGCGCAACGACATCCTTGGTCTTCACGCCCGCTTGCCGTGCCACGGCATAGATCTCGCCGCGATAATCGACAGCGACCACGCCGCGCCGATCACCCCTCGCAACAGTGAACCCGCGCTCTTTCAATGCCTGGGCGAACGACGCGCGCCAGTCCGAACGGCTCCAACAGCCTTGGAACACCGCCTTGATTTGCTTTGGATCAAGACCCGCACGCCGCGCCTGCTGCCAATCTTCTCGCGTGAAACTCAGCGGATCGCGCTCCTGCCAGTTGCGCAGCCCCTTGGGCATTTCCCAACCATGCAAACGGAACAGATCGCGCGACACATCACGCAGGTGCAGCTTGTAATGGGGCAGATTGATCGCCCGCATCCGTTCCGCGTCAATGCGCGACCAGGCCACATGGGCATGCCGCCGACCGTCCTTTTCATGGAAGACAATCGCGCGCGGCTGACCTTTGAGGCCGAGCTTGCGTTCAACGTCTTCGGCAGCCTTCTCAAATTCTTCGACGGATACCGCTGCATCCTGAGGCGGATTCAGGCTGATCGAGAAAAGATGGTTTGTGCAGCGCGTGCCTTCGGCAATTGCATCCGCTTCGCGGAACGCGCCGAGAAGATCATCGCTGACGAAGCCCCGCACTTCATGCAGCTCGACATGATCGTTTTCCCGCATGGTAAGCAGGTATCGGGCGAGTTTCGCCCCGTCGCCGCGTTCCTTGGCCTTGATGATCACGCCCACAAAAAAATCAAAATCACAATCGAGTCAGAAGTTCTGACCGTTGGTATAAGCCCCCAAAGCCTGCCCCGCAGCATCATGCTCCAGAAGGCCACGCTGATCGAAGCTGAGCCGAAGCGAGAATGGCGTATGATACTTTTCAACTTTCTTGTTGGCTAAGTCATTGAGTTTATTTGTGAGACTTTTCATCGTCACGCTTCCGACCGTCAAGGTCTAGTTGCGCGAGATGCCGTTCCCACTCCTCAAGGGCCTGAAAAAGCTGGTTCGAGCTTTCTCTCGTTAGGCCCGCCACTTTTCCCCCTAAATCAATGTTTTTCTCATATAAGTGAAATCTGTATCCCCCAGTATATTTCCCATCTGGCGGCTGATTGTCTCGGAATATGGCGATGCAATGCGCTGCGGGTGAGCCTGCGGGCTTCGCGTCGGTCTGCACGGCGGTAAACCCGTCCGGGGGATGGTTTTCAAGAACGCGCGGAGTTCCTTGCAGGTCAGGACATCGTTTTCGGCCGGGAGCATTGCGCATGAAGTGCACGCGGCAGCGCTGGGGTGCAGCACCCGGAACCTTGGCGGCGGCCTCCTTCAGGCCCCTATGCGTCCCTTGCCTGCCGTCGGCCCTTACGCTTGCCTTGGCCCTGCCAGTTCGCATCGAACACCTGCTGCATGTGGGGCCGAAGGTCCTTGTCCCGTTTGGCGCGATCTGACGGCCGCGCGCGATCGGCACGCTTCGCCAGGTGGTCACAAAAATTGGCAGGGCGATCTGTCCGGGCCCCGCAGACCGGCTCTTTCTTTTGTCCGGTGCCGGGTGGCGTTCATTGCCGAAAGGATCATGCCCGGACCCGTTCCGAGACGCGCGGACGGTATGGTAATCGTTGATGTCTCGCAGGAGCGACCTTTCGGTTTCCTGGCGGGTCTGCCATCCAATCCGTCGGCCCGGCTCCGCAATTCTGCGTCGCTATCGTCGCAGGGGCCAGAGGCGTGCGGGGATGCGACGGACGGATGCGGTATTGCACATGCGTGGCCGTTCGGGGCAGCAGCCGGTCCCGCGGCGTGAACGGGATGACAGGCTCAGTCGTGTCGTTCCAGCGCCTCTTCCTCACAGGCGACTTTGACGACCCGTGCCATTTCCTCCGAGGCGCGGTCCACGCCCTGCGGCTCGGGGATGTCCTCGAATTGCGGCTCGGTCCCGGTGAAGTGCCGAAAGAACAGACGCATCACCTGCGCCACCCCCTCTTCGCGCACCGAACGCAGATCCGGGGCCAGCCACCCGTTCCCGGCCTGCGGACCGAGGATGATCTCGTAGGACGGGAAATACGTCGTGTCGGGCAATGCGTCCCCGAGCATCCCTGCGGCGACGCGCAGAACCGATTTCGACCATGTCGTCGCGGTGAGAACGTGTTTGCCCGAGGCCGTCGCGATCAGGGGCACCGGGCTGACCTTCAATATGACCCGTGCCCCGGGGTTTACATCGCGCAGCAAGGTGAAAAACTCAGTCAGGTCGGTGACGATGTCCTCGACGGAGAAATTGTGGAACCGATACCTTGCAGGATCGAACACCCCGCCCGCCACGCCGGGACATAGCGGAAACACCGCACCATCCTGCTCGGACACCCAACCCTCGGTCAGACCGAGCGTGAAGACAAAGACGTCCAGGGTCTCGAACCCCTTGCGGACGGCGGCGAAATGCTGCGCCCGGTCCAGATCGTATTCCGCGCGGCTGGCAAATCCGTCGGGCTGAATCTGTGGACGAAAAGGGTCGATGAAACGACCATTGGGCGCTTGCCAGATATCCTCGGCCGGAGTGAACTGGCCGTAAGCGCGGCGAAACAGCTGCAAAAGCTGTCGTGCCACGTAGATATTGCCATAGCGCGCGGTGAACGTTCCATAGTTGAAGGCGGTGGCATCCTCTGCCCGGATCATCGGATGCGCGGTTTCGGTCAGAATGGCGTCAAAGCCGCTTTTGCGCAGATAGCGCGCCATGTGCTGGGCGAAACAGCTTCCGGCGGTCATCACCTTGTCGCTCTCGGCGATCGCAAAAGGCGGCGGATCGACAGGATCGACGGCAGTGACCGCGGGTGTCGCGACCGCCCTGCGCCAGTAGGCACGGTCGGGAAGGTCCGAGTAAGGCGTCTTGCCGCTCATATCGCGCTCCTGTGTCCGAAATGCGCGGACAATTGATCGAGCACGGCATGTCCGTAGGCCGGGCCCGCGTGGGTCGGGTCGTCGCGCCAGGCCACCCTTTGCAGCATATTGTCGGCATCGACCATGCCGGGTGGCACCGGCAGATAGGTGATGTCCTTTTGCGCGCAGATGTCCTGCATCATTCTGGCCTGCAACCGCCAAAAACGCCAAACCCTTTCGGGGCGCGACAGGCCGTATTTCTCGATCAGCGGCGCAAAATGCTTGGCGTGTCTGGTCACGTTCTCGACCGGAACCGGTGGCGGCGATTCAAGATGCACGAAGACCTTGTCCGGCGCCAGATCCCGGATCGCAGGCAGGACTGGTGTCGTTTCATGCGACATGCTCATCAGATGCCGCATCAATAGATCGTATGGGATCACCTAGGCCCCCTGTTCGAGGGGAAGATCGGGGGCGTCGGGCAACACGAAATCATAGCTGCGCAGATTGTTCACCAGACCGAGGCTGAAATGCGCATTGCCGCCGATGACGGACACGACCGCGTTGAACCGAGGGGCCTTCACAAGGCGCTCCAACGCCGGATGCACAATGCCCGACGGGTCCAGGTTGGGTTGGAAATACGCCCCGCTGACAGGCGCAAATTCGATCTGTAGCCCCTCGACCTGACCTGCGCGCTGCTCGAACGCTCGTTGAATGCAGGCAAGGTGGCTGTGCCCAACCAGAAGAACACGTATCATGCAATCACTCTTGAGAAGTCGGTATAGTTTTTTGCACCTAACCACGGTGCAGGATCAATTGAAACAGCCCAGAAAGTGCGAGCCGCGTGTTTTCCTGCCGGTGGCGCGTGTTTCAGCCCCGCTCCGGTGGCGTTCGACGTGCCCGGGCTGCGTCGTGAAACGCAGGTTCCGATGGCGCTGTGTGGGATATCGGACCGGCCTCGCGTCGGCCTTCTGCTCGGGACGTGCGCCCGGGGCGTATACGGGTCTCCGGCAGAGGTATCGTGACCGAACCGCATATTGCCGGCGGTATGCGGGGGTCCGCCACAATGGTCTGTAACCCCGGCTGTCCGTCAAGGAATGTGGTTGGGTCTTTGGTGGAGCCTAGGGGGATCGAACCCCTGACCTCCTGCATGCCATGCAGGCGCTCTCCCAGCTGAGCTAAGGCCCCGTCCAAAGGCGGTCATCCGCCTTGTGTGCGCCGGTAGGTAGTCGACGCGGGGGGCGGGATCAAGAGGAAAATACCGCCCGTCCGCGCCGCAAAACCATCACGAATCGTCGTCGTCTGCGGCCACGTCGGCAATCTCGTCCAGTGAGACATCGTCGTCGTCCTCGTCGTCCTCGAGCACGTCATCGCCCAGATCGACATCGACATCTTCGTCGTTCTCGATCACGGGGCTGTCCTTTTTTTCGGTCGCCTTGGACTTGGTGGTCACGGCGTCCTCGGCGTCGGCGGCGATCATGCGGCTTTTGGAATTGTCGACGACGACGATCTCGCCGGTGTAGGGGCTCACGATGGGTGACCGGTTGAGATCGTAAAAGCGTTTTCCGGTTTCCGGGCACAGGCGCTTGACGCCCCATTCTTCCTTGGGCATGGAAAGGTCCTTTGTGGCTGGCGGGATTGCATCGGCGCAAAAGCCAAGCAGATCTTGATGTGTGTCCGCGCCACCTGCCATAACGTCGGGGGCAAGTCAAAGGCTTATGGTCTGTTGCACAGGGCAGGGCAGAGCAGCGCAGGGCAGGGCGGCAGAAATTGAATGGTTGATATGGGCGATCATGTTCTGGCAGGCAACCCCCCGGTCGCGCTGACGCTGCGCCGGTCGGCCCGGGCGCGGCGCATCACGCTGCGGATCTCGGGCGTGGACGGGCGGGTGACGCTGACGCTGCCGCGCGGGGTGAGCGATGCCGAGGCGCTGGCGTTTGCCCATGACAAGGCCGATTGGCTGCGCGCGCATCTGGACAAACGCCCGGATCTGGTGATGGTCGCGCAGGGTCAGATGCTGCCGGTCGAAGGCGTGCCCCGGCAGATCGTCGCGGCGTCCGGTCGCAAAGTGCACCTGACCGGACAGACCATCGAGGTGCCAGGCGCGTCCGACCGGATCGCCGCCCGTCTTGGCGCGCATCTCAAGGCGCTGGCGCGGGACCGTCTGGCGACAGCGTCGGATCATTATGCCGCCGCTTTGGGCCTACCGTACAATCGTCTGACCTTGCGGGACACCCGGTCGCGCTGGGGGTCGTGCACCTCTGCCGGAGGGCTGATGTATTCGTGGCGGTTGATTCTGGCCCCGCCAGAGGTATTGGCCTATGTCGCGGCCCACGAGGTGGCGCATCTGGCCGAAATGAACCATTCGCGTGCCTTCTGGGCCCAGGTGACGCGGCTTTACGGGCCATATGAGGCGCCGCGCCGCTGGCTGCGCGCGCATGGATCGGGGCTGCACCGCTACCGGTTCGAGATCTGATGTGACAAGTGGCTTGATGGCTCACTTCACTGTTCACTTGACGGCGCGGCATTTGTGATCACACTTGTCGCATGCAACCATCCCCCCGCCTGACCGAAGTCCTTCCCGCCGCCCACGACCGCGTATACCGGGGCCTGCGCGGGCAGATCATGGTGGGCGAGATTGCCCCCGGCACACCCCTGACCCTGCGCGGAATAGGCCGCGAATTCGGCGTTTCGATGACGCCTGCGCGCGAGGCTGTCCGCAGGCTCGTGGCCGAAGGCGCGCTGACGCTGAGCACCTCGGGCCGCGTCGCCACGCCGGATCTGACCGCCGAGCGGATCGAAGAGCTGGCCGCCTTGCGCGCGCTCATTGAGGTCGAGCTGGCCAGCCGCGCGCTGCCGCGTGCCCACATGGCGCTGATCGACCGATTGCAAACCATTCATGCCAGTATCGACACACGCATCGCGGAACATGACGCGGTGGGCTACATCCGCACCAATCTGGAGTTCCACCGCACGCTTTATCTGCGCGCCCAGGCACCTGCGATGCTGGCGATGGCAGAGACCGTCTGGCTGCAGCTTGGGCCGACCATGCGGGCGCTTTATGGTCGGCTCAACCGCAAGGATTCGCCGCATTTCCACCGGTTGATCATCGCGGCGCTCAAGGCCGGTGACGAGCCCGGGCTGCGGCTTGCGGTGCGGTCGGATGTCACCCAGGGTCTGCGGATGCTGGTGGGGTGAGGCGCGGTTTGTCGCGACGCGCTGCGTCATCCCCGGGCGTCCTGCGGGTCTTTGCGGTCTGAGATCCCCGGGTCAAGCATGAGGATGACGTGTGGCGGAGTGGCTGGGAACAGCTCTACACTGGGGATAGGGCTTTGGGCCAGAGCGGGCGCATGTCATGTTCCAAAGCACCCTGACCAGTGCCGATCCGGAGAGCCCCATGACACGTTACGCCCCGACCCTTGTTGTGCTGCATTGGCTGCTGGCGCTGATGATCATTGCTGCGCTGCTCTTTGGCTCGCAACTGCTCGATCCGATGCCCAACAGCGATCTGGACAAGGTGGTGGCGCTGCGCAGTCACATGCTGGTGGGGTTCGTGATCGTCGCCCTGATGGGGGTGAGGCTGGCGGTGCGGCGGGGGAGTGCGCATCCGCCAGTTGCCGATGCGGGGCATCCAATGCTGACCAAGGCTGGCGTCTGGGCGCATTGGGCGCTTTACGGGCTGGTCTTTGCCATGGCGCTGTCGGGGTTGGGTCTGTCGTTGGCGGCGGGTCTGCCCGACGTGATCTTTGGCACGTCGCAAGCGGGTCTGCCCGAGTCGTTCGATGTTTTCGCCGCACGCCGGGTGCATGGCGTTCTGGCGACGCTTTTGGGGCTGCTCATCGCGCTGCATGTGGCGGCGGTGGCCTATCACATGGCGGTGCGCCGCGACGGGTTGATCCGCCGGATGTGGTTCGGCAAGGACGCCTGAGCGTTACGCCGCGAGGCTCTTGGAGCCCAGCGACACGAATTTGGCCCTGCGTTCCGCCAGCAGCGTGTCACCATCCTTTTCCGACAACCCGTCGAGCAGGCTGCGCAGCGTGCGGCCAACGGCGGTGATCGCCTCGTCCGGTGCGCGGTGCGCGCCGCCCATGGGTTCGGGAATGATCTGGTCGGCCACGCCCAGCTTGTGCAGGTCCTGCGCGGTGAGGCGCAGCGCTTCGGCAGCCTCGCGCATCTTTTCGGGATCCTTCCACAGGATCGAGGCGCAGCCCTCGGGCGAGATCACGGAATAGACGGAATGTTCCAGCATTGCGACCTTGTTGGCGGTGGCAAAGGCCACGGCGCCGCCTGATCCGCCTTCGCCGATGATGACGCTGACGAGGGGCACGCGGAGTTGCAGGCAGCGCTCGGTCGAGCGCGCGATGGCCTCTGACTGGCCGCGTTCCTCGGCGCCTTTGCCGGGGTAGGCACCCGGCGTGTCGACCAACGTGATCACGGGCAGGCCAAAGCGGTCGGCCATGTCCATCAGGCGGATCGCCTTGCGGTAGCCTTCGGGCCGGGCCATGCCGAAATTATGGGTCAGCCGGGATTTGGTGTCGTTGCCCTTTTCATGGCCGATGACCATCACGGGGCGGTCGTGCAACCGCGCCAGCCCGCCCATGACGGCGAAATCGTCGCCAAAGGCACGGTCGCCTGCCAGGGGCGTGAATTCCGTGAACAGAGCGTCGATGTAATCGTGGCAATGGGGTCTGTCGGGGTGGCGGGCGACCTGGCATTTGCGCCACGGGCTGAGCGACTTGTAGAGATCGCGCAGCATCGCCTCGGCCTTGCGGTCCAGCGCGCGGGCCTCGTCCTCCACATCCATGGTGTCTTCGGATTTGGCGGCGATGGCGCGCAGTTCTTCGGCCTTGCCTTCGATCTCGGCCAGCGGTTTTTCGAAATCCAGATAATGCGTCATGCGGGCGTCTCCTGCTTGCACGCTATATGGCGCGGGCGGGCTTGGGATGCAATCGCGCGTGGGTCAGGGCCAGAGAACGGGGATCAGCGACGCGACCAGCAGCGCGGCCATGCTCCAGTTAAAGGTCCGCAAGGCGCGCGGGTTGCCAAGGACGCGGCGCATCTGCTTGCCCAGAATGGTCCAGGTGCTGACCGACGGCAGGTTGACCGCGCCAAAGATCAGACCGACCAACACGATCGTCTGCGGGCTGCGGTCGGGCGCGTAGACGGTGATCGCGGTGAGGGCCATCGACCATGCCTTGGGGTTGACCCACTGAAAGGCGGCGGCCTGAAGGAAGGTGATGGGATGGGCTTTGGTCGCTGTCTGGCCAGGCGGCGCGGCATTGGCGATCTTCCATGCCAGATAGAGCAGATAGGCGACGCTGAGCACTTTTAGGATCAGATGCAGCACCGGAAACGCCGCGAAAAGGCCCATGGCGCCCAGACCCACCCCCACCAGCATCACGACGAAGCCGATTCCGATCCCCATCATGTGCGGGATCGAGCGTCTGAACCCAAAGTTCGCACCCGAGGACATCAACATCAGGTTGTTCGGCCCCGGCGTAATCGACGAGACAAAGGCGAACCCGGCGAGGGCGAGGAAAAGATCAGGTGTCATGGGGTGGAGTGTGCGCAGGTGTAACGCGCTGCATTGTTGCAAAGATGTGATTTTCGGGTCAATGTTTGCAACAAATGACGCATTTGGATCAGATTGACGAGGCGATATTGCGCGAACTGGCCGCCGACGGCCGGATCGCCAATATCGCTTTGGCCGCAAAGGTCGGTCTCTCGCCCTCCGCCTGTTTGCGCCGGGTGAAGTAGCTCGAGCGGCGCGGGGCGATCAAGGGCTACAGGGCAGTGCTGGACCGGACGGCGCTTTGGTCCGGCTTTGCCGCCTACATAGGCGTCGGGTTGTCGGATCATTCGAAACGGTCGCAGGAGGCGTTCGAAAAGGCGATTTCGCGCAGCGCAGAGGTGCGCGAATGCCACAATATCACCGGCACGATCGAATATCTGCTGCGCGTGGAATGTGCCGATCTGGCGGCCTACAAGGTATTCCATACGGATGTTCTGGGGGTGCTGCCGCAGGTGAATGCGATCACCTCTTATGTGGTGATGGGCAGTCCCAAGGACGAGCGGGCGTAATCCGGGGAAAGCGGAAACTTTGAAAGTTTCCGGGCCGTTTTCTTGCCAAGAAAACGCGGCTGACCGGGTTTCTTGGCAAGAACACGGGGGGTCCGCTCAGCCTGCGATCATCTCGGATTGGCGCACGATCACCTCGGCCTGTTTGATCGAGGCGATATCCACCAGACGGCCCTTGTAGACGGCAGCGCCTTCGCCGCGGGCCTTGGCCCCTTCCATGGCGACCAGGATCTCGCGGGCTTCGGCGACGGCGGCGTCTGACGGGGTGTAGACCTCGTTGGCCAGCGCGATCTGTGTCGGGTGGATCGCCCATTTGCCGACCATGCCCAGCGTTGCCGACCGCAGCGCCTGCGCGCGAAAGCCGTCCTTGTCGCCAATATCGCCGAAGGGGCCATCGACGGGGAGCAACCCATGGGTTCGGCAGGCGGCGACGATAGACGCCTGCGCCCAATGCCATGGGTCGGACCAATGCTTTTGGCCCTCGTGCATCATGTAGTAGTTTTCCTGCGTGCCGCCGATACCTGTCGTGGCCATGCCCATGGAGGCGGCGAAATCGGCTGCCCCGAGGCTCATCGCCTGCAAGCGGGGCGAGGATGCGGCGATCTCTTCGACATGGGCGATGCCTGCGGCGCTTTCGATGATGACCTCGAACGAAACCGGCTTTGTGCGGGCCTGTGCGCGTTCCACTGCTGTCACCAACGCGTCGACGGCGTAGACATCCGCTGCACATCCCACCTTGGGGATCATGATCTGGTCGAGCCTGTCGCCCGCCTGTTCCAGCAGGTCCACCACGTCGCGATACCAATAGGGCGTGTCCAGCCCGTTGATGCGCACAGACAGGTATTTGTCGGCCCAGTCGACATCCCGCGTGGCGGCGATCACGTTGGAGCGGGCGACGTCCTTGTCCGAGGGTGCCACGGAATCCTCGAGGTCGAGGTTGACCACATCCGCCGCCGAGACCGCCATCTTTTCGAACAGAGCGACGTTCGAGCCTGGGCCGAACAGCTGGCAGCGGTTGGGGCGGGCGACGGGGCTGGGCTGGATGCGAAAGGACATGAGGGCGGCTCCGGGTCTGGGTAAGGATATTGCGTTTGGTTCGGGGTGAGCGATATTAAGTTACGGGTCATTGTGCAACTGCAGAATGCAGGTGCAGAAAAACCGATCCGGGTGGCGGGACATTCTTCGGCATTCGGCTTGAGTTGCGCAGGAATTTGCGCCAAATCCCCCGCAGACGCACAAGAATGCAAGGGTCTTGCGCCAGAATCGCTGCACAGTAAGGTCCGAGACACGCAACGATTCCTGAGACACGCAACAAAAGCGCCAGCGCGTAACGACATCGGAGTGACCTATGATCGAGACCCCCTATCTGCTGTTTCTGGGCGATGCGCCTGACCAGTTGGCCGCCAAAGTGGCGCAAGGCATCAAGGATTGGCGCGCCGACAACGCGGTCGGCCAGTTCCGGATGGACGGCTGCCGCGCCGATCTGCGCCTCACGGATATGTCCCTGACCGAGGCCAAGGCGGCAGGTGCCCGGACGCTGGTGATCGGCGTGGCCAACCGGGGCGGCGTGATCTCCAGGGAATGGAAAAAGGTGCTGGTGACGGCGCTGGAGGAAGGCTTCGATCTGGCCTCGGGGCTGCACAACCTGCTGCGCAACGAGCCCGATCTGGTCGCCGTGGCCGAGGCGACGGGCCGCAGCCTGCATGATGTGCGGGTGCCCGAGGTGGAATATCCCATCGCCAACGGCATCAAACGCAGCGGCAAACGCGTGCTGGCCGTAGGCACCGATTGTTCGGTCGGCAAGATGTATACGGCGCTGGCGCTGGATGCCTCGATGAAGCGGATGGGGCTGAAAAGCACCTTTCGCGCCACCGGCCAGACCGGCATCCTGATCACCGGCGACGGGGTGCCGCTGGATGCGGTTGTGGCAGATTTCATGGCCGGCTCGATCGAATGGCTGACACCGGACAACGACGACGACCATTGGGACATCATTGAGGGGCAGGGGTCGCTCTTTCACGTGTCCTATTCCGGGGTCACGCTGGCGCTGATCCATGGTGGCCAGCCCGATGCGCTGATTCTGAGCCACGAGCCGACGCGGGCCCACATGCGGGGGTTGCCGGGCTACGGCCTGCCGTCGCTTGAGGCGGTGCGGGATATGTCGCTGAGCCTCGCGCATGTCGCCAATCCAGCCTGTCAGGTGATCGGCGTGTCGGTCAACACGCAGCATCTGGACGATGCGGGGGCCGAAGCCTGCCTGCGCGAAATCGAGGACCGGATGGGGCTGCCCACCTGCGACCCGTTCCGGCAGGGGGCGGACAAGCTGGCGGTGGCTTTGGCGGGGGTGTGAGCGTGGCGGGCAAATGCGCGTTTTTGAGCGCAGTGATGTTTCGGGGCCTTGCGTCGTTCGGGGATGACGTCTGCGCATGAGGGAAACGGTGGTGTTACGGCACATGGGGAACAACAGATGATTACGATGACGCGAGAGACGTTCCGGCTGGCGCAGGTGTTCACCATTTCACGCGGCTCGCGGAGTGAGGCGCAGGTGCTGACTGTGTCGGTAACGCGGCATGGCGTGACCGGGCGAGGGGAATGTGTGCCCTACGCGCGCTACGGCGAGACGATGGAATCGGTTGCCGCGCAGGTGGCAGGGCTCTCCGAGGGCATTTCGCGGATGGATTTGCAGGCGGCCTTGCCTGCGGGGGCGGCGCGGAATGCTTTCGATTGCGCGCTGTGGGATTTGGCTGCCAAGACCGAGGGCAGGCGGGTCTGGGAATTGGCGGGGCTGGCGGCTCCCGGGCCGATGATCACGGCCTATACGCTGTCGCTCGACACAGCCGAAAACATGCAGGCGCAGGCGGCGCAACATGCGCATCGGCCTTTGCTCAAGATCAAACTGGGCACGCCCGACGACATGCCCCGGCTGGAGGCCGTGCGGGCGGGTGCGCCGAAATCCACCATTATCGTCGATGCAAACGAGGGCTGGTCGGCGCAGGTCTATGCCGATCTGGCGCCGCATCTGACGCGGCTTGGGGTGGCGCTGGTCGAGCAACCTTTGCCTGTGGGCGACGATGAAGCACTGCGCGGGATGGCGCGGCCTGTGCCGGTCTGTGCCGATGAGAGCTGTCATGACCGGGGGTCTTTGGCGTCGCTCAAGGGCAAATACGATGTGGTCAATATCAAGCTGGACAAGACCGGCGGGCTGACCGAGGCTCTGGCGCTGAAAGAAGCGGCCTTGGCCGAGGGATATGGCCTGATGGTGGGCTGCATGGTCGGTTCGTCGCTGGCGATGGCACCGGCGGTTCTGGTGGCGCAGGGGGCGGAGGTCGTCGATCTGGATGGGCCGCTGTTGCTGGCCGAAGACCGCGACACGCCGCTGGCCTATGATGCGGCGGGGGTGCATCCGCCGGAGGCGGCATTGTGGGGGTAGGGCGGCCTTGCGTTGAAAATTGCGGGCCTGGTGGCCCGATGCCGCGTGCCAAGCCCGGTCATTTGCGACAATGTAAAACGGATAACCTGATACCGGAGGTGCTGTGTTGAGGACAGTTTATGTGAACGGGGCCTATCTTCCCGAGAACGAGGCGCAGGTCTCGATCTTTGATCGGGGGTTTCTGATGGCGGATGGCGTCTATGAGGTGACGTCGGTGCTGGATGGCAAGCTGCTTGATTACCCGGGCCATGCCAAGCGGTTGCAGCGGTCTCTGGACGAGCTGGAGATGCGCAACCCCTGCGATGTGGACGAGCTTCTGGCGATACACCGGGAATTGGTGAAAATCAATGAGATCGACGAAGGTCTGGTCTATTTGCAAGTCACGCGGGGCAGCGACGGCGACCGGGACTTTGTCTTTCCGTCTGATGAGACCGAGCCGACGCTGGTGATGTTCACCCAGGCCAAGGCGCTCGCCGACAGCCCCCTGGCCAAGCGCGGCATGAAGGTGATCAGCATCGAGGATGCCCGCTGGACGCGGCGCGACATCAAGACGATCCAGCTGCTCTACCCGTCGATGGGCAAGATGATGGCCAAGAAAGCGGGCTGTGACGATGCCTGGATGGTGCAGGACGGCATGGTGACCGAAGGCACGTCGAACAATGCCTATATCATCAAGGACGGTCGGATCATCACCCGCGAATTGTCCAATGATATTCTGCACGGGATCACGCGGGCCGCCGTGCTGCGGTTTGCCGCAGAGGCGCAGATGCAGGTGGAAGAGCGGAATTTCACCATCGAAGAGGCGCAGGGGGCGGACGAGGCGTTTGTGACGTCGGCGACAACCTTTGTGACGCCTGTGGTCGAGATTGACGGGTCGGCCGTGGGCGACGGCGCGCCGGGACCCCATGCGCTGCGGCTGCGCGAGATCTACATCGACGAATCGCGCAAGTTGGCGGTTTAGGTGGGCGTAAAGGGCTGTCTTGCTTTGGGCACGTGCAGGTTCGCTGACTTATGAAAGGCCGAGTCTCATTCTTTTTTATGCTGCGTTCTGCATTGCAGCGAAAGTCAGCAAGGAGCCCAGAGCAGATCCATTGACTATGGAACAGCGGCACAAAGTACGTTTCAGACTGACTAACCAAGATAGAAGAGAAAGCCCCGCATCAGGCGAGGCCATCTGATTTTCTTGGTCCGGCCAGTTAACCACTGGCGAAGGTGGAGCCACGATGGGCGCTGGACATCTTCATTGGAAGTTCTTCTGTGGCTTGATTGCGGATTTCATCAATGCGTGCTTGGGCAGCCTCTCCCGCTGCCGCGTCCGGATACTTCGATACAATAACAAAACTCAAATCGCCGGTCCTTACCATATCGACGCTTTCGGCACCCAATGCTTTAATCATTGGCACATACTTGTCGCGAGCAAGAGCTTCCATTTCATTGGTCCAGTCGGTCGTATCCCAATGTGAGACAGAATAGTAAGACATCAAATAATCCTCCCATTTCAGAAGTTCCCTTTTTGGGACTTCAGGTGTTCAGTGTAGCACGGGTCCAATGTTTACCCAAGGTAAGCATCCTTGCTCATGAAAGTGTCAACTTCGTCCGCAGAGCGTCTAATCCCTCGTAAAAAAGTCAGACAGAGGCTGGCAAACGCGATCCAGACAGACTTTCGGTCTCTGGCTCCAACATACCGTTGGCGCCATGCTAATGATCCCCAAGGCCTACTACTTCTTTACATTCTCCTTGAACGCCGCACCGAACGCCGTCTGCTTGTCCGCGTCCGCGTCGGGCTGCATTGCGCGCCAGTCGGAATAGGGCATGCCGTAGTAATCTTCGCGCGCCTCGTCCTTGGTCATCTCGATGCCCTCGGCGGCGGCAGCCTCTTGCACCCAGCGGCTGAGGCAGTTGCGGCAAAAACCGCCGAGGTTCATCAGGTCGATGTTCTGCACGTCGGGGCGGTCCTGCATCAGATGCTTTTGCAGGCGGCGAAAGGCGGCGGCCTCGATGCGGGTGCGGGTGGCGTCGTCCATGAGCATGTCTCCTTGCAGATTACAGGTGGGTGTCGGCGAGGCCTGCGTCAAGCGCGGAGGCCAGACGCGCAGCCCAGTGTTCCTGATCCGGCAGGCTTTCGATCAGGTCGTTGCGTATTTCAAGCAGCACGTTCAGCCGGCCATGCCGGAGCGCGTGACGGTCTATGGCGTCGCCGGGAAAATGGCCCACGTAAGGCACGTTGTCGCCAACACAAAGGTCAGGCTGTGCGCGCAGATGCGTCAGCACAGGATCGACCAGACGCCGGTCATGCGCCGACAGCACGCCGATGTGCCAGGGCCGGGGCGCGCGGCCGCGCAATTGCGGCGTGAAGGTATGCACCGAACAGATCACGGTGTCGTCGCGCCGGGCGGCCAGCCGCGCCAGCGTGGCATGATAAGGGCGGTAATAGGCATCGAGGCGGCGCGCGCGTTCGTTCGCATCGGCGTCGCGGTTGGCGGGGATCACGCTGCCGTCATAAAGCCGCATCAGCAGCGTCGGGTCGTCCTCGCCCCGGTTTGGATCGATCACCAGCCGCGAGATATTGCAGCCCACCACCGGCGCATCGAGCAGACGCCCCAAGGCCCGCGCCACGCCCGCCGCCCCCGGATCCCAGGCGATATGACGCGCCATGTCGGCGTCCGGCAGGCCAAGGCTGCCGCCGCCCACATCGTCCGGCACATGGTTGCCCGCATGATCGCAGGTGATCAGCCAGCGGCCGGGGCGGTCTGCGCCTTCGACAAAAATGGCGTCGCTGTTCATCGTCGGGTCATCTTGTTCGTGCCACCTCGCGAGGAGTTGCAGTGGAGCGGCGGAATCGGGTAGAAGGCAGCAAAGCCGTTAGCGATAACACCTTTCAGACCTCGATCCGGCGCGCCGCATCCAAGGTCGAAGATCAGAGGAATGAACCATATGAGACGCCTGCGCAACGTCAAGATCGTCGCCACGCTTGGACCCGCATCATCCGACTACGAGACCATTCGCGCCCTGCACGAGGCCGGCGCGGACGTGTTTCGCCTCAACATGAGCCACGGCAGCCACGCCGACATCGAGGCGCGCCACAAGATCATCCGCCAGATCGAGGAGGATACCGACAGCACCATCGCCATACTGGCAGACCTTCAGGGGCCCAAACTGCGGGTCGGCGAATTTGCCAACGAAAGCGAAGAACTGGTGGAGGGCGCTCAATTTCGGCTGGATCTGGACGCGGCGCCAGGCGATGTGACCCGCGTGCGCCTGCCGCATCCGGAGATCTTTGCAGCTCTTGAGGCGGGATCATCGCTGCTGGTCAACGATGGCAAGATCCGTCTGCGGGTCGACGCCTGCGGCAGTGATTTCGCCGATTGCACGGTGATTGCGGGCGGGACGATCAGCAACCGCAAGGGTGTGAACGTGCCCGATGTGGTGCTGCCGCTGGCCGCGCTTTCGGACAAGGACCGCAAGGATCTGGAATTTGTCTGCGCGCTGGGCGTTGACTGGCTGGCGCTGTCCTTCGTGCAGCGGCGCCAGGACGTCGAAGAAGCCCGCGCGCTGTGCAAGGGCCGTGCGGCGATCCTGTCCAAGATCGAAAAACCGGCGGCGGTGACGGCATTCGACGAGATCCTCGCGGTCTCCGATGGCATCATGGTGGCGCGCGGTGATCTGGGGGTCGAGCTGCCTGTGCAGAACGTGCCGCCGATCCAGAAACGTCTGGTGCGCAAATGCCGCGCTGCGGCCAAGCCGGTGATCGTGGCCACCCAGATGCTGGAATCGATGATCGAAAGCCCGATGCCGACACGGGCCGAGGTCAGCGACGTGGCCACCGCCATCTACGAGGGCGCTGACGCAGTCATGCTCAGCGCGGAATCCGCGGCGGGAGCCTATCCGATCGAGGCGGTCACGACGATGAACAACGTGGCGATCGAGGTGGAAAGCGACCCGACCTACACCGAAATCATCGAGGCCAGCCGCTCGGCCCGGCGGCACACGGTCGCGGATGCCATCGTCGCCGCCGCGCGCGAGATTGCCGAGACCACGGATATCAAGGCGATCTGCTGTTACACCCAAAGCGGGACGACCGCCTTGCTGGTGGCGCGCGAACGCCCCCGCGTGCCGATCATCGCGCTGACCAGCCAGCGCGGCACCGCGCGGCGATTGGCGCTGACATGGGGCACCAATTGCGTCATGGCAGGCGAATTGGACCGGTTCAAGATGGCCGTTGTCACAGCCGCTCGTGCGGCGCGCAAGGCAGGCTATGCCGGTGCCAGCGATCAGATCGTGGTGACGGCAGGCGTGCCCTTCAACACCGAAGGCACAACCAACATCTTGCGTGTCGCCCCATGCGACGAACGTTTGATTTACAATACCGATCCAGAGTAGGTTTCCGGGACGGTAACGGGCGGAGTATGCTATATGGATGCGGATCTGGCATTGGTGATCGGTCTGATCATCGCGGTCTTTGCGATTCCTGCGGTGGTTTCGGCCCTGTCCGAGGGCCACGCGCCCCGGGTCGCGGCCATCGCGGTTCTGATAGGCGGCGGTCTGGTGGCCTTTGCGGTCATGCAAAAACCCGGCGGCTATGCGATGAACGACCTGCCGCAGGTCGTGGTGGGCGTGATCGGGCGCTATATCAACTAGGGGGCTGCCCCTGACCGCTTGCAAACCCGGCAACCGCATTTTATAGCACCTCTTCCATCCCGCGCGTCCGGCCAAAGTGGCATGCCGAGTCGCGCGATCACCTTATCCCCGAGAGGAGACGGAAATGCCCAAGATGAAGACGAAATCGAGCTGCAAGAAGCGGTTCAAGATCACGGCCTCGGGCCGGATCAAAGGCGGTCAGGCAGGCAAGCGCCACGGCATGATCAAACGCTCCACCAAGTTCATCCGCGACGCGCGCGGAACCACCGTGTTGTCAAAGGCCGATGAGCAGATCATCAAGCCGATGATGCCCTACGCGCGCTAAGGAGAGCCTCAGATGTCCCGAGTCAAAAGCGGTGTCGTCACGCACGCCCGTCACAAGAAAATCATCAAGGCCGCCAAAGGCTATTACGGCCGCCGCAAGAACACCTTCAAGGTGGCGAGCCAGGCTGTCGACAAGGCCAACCAATACGCCACGCGCGACCGCAAGAATCGCAAGCGCAGCTTCCGCGCGTTGTGGATTCAGCGAATCAACGCCGCCGTGCGCAGCCACGACGCTGCGCTGACCTACAGCCGTTTCATCAACGGTCTGTCGCTGGCCGGCATCGAGGTGGACCGCAAGGTTCTGGCCGATCTGGCCGTGCACGAGCCCGAGGCGTTCACCGCCATCGTGGATCAGGCCAAGGCCGCATTGCCCGCGTAAAAGCACCGGGCTTTCCAGACATTCCAGACCGCCGGGGCAAATCCCGGCGGTTTTTTTGTGGGTATGTGGCGACCGGGTCCGTTCCGCATCTTCGGGGCACGAAACGGCCGCGCGACCGCCGGAGCGGTCACAGCCGTCTCGACAAAAGATCGCGCGCCGACCCGCAGCGCGGGCAAAGCGACCCTTTTTGGGCCTTGCGCGGGTGCCGCGGCGGGCGGCGCGCGCGCTTGCACCTTGTCGCGGCGGGCGGTAGGTCTGCGCGGCAAGCGACCGGAGAGCGACCCATGCAAGATCTGCGCGACAAATACATTGCCCTGATTGCCGGGGCAGGCGACGAATCCACACTTGAGACGTTGCGCGTGCAGGCCGTCGGCAAGAAGGGCGAGATTTCGCTGCAAATGCGCGAGCTTGGCCGCATGACGCCAGAGGAACGCCAGGTCGCGGGGCCTGCCTTGAACGCGCTGAAAGACGAGATCAACTCGGCTTTGGCGGCGAAAAAGCAGGCGCTGGGTGATGCGGCTCTGGACGAACGGCTGCGGTCCGAATGGCTCGATGTGACGCTGCCCGGACGGGCGCGCGGCGCGGGGTCGATCCATGGGTCGATCCACCCGATCAGCCAAGTCACGGAGGAAGTCACGGCGATTTTTGCCGACATGGGGTTCGCCGTCGCCGAAGGGCCCCAGATCGACAGCGACTGGTATAATTTCGACGCGCTGAACATCCCCGGCCACCATCCTGCCCGCGCCGAGATGGACACCTTCTACATGCACCGCGCGGAGGGCGATGACCGCCCGCCCCACGTCTTGCGCACGCACACCTCGCCCGTGCAGATCCGCCATATGGAAAAATACGGCGCGCCCTGCCGCATCATCGCGCCGGGCCGTGTCTACCGCGCCGATTACGACCAGACGCATACGCCGATGTTTCATCAGGTCGAGGGGCTGGCTTTGGACACCGACATTTCCATGGCCAACCTGAAATGGGTGCTTGAGGAATTCGTGAAGGCGTTCTTCGAGGTCGACGCCGTCGAGCTGCGCTTCCGCGCATCGCATTTCCCCTTCACCGAACCGTCGGCCGAGGTCGACATCCGCTGCTCATGGGAAGGCGGGCAACTCAAGGTCGGCGAAGGCGACGATTGGCTTGAGATTTTAGGGTCGGGCATGGTCCACCCCAAGGTGCTGGAGGCCGGCAAGATCGACCCAGAGGTCTATCAGGGCTTTGCATTCGGCATGGGCATCGACCGGATCGCGATGCTGAAATACGGCATCCCCGATTTGCGGGCGTTCTTTGATTCAGACCTGCGGTGGTTGCGGCATTACGGTTTTGCGGCTTTGGATGTGCCGACGTTGCGGGGGGGGATGAGTCGATAGTGGAAAAAGATGTTTCCGATTTCCTCCTTCGACTAATTTCATCGCTCCGCGATTGGTTGTTTGCAATTGCTGAAAACCCGGTTTGGGCTCTGTTTCTAGGGACTGTATTATCATTTATCGTTTGGGGCTTTCAAATACGTCTAGCTGCGCGCCTCCAATTTAAGCGCGAGCTAAGAGAGGCTTGCGCATCCTTCTTAAACCTGAATGCGAAGCTATCTATGGCCTGTATCAAGAATGAAGACACGGACGAAGCCTATTTGGATGCGTTTCAAAACTCATGCGCCGCGGCGGACGTTTTGACAGTGCTTTCTATGGCGCCACTCGGCGACAAAGCTCAAAATTTTCGGAAAATTGCGGAACGGCTTCGGTGGGCGTCACAGAAAGGAACTAAAGAGCAACAAGAGCTAGTGCGAGCTGAATGGAACTCTTCCCACCTTGAACTTATTGCTGAGATGAAAAAGATCATGGAGTCGGCGAAACTGCTAAAATAGCATGGCGCATTTTTTCGGTATCCTATTCGATGGGGCTTAAGATCCAGAGTACTGGGAAGGTTATCCACCGACCGATGACAAGGTCAGGATAGCCTTAGATGTCGCGTCCCAAGGCCCTGCTTCGGCAGGGCTTTGTGTTTCTGGACATTCAAGTCTCACCACCATAGACGATGCCTACCATTAGATTTGAGGTCAGCGCATGAAATTCACCCTCTCCTGGCTCAAGGCCCATCTCGACACCAAGGCCACTCTGGACGACATCACAGAGACGCTCACCGACCTGGGTCTTGAGGTCGAGGAGGTCTCCAACCCCGCCGCGCGGTTGCACGATTTCACCATCGGCAAGGTGATCCATGCCGAACAGCACCCCGATGCCGACCGCCTCAAGGTCTGCAAGGTGATGACCGACGAGGGCCTCAAACAGATCGTCTGCGGTGCGCCCAATGCGCGCGAGGGGATCATCGTTGTCGTCGCCAAACCGGGCGTCTACGTTCCGGGCATCGACACCACCATCGGCGTGGGCACCATCCGGGGCGTCGAATCCTTCGGCATGATGGCCTCCGAGCGCGAGATGGAGTTGAGCGACGAACACGACGGCATCATCGAATTGCCCCCCGAGTCCATAGGTTCCGAGGTTGGGCAAAGGTTCACCGACTGGCTGGCGCGACATGACCCGGCCAAGGTCGACCCGGTGATCGAGATCGCCATCACGCCGAACCGCCCCGACGCTTTGGGCGTGCGCGGCATTGCCCGCGATCTGGCGGCACGGGGTCTGGGCAAGCTGAAACCGCGTGAGACCGAAGCGGTCGAGGGCAACTTTCCCTGCCCCATAAAGGTCAGCATCGACGACGACACCCGTGCCAATTGCCCGGTGTTTTACGGTCGTCTGATCCGCAATGTGACCAACGGGCCAAGCCCTGCGTGGCTCCGGGATCTGATACGCGCCATCGGGCTGCGCCCCATCAGCTTTCTGGTGGATGTGACGAACTTCTTTACCTATGACCGCAACCGGCCCTTGCACGTGTTCGACGCCGACAAACTGCGCGGCAACCTGCGGGTGCATGGCGCGCAAGGCGGCGAGACGATGCTGGCACTGGACGACAAGGATTATACGATGCAGCCCGGCATGGTGCTGATCTCGGACGACGCGGGCGTGCAAAGCATTGGCGGCGTCATGGGTGGCCACGCGACCGGCGTGACCGAAGAAACGACGAATGTCTTCGTCGAGGCCGCGTATTTCGATCCTATTCGCACCGCCTACACGGGCCGCGCTTTGAAAATAAACTCCGACGCGCGCTACCGGTTCGAGCGTGGGATAGACCCCGCCTGGACCCCGCACGGGATCGAACATGCCACACGGATGATCCTCGATCACGCGGGCGGTGAGGCGTCGAGCGTCGTGACGGCGGGCGCCATCCCCGACACGCGCCGCAGCTACAAGCTGGACCCCAAGCGGGTGCAGTCGCTGGTTGGCATGGAGATCGACGAGGCGACGCAGCGGCAGACTTTGACCGCGCTGGGCTTTGTTCTCGAAGGCAATATTGCGCATGTGCCCTCGTGGCGGCCCGATGTGCAGGGTGCTGCGGATCTGGTGGAGGAAGTCGCGCGTATCGCGTCCCTGACCAAGCTGCAAGGCCGCCCGCTGCCGCGCGGCACGGGCCTGTCGAAACCGGTGCTGTCGCTGATGCAACGCCGCGAACAGATGGCGCGGCGGACCTGTGCTGCGCTGGGCTATGCGGAATGCGTGACCTATTCGTTCATCGACGCAGAGGCGGCTGCGCTGTTCGACGGCGGCGATGCTGCGACGGCTCTGGCCAACCCCATTTCGACCGATCTGAGCCATATGCGGCCTGCCTTGCTGCCCGGTCTGCTGCGGGCGGCAGCGCGCAATCAGGCGCGTGGAACGCTGGATCAGGCGCTCTTCGAGGTTGGCCATGCGTTCCACGGCAGCGAGCCGGGCGAGCAGCATATGCAGGTCAGCGGGTTGCTGATCGGGCGCACCGGACCGCGCGATGTGCATGGCGCGGCGCGCGCCGTCGATCTCTATGACGTCAAGGCCGATGCCGAGGCGGTTCTGGCCGCCATCGGCGCGCCTGCAAAGGTCCAAATCCTGCGCGGTGCGCTGGATTGGTGGCATCCCGGGCGGCACGGAATGATCTGTCTGGGGCCGAAAAAGGTGCTGGGCGTTTACGGCGAACTGCATCCGCGCGTGGTCAAGGCGATGGACCTCAAGGGGCCTGTGGTGGCCTTTACGCTCTGGCCCGAAGAGGTGCCGATGCCGCGCAAATCCGGTTCGACGCGGCCTGCCTTGTACTTGCGCGATTTGCAGGCGGTGGAGCGGGACTTCGCCTTTGTGGTCGACAGCGGCGTCGAGGCGCTGACGTTGGTCAATGCGGCGGCGGGCGCCGACAAGGTGCTGATCGACGACGTGCGGGTGTTCGATGAATACATCGGCGGATCCTTGGGTGAGGGCCGCAAATCCATCGCGGTGACGGTGCGGTTGCAACCGGTCGACAAGACTCTGACCGAGGCCGAAATCGAGGCCGTCGGCGCGCGTATCATCGAAAAGGTCAGCAAAGCCACGGGCGGCGTGTTGCGCACGTAGCGGCACGCATCGACACTCACCGGCACCTCACCGGCACCTCACCGGCACCTCACCGGCGACAAAGGAGCGACACATGACGCTGAAAGTATACCTCTCTGGCGAGATCCACACCGACTGGCGCGAGCAGATCATCGACAGGGCTGCGGGGCTGGACATCGCGTTCGACAGCCCCGTGACGGACCACGCGGCAAGCGACGATTGCGGTGTGGCGATCCTGGGCGCGGAGCCGGACAAGTTCTGGCACGATCGCAAAGGCGCGATGGTCAACGCGATCCGCACCCGCAAGGGGCTGGAAGAGGCGGATGTGGTCGTCGTGCGCTTTGGCGAGAAATACCGCCAGTGGAACGCGGCGTTCGATGCGGGCTATGCGGCGGCGCTGGGCAAGTCGTTGATTGTGCTGCAAATGCCCGAACATGACCATGCGCTCAAAGAGGTCAACGCGGCGGCCCTCGCGATGGCGCGAGAGCCCGCGCAGGTGGTGGACATCCTGCGCTATGTGCTGACCGGTGCGCTGCCCAAATAGGCGCGCCTGGTCGCGTGGCGGTGTCACCAGCCCTTTTTGCACCGAAGGCCGTATTGCATGCCGTGCAGTGAACCGGTCTGGATATGCCACCAGATTGGCATGGTCCGACCTGCCCGAAATCTCTTGCGTGCCGTAGACATTCAGCGCGCGGTGATGGGATATGCGGAAAGATCGCTCATGATGGCTCCGGGATGCACGTTTGGCGGGATCGCCGTTGCGAACATCGACGATTTTTCCCCGCCTCCCAGTCGTTAACCTGTGCAAAACCACAGCGACTGTGTTTATTCGCGCACATTGTGTAATCGGGCACGAAGTGCCGCGTGTTGCAATCGAAACTTGAGCCCGCAGAGGCATAAGCAGAGGCAGGCCCCAGCGAAATCGACCTGCTGACCGAGATCCGCGGCGCGCTCAAGCGCGGTTGATCTTTTTGCGATGTCGCAAGGGGGCCGGGTGGGAACGCCCGGTCTTTTTGCGTGTGTCTGTGACGGCCCGAACGGGGGGCGGCCTGAGAGATTCCCGGATCAAGCCCGAGGATGACGGACGCCAAATGACCAGAAGTCATGGACAGTTGGCGCTGCGTTGTTACACCTTCAGCGCCAGCACAGGGGCCATCACGTCAATGCCCAATGCCTTGCCCACCGCATAATAGGTCAAATGCCCTGCGTGGACGTTCAGGCCGTTCAGCAGATGCGGGTCGTCCGAGCAGGCCTGCTTCCAGCCCTTGTCGGCCAGCGCCAGCATGAAGGGCATCGTGGCGTTGCCCAGCGCGATGGTCGAGGTGCGCGCAACCGCACCGGGCATGTTGGCGACACAATAATGCATGATGCCGTCGACCTCGTAGATCGGGTCCTGGTGCGTGGTGGCGCGGGACGTCTCGAAACAGCCGCCCTGGTCGATGGCCACGTCGACGATGGCCGCACCGGGTTTGAGCGTCGCCAGCTGCGCGCGGCTGACCAGTTTGGGTGCTGCGGCACCGGGGATGAGGACCGCACCGATGATCATGTCGGCGTCGGACACCAGCTCGGCCGTGTTGCCGGCGCTGGCGTAGCGCGTCTTGAACTGCGCGCCGAACACGTCGTCGAGGTAACGCATCCGCGCCAGTGACCGGTCCAGCACGGTGACATCCGCGCCCATGCCCGCAGCCACCCTTGCGGCATGTGTGCCGACGACGCCGCCACCGATCACGGCGATCTTGGCCGGGCCGACACCGGGCACGCCACCCAGCAGAACGCCGCGCCCGCCATTGGCTTTTTGCAGCGTCCATGCGCCTACTTGCGGTGCCAGTTTGCCCGCGACTTCGGACATGGGCGCCAGCAGCGGCAGGCCACCCTGGGCGTCGGTCACGGTTTCATAAGCGATGCAGGTGGCACCGGAGGCGATCAGGTCGCGGGTCTGGTCGGGGTCGGGGGCAAGGTGCAGATAGGTGAACAAAAGCTGGCCTTCGCGCAGCATCTCGCGCTCTGCGGGCTGGGGTTCCTTGACCTTGACGATCATGTCAGCCTGGGCGAACACCTCGGCTGCGGTGCCAAGGACCTTCGCACCGGCGGCGACGTAATCCTCGTCGGGAAAGCCCGACCCCGCGCCCGCGCCGGTTTCCACCAGCACGCTATGGCCGTGGGCTTTGGCCTCTTGCGCCGCGTTCGGCGTCAGCCCGACGCGAAATTCCTGCGGCTTGATCTCTTTTGGGCATCCGATTTTCATGGCGACCTCCCTTAAACGGCATTCGCGTGGGAATCTAGCCTGTCATCGGCGCAAAAGGGTGGAGTTTCAGGGCGCATCAGACGTAGAACATCGAAGGTTCTTCGATGAAAGAGCCCTTTGACAGCAGGAGTCGCATGCAGATCGATTCGACAGACCGCCGTATCCTCAAGGCCCTCCAGGCGCGCGGGCGGATGACCAACGCCGAACTGGCCGACACAGTTCATCTGTCGGCCTCGGCCTGCCACCGGCGCGTGCAGCGGTTGGAGACCGAGGGGATCATCCGTGATTACGTGGCTTTGCTGGACCCGCGCAAGATCGGCATCCCGACCACGGTCTTTGTGGAGATCCGCCTGACCGAGCAAAGCGACGAGGTGTTCGAGGCGTTCGAAAAGGCCGTGGCACGTATTCCCGATGTGCTGGAATGTCACCTGATGGCAGGGTCGGCCGATTACCTGCTCAAGATCGTGGCCGAGGATACCGAGGATTTCGCGCGCATCCACCGGCAGAATCTGGCGCGATTGCCCGGCGTGGCGCAGATGCAAAGCTCTTTCGCGCTGCGCACGGTGTTCAAGACGACGGCGCTGCCGGTCTGACCCTGCGCCAAAAAACCCTGCGCACATAGAAAAATCGACGGTGCCCAGAAGACACCGCCGATCCTGTGTTGCCGTAAATCTGGGCAGCTGGAAAAAATGAGAAACATCGACGTTTTTCGGTTTCGACACCGGTTTGTCGCGTTTGCCTCTCGCTGTAAAAAGGTTCACGTCATCAAGTGTCTAGAGGTTAACGCTCCGTCAACACCGTTCCTATCCCCAATTGGGGACATAAATGCATTATTTGTCCGAATGGGCAGGAAAATCATACTTCGCAGAGCCCGGTTCGGCGTCGATCCCCGCCGCACGCGCCATAAGCCAGGGCCAGCCGCGCACGTGATGGTAATGTCCTTTGCCCGCAAGAACCTGAAAGGTTGCGCAGCGCAGGTCCTCTGCCAGCATCGCGCCGCCCTCGCAGGGGGCGACATTGTCCGCATTGCCGTGGAAAATCTCGACCGGCGCGGTGATGGCGCGCAGGTCGAAATCCCAGCCTTGCGCGTTGAGCAGGTTTTCATCCACGATCCCGTCCATCCCCGCTGCGGTGCGTTCGGCCAGCATCGTCGCCATGCGTTGGCGCAGCCAGGGCGACGACAGCGTCTCGAGGTCCTCGGCGCTGCGGGTCTTGGCGATGTAGCGGTCGAAATAGCGGTCGACGTTCTGCATGATCGACCGGACCAGAAACGGGATGATCTGGCGCAGCATCGACGGCCATTTGCGGCCAAGGATGCCTGACATCTGATAGAAGAGATCCAGATCGCGCCAATCGGGCGGGCGGTAGGCGGGATAGGACGGCGACGACAGCACCACGCGGATCACCCTTTCCCCCAAGGCATGCGCCACCGCCAGCGCCGTGCCCGTTCCGAAGGACACTGAACAGATGGCAAAGCGGTCGATGCCAAGATGGTCCATCAGCTCGGCCACATCGGGTGCGAAATCCGTCAGCGATGTCATGTGGTGCGGCGAAGACCGGAACCCGCCGGGACGACATGGCGTGATCAGCCGCACGCCGATCCGGTCGAGATGCGCCAGAACGCCCTTGGGGTTGCCGACCATGTCGATGGTGATGCCGGCCAGTGCGTCGAAATGCACCACGGGCGTGCCATCCTCGCGGCCAAGCATGAAATATTCCAGCACGCGTCCGTCGGCCAGCTTCATCAGGCGGCGCACACCGTAGCGCTCTTCCGGCAGGGCTTCGCTGCGGCGCAGGATGTTGAGCGGCGCATGGCTCATGGCCATAATCAGTTCGGACTGGCTGTGCAGACCGGTCTTTTCATAGATGCGTTTCACGTAGGTGCGGGCGGTCTCGTAGGACAGGCCCAGATCGGCAGCGGCGCTGCGCAGATCACCGCGTTTGGCAATGGCCTGCGCCAGTTCGGATTCGCGCGGGCCGAGCGCATGGGTCTCGGCAAAGGCGCGCATCGCGTCGCTTTGGGCGGCATCGGCAGACAGCAGAACGGCGGCGGCGGATGCCGGAAACCCCATGCGCACCGCCTCGCGACGCGGCAGGATCAGCACCGTCAGCGCATCGCCGTCGTCCGGCGCGGCCACCCGTTCCAGCATCAGCGCGCTGGGGGTTTCGGTGCGGTTGGATTGTGCAACCCAGGCCCGCAGGTTCTGGCGCGTGTCGGTCTGACGGCAGGTCAGCATGGGTGGCCTTGCCTCGTCGAACAGGCTGGCCAGTTCGGGCCGCGCGGCCATGGATTTGTTGCGCAAGAGCATGCGACCGGATTCGTCGATCAGCGCCAGACCAAAGGAAAACGTATCCAGCACTGCGGTGAGCCGGTCCTCGCGCTCTTGCAGATCGAGGATCTTTTCCGAGATCGAGAACGCCCGCCGGAAATGCGCGTTAAGCGAGGTCAGCACACTGGCCTCGTCCTCGGGCAGCAGGTTCTTTTGGGTGTCCTGCAATTGCTCGGTCAGTTCCAGCACCAGTTCGGGCCAGAGCGAATTGTCGAGACTGGCCTCATAGACCAGATGGGTCAGCTGATCGGTATCCTGCGCCATGCGCGCCACGATACGCGGGGTTTGCGCCGCTGCATAGATGGTTGCGCACGCGGATCGATTGATCGAAAAGGAGGGATGACAGGTGACGCCCCCCCGCGCCCGCGCGCCAATGCTGCAAGACACCGGGTCGAATATCTGGGCCACATCCATGCTGGTTGCGGGGCTGTGCCGTGCGGCGTTCAGGCGGGGCCTGTCGGTGGCGCTGTTCAAGTCGCAGAACATGTCCGGCAACGCCGCCGTGATGGCAGATGGCGGCGAGATTGGCCGCGCGCGGCCTGTTGCCCGGGTGTCCGGGCTTGTGTACCACTTGAAAGCGGGATTACTCCCCAAACGACAAACCCCCGGGCGATTGCCACGGGGGTCGTCATTTCATATCATAGCTCAAAGACGGCGAGGGGATTTACATCATCCCTTCGCGCTGGGCCTTCTTGCGTGCCAGTTTACGGGCACGGCGGATGGCCTCGGCCTTTTCGCGCGCTTTCTTCTCGGACGGTTTTTCGAAATGTTGCTTGAGCTTCATTTCGCGAAATACGCCTTCGCGCTGAAGCTTCTTTTTCAGGGCACGAAGCGCCTGATCGACATTGTTGTCACGAACGCTGACCTGCATGTGGTGTCACCACCTTCCTTGTTAGAGTTGCATTTTACGTGCAGGAGTTGGCCCTATAGCAAAGCGACCCTAGCTTGTCTAGGCAGAGACGATGTGATTTCGATGCGATTTCCGCCCCATGACCGGAGGGACCGATGACCGAAACAACAGGTGACACACCGCAAGACATCCCCGCAACCCTGCTCGAGGCCGCATTGGTGCATGTGCCGTTCGACGGCTGGTCCGAGGCCACGTTCCGCGCCGCGATACGCGATGCAGGCATCGACCCGGTGGTGGCGCAGGCGGTGGTGCCGCGCGGCGCGCTCGATCTGGCGATGCTCTATCACGAGCGGGCGGACGCCGAGATGCGGCGACGTCTGAACGCAGAGCCGATGATGGGGCTCAAGATTCGCGAAAAGATCACCCGCGCGGTGCGCACGCGGATCGAGGTGATCGACGACAAGGAGGCGGTGCGCCGGGCCACCACGCTCTTTGCGCTGCCGCATCACGCGGGCGAGGGCGCGCGAATGCTCTGGTCGACCGCCGATCAGATCTGGGAGGCGGCTGGCGACACCTCTCGGGATGTGAACTGGTACACCAAGCGCGCAACGCTCTCGGGGGTCTATTCAGCGACGGTACTCTATTGGCTGGGCGACGACAGCCACGCGAATCAGGCGACATGGGAGTTTCTGGACCGCCGGATCGAGGACGTGATGCGGATCGAGAAGGCCAAGGCGCAGATGCGCGACAATCCGGTGCTCAAACGGGTGTTCGCCGGGCCCTCTTGGGTGTTAGGTCGGATCAAGGCCCCCAACCGGGCGCCGCGCAGCGATGTGCCCGGTCGCTGGTCCGGCCCGACCTGAGCATTGAACCCGAAAGAAAGCCCCCTGACATGACCCGATTGCCCGAGACGATGCGTGCCGTTGAGATAACCGAGGCGGGTGGGCCGGAGGTCTTGCAAGAGGCCGCGCGCCCGGTGCCTGTGCCCGGACCCGGACAGGTGTTGATCCGGCTGGCGTTCGCAGGCGTGAACCGCCCCGACGCGCTGCAACGCGCGGGCAGCTATGCGCCCCCCAAAGGCGCCAGCGATCTGCCGGGGCTCGAAGGCGCGGGCGAAATTGTGGCGCTGGGCGACGGGGTGCAGGGATGGTCTTTGGGGGATCCGGTCTGCGCGCTCTTGCCCGGTGGCGGCTATGCGGAATATGTCGTCACGCCCGCCGCGCATTGCCTGCGAATCCCCGACGGCATGGCGCTGCGCGAGGCCGCGTGCCTGCCAGAGACGCATTTCACCGTCTGGTCAAACGTGGTCATGCGCGGCGGTCTGACGGGGGGCGAGCGGTTTCTGGTGCATGGCGGATCGAGCGGGATCGGCACGACGGCCATCCAACTGGCGCGCATGATCGGCGCGCGGGTCTTCGCGACCGCCGGGTCGGATGCCAAATGCGCGGCGTGCGAGGACCTTGGCGCGGAACAGGCGATCAATTACCGGGATGCGGATTTCGTCGAGGTTCTCAAGGGGGAGGGTGGCGCGAACCTGATCCTCGACATGGTCGGCGGCGATTACATCGCGCGCAACCTGCGGTGTCTGGCAGAGGATGGCCGGCTGGTGCAGATCGCATTCCTGCAAGGGTCCAGGGCCGAGGTGAACTTTGCGCCCATGATGATGAAGCGGCAGACGATCACCGGCAGCACCCTGCGCCCGCAAGGCGATCTGGCCAAGGCGCGGATCGCAGAGGCGCTGCTGCGCGACGTCTGGCCGTGGCTGGATGCAGGGCGGGTGGCCCCGGTGATGGACAGCGAATTCGCGCTGGTGGACGCGGCCAAGGCCCATGCGCATATGGAAAGCTCGAGCCATATCGGCAAGATCGTGTTGCGGATCGGCTAGGGTCTGTTGATATTCACCGAGTGCGAATGACTGTCGCCCCAATATGCATCATCGCTTCAAAGCTTGTATCGGTTTTACATGCACGCATTGCTATGCGTTTGAATTCTTTCAGTTTCTGGAGGAAATTCTCGATAAGGTGCCTCCACTTGTAGACTTCCATGTCGCATGATGCTGGGTTCTTGCGATTGGATTTGGGTGGAATGACGGCCATAATGCTTCGTTCAGCTAAAAAATCGCGAAGCCAATTGGCATCAAAGGCCTTGTCCATTGCCCGGCAGTTGAATGCGCGGCATTCGACGAGAGGGAGCCAAGAGCCTTTGGCAGCAAACATCGGCGAGCAACTCACGGGTTCATCACCAAATCATGCGCCTGCCCAGGCATCAGTTTGAAGTCGACGAGATTGCCAAGGGCGTCCACTGCCCGGCAGTGGTTTGCAGAGCAAACCATGAGAGGGGGGCAAAGCCAAAATTTTGGCAGTCATACCACCTCTGGATTTGCCAATAGCCTGGCTTTGAGTCCCCTGTTACCCGGCAATCGCTGCTTGCAGCGATGAGAGGGCTTTTGCGCCTTGTCCGTGACGATGTACTTTGCAGATTGTGCCGTCAATCATTGCATATTCGAAGTCGCTGCCCGCGGATAAGTCTCTGAACATAAAAAGAAATACGTCCCTTTTTACCCAATGCCGAAACCTCTTGAAAGCTGAATTCCACTTGCCAAATTCTGCAGGTAAGTCCCGCCACGGTGCGCCTGTTCGAGCGATCCACAATACGCCCTCTAGAAATATGCGGGCGTCACTACCAATGCGACCCGGATCGCTCTTCTTCCCTAGGCAATGAGGCTCCATCAACACCCACTGTTCGTCACCAATCACAAATCGATCATTCAACATTCAAGCATCCCTTTTGGAAACTTGGATCAGAAGTCAGCCAAAAAGGGAATCCTGAATATTGTCACATCCCGTGAGGTAGTAAGGGTTTTTCTTAAACAGCTCTGGTTTGAGTTTGTGCCAGTCTTTCATGGCCCGCAAGGGCGTTTTGCTCTTTAGAACAGATTGTGGGAGTTGTTGATTATAGA
>Ga0307981_1000782_pt1 | contig 30950 bp, 29 predicted proteins | sample OrgLakmetagen987_FD_201849 | JGI IMG/M metagenome (GOLD analysis project Ga0307981, IMG submission 201849) | Saline water microbial communities from Organic Lake, Antarctica - #987 | ecosystem: Environmental > Aquatic > Non-marine Saline and Alkaline > Saline | place: Antarctica: Organic Lake... | reverse complement strand
TTGGCGCTGCGCCATCGCCACAAGCTCAAGCGAAAGGAAGGTTTCAATATCGCTGCGAAACTGCGCCAGATATTCAGCAGATGCCCGCGCCGCGTCGTCTTTCATCGCGTCATCCACAACACGTTGCGGCAATAGCGGGTTCATGGTGCGGCTCGGTGCCTGCGCGACCAATACGCGGTCGCTGTCTTGCCCATAGTGCCGCCTGTAGGTGTCCCACAGGACGCCCCGCCGCGCATAGGGCGATGAGATACCAATCAATCGGCCATCCAGCGTTGCCAGCGCCGGGCGCAGTGCCGCAATGACTTCAACATCAGGGTTTGCCCCGTCAACTTGCCAGAAAGCGATTTCGTCCAGAATAACCGCGCTCAAGGTATAGCCGCGAACGCCTCGGTGGCTGGCAGTGTGAACCTCGATTGCGCATCGGTTGCTGAATTCGATCATCTCGGAATTCTCGCGGCGTACCATGCGCGATATCATCAGGTTTTCATTCACCATGCCGCTAATATAGCGCATGACGGCCCGTGCCTGTTTGCGGTCGGATGCAATCACCATAACCGTTGCAACCTCGCCCGGTGCCAGCTTGTCGCGGTGGTCACGAAAGCAAGCCTCATAGACGGCCAGCAGCGCCGCCGCATGGCTCTTGCCGCCCCGCCGCCCCACGGCAACCCATAATTCCCGCAAGCCCTTGTGCGGCCCGCTCTGGCGTCCTGTCAGGCTCTCCACGATACCTTGCGCATCATCATCAAGGGGAAGCCCATAGAACGCCCCCAGCAGCGCGCGCCAAGCGGTGAAGCTGTCTTTCCCAAAGGTTTTGCCGAACAGGTTTTCGTCGGCCATCGCGTCTATGATTGAAACGCTCATTGCGTCTTGCCCTTGATATAGTCGGAAAGGTCCGGCGTCACGTCGCGTGCCGTGCGGTGTAGTCCCAGATCGGCCAGCAGGCGGCGCATAGCGTTGCTTATGGTAGCATATTGCACCGCGTCGAATTCCTGCCCGTTGGCGAGTTCTGTTTCCCGTGCCTCAGACCAAACGGCCAGCGTCGCGGCTCTCGCTAACAGGTGCTTTTGTGCCTCGGTCAGATCGCCGCCAAGGTCGCGTTCAATGCCGGTGACGATCTCGCGGAACCTGCGCGCCATCATCGAACGGCCATCAACGCCAGCCAATGCAACCGCACCAGTTCCCCGGCGGGTGCTAAATTCGGGCGGTGGTGGTGCTTTCGCCATGCTTTCGGTGTCCTTTGTTCCCCCTGCGCGTCACCAATAGCACATCACGCACCATTGCGAAAGATAAGGTATTGTTTTGTAATGATAGTTAGGTTTAGGCAAAGTGACTAATCATCAAACTATCGGCGCGCTATTGTTAGAAAAAAGGTGTGAGAAAGTCCATTTTTGCGAGCCGTTCGCAACTGCATTTTGTGCCGGTCGTTTGCGCATCTGTCATTACGGCAGCGCGTGAATAGTGTCGCAGGTTTGGACGGTAGGGACGGTAGCATTTGGCATTCCACCCAAAGTCTCCTCCATCGCCCCCATATCCACCCAAGTTCTTTGGTTATTTACACTCATTGGGATTTACTACCGTCCCTACCGTCCAAGTTCATTTAACCTATAAAATACAATGCTTTATGCGGACGGTAGTGGCGGTGATGACTACCGTCCTGCTACCGTCCAAATGCTGCCACTACCGTCTAAAACGGGCAACCTGTGATGTGCATCGTCACAATCGGCATAAAATCGGACGGTAGTGTCTTATCTGGACGGTAGTAGATGGTGCGCTCCCTACCGTCGATCTTCGGCCCCTGATGCCTGTTGCCGACCGTGTGTTTGACGTAGCCCATGTCTTTCAACTGCCGACCGATACTGCGAGCATCAGGCAACGCGGTCTCAGTGGTCCAAGCCGCAGCCCGGTTTCTCAGCGCCCCGACATAGACAACGTCATCGTTGATAACATCGCACTGAAACTCGGCTATGGCTTCCTCGACAGCAAGCCTTGGCGCACTCTTGCTCTCCTGCATCATACGCCATTTGCCGCGGGTCTCAGGGGCGCGCCCGTTCGGGTTGAACGCAGCATCAATCGGACGGGTCGCAAAGTAATGAGCAATGGCCTCGATGTGATCGTCTAATGCACCAAACAACTCGTCGAAGTAGTCTTGCCCCGGAATGTCTGCCTTGGTCTTATGCCGCGTCTCGATGACGCAATAGCGCCTGTCGTCATCGTCTAGGGGCAAGGCGTCGTCATGGTTTGTCAGAAGTAGATAGGACGCAAAGTTCGGCACGACGCGGTCATCTTGGCCCTTCAGTTCGACGTTTACCTCGCTATTAGTAATGAACGGTTTCAGCTTGTCCAAAACGGCATATTTGCTTTCAGACGGAACGCGAATTTCTTCGATTGCGATGAAAAGTTTATTCACTGCCCAGCCTGTAAAGCGTTGAGCAATTGTCGTTCCAGCAACCTCGCCTGCGTTGTGGCCCATCAAATGCTTCATCAATTCTACCCAAAAAGACTTGCCGTTGCCTTGGATGCCAAATAACAGAATTGCCCATCGCACTCGCTTGACCGGGTTCTGGTAAACGTATGCCAAAAAATCCAGCAGCAGGTTGGCTTCGGTCGGATCGGTAGCAAGCGAAAAGGCGTGATCAATAATGCGCTGCACCGCTAATTCAGCGTCAAAAGTTGATGCCTCAACAGGCACAACATCATGCCGCCGGAACACGTTCACATAATCTAGGCCATTGTGCGTTATGACGTGATCATCACAAGGCCAGAACATTGTATTTGCCACGGTCGTCATATGCCGCAACGCCAGATTTGACGCAGTAGCTTCGGCGTGATGGCACTCCGGCTCGCGATTAAATTTGGCATTGAAGGCACCGGCCTTGATGGAATGTCCTGTAGCGACGTGGTGAAATTCCATCAGGGTTTCATTATAGATCCACCCATCAGCCCAGTCGGGCAGCAGGTAATCGGGCTTTATCGCCTTCGACATTGCGAACAAAGAACGGATCGTCACCGGGTTGTCTGATCCCGCCGCGAACCCATCCCAACGCTTTTCAAGGTCGCAAACTCCTTGATAGCGCGGGTCCGATTGCGACCACTCATTCCAAAGTTCCAAGCCGTTTTCGTCACCGCCTGTCTCATGGCACAACGCCATTCCGACCCTGATCCATTCGTCATAACTCAGGTCGGCAGCGGGCAGCGCGGCAAGTGCTTTGTCGATCCGCGATTGAGCGACGAACATCCGCGTGGTCGCATCTGCTATCGTTAACTCGTTGCTCTGCTTTGGTGCCTTTGCTTTCAGCCAATCCGGCGCATCTGCAATGGGATCGTCATTGTGCCACTCATACGCCTTACCCTCGAATGTCGAAGGCGCAAGCATGATGTAGCCATTGTGCTTTACATCAACCTCAACCGCCAATGTGCCGGGATAGGCCGCGCCGGGCTGCGCTTTAAAGAAGAAGTGCCAGCCGCCCCGCGCCGACCGTTGTGTCAAAGTCTCGATTTCATCAATGCCGTTTTCAATTCGGAATTGATCCCAACCGCAATCCGGCTTGTAAGTGTCGGGGTCCACCACAACTAGGCCAGATGCCGCACACGCAAGCCCAATATTTGCCATTGGCGTTTTCGTCCACCACTTTTTGACCTGTTCAAGATCGTTCGTCGCGTCCTTGTGGCCGTTCGCGGTGATAGGGTCTTTTTCGTTCTTGCGGCATGGGAAGACGTGCCAGCCGCGCGCTGCGTAATCTAATGCGGCCCGGCCCATTGCCGGGAATGTGTCCTGCATCGTCATCAGCACGCCCCCCAGATAAGGAATGCCAGCGCATTAGCTTGCGTTTCACTCAGCCCATACGTGCGCATCAGAAACTTGATTTGCAGAGTTCTCATTGCTCATTACCTCGGTGATTGCCGAAAGCAACGGGCGGTGCTATATTCAGATTGAAGCCGTCCAAGCCTCGATTATCGTATTGCCCCGCCGTTGCCTTCGGTGGGGTTTTACTTTTGGGGAGTATTCACGATTGCGCGCAGCTTGGCTTGTGCGTCACGACGTGCGCCCTCAGCGCGCAGTGCTTCAGCCTGTTGTTGACACCACGCGCCCATATCCTCGACGGCTTCGGCAATGGCGGGCAGTGCGTCCGGGTATTGCTCAAGGCGCATCAGCAAGAATTGAAGCTGAACGCCGGGGTTCTCCCCGGCTCTTTCCATGGTGGCGCGCACGATCTGTTTATCCCAGTTCATGCCGTCACCTCGCGCGCTTCAAGCCACGCGATGATTTCGGCCTCGCGGAAATAGCGGCGGCGTCCTATGTAGATCGGGCGCGGGAAGTTCAGTTCGGGATTATCCAGCCAGCGCCACAACGTCATGTCGCTGATATCGCCGCACATCTGGCGAACGGTTGCAGCCTGAATCCGGCGGTGCGGGTTGTGGTCGCGTTCGGGCTTGGTCGCCCCGGTTGCGCGTTGTGCGCGCTCTGTTGCGGTTTGGGTGTTCATGGTGCCACGTCCTTTTTGTGTTAGACAACGTGGCCTCTGTGTTCATCATGTGGGCTTAGATAGCAGGGGAAGAAAATTCCGAAAATTATTCGGCTATCGCCTTTCACCTCTTCGTTGCGAACGGTCAAAACGAATTCCTTGAAGCGCTGTCCGCACCGCTTCCCACTCCGGTTCCCCTTTCGCAATATTTCGCGCCACCCATTCGCTTTGGTATTCTTGCTCCTTGCCGAGCTTCACAAACTCATCCTGATACTGCCGTTCGAGAGAGCTTGCCTTCATCGTGAATTCACCTCGGCTATGCCCATCAAGCCAAACCGCTACTTTCTCGCAAGCCTCCGCGACTGTCGCACCATGGTACCGCAAATTGCAAATCATCAGAAATGCGCGGCCTTTCATGTGGTTGCGGCGCACCTGTGACCATGTACCTTTTACCTCACCTGATCGGCGCGCCAGCATTGATTTAATCAATTCCGCTCTGAAGGTTTCCGTTTGTGGCGCTTCCAGTGCAATTACAATTTCAAGCGCATGATCCATATAGAACGGGTTTTCAGTCTCCACCCATTGCGCAACCTCCCCGCAAATGGCCGATACATTTCCCGGCGTATCATTTTTCCACGTTCCATTACGTCTGATCTCGATGAATTCATTATAAAGAGCCTGCCAAACCTCTTTACTGCGGCTCATTGCGCCGCCTTCCCAATGCGCACCACATTATCCGGCTTACCTTCCACCAGATCGCCCACAAAGCGCGCCCAAGCGTCCAGCGCATTGCGCTTTTCGTCGGCATAGTCGTGCCGCTGGTAAACGCTCACAATGCCGCCCGCCGTGCCGCTAACATGATTTAGAACGGCCTCGGTCACGCGCACCGGGATACCAAGCCGCGCCATGCCGGTTGCCGCCGTGCGGCGCAGGTCGTGAAAGGTCCAATGCGGGATTTCCACAACGTCGCCGCGCTCCTCGCTGGCAATCTGAGCCATACGGTTGGCAATGTGATTACGGCCCTTGTGATAGCCTTGTAATGCGCTCTCGCCGTTAGTTGTGAACACATAGCCCGCACTGCCCTTTACGCGCTCCACGGCCCCCAGAACGTCCCGTGCGGCCTCTGACAGTGCAACATTGTGCGCGCGTCCGTTCTTGGTGCGGTCGCCGGTCAGGTGCCATAGATCGCCGGTGATTTCTCGGTCTGTCATATTCACAACCTCGCCGAGCCTCTGGCCGGTCAACAGCAGCATTTTGCCAAGATGCCCCCATGGCTGGCCCTCGGTGGTGCAGGCTTTCCAGAACAGCTTGATTTCGTCGTCAGTCAAAACACGCTCGCGGCTCTTTTCCTTTGCCGCCGGTTTAACGCCCATGGCTGGCGACTGGTCGATGATATCGCGCTCCACGCACCAGCTTAGAAACTTGTTCAGATACGCCCGCACGCGGTTTGCAGTCACAACCCGCCCGCTATCCGCTATCCCGTCCAGCAGGTCGATCACGTCGCGCTTTGTAATGTCGTGAATATCCCGCTCACCCCAGATCGCGACGACATGCCTATGCAACTCGCGTTTAACTGTCTCGCCAGATTTCAGGGTGGATAGGTGCCGCTTGCCGAATTGCTCCACAAGAGTTTTGATTTTGTCGCGGCCCGATAGTTGAACCTCGACGCGCGCCACCTTTTCGGCCTCTCTTTCGCCTGCCGGGTCGCGGCCATCCTGCGCGGCGGTCAGTACCTCACTTGCCCGCGCTCTGGCGTCTCCAAGAGAAAGCAGGGGGTATCTGCCCAAGGTCATCCGGCGGTGTTTCTCGCCGAACCTATATCGCACCTGCCAAGCCTTTTTGCCGCTCGGCTGAACAGTCAGATAAAGCCCCGTCATCAGGGTATCCGGCACCTCCTGCCGTTTATCTGTCACCTTCCACTTTTCAACGCCGGTTGCCGTAAGCTTGACCATATTAGCCCCCTTAAATCTGTTCCCCCAGATTTCTGGGGAACATTCTGGGGAACAGAAACGATGTTTTGCGCTGTTCCCCACGCTGGTAATCATTGCCAAACAATTTGCGCAAGATCAAGTAAAATATGGATAATTTGTATGCCGATAGTTTTACATATTTAGGCCAAGTTAGACCCCAAAAAATGACTGTTAATCAATTGGTCATAGGTTCGATCCCTACCGTCGGAGCCATAAAAAGCCACTGAGCTCAATAGCTTGGTGGCTTTTTTGATTTTGATGGCGTCCGAGACTCCCATCAGGGTAACAGTGGGGGTAACAAACAATGATATCGAGAACTAAGGCTGACCTTGAGGCAAACGGCACTGTGTTTTTTGTAAACAGTGACAAATCCATTGAAGGCAAATTTAGCTGTAGCGGTTGCCTTGCGCCTCTGATCGAAGGCTATATTGCGCTTTGCTTCTCAGGAATTAGCATAAAATGCCCAAAGTGCGAGACCGTTTCAACAACGCCAGAACCTAGTCCGGGTGAAATTATACCTAGTAGGGGAATTATGAATTTGGCTTCTGAAGAATATCGCCTCTCAAGTAATATCGACTTTTCTAAGAACGTTGTGATTGTTCAGGATGAAATTATAAAAAGATGAAGGAGGCAGTGAGGCCTAAAGAGGCATCCCCCATTTTCTATAATGCACATGACATTTTTTCCCGTTATTGTTCAATTGTAGAAAAAACGGAATCTAGCGTTTTGGATCGGCTAGCAAAATATCACACCAACAATGAGTCTGGATGTCTTGCTGAACCAATGGCGTGGGCTTTTAGGATGTTGACTAACAAATACTCGCCAGATTTGTACCGTCAAGTAGCAACAAATTGGATGATTACATTCGCCGATATGGATGCAAAATGGAAGCATCATCCTCGTTACCAAGACCTTACGAGTGAAATGAAGTCAGGGGAATCTGGATTTTTCACACCTTGACGTGTCTTGTGGCAGCAAGTTTTCACTTTAAAGAAGATATTTGGGTATCCTTTTCAATAGAAGAGACGCCAAAGAAACCGGACCTTTACCTAAGGCCAGATGCAATACGAAAGTCGTTTGTTGAAGTGAAGGTTCCAATGGCCTTCACATAGCAGCCTGGCAAAAACTCCGCAGTTGAGTATAGTTCGTATGTATCCAAAGTTCTCAAAAAAAATAAGCAAATCACCGGCGACAACCATGGTATGTTTGTTTTAGGACTATTCCATCCGGAGGTGAAAAAGTTCATTAGGTTTCACAAGGCTTTAGAGATCTATTTCAATGCAAGAAAACCTGTTAAAACATCTTGTACGGGCGCAACTATTTTTCATTTTCATTCAAGGATTGAGCAGCTTTCAGGTAGATGGCGGCAATCTATCGCAGCTAAACAAACGAATAATCCACACTACTTGATAAACTGACAGTCACTCCAAGTCTACTGATTGGCTAACACCTAGCCATCCCACCAACCCCAACGCCTTGGCCGTCTGTTCTTCGCTCAGACCTGCCAACTTGGCCTCAGACAGTGCCTTGACCACGCCGGACAAGGCCCGCGCTCTGCCGCCCTTTTTACCTGTTGCCGTCCCGCAGCATTTTCAAAAGCTGACTGTCCACGACCAGGACGAAAAATCTGATCACCTTACTCGTTTTTCTGTGCGGTTTTTCAGCCCGCTGTACCTGCCAGACGCTGACGTGTCTAAGGTACGCAGCCAATTCTGGGCTTCAAGCGCTGTATGCAGACGAAAGGCAGCACAGCGCGTGTCCCAAGGCGGTCAGCTGGCCAGCACGTTCCGGAAAAGCCACGGATCGTTTTCGTCGATATCCTCAGGAAACTGGGTCCATCGATCCTCAAGGGGGGTCCAGTTGGTGAAATGCGCCTCTACAGGGCCAAGATAAGGACGCTGTATTTCAAGGCAGCGTCTGTGATCCATCTCGTCAGTCTCGACGATGCCAGCCTCGGGGTTCTCCAGCGCCCAAACCATCCCAGCCAGCACCGCTGAGCTGACCTGGAGCCCTGTCGCATTCTGGTAGGGAGCAAGGTCATGCGCGTCTGCGTTCGACAGGCGGGAGCCATACCAGAGGGCATTCCTCTCATGTCCAAAGAGCAGCACACCAAGTTCGTCGATACCCTCGACAATCTCGTCTTCGGACAGGATATGGTGCCGCGTCTGTTGACGGCCCGAACCGAACATCTCGTGCAGCGACAGGACCGCGTCATCGCAAGGGTGGTAGGCGTAGTGACAAGTCGGCCTATACTCCGGCGCACTGCCTTCGCCGACAGTGTAGTAGTCGGAGATCGAGATCGCCTCATTGTGCGTCACGAGAAAGCCGAACTGGGGCCCCGGCGTCGGACACCATGTGTGCACGCGTGTGATCGCACCGGGGCGGTCGAGCCAGATTCCCGCGCCGCACCCCGTGTCGTGTCGATGGCCGTTCTCTGGGAACCATGTTTCGTGCGTGCCCCAGCCAAGCTCAGCGGGTTGAAAACCTTCGGAAATAAACCCCTCGACGGACCAAGTATTGACGAAAACCCCACGGGGGCGAGGTACTCGCCTCGCCTGAGTGTCGCGCTCTGCAATGTGAATACCCTTCACGCCAAGAGACTGCATCAGTCGCGCCCAGCCTGCACGATCCGTTGGCGTTTCTGCCTCGCGCCCCGTTTCGTTGGCCAACGTAAGCAAGGCCTCCTTGACGAACCAGCTGACCATTCCGGGGTTGGCGCCGCAGCAGCTGACCGCTGTCGGGCCGCCAGGGCTGCGCGCCTTTTCGTCTCGCACCTTTTGCCGGAGCGCATAGTTCGTGCGGGCTGCGTTGTCGGTCGTGCCAAAGTAGTAGCCCGCCCAAGGTTCGACGACGGTGTCGATGTAAAGCACCCCAATCTCACGGCAGAAGGCCATGATGTCGAGCGAGGAGGTATCGACGGACAGGTTCACACAAAATCCGCCGCCCTCGGAGAAAAGCGCGCCCAGAACCTCGCGGTAGTTCTCCGGTGTCAGAGCCAGTTGCATGTGGTTTAGCTTATGCTGACGCAGAAAAGTTGCTTTGCCCGGATCGGGGTCGATCACGGTAAGCTTCTCCGCGTCGAAATCGAAATGCCGCTCGATCAGCGGCCAGACGCCCTTGCCGATCGACCCGAAGCCGATGATCACAACAGGGCCGTCGATCCGCCCATAGACGGGATATTCTTGATCCATGCGCAACTCTCCTAATTCGTTGACACCAGAGGTATCTAACCACACAGCGGCGCCAGCCTGAAGAATTCAGCCATAGGATAAGTGGTCCAGCACCGTCAAGCGAAGGAAATGGCGCCTCCTGTTCGTCGATGTTGTAAATAGCAAGAGAGCGAGTTTGATCAGCCTGCGCCTCTACGCGCGCACGCAGCGAGCAACAGCTCTTCATTCGTCTGATTTGCTTACCGACGATAGGGCTATGGCTTTGCTACGTGTTAGGTCATTAAAATATGATCCGTTTACCACACCTCGACAGCCTGCTTTTCCCGTCCCCAGTCTCGGGAGGAGATGCCGCAGGCACAAACCATATATTCGCTTTGAGACCCGATTGGACACGGAGCGACCTTGCGGCAGAGCAGAGAAATGCGCGGCTCCGATGTCTTGTGAATATGGGATTCCATTTTTGTGTCATGTCCGGCTCGCATTTGTGGCGAAGGTCTATTTTCGACCCCTAGTATTGAATCACGCTTCCGGCCCGTAGCAGACCTTCGCTCAAGGATCGGCATGCTGCGGTGCCGCCTGTCATTCCGGACATTCGCTGCGATGGCAAAATCAGTGGAGGGGTAATTTTACAGCTCGCGGACAAACCGACCTTTTCTAGGTGCCTTTGAATGAAACCGACATTCGGGTCGCTGCCTGACGGGATGCACATCTCGAAATTCGTAGGCTATGCTCATGACCGCGACAACAGATTCACAACTCACGGCCCCGTCGTTAAATAAAACCCTTCAGGGGATCACCTGTGTGGTTGCCGGAATGGTCCTGTTTGTCGGTCAGGACGTTCTGATGAAGGACATGCTGACTTATTACCCGGTATGGATGCTGATCTTCGTCCGCTCCGTCGTCGCCTTGACGACACTCCTGCCACTGATCCTTTGGCTGGGCTCACCGCATCGGCTTCTAACCCCTCTTTGGCCTTGGTATCTGGCGCGATCCATCCTCTTCGCTTCGGGCTTCGCAATGTTTTACGCAGCCTTTCCGTTCATGGGCCTAGCCGAAGTCACAACCCTGTTCTTCGCAGCGCCTCTGATGACCGCCACACTTGCGGCGCTTTTCTTACAGGAGAAAATCGGGCTGCACCGTGCAGCGGCGCTGCTGGTCGGCTTCGCTGGTGTTATCATAGCGATGAACCCGGCAAGTGGCAATTTCGGCTGGATCGCAATTCTTCCACTGCTCTGCGCGCTCACCTATGCAATCAGTCAGATCATTGTCCGAAAGATCGGAGAACAGGACACATCACTTGTCATCGGCCTCTATACGATCTCGTTTTCGGGCGTCGTGATTATCCCGATCGGGTTTGCCGTCACGCAGATAATTGTGGTCACACCAGAACTGCATCACTTGCGCATGGACTGGCCGGTGCCGAAAGCCGAGGGCATCGCGATGTTGGCTGTGCTGGGAGCGATCGGAACAGTTGCCTACACGCTGGTCTCCCGCGCGTACCAGATTGCCAGCGCCAGTCTGATCGCACCCTTCGACTACAGCTATTTACCCCTGGCGGCCATGCTGGGTTACCTTCTTTGGGGTGAAGTTCCGCCTTATACTACCTTCATTGGCATGGTGCTGATCGTGGCGAGCGGGATGTACACAGCCTATCGAGAGTTGCGCGTCAACCGCACCGCCGACGATAGTCCGCCCATCGCCCAAACCGTGTTCACCCCCGGCGGCCCTGCTGTGGTGTTGGTGGATGCTTTAGATGCAGAGGCGGTGGAGTTGGATGAAGCGGTCGAAAGGCTGGGTTGATCGCATCTAGGGCGAAGCCAGACAACAACGATCCTAAGATCGAAAGTTTCTTCAATCATGCCCCGATCCAAGAGGATTTTCTTTAAGGCAAGCATGCCGAGACCGGGATAGCAGTACCATCTATCTGTTTCGCGATCGAAGCCGCCTTTCGATGCCGTCAGCACAGATGTAGACCGAGCAGAGATATTGCAGAAAAGTCGGTTGAGCCTTCGAAAACAGAGAAGTCGGCAGAACAACGTTGTTGAAATGAGCAGTGCCATAAACCAAATTTACCTTGACAAGATGCAGGTTCAGGCAATTGTCACGCAGGTCAATCCAAACAGGTAGTGAAAGCCAAATGCAGGTAAGTGTTCGTGACAACAACGTCGATCAAGCCCTTCGGGTATTGAAGAAAAAGCTACAACGCGAAGGCGTGTTCCAAGCGATGAAGCTGAAACAACACTTCGAGAAACCGTCCGAGAAAAAGGCACGGGAAAAAGGTGAAGCAATCCGCCGTGCTCGAAAGCTGGCGCGCAAAAAGCTTGAGCGCGAAGCCTAACTACGCTTCCATGTGGCGTATTTTTCATCGAAAACGGATCAGATGCAGCCCCGTCGACGTTATTTATAGACATCGATCAGACTGCTTCTGGGATGCAACACAATCTGTCCAAGCCGGAGAGGTTGTGTGGTGCGTAGTCCCTAAAAAGTAACCGACATCCACTCCAAGTGTCCTAGGCTACCAATTAACGAGGTCCGTCTTCTGGCACAGTGACGCATGAGCCGAATAACACACCACCTGAGACCGACACTTCCAGCCCACAGCGGCCATCGGCTACCACTTCAGAATGCCGCGGCGCAGCCTGTCAGAGGAGCCATTCGTGCATCGCGCAGCATTTTGCCGGTTGTGAAACATGGGCCAGCGGACTAGGTGCCAGCTACACCCCGGTATTGATTGCACCAACAGTAGGAGAGTTGCACAGTATTTGTGAGTGCTGATTCAGCGCTGCTACTGGTTCATAGATGGCCAAGGGGTCGAGGTGTTTTTCAGTCCATCTCGCAGGGTTTCCGACCCAAATGCGTTTTTGCAGTTTGAATCCAAAGTAGGAGATATCACCATGAGCACTACCGGCAAGCAGCTCTTCACGACGCTAGAAAGCAACGGCACGCTTACAGTCGCAATCGAAGATGTGACCTTTCCCGACCCTACCGGCAATCAGGTGCTTGTGAAAATGGAGGCGGCGCCAATCAACCCATCGGATCTCGCCATTCTTGCCGGTGCGGCGGATCTCGAAAACGCCGAATATTCACCCGGAAGATACGTTGCTAAAATGCCCGAGCCGTTCAATGCGGGATCGAAGGCGCGTCATGGGCTGAAACTTCCCGCCGGTAATGAAGGTGCGGGTACTGTTGTCGCTACGGGTGACGGCGACAAGGCCAAGGCGCTGATGGGGCAGCGCGTCGCCTGTGTGCCGGGCAATGCGTACAGCCAGTATTGTATCGCCGAGGCCGCCATGTGCCTGCCGCTGGGCGACTATTCGGCCGAGGATGGCGCAAGCGGCTTCGTCAATCCCATGACTGCGCTGGGTTTTGCCGAAAATGCAAAAATGGACGGGCAGAACGCGATCCTGCATACGGTCGGGGCATCAAACCTTGGCCAGATGCTGACCCGCATCTGTAACGAAGATGGCATCGGACTGGTCAATATCGTCCGCAAAGAGGATCAGGTCACGCTGCTCAAGCAGCTTGGTTCCAGCCATGTCGTCAATTCGTCGGATGACGACTTCATGAACCAGCTCCGGTCCGCAATCGATGACACCGACGCCTTTTACGGCTTCGATCCGATTGGCGGCGGGAAATCGGTCGATAGCGCCTTCAAGGCGATGGAGCAGGTCGCGGTTACCAAGATGACCGAGTATTCGCGCTATGGTTCCAACCAGCAAAAGCGCATGTTCATCTACGGACGACTGGACACGGGTCAGACGGTTCTGTCGCCAAGCTATGGCTTTGGCTGGACCCTATCAGGCTGGCTGCTGTTCCCCTTCCTTCAGTCAGCCGGAACGGAAACCGTGGGACGGATGCGCAAGCGTGTCCTCGAGAACCTGACGACGACCTTTGCCAGCAGCTACAAGAAGCGCGTCGATCTCGAAGAAATGCTAACCAAAGAAGCTGTGACCGATTATCGCGCAATGAAGACAGGTGAGAAATACCTGGTTACGCCGTGGAAATAAGGATCCCGTGCCAAGTTATGTGAGGCTGGCTCGGGTGTCCGGCGGAGTGTGGGAAAAGCCACATGCCGTCCTTCGTCTCCTCGGTCCGTCGATCCCAAACCATTCATGGAATGAGGTTTTAGAACGTCCTCTAAATGCGGCGGCAGAGGCTGTTCAGGCACGTCAACATTGAACTGGCACTCGGAACTTGGACATGAGGGGCATGAAAATCACTGCGCTCGCATTTAAAGGTATCTGTCCTTTTCTGCAGCGCTATTGATGTCCTCCGTTAACGGGGTTGCTGTCGCGCGCGGGAATACAGTCAGGGCGAGTGCAGATTGACTGGTCGACACTGCGCGGCCACGTCACGTAAACTTTCGAAACAGCTTGGTCTGGTCGAACATGTCTTCCAGCTCTTCGATCCGGGCCTTCGTCTGTGACCAGTTGAGCGTCTGAATGGACGAGACCATCGTCTCGAGAAGAAGCATGATGGTTGTCGCGGAATCCCACGCAGAAGGCACAACAATCCGGTTGCTTAGGCAAACTGTGGCCAATTGATGCACCGGGGAGCGCCATTGATCGGTCATGAGCACGATACGTGCCCCACGCTGATGGGCAAGTTCCGCCAACTTCAGTGTATTGTTCTCGTATCGCCGCACATCGAATATGACGAAAACGTCCCCCTCCTTTGCGTTAAGCAGGTAGTGCGGCCAGGTGTTCGAGGTAGACTGGACATGCGTCACTCCTGGCCGGATGACCTGCATGTGCAAGAACAGGTATTCTGCCAGCGTGTGGGTGATCCGACCTCCGACGATATAAAGGTGGTGGTCCTGATCCGCCATCAGATCGCAGGCGTGGTCGAAGGCATTGGGATCAATTTGCCCAAGCGTAAGGCGGATGTTGTCGATGACGGCATCGGTGAAACGATTTAGGATATGGCCAGAAGGTGCCGCTTCCGCCCATGTGTCGTGCTTGGCGATCGGCGTTTTCACCTTCGCCTTCAATTCCTCACGCAGGGCGGCCTGAAATTCAGGGTAGCCCTTGTAGCCCAACTTTTGGACCATGCGGGCAACGGTTGGCACAGACACGGCAGCATCCATGGCCAGTGCGGTAAGCGGACCGAGGCCGGACGCAGGATAGTTTTCAAGAACGGATTGGGCCAACTGCCGCTCGGCACGCGTCAGAGTATCAAGCATTCTGTGGATGCGGTCTGATATCGTTTGTTCTGTTTGTTCCATCACTGCCTCCATTTGTTCATAAATATATCAGAGCAACTCGCTGTGTGAAAAATATTTCACAATTGTGTTGACATCGTAGCGTCATGGCAACCAATTTATTAGATGGGGGTGACTATGGTCTTGCATCAGGATGATCCAAAAACTGTCGAGGTTTCGCGCCGCTCTGGTCGTTCGCCGATCGTCTTGGTGTGCGAACATGCCAGTTCCCACATTCCTGCAGCATTTGCGGATTTGGGGATCAGCCCCGAGGCGCGTGAAAGTCATGTGGTGTGGGATCCGGGCGCGATTGCCGTTGCACAGGCGATGTCGCTGGCCCTTAATGCGACGCTTGTGTCCTCGACGGTTTCCCGTCTTGTTTATGACTGCAATCGCCCACCAGATGCACCGGATGCGATGCCTGCGCACAGTGAAGCCTATGATGTTCCCGGCAATCGCGATCTGACAGACGCTGAAAGACGTGCGCGGATTGCACGCTACTACGCACCATTTCGCGACAGCCTTGCATCGGAGATTGCACGTCGCACAGATCCGATCATCGTGACGATCCACAGCTTCACCCCGGTCTACAACGGCGAGATACGCGACGTGGAGATCGGCATTTTGCATGACAGAGACAGTCGCCTTGCCGATGCCATGCTGAGGAGCGCACCGAACCACGACGTACGTCGCAATGCCCCGTACGGACCCAAAGACGGCGTGACCCATACCTTGAAAGAACACGCGGTCAGACATGGCCATCTGAATGTGATGATCGAGATCCGCAACGATTTGATTGCTGATGAGATATCCCAAACGGCCATGGCGCAAACGCTGTCCGGTTGGACAGGTCGGGCGCTGCAAACAGTGGGGGTTGACGCTTGTACGGGGTAATGCGCGGTTTCATTCGCGGCGTCGACGCTGTGAACTACCGGCTGGGCCGGGTGATGATGTACGGGATCTTTGTCCTGATGGGTATCCTTTTGTGGTCATCGATCAGCAAGACGTTTTTTCTGCCGACCCTATGGACGTTGGAAATGGCCCAATTTGTGATGGTCGGCTACTATATTCTTGGAGGACCATACTCGCTCCAGCTGGGCTCCAACGTCCGGATGGACCTGCTTTATGGCGACTGGTCGATGCGGCGCAAAGCGTGGTTTGATACGGTTACCGTGCTGTTTCTAATCTTTTACCTCTGTGTGCTAATCTATGGGGCCGTCAGTTCGACCGCCTATTCGCTCGGCTACTGGAAAGACGCGCCATTCTCGTTTCTGGCTGGTATCGTGATTGGCACCGAGGAGGTAGGTACGCTGGAACGCTCGCCCACCTCATGGCGCCCGTATATGTGGCCGGTCAAGGTCGTTATGATCGTCGGCCTTATTCTGATGTTGCTGCAATGCGTGTCGGAGTTGTTCAAGGACATCCTGCGTCTCAAGGAGGCCGAGATCTGATGTCCTACGAGTTGATCGCCACCCTCATGTTCTCGACCATGATGCTGATGCTGCTGACAGGTCAGCGGGTGTTTGGCGCGATTGGATTTGTGGCTGTCGTTGCGGCCTTGCTGCTTTGGGGCGACAAAGGCGGGTTTGATATCGGCTTTTCCGCTGCGATGAAGCTGATGAAATGGTATCCGCTACTGACCCTGCCGATGTTTATTTTCATGGGGTATGTACTGAGTGAATCCAAGATCGCCGATGACCTCTACAAGATGTTCCACGTCTGGATGGGCGGCCTGCGCGGCGGGCTTGCTATAGGAACAATCGGCCTCATGGTGCTGATTTCAGCCATGAATGGTCTAAGCGTGGCAGGCATGGCGATCGGGGCGACCATTGCGCTGCCTGAGTTGCTTAAACGCGGTTATGACAAACGTATGGTGACGGGCGTCATTCAGGCGGGATCGTCTCTGGGAATTCTGGTACCGCCCTCCGTGGTGCTGGTGCTTTACGCAATGATTGCGCGCCAACCGGTGGGGCAGCTTTGGCTGGCCGGGGTTGTTCCGGGTCTGATGATGGCGGGGCTTTTTATTCTCTACATCGTCGTGCGCTGCTGGAAAAATCCGGAATTGGGCCCCGCCTTGCCCTTAGAGGAACGCGACTTGCCGATGGCGGAAAAACTGCGGCTGTTGCGGGCGGGCCTGCTGCCGCTGGTGATTTTTGCTGTTATGATGGTGCCCTTCTTGAACGGCTGGACGTCCCTGGTCGAAAGCTCTGCGATCGGGGCCATGACGGCGTTCATGGCGGCCGTGTTCAAGGGGCGCATGACGCGGGAGGTGTTTGAAAATTCGGTCCGCAACACGCTTGGCATTACCTGCATGTTCATGTGGATCATACTCGCCGCCCTCGCGTTTGGCGCAGTCTTTGATGGGCTGGGTGCAGTCAAAGCCATCGAAAGCCTTTTCACCGAGCGGCTTGGTCTGAACCCATGGGTGATCCTGATCCTGATGCAACTTTCATTTATCCTGATGGGGACCTTCCTTGACGACACGGCAATGCTGGTCATCGTAGCCCCGCTTTACGTCCCGCTGGTTGGTGCGCTGGGGTTCGATCTAATATGGTATGGTATCCTTTACACGATCACTTGCCAGATCGCGTATATGACACCGCCCTTCGGGTATAACCTGTTCTTGATGCGGGCCATGGCCCCACCGGAGATCAGCATACAAGACATCTACAGGTCAATCGGGCCGTTTGTATTGGTGATGCTGGGGGCATTAATACTTGTAATGGTGTTCCCGCAACTCGCCCTGTGGCTGCCCAACTATATTTACGGAAACTAAAACAAAGAACTCCACGAACGGAGCTGAAACCCAAACAAGGAGATGATCATGACGACGAGACGTAATTTCATTAAGAAGGCGGGCCTTGCCGGTGCTGCAACCTTGGCCGCCCCCTCAATTGCCCGTGCTCAGGAAGCGATCAAATGGCGCTTTCAGACCTATGCGGGAGCGGCATTGGGAGAGCATGTGACCAAGCCGGTTATTGACTACATCAACAGCGCCGCCAATGGAGAGCTTGAGGTCGAGTTGTTCTACGCTGACCAGATTGTTCCGACGGGCGAGCTGTTTCAGGCCTTGCAACGCGGCACGATTGACGGAGTGCACTCAGACGACGACTCGATGGCATCCCCTACCCCACTGCAACAATTCGGCGGGTATTTTCCGTTTGCGACAAAGCACATCCTCGATGTGCCAGTGCTGTTCAATCAATATGGTCTGAAGGAAATCTGGGAAGAGGAATACGCCAAAGTCGGCGTTAAATGGCTTTCTGCTGCCGGCCAGGACCCGTGTAACTTCAATACCACGAAAGAGATCAACAGTGTGGCTGATCTGGAAGGCCTGCGGCTTTATACCTTCCCGACGGCGGGCCGGTTCCTGACAAAATTCGGCGTTATTCCGGTGAACATCCCTTATGAGGATGCCGAAGTTGCTGTGCAAACCGGTGAACTGGACGGCATGGCATGGTCGGGCATCACCGAGGATTATACCGTTGGGTGGGCAGACGTGACCGACTACTTCCTGACCAACAATATCTCGGGTGCATGGATCGGATCCTGGTTTGTGAATGAGGAACGCTGGGCCGACCTGCCGGATCACCTCAAGCAGATCGTGATGGCTGCCACCGAAGCCGGTCACACCTACCGCAACCAATGGTACTGGGGCGGGGAAGCGGCGCTGCGCGCGAACGGTGACAAGCTGGCGCTGCGCACGGTGCCTGCAAGCGAATGGGCCGAGGTCGAAAACGCCGCCAAAGAGTTCTGGGAAGAAGTGGCGCAGGAAGGCGAAGTGCACCAGAAGGTCGTCAACATCTTCAAAGAGTACAACGCGGTCATCAATCAGGCCGGTGCCCCTTACAACTTCGAGTAAGGTATCGCAAAACAATCACAGCCACCCTGCGACATGCGGGGTGGCTACCATACGCAGAAGGACACGCACCATGGCTGGAAACCTGACGTTTGAGGCCCTCAAAGCCGCTGTGAAAGACGGCACAATCGACACTGTCCTTACGTGTTTTCCGGACATGCAGGGCCGTCTGATGGGCAAGCGATTTCACGCAGTGAATTTCGTGGAAACGTCGTTCAAGGAGACCCATTGCTGCAACTACCTGCTGGCCACCGATCTGGAGATGGCGACGCCGAACGGCTATGCCGCCACCAGTTGGGAAAGCGGCTATGGCGACTATGTAATGGCGCCCGATCTGACCACGATCCGCAAGTTGCCGTGGCTGGAGGGTACGGCGATGGTGCTGTGCGATATCCTCGACCATCACACCCATGGACCTGTGCCTCACTCCCCCCGACAAATGTTAAAAAAGCAGATCGCCCGCCTGAAAACGCTGGGCTATGACGCGATGATGGCGACCGAGCTGGAATTCTTTCTGTTCGAGAAATCATTCGACGATATCCGCAAAAGCGGCTTTCGCGACATGGTCCCGATCAGTGGCTATAACGAAGATTACAACATCCTCCAGACTACCAAGGAAGAAGGTGTTATGCGCCCGATCCGCAATGGCCTGTTTGGCGCGGGCCTACCGATTGAAAATTCGAAGGGTGAGGCCGAGGCAGGTCAGGAAGAACTGAACATTCGCTATGCAGAAGCGCTTGACTGTGCGGATCACCACACGATTGCGAAGAACGCAATCAAGGAAATCGCATGGCAGCAGGGCCATGCCGCGACGTTTCTACCCAAGTGGCATCATACGAAGGTGGGCAGTTCTTCGCACGTACATCAGTCCCTTTGGAAAGACGGTGAGCCTGCGTTCTATGAAGCCAATAGCGACTTGGGAATGTCCGAACTGATGCGCCACTACATGGCCGGGTTAATCGCCTATGCCCCTGATTACACATTTTTTCTGGCCCCCTACATCAACAGCTACAAGCGCTTCGCCAAAGGTACTTTTGCGCCAACCAAATCAGTCTGGTCCGTGGACAACCGTACCGCCGGTTTCCGCTTGTGCGGAGATGGCACTAGAGGAATTCGCGCCGAATGCCGGATTGGCGGATCGGACCTGAACCCGTATCTGGCGCAGGCCGCGATGCTGGCAGCAGGAATCAAGGGGATCGAAGACAAGATGGAATTAGCCCCGCCGACAAAGGGCGACGTATACGAGGACGCCAAGGCGCAAGACATTCCGCAGACGTTGCGCGCATCGACCGAAAAACTGCGCAACTCTGCATTCCTGCGCGACGCGATGGGGGATGATGTGGTCGACCACTACACCCGCTGCGCCGAATGGGAACAGGAAGAATTCGATCGTGTGGTGACTGATTGGGAAATCGCACGCGGTTTTGAAAGGGCATAATGATGATCCGCTGTATTTCTCCTATTGATGGGTCGGTCTATGCCGAACGTGAAACCCTGACAGCTGATGCTGCGCGCGTGTCAGTGGAGCGTGCAAAGCTGGCGCAGGTGGAATGGGCTAAAATCCCGTTGGACAAGCGTATCTCGCTTGTCATGGCCGGCGTCGCCAACGTGGGCGCGATGAATGACAATATCGTGCCGGAACTGGCGCATCAGATGGGCCGCCCGATCCGCTATGGCGGCGAATTTGGAGGGTTCAATGAACGGGCCAGCTATATGGCCGAAATCGCCCGGGATGCCTTGGCCGATATTGTCATCGAAGACAGTGACGCCTTTCGCCGTGTGATCAAACGCATTCCGCATGGTGTTGTGCTGGTCGTGGCCCCGTGGAATTACCCTTATATGACGGCCATCAACACCGTCGCACCGGCCCTGATTTCGGGCAATGCCGTGATGCTGAAACATGCCAGCCAGACCCCACTGGTGGGAGAGCGGATGGCGCAGGCGTTTCATGCCGCGGGCATCCCAAAGGACTTGTTTCAGAACGTATTTCTGGATCACCACACGACCTCTGGTTTGATCGCTTCCAAGTCCTTCGGCTTTGTGAATTTCACTGGGTCGGTCGGTGGCGGTCAGGCGATGGAACGGGCAGCCGCAGGGACCTTTACCGGTGTCGGGCTGGAACTGGGCGGTAAAGACCCCGGTTATGTCTGTGACGACGCCGATCTGGACGCAGCGGTGGAGACACTTGTTGACGGGGCAATGTTCAATTCCGGTCAGTGTTGCTGCGGGATTGAGAGAATTTATGTGGCGCAGCAACACTTCGAAGCGTTTGTTGAAAAGGCAGTAGCCATCGTAAGCGAGTACAGGTTGGGCAATCCGCTGGACCCCGACACAACGCTTGGACCGATGGCGCATGTCCGCTTTGCCGATGAGGTCCGCGCGCAGATTGCCGAAGCGGTCGCAGATGGCGCCACGGCCCACATCGCTACGTTTGCCGAAGATGATGGCGGTGCCTATCTAACCCCTCAAATCCTAACGAATGTGACGCACGAAATGCGCGTGATGCGCGACGAAAGCTTTGGTCCGGTGGTGGGTATCATGCCGGTCAAGGACGATGCCGAAGCGATTCGCCTGATGAACGACAGCCACTTTGGGCTGACCGCATCCGTGTGGACCTCCGATGTTGTCCGCGCCGAGGCGATTGCCGATCAGATCGAAACCGGAACAGTCTTCATGAACCGCGCCGATTATCTTGACCCCGCCCTGTGCTGGACGGGCTGCAAAGACACCGGGCGCGGGGGTGGTTTGTCGTTGATCGGCTATCACAATCTCACCCGTCCTAAATCCTATCACCTAAAGAAAGCCTGAACATGTCGCTGAATGCCAATTGGTCGTACCCGACCGCTATCCGTTTCGGGGCCGGTCGCATCTCTGAGATCGCGGATGCCTGCGATGCCGCGGGTATCAAAAAGCCCCTGCTCATCACGGATCGCGGGCTGGCGGGTATGGAAATCACAACACGGACGCTGGACCTGCTTGAAGCGGCGGGCCTTGGACGCGCGATCTTTGCCGAGGTGGACCCCAACCCGAACGAAAAGAACGCTGCTGCGGGTGTAAAAGCTTACAACGAAGGTGGCCACGATGGGGTGGTTGCCTTTGGCGGCGGCTCTGGACTTGATTTGGGCAAGCTGGTCGCGTTCCTTGCCGGGCAAACGCGACCCTTGTGGGATTTCGAGGACATCGGTGATTGGTGGACCCGCGCGGACGCCGACGCGATTGCACCCATCGTTGCCGTGCCCACGACTGCGGGAACGGGATCGGAAGTGGGGCGCGCATCCGTCATCACCAATTCGGAAACCCAAGAGAAAAAGATCATCTTTCACCCCAAGTTCCTGCCCACAGTTGTAATTTGCGATCCTGAATTAACCGTCGGTATGCCGAAGTTCATCACCGCAGGCACGGGCCTGGATGCCTTCGCGCATTGTGTCGAGGCGTTCTGTTCGCCGCATTATCATCCGATGTCGCAGGGTATGGCCCTCGAAGGGATGCGTCTGGTCAAGGAATTTCTGCCGCGCGCCTATTCGGAGGGTACCGACATCGAGGCGCGCGCGCATATGATGTCTGCCGCCGCAATCGGTGCAACGGCCTTTCAAAAGGGGCTTGGGGCCATTCACGCCCTGTCGCATCCGATCGGCGCGATGTACCACACCCACCACGGCACGACGAACGCGGTCTGTATGCCCGCGGTCCTGCAATTCAACAGACCCGCAATTGTCGGCGTGATGACGCAAGCCGCTGATTATCTTGGCATTGCGGGCGGGTTCGACGGTTTTTGCACATATGTGGATGAACTGAACGCATCGCTTGGCATTCCGAAAACGCTGACGGCGCTGGGCGTCACGGACCCCGATATCGACCGCATCGTCGCGGGTGCCCTGCGCGACCCAAGTACCGGCGGAAACCCCGTCGAGATGACCGAGGAAAACACACGTGCCCTGCTTCTGGCGTGTCTCTAATTTTGCAGAGAAAGCAGCCCGCAGGTGCAAAATATCTTTAGAGTATCACTAAAATCCGGTCTTTAATGACCACATCAGAAATCAATACGGGGGAGAAAAACTATGAAAACGTCAATCGTCTCAACAATCGCGGTGATCGCGGCATTTACAGCACAGGGCGCGTACGCAGAAACGCTGCGCCTGCTCACATGGGGTGGCTACGCACCCGACGAGGTGATCGCGCTCTTTGAGGCCGAAACCGGTCATACTGTCGAAGTCACGACCTCCAACAACGAGGAAATGATAGCCAAGCTCCGTGCCACCAACGGCGGAGGCTTTGATCTAGCCCAGCCGAGCCAGGACCGCATCACCAGCGCTCAGGAGGAATTCGGCATCTACAAGCCGATTGATATGTCAAAGGTCACCGCCGATCAGTTCATCCCGTCGATGCTGGCCGCGACGGCCACAAACACGACCTATGAAGGCGAGGTTTTCGGCCTTCCGCACGTTTGGGGCACCAGCGGTCTTGTCGTTAATACTGCGATGGCGGGCGACGTGACGGATTATGTAAATCTGTGTGACGCATCCGTTGCGGGCAAGGTGTCCTACCGCCTCAAGCGTCCGACGTTGATCGGATTTGCCTATTCTATGGGCCTCGACCCTTTTGCAGCTTACGGCGACACCGACGCGTATCAGGCCATTCTGGATCAGGTCGAAGCCAAGTTGATCGAATGCAAAGCCAATGTGAAGACCTATTGGGATGGCGGTGACGAGATCAAGAACCTGCTTCGCTCGGGCGAGGTCGTGGCATCGATGGCGTGGGATACCGGTGGCTGGCAGTTGAACGCCGACAATCCCGATATCACTTTTGTAGCACCAAAGGCCGGTGCGTTGGGCTGGATCGATACCTTTGTGCTGCCCGCGCGTGGCCGCGCCGATGATGCGGCCTACGACTGGATCAACTTCGTGATGCGCCCCGACATCGCGGCGATGATCACAAATACAGCCGGTAATTTTACCGCCGCTGTGGATGGTGATGCAGGTGTCAGCGCAGAATTGAAAACCCGCTATCAAAACAGCTTTAATCAGGCGGCGATTGACAACATCAAGTGGTATCCGCCTGTTCCCGCTGGTTTGGAAGCACTGGAAGGTTCAACACTCGACCGGATCAACGCTGCGAAGTAAACTGATTTCAACCTACCATAGAGGGCACCACATGGTGCCCTCTATCACCTTGCGAGAGTGCCAAGTGTCCGACTCCCATCCCGATCTGGTTTGCAGTGATCTGACAAAAGATTTCGACGCGTTTCGCGCCGTAGATCACATCAGCTTCGATGTCCCACAAGGCTCCTTCTTTTCGATCCTCGGCCCTTCGGGCTGTGGCAAGACCACGCTCCTCAGGATGATCGCTGGCTTCCAGTCACCCACCAGCGGTGATCTGAGGATTAAGGGCAAGTCGATGATCGGCGTCCCGCCCAACAAGCGGCCAGTGTCGATGGTCTTTCAGCATCTGGCGCTGTTCCCAACAATGAACATTGGCGAAAACGTTGGATTTGGATTGCGCCAGCGCGGGGTCGGCAAGTCAGAGATCAAAACGCGGGTTGACGAGGTTCTTGAGCGCGTTGGCCTTCCGGGCGTGTCAGCGCGGCGGATCGACCAGATATCCGGCGGGCAAAAGCAGCGGGTCGCGATTGCGCGCTGCATGGTGCTGGAACCGGACGTGCTGTTGCTGGATGAACCACTGGGCGCGCTTGATCTGAAACTGCGCGAACATATGAAGGTTGAGTTGAAATCGCTTCAGGCCGCTTTCAACACGACATTTGTCTATATCACCCACGACCAATCCGAAGCACTGGTCATGAGCGACAACATCGCTGTGATGAACCATGGCCAGTTCGAACAGATCGGCACGCCGCATGAGGTGTATCATGCGCCAAGCTCTGCCTTTGTGGCGGGCTTTGTGGGAGACGCCAACAGGATTGACGCGCGCGTTGCGGCACTGAACGGCACGGCACTGACACTCATATCTGACGGCGGTGCTGAGATGAAAATCAATGCGCCTGCGACGGGTCTGAGTGTCGGACAACGCGCGCAGGTCTTTCTGCGTCCCGAAGCCATCGAACTTGTCAACAAGAACGACGGCATGAATGTGTCGGGCGGCGTTATTGAGTCGATCCTATTCAACGGTGCCAACAGCAGTGTCACAGTCAAGGACCACTATGGCAACCTACTGAAAGTCGCATTGCCCCAGACCGGTGCTTTCGCAACAGTGCGCAAGGGCGATGCTGTGTTCACCCGCTGGGATCCAAAACAGGCGCGCTGCTATCCTGCGGCGGGGGCCTGAGCGATGGTGTCTGACACCTCTCGGCTTGGGTTCTACCTGCTGCTTGCGCCTATTCTGCTGTGGCTGGTGGTACTGATCATCCTGCCACATGTCGGTCTGTTCATCGTCTCAATCAGCGAGAAGATCGGGCCGCGTGAATACGAGACCGGTTTCGGTAACTATGCCGCCTTCTTTACCGAACCGCTGTACTGGCGGACCTTTGCGCGCACGGCCATCATGTCGATCCTTGCCACGGCACTGACTTTGATCCTTGGATTTCCAATCGCTTATTACATTGCCAAACTGACGCGGGGACGGACCAAGACGACCCTTTTCCTGATGTGCATGATCCCGTTTTGGGTTTCCGAATTGGTGCGCACCTTTGGCTGGATGATTTTGCTGCGTGAAACTGGAGTGGTTTCAAATCTGCTGCAGTCCCTCGGCCTCGTAGATGGTCCGGTCGAGATGCTGTATAATGACGCGGCGATTATGGTGGGCCTTGTCTATACCTCGATCCTGTTCATGGTCGTGCCACTGGTCACGACACTGGACAGCCTTGACGATAGCCTGATTGAGGCAGGCTATGACCTTGGTGGCACCAGCACGGCCATCATGCGCGAGATTGTGATCCCCCATGCAATGCCCGGCATCGTTTCGGGCTGTATTGTCGTATTCATGCTCTCATTGGGAAATTATCTGACGCCAATCCTGCTGGGCGGCAAAGACAGCCTGTGGTTTACGGGCATGATCTACACCCAGTTCATTACAAGGTTTAATTGGGAACTCGGGTCCGCCTTCGGATTCTTGTTGCTCGCGCTGTCGTCCCTTGTGGTGTTTGCGGGTCTAAAGCTTTCGCGCCAATCGCTGACGAACACGATGGGGCGCTCATGATCCCTACCGTGCCTCAACCCGCTTTCGCCAAATGGTGCTACCGGGCCTATGTGACGGCGTTCTTCATCTATCTGGCTCTACCGCTGACGGTCGTGTGCGTCTTTGCCTTCAACAACAGCGTGTTCCCGTCCTTGCCATGGAACGGCTTTACACTCGCGTGGTTCTTCGGCACCGAAGCACCATTCGTCGGTGTGTTCCACGAACGCGCGATTATTCGATCCATCGGCACATCCGCATTCGTCGCGCTGTGGGTGGCCGGGCTTGCGGTGGCAGTGGGCACCTGTAACGCATTTCTGTTCGTGCGGCATGATTTCCGGGGCAAATCGCTGCTTTATGTCTTGATGCTGTTACCCCTGATCATTCCGGGGGTGATCCTTGGAATCTCGATCCTCGTATTTTCGAGCGCTATCGCCAACACGCTCGAGGACGCGACGGGCATGTGGTTCGATGGCCTGCGACCCGGTCTTATCCTCGTTATTCTTGGTCAATTCTCGTTCATCACGACCTTTGCGACGCTGGTCATCTCAGCGCGTCTGCAAAAGTTCGATCCGAGCCTGGAAGAAGCCGCGCTGAACCTTGGAGCCAGCAAATGGGGTGCAATCCGGCAGATCACCTTGCCGTTCCTAATGCCTGCCATCGTGGCCTCTGGGGTCGTGGCAACATTGATGAGCTTTGAGAACTTCAACACGACCCTGATGCTGGTGGGGTCGGATTCGCCGCTGACCATCGCGATGTTCGACAAGCTCAAGCAGGGCTCAACTCCTGTGCTCAATGCCGTGTCGTTGCTGTTGATCATGGTGTCAGCAGCCCTTGGGATTTTATCGTTACTTTTTCAGACCACTAAGCGATAGAACAGCGGCAAAGCTGCCGTTGAACGAGGCGTCGACATTCGGCATTTTCGGCTCCAACGAGACCTTCGCTTCGGATACACTCCAAAAGTACTGAAGCGCTGCCCCGAGCGTCCGCTTTCTTAGAATTACCGATTCTAGTTTGCGGGCGCGGCGAATGGCTGCTATCCGAGCATTCCGTGGCGCCAATCTGGTCGTGTCCGGTTTTTCACACTTGCAGCGAACGTCAACAGATTCTGTATAGCGGTTCTCGGCACGCATCCGCAGCAAAAGTTGGCTACGACCCTGTTCATGCCTCCCGCTTTGCTGTCGGTTTTGCAAAAGTGTTTTACTTTTCCTTACGCTTGGTTAAGCCTCTTACCCATCGATCTAAAGGGGATGGGAGTATCGTTGGCGACTAAAGACGAAATGCAGGCGCTGCTTCAAACATACTTGGAAGCCTACCGTAAAAAAGATGCAGCAGGTTGTGCGGCATGCTATGCGTCGAACGCTGTCGTTTACTCTTCCTATGCGTCGCCGGTTCAAGGCCGCGCAGCAATTGAAGACTTACATCGTGATTGGGTCTCGGAAGGCGGAGGCGACAAGACGCTGGATATTTTGCGTGCAGGGACTGACCGGGACAGCTCTTGGTGCGTTGCGCGTTTTTCCGAACCCGACCCGCCAAGCGAAGGGTTTTCGTTGAATGTATTCGAACGTGATAAAAATGGGACTTGGTTGATTACCGTCAGCAGTCTCTCAGAATACGAAGGGTAACCCCGGGGACATGTTCAAAAGTAGGTCAGTATGAAGGTAGTAGTGGCGAAACCTGATCAGTTCGAAGCCGCTATCATGCTGATGACACATTGCTTTATTGACGACCCGGTGTGCAGATACCTTTACCCAAGCACATCTCAGTATCTCAGATTTTTCCCAGAATACGTGCGCATTTACGGTGAGAAAGGCGCGGACCGTGGCGGTGCTCATATTTGCGGTGACCGTGGTGCTGCGCTGTGGGTTCCACCGGATGTCCATCCTGAGGAGGAGGCGCTAGATGCCCTCTTGGAGCGGAGTGTTGCACCCGATGCGAAGGCTGAACTCTTCGATGTGTATGCTGAATTTGATCGCGCGCACCCATCGGAGCCTCATTGGTTCTTGCCGCTGATGGGTGTTGATCCGTTCATGAAGAAACAGGGCATTGGTGCGGCCTTGATGACGCATGGATTGAATATGTGCGATGAGGACGGAACAATTGCCTATCTCGAGTCAACAAAGCTAGAGAATGTCCCGTTCTACGAGAGATTTGGCTTCAGACCGCACTACACGATAGAAGTTGGAAGTCACCCAAAGGTCATCACAATGGTGAGACCAGCGAAGACCGCAAATCGCTAGGAAGTAGGTCGACAAGCAGATTGTGCGACCGGCCGAAAAGTCCAGAACACTAGACTTTGGCATCTCACCCAGCGCAATCCTAGTTTAAGCCCTATAGATCTGATGCTGCGTTTCTTTTGAACGGTAGACTTCAAGACTTGTGCGCCTTGCTCCCAACCCTCTCTGCAGCGACACGCGGGCGGGGCTGCATGTCTGCTGCAACCAGTTCGACGAAAGCCCTCGCCAATGCACTACCATCGTCAGCCACGCGGATCTGCGTGAGTGGCAGTTGTGGAAGGTGGTAATGCGACGGGGCCTCGACCAGATCGCGATCCGCCAGCGACAGTGGTAAAGCCGCGACTGCAAGATCAGCGCGCACTGCTGCGACCTGTCCCATCGACGTATCGCTAGAATATGCTATCCGATAGGCTCGGCCCGCCGTCTGGAGCGCATTCAGGGCTGCATCACGCCATGCACATCCGACGTCTGCCACGGCAAGGGGAAGCGGGTCCTGCTGAACCGCTCTCCCGCCATCTAGCGCCAGCCATTTGAGTGGCTCGGAGAACAGGTCCTGCGCCTGAATTTTCGATGCCCCCACGTCGTTGAACAGGGCCAGATTGGCGGAACCGTCCATAATACCCTTCTGCACAGCGTCGCTCGTCCCCAGCCGAACATCGATGTGAACGCCCGGATGAACCTCGGCAAGACGCCGCAACAGACCGGGCACGAGGGTCACGCCAAGATCATGCGGCGCGGACAGGCACAGGCGGCCCACGAGCGAAGGTCGCTGAAACAAAGCAAGGGTTTCGTCATTCAGCCCCATCATGCGGCGGGCCTGTCCAAGCAGCATCTCGCCATGGTCTGTCAGCGCAACATGACGCGCATCCCGGTCCAACAGACGGACGCCGAGCAGATCTTCAAGCTTACCGATCTGGAGACTGACGGCTGAGGGGGATTTATGAACCCGCTCGGCAGCATTACGGAACGAACCAGTTTCGCAGATGGCGACGAAGCTGCGCAGCGCATCTAGATTGAGCGTCCGGTTCGCTGGATCATGGCCCTCCACGATATCTGACGTTTCGTTTTCCTGCATCATAAGATAACATTATATCGTTTTTCTCAATAATGATCAAAGCCTATTCTCCAGCCAACAAACAAGGAGATGGCATGTGGTTCATATCCCGAAATACGCTGTTGGGACTTGGCTGGGCCTTCGTGGCAATCACCGTCTGGTCCGGCTCTCTGGTGATGCTTCGGCTAGGTGTGACCACGAGCCTGAACGCTTACGATCTGACCATGCTGAGGTTCGGCGTGGCCACGCTGATCCTTGCACCAGTCGCCTTGCGGCGTGGCAGCGGGACTTACCGTTTGGGACTGACCAGTCTCCTCGGAATGGTGGTCGCGTTTGGGGCACCATATGTGTTGCTGATTACCGTGGCCATGAAATCCGCGCCCGCAGCGGCGGCGGGAGCGCTCAATCCGGGGGTGATGGCCATGGTTTCTGTTCTGCTGGGTCGGATGATGTTTGGCGACAGGATTGGGGCGGCGCAGCTTACCGGGCTGTTGCTGACGGCCACGGGGATCTTCCTCTTCACGCTGACTGGCGGGGCTATCACGACCGGCCATCTGATCCTGGTCGGGACCGGCACAATGTGGGCGAGCTATGCCCTGATCGTCCGACGCGCCGCCGTCCCTGCGCTGTATGCGACCGCAATCGTAGCGGTGGGTTCGGCGATTTTCTACCTGCCCGTTTACCTCGCGGCCTTGCCCAAACAGATCCTCACAGCTCCGATAGCGGACGTGGTGATGCAAGCTGGGTTTCAGGGCGTTCTTGTCAGTGTCATCGCCATCTATGCCTTCAACCGTTCGGCCGAATTGCTCGGAGCCATCGCCGGAGCGACACTTCCCGCCCTCATCCCGGTGGTAACGCTCGGGCTTGGTAGCCTTGTTCTTGGTGAAGCTGCCGGATCGGGTGAGATCGTATCGGCTATACTGGTCAGCATGGGTCTGGTCCTGATCCTTGTCGGGATACCCGCAATGCGCTGGCTCTCGAACCAAAGTCTGCGCAGCTTGAACAAAAGGGGCACTCCCTTATGAAATAAAGCAGCCATCGAAGAGTGTGTCGTCAGTGGCTGCAAAAGGCGGGTCTGAACCCTCTTCACCACGTTTCTGCATCGCGGCTGATATCTGCTATCATAATTGAGGCAGAAAACGTTCAACAATCACTTAGGTTTGAAACGAGGGTTGTGAAACCATGTAACCAAGACTTTTGCGGACGTGCGAATGGCAGGATTTTTACACCACCGATGCCACTCGACCTCGATCCAGGTGCTATCCACTGGCCCGTCGTTGTTGCTTAAAACGACGGGGGGCGATCAGAAGGCGCAGCAGGCCGTTGGAGCCACGAGACAAGATGTTCATGGCGAGGGCTTTCTGGCATCGCAATTGCGTGCTGAAGTTGGACACCGCCTAGTCGAGATTGATCAGACGGTATTGGCTCTCGACGAACCCAGTCGTTTGCCGCAAGGCCATGCAGAATAGGACCTTTGTCCCTTTCGGGACATTGCTGCGCAATACCCTGCCGGGCAGTGCTCAGGTATATATGGAAGGCGGTATCATTGTAGGTCTGCTGTCGGTCGCGTTTGCCGCCCGATGCACATCCCAGATTATCTCTGGATCAAACCAGATCGTCAGCGACTCACGGCGCTTGAGCGCTTCACGTATGGCTGGCCAGTTTCTGGTCTTGTCGGTTGGGGGTGTCCGTCTGCTCATCCATCCCTGATACTACGCTAGAGTCGCGAGATGAATCCCTTCAGGGTGTAGAGCGTCAACCACCTTGTCCGCGCGCGACAACCATCTTGGCCGGTTTTCAGGCCGCTGAGGTTGGCGTGTCGTTCAATGTTTCTGGTTAGGTGTCTCCTTCGTTTTGGTTGTCGGTGATGGT
>Ga0307981_1000780_pt1 | contig 30960 bp, 30 predicted proteins | sample OrgLakmetagen987_FD_201849 | JGI IMG/M metagenome (GOLD analysis project Ga0307981, IMG submission 201849) | Saline water microbial communities from Organic Lake, Antarctica - #987 | ecosystem: Environmental > Aquatic > Non-marine Saline and Alkaline > Saline | place: Antarctica: Organic Lake... | reverse complement strand
CGGCTGTAGAGCGCCACGACGATCAGCATGATCACGATCAGCGCCACCGCCACCGCAGAGCCGAACGCCCAGTTGCGCGACTGCAGGAACAGATCGACCAGCGCGTTGCCGACGAAGAACACCTTGCCGCCACCCAGAATGGCCGGGATCAGGAATTCCCCGGTCAGCAGGATGAAGACCAGCATGGAGCCGGTCAGAACCCCCGGCATCGACAGCGGCAGGGTGATCTGCAGAAAGCTGCGCCAGGGCGGTGTGCCAAGGTCCGCAGCCGCCTCCAGCAGGCTCTTGTCGAGCTTTTCCAGCGCCACGTAGATCGGAAAGACCATCAGCGGCAGATAGCCGTAGACGATCCCGACCAGAACCGCGAAGGGGGTGTTGATGAGACGGATATCGCCGAGGCCGAAGGTCTCCAGCATGGCAGGGATGCCATTGCCGCCCAACAGGAAGATCCACGCATAGGACCGGATCAGGATCGACGTCCAGAAGGGCACGATGACAAGGATCAGCAGCATGGTCTTCCAGCGCGGCGAAACCCTGACGGCCAGGTAATAGGCCAGCGGATAGGCGATCAGCAGAGCCGCTACGGTTCCGAGCGGTGCCAGTGTCAGCGTGTTGCGGAATGCGGCAAAGCGCGCCGGCAGGTTGGCATATTGCTCCAGCGTGAAGCCCGGCGCATAGCCGCCGATCGGATTGCGCTCGCCGAAGGAGAAGATCAGGACGACGGACAGAGGAAAGAGCAGCAAGCCTGCATACCAGAGGGCGGCGGGCGTCAGGAGCAGCCCCCGCGCCCTGGATTGTGTCATGGCCATCGTCTTTCCCCTGCCTGTCTCCACACTTCAGGCCGACTTGAAGCGCGCCATGAGTTCCGCCCGGTTCGGGTCGGTCAGCGTCACCGCCGCCCCGAATTCGAGCGGGCTCAGACGCTCTGCTGCGGGGTAGAGGATCGGGTCGTTCAGCAAGTCCTCGGGCAGGAGCGCGTTTGTCCTCGCATCGGCCACCGGATAGCCATGCGCCAGCGCCTCCCGCGCGTTCACCTCGGGATCCAGCAGGTAGTTGATCAGAGCATAGGCCGCCTCGCGATGCGGCGCGTCCTTGGGAATGGCGTAGTAATCGGACCAGATCTCGCCGCCCTCGCGGCCCAGTGCGAACCCGATCTCGGGCATGTCGGCATTCATCTGCTTGCCGTCCCCGGTCCAGCACATGGTCAGCCAGGCATCGCCGTTGCGCATCGAGGGCTGATAATCCGAAGAGATGGCGAAAAGATGCGGCTTGACGTCGACCAGCAGTTTCTCCGCATCGGCGAGTTCCGCAGGGTCGACCGAGTTGAAGCTGTGTCCGAAATAAACCAGTGCGTTGCCGATGGTCGTGAGCTGATAGTCATGCACCATCACCCGCCCGTCGAACTGATCGCGCGCGCCATCAAAGAAGGTTTTCCAGCTATCCACAACGCCGCCCGTCCTGGACGAGTTGAATGCGATGCCCGTGGTGCCCCAGTTCTTGGGCACGGCATAGACGGTGCCGTCGATCGTTCCGGCATCGGCAAAGCGCGGATCGAATGCGGCAGGATCGAAATTGGGCAGTTTCGACAGGTCCAGCGGTTCTATCAGATCGGCCTTCACATAGGTCGGAACGGCATAGTTGGTGGGCACGAACACGTCCCACCCCGAGCCCCCGGCCTGCAGTTTGGCAAGCATCTCCTCGTTCGACCCAAAAACGTTGACCTGGGTGAAAACACCGGTCTCGTCGGTGAAACGGTCGAAATTGGACGTGTCGTGATAGTTCGGCCACGTGGCCAGAGCCACCCGGTTGCCCAGATCCTGCGCTTGGGCACGCCCGGGCATCAGTCCCGGCATGGCGCCGCCCATCACTGCCATCGCGGTGCCGAGGCCCGTGGCCCCCAGAAAGTGCCGCCGCGTAATCGACCCCTTCTCATAGCGGCGCAACTCTTCCATGAATTTCTGGCGGGTGATTGGCGTGTTGTCCTTGGTCATTGCGTTTTCCCTTGTTGAACGTCCTGTTGATGTGGTCGGTCAGTCTTCGGCAGCGAGTATTAGGCCTGTTTCCGCCGCCCACAGGATGTGGATCTCATCACCCACCCCATGCCCGCCCGAAGCTCTTTCGGCCTGTCGCGGAACGTTGACCTGCAGTGGTCCGATGCCTTCGGCCTGCAGCAGGTATTCGGTATGATCGCCCAGAAAGGTGCGATGGCTGACCCGCGCGCGAAGCGCCGCATGTCCCTCCCGAGGTGTTGCGCTCAGGCTCAGGGCCTCGGGACGCACGACGACATCGACACCGCGTCGATCATCAGGGCTGCCCTCGGGCACCAGTACCTCCGTGCCACCGCCCAGAACGACCCGTGCCTGACCGCCCTGCCGCGCGATGACCTCGCCGGGCAGAATATTCGCCTTGCCCACGAAATCCGCGACATAGCGGTTGACGGGCCGATCGTAGAGTTCCTGCGGCGTGCCCACCTGCGCGATACGACCGCCGCCCATGATGCAGATCCGGTCCGACATCGAAAGCGCCTCTTCCTGATCGTGGGTGACCAGCACGAAGGTGATCCCGAGGCTGCGCTGAAGGTCGAGCAACTCGCGCTGCATCTCGCCGCGCAGCTTGGCATCGAGCGCCGCCATCGGCTCATCCAGAAGCAGGAGCTTTGGTTCGTTGACGATCGCGCGTGCCAGCGCGACGCGCTGCTGCTGCCCGCCCGACAACTCCCATGTCCGGCGATCCGCGAAATCGCCGAGCCGGACGGTCGCCAGCACCTTTTCCACACGCGCCGCGATCTCGGGCCTTGGCAGTCGCGGGCGAAGCTGACGCAGGCCATAACCGACATTCTGTGCCACCGTCATGTGCGGGAAGAGTGCGTATTGCTGGAACACCATGTTGACCGGGCGGCGATAGGAGGGCACGGCGCTCATGTCCGAGCCGTCGATGCACACGCGGCCTTCGCTCGGCGCCTCGAAACCGGCGAGCATGCGCAGGGCCGTCGTCTTGCCACATCCTGACGGGCCGAGAAACGACAGGAACTCTCCGCGCTGAATACCGAGATTGAGTTGGTCCGCGGCCAGGATGTCGCCAAACCGCTTCGACACGTCGATGAACTCGGCCACGCATTGCGGGCCCGACTCCGTCTCAGCAGTTTCCGAGGACGACCGCATCTGTTTTCCTATCCCGGCATATGCGTCCAACACATCACACCCTGTCTTTGCCAATCACGCGGATCTATGCCACAGTCAGCAAAAACGTTACGAAACGTGACTGGCATTGTATATATACTAAAGGGCATAGATGGCTTCGAAAAACCAGATGCCGGACTGGATCGGTGCCAGCGCCCGCACCGTCTCAAGCTTGGGCAAACCGGATTTCGCACCGGCGCTCGTCGCTGCGATGCGGGTGATCGTGCCGTTCGAATTCACGGTGATATTCGCCTATCACCGCGACCAGAGACCCATTGATATCCATGATGATTTTCCCACGACCAAGCGCAAGGTCATGGTGGATGATTATCAGGAGGGCCCCTATCTTCTGGATCCGTTCTACCGTCACGCGCAGGCCCTCACCCGGTCGCGACTGGCGCGCTTGCGCGACCTTGCCCCGGATCGATTCTATCAGGCCGAGTATTTTCGCAATTACTATGTCCAGACCGGTCTTGCCGAAGAAATAGGCTTCATCATCGATGTCGGCGAGGAGGTCAGCGTCGTGATATCCTTGATGCGTGCGCAAAAGGTCTTTTCCGCGCGCGAGTTTCGTGACCTCGAAGTGATATTGCCCTTCGTCGAGGCAACGGCGCAACGACAGTGGAGTGGCCTGATCAGCCAGTTCTCGGCACAAGCCAACTGCGACGGGCCGCGCCTGCCGCAGTTGATCGAGGACGCGTTCCAGAGTTTCGGACGCAACCTGCTGACCCCGCGCGAAGCGGAAGTGGTGGAATATGTCCTCAAGGGTCATTCCGCCGATGCGACGGGCCGCGCGCTCGGAATCTCGTGCGGAACGGTGCGCATCCACCGCCGCAACATCTACGCCAAGCTGCGCGTCAGTTCGCAGGGCGAGCTGTTTTCGTGCTTCATGGCATCGTTGTCGGAACTGGCGTGATCCGCCCTGCGAGCGTCAAATGGGTCAGGGAATGATTGTCTGTCCCTGACACGACACTTTTCGATCCCCGGCAAAAGAAAAATTAGGGTCTCCCTCACGCGACCCGCGCACATGCGGCGCGTCACACGCATGGCCGGTCTGGTGACGCTGCGCCGCAGCAGCATCGCACAAAGGGGCCAGAGACGGCGGCGGGCCGCCTGGCCGGGCTGTTCTGGCGTGAGTTTTTCAGACGACAGGCGGTTTTCCTGGCTGATGATTGCTTAAAGATCGCGCATTCGCCCCATGAAACGCTCAAGCATTGGACAGTCAGATCCTGGAGCCTGCCAAAAGATAAGCCCGACTTTGACGTGGTCGGCAAAAGAGAAAACGCTGAATGTAGCAGGGTGTTTAGGGTTCCGACCACAGCGTGGTGTCAGGTCCGAGAAACGCCGCCAGCCGGGCACACCCGGTTGGTACACGGCGGGGCAAAAGCCCGGGAGATTACTGCAATCAGACCGCCCGCGTGTGATCCCTCTTTTCAGACCGGGTATTGTCTCAACCGATCGAAGGGATGAACCATGAAAAGACGATCTGTTTTCGTCGCGGCCGCTGCGCTCGCACTCATGTCCACGCACGCAACGCCGCTCGTCGCGCAGGAGCGCGACAGCTTCCGGGTCGCCTGGTCCATATATGTCGGGTGGATGCCATGGGGTTATCTCGACGAGAGCGGGATCATGGACAAATGGGCCGAGAAATACGGCATCGATGTCGAGGTCGTGCAGATCAATGATTACGTCGAATCGATCAACCAGTACACTGCCGGGGCCTTTGACGGCGTGACCGCGACGAACATGGACACCCTCTCGATTCCCGCCGGCAGCGGCGTCGATACCACCGCGCTGATCGTCGGGGACTACTCCGATGGCAACGATGCGATCATCCTCAAGGGCGACGGTGGCGTGCCGGATCTTGCCGGCAAACCCGTGAACCTCGTGGAATTGTCGGTGTCGCATTATCTTCTGGCCCGGGCGCTTGACGGTGTCGGGCTGTCGGAACGCGATCTCGGCGCGGTGATCAACACCTCGGATGCCGACATGGTCGCGGCCTTTCAAAGCGCGGATGTCGAGGCCGTCGTGACATGGAACCCGCTGGTCTCCACGATCCTCGAGACCCCCGATGCCAACCGGATATTCGACAGTTCGCAGATCCCGGGCGAGATCATCGACATGATGGTGGTCAATACCGACACGCTCGAGGCCAATCCGGACTTCGGCAAGGCGCTGGTGGGGGCGTGGTACGAATTGATGACGATCATGGCGTCCGATAGCCCGGACGGGATCGACGCGCGCACGGCGATGGCCGAGGCATCGGGCACGGATCTCGAAGGCTACGAGGCGCAGTTGGCCTCGACCGAGTTCTTCTTCGACCCCGAAGCCGCAGTGACCTTCACCGAAGACCCGGCATTGCAGGACACGATGGTCAGTGTTGCCGATTTTCTTTTCGACAAGGGCATTCTTGGCGAAGGTGCCCCGAGCGCGGATTTCATCGGTGTGGAGTATCCGGACGGGTCCGTGACCGGTGACACGGGCAACGTGAACCTGCGGTTCGATACGACCTTCATGCAGATGGCGGTCGACGGCGCGCTTTGAGCGTCGGTGCGGGTGTGACCGGCATGCGATGGATAAACCGCCGGCCGGGTCCGGTGCTCGGGATGGTCCTGTTGGTGCTTCCCTTCCTTGCGGTGTTCGCGATCTATTCGGCTGCATCGCAGGCACGGCTCGCCGAGAACCCGTCGGACAGGCTGTTGCCTGCGCCCGCGCAGATCGTGGAAACGGCCCAACGGGTGGTCTTCGAGCCGGACCGGCGGTCGGGGCGCATCCTGTTCTGGCAGGACACGGGCGCAAGCCTGTCGCGCCTTGCACAGGGCGTCGGTATCGCCGCCGCGGTCGGGCTGTCGCTGGGGCTTGCCATCGGGATGTTGCCGGTGGTGCGCGGCGCGATGTCGGGCTTTGTGTCCGTGGTGTCCATGATCCCGCCGCTTGCCGTGCTGCCGATCCTCTTTCTGACATTCGGCCTTGGCGAGACGGCGAAAGTCGCGCTGATCGTGATCGGGATCACGCCCATCCTGATCCGTGATCTCGCCGCGCGCACGCTGGAATTGCCCCGTGAACAGATCGTCAAGGCGCAGACACTGGGGGCGTCGTCGCTGGCGATCACGCTCCGTGTGGCGCTGCCGCAAATCATGCCGCGCCTTCTCGGTGCATTGCGGCTGGCCCTCGGACCCGCGTGGCTTTTCCTCATCGCGGCCGAGGCGATCGCCGCGGATCAGGGGCTTGGCTACCGCATATTTCTGGTGCGGCGCTATCTGGCGATGGACGTGATCCTTGTCTACGTGATCTGGATCACGCTTCTGGCCTTCGCGCTCGACTGGGCGCTGCGTACCCTGACACGGCGGCTTTACCCGTGGATGGGGTCCACCCCATGAGCCTCGTGCAGGTCGACAACATCTTCCAGAGCTACGGGGCGCATAATGTGCTGGAACGTGTCAGCCTCGATGTCTGCGAAGGCGAATTCATTTCGCTGGTTGGCGCATCCGGCTGCGGCAAGTCCACCTTCCTGCGTCTGCTGCTGGATCAGGAACGCCCGACACGCGGCGAGATCTATGTCGACGGGGCACCGCTTCGGGGCGAGCCGAGCCGCAGCCGCGGGATCGTGTTCCAGCGCTATTCGGTCTTTCCTCACATGACGGTGCGCGACAATATCGTCGCCGCCGAGGGGCTGGGTGCGAACGTCTTCGGCATCCTGACCCCACGGGCACGCCGCGCCGCCCGCGCGCGTGCTGATGCCGCCCTCGATCGCATCGGGCTGGGCGCGGTGGCCGATGCCTGGCCTGCCGCGCTGTCGGGCGGCATGCAGCAGCGGCTGGCCATTGCCCAGGCCATGGCGGCGCGCCCGCGCATTCTGCTTCTGGACGAGCCGTTCGGCGCGCTCGATCCCGGCACGCGGCTCAGGATGCACGATTTTCTTGCCGAGCTGCGCCGCGAGACCGGCATGACCGTGTTCATGGTCAGTCACGATCTATCCGAAGCCTTCAAGCTGGGCGACCGCGTCGTGGTGTTCGACAAGCCCCGCTGGGATCCGCACGCGCCTGATGCGTTCGGGGCCACGATCACCTATGATTTCGATGCCCGCCGCGGCGGCATTCCCTTCCAGACCCTCGAGGAGACCCGAAATGCCCTTCACTCCGCCTGAGCGCACCCGTTCCCACCATCCCGCCGATCAAAGGCACGATGCCCGGCGGCTTCATCATCCGGACCTGAGCAAACTTCAGGGCTGGAAATCCATGCGCGCCGAGGCCGACATTCCCGACGGCGAGTGGGAAAAGGAAAAGCAATGGGCGTTGCGCATGGGTCTGACCGGGGCCGACAGCATCGAGGACCGCTCGATCCCGACCTTCGCCCGTGGTGAATTGCCGCATTACGCCGGGATCAACACCTTCCTCAAGGCCCCCTACACCGAGGACGTGACCGAGGTGGGCGGTTATGACGCCACCGTGCTCGGCGCGCCGTTCGACGGCGGCACGACCTACCGGCCCGGCACCCGGTTCGGGCCGCAGGGGATCCGCAAGATCTCGGCGCTTTACACGCCTTACAATTACGAGATGGGCATCGATCTGCGCGAACAGATGAGCCTGTGCGACGCCGGCGACATCTTCACCATTCCCGCCAATATCGAGAAGACCTTCGATCAGATCAGCCGCGCGGTTGCCCATGTCTTTTCCAGCGGGTCGATGCCGATCATTCTGGGTGGCGATCACTCCATCGGCTTTCCCTGCGTGCGGGGCATCGCGCAATGTACCTCCAAAAAGATCGGCATCGTGCATTTCGACCGCCACGCCGACATCCAGGAAAAGGATCTGGACGAACGGATGCACACAACGCCGTGGTTTCATTCGACCAACCTGCCCAACGTGCCCGCCAAGAACCTCGTACAGGTCGGGATCGGCGGCTGGCAGGTCCCGCGCGAGGCGGTCAAGGTCGCGCGCGAGCGCGAGACCAACATCATCACCATGTCCGACATGGAACGCATGGGCATCGACCGCACCGCCGAGATGGCGCTGGAAATGGCGTGGGACGGGGTCGACATGGTCTACATGTCGTTTGATATCGACAGCATCGATTGCGGATTCGTGCCGGGCACCGGCTGGCCCGAGCCCGGTGGCTTTCTGCCCCGCGAGGCGCTGGCGCTGGCCTCGAAGGTGGCTGCCGAGGGGATCTGCGGGATGGAACTGGTCGAGGTCTCGCCGCCCTACGACACATCCGAGATCACCGCGCTGATGGGCACGCGGGTGATCGTCGATGTGCTGGGCGCGATGGTGTCGGCGGGTGTGATGGGCAAGCACCGACCCCATATCGACAAGCCGGTCACGCTGCCGATGGGCGACTATTCCGAAGCGACCCATGGACGGCGCTGGTCCACGCCCGCAAAGGAGCGCTGAGATGCCGCATGACATCGTGGACGGCCATATCGGGCACAATCATGCCGACGCCGATCACCTGCACAGCCATATGTCGGAAACCGATGCCGCCGCCGACCTGCAGGTCATGACCGCGCAATTCATCGACGGCTTCACGGCCGCGCGCGACAAGGCCGCGTATCTGCGCATCGCCGGTGTGCCTCTGGAAATCGACGGACCCGGTGGCCTGCCGCTGAAACTGGTCGATGTGACACTGACGACGGAGTGGCAGGTGGGCACCGCATCGCCCTCCTTCGGAACGCGCGAGTTGAGCTATCTTCCCTTTCCGGGCGAGATGATCGCGGAGCGCACCAATATGGGCTTCGTCTACGTCTCGATGGACGAGAAGAAAGTGGTCGATCTGCGCGATTTCATGGCGGAGAAGTTGCAGGACGACGAAAGCATGTTGCTCAAAAGTGGGAACCGGTTTTGATGTCTCGAACATGCGAAATCATAGGTTTAGGGTACGTCGGGTGAATGCGAATGAACCTGACGCACCCTGGGGCCGGCGCTGCCCTATCTCCGCCAGTATGGAACACGAGAGGTGACGCATGCCCTGCCGAAGCACCGTCGAATTGACGGATCTGAAGATCCCGGCCGATATCGGCACCTATGGGCCGGATGATGTGGCACCCGACGCTCATGTGCTGGATCTGGTCCTGACGGTGGATCCCGCCCTTGTGCTGATCGACGCGGATGGCATGGACCGGGTCTTTGATTATGACCCGCTGATCACCGAGATCCTCCGGCTCGCGCGGGATGGGCATTACGCAACGCAGGAACGGCTGATGACCCGCATCGTTCATGCCTGCGCGGGGTTTCGGCAGATCGAGTCGTTGGAGATCCGCTTGCGCAAGACGCCTGTGAAGTGTGACACCGGCGCGCTCGGCCTGCGGCTCGTCGTGGATCGCGCATATCTGGACGGGTTGCGATAGGCCTCTCGCGCCCGCGGGACGGGCGGGGCCATCCCCTGCGACTGTTTGCGCGACCGGTGGGGGCGGCACGCCTTGCTGCGCTACTGGCGTGGCGAGCGATGGTACATGCGCGCGCAATGCCGTGCGGCGCGGCCCGGTCAGAACACGCCCATGGCGAGACCCGCGGCCAGCGCCTGACCGATCTCGCGGCAGCGGGTCAGATCCTCTTCGGGGATCGTCTTGGGGGCGAGGATCGCCTCGGGGGTCTGGGCATGGGTGCAGACGATCAGCGGGTCCTGGACGGCGCGCAACCGCCAGCCCCGCGCGATGCGGGCCGCCTGGCGCGCGGCGTTTTCCCCGTCGGAACCGGCGCAGATCATCAGCGCGTAGGGCCGCCCCTCGATCCGGCCCAGGGCGGGGTAGTAGCAGCGATCGAAGAACTCCTTCATGGCACCCGAAAGAGCGGCGAGGTTTTCCGGCGCGCAGAAGAGATAGCCATCGGCGGCCAATACGTCGTCGGGCCCGGCCTGATCGGCGGGCATCAGGCATGTGTCGGTCTCGTCGCGGGCGGCGTCATGCGCGGCCTCGGCCATCTGCCGGGCGCCACCGGTGCGCGAGTGGTAGATGATGAGAAGGCGAGCCATGCCGGCACTGTAACGGCTGAGCTTGCGGGTGACCATATGCGGCCCGCGGCCACCCCGCACGCGGCAGCCATCATCGCATCCCGGCGAATGGCCACGGGGCTTAGCCCGCCGCGTCGAGGGCCTGGCGCAGATCCGCGATCAGGTCGTCGGGATCCTCCAGCCCGACGCTGAGCCGGACAAGCCCTGGCGTGATCCCGAGGGCCGCCTGCCGCTCGGATGCGAGGCGCTGATGCGTGGTCGTCGCGGGATGGGTCGCGATGGATTTCGCATCGCCAAGATTGTTCGAGATGATGACGATGTCGAGCGCGTTGAGAAACCGGAACGCCGCCGCTTGCCCCCCGGCGAGATCGAGCGCGAGGATCGTGCCCCCCGGTCCCATCTGCCGCCGGACGAGATCGTGCTGCGGATGCGCGGCACTTCCGGGATAGATCAGCCGCGCGAGCGCGCCATGCCCCTGCAGCGCTCCGGCGATGGCGGCAGCGCTTTCGGTCTGGGCGCGCACCCGCAGGTCGATCGTCTCGAGCCCCTTCAGCATGACCCATGCGTTGAACGGCGACAGCGACCCGCCGGTATGCTTCATGTAAGGCTCCACCGTGCCGCGGATGAAGTCGCGCGTGCCCAGTATCACGCCGCCAAGCGTGCGCCCCTGACCGTCGATATGCTTGGTCGCGGAATAGACCACGACATCGGCGCCCTGTTCGATGGCGCGGGAAAACACCGGCGTGGCAAAGACGTTGTCGACGATCACCGTCGCACCCGCCGCATGGGCGAGATCCGCGACGGCGGCGATATCCACCACGTCCAGCGTCGGGTTCGAGATCGTCTCGAAGAACACAGCCTTCGTGTCGGGGCGGATCGCCGCGCGCCAATGGTCTAGGTCCGTGCCATCGACGAAGGTAACCTCGACGCCGAAGCGCGTCAGCACCTCTTCGAGCACGTAAAGGCACGACCCGAACAGCGCCCGCGCCGAGACCACGTGATCGCCCGCGCGCAGCATCGAGGTCAGCGCGCCCGACACCGCCGCCATCCCGCTGGCGGTGGCAAAGGCATCCTCGGCGCCTTCCAATGAGGCGATGCGCGCCTCGAACATCGCCACGGTGGGGTTGCCGTAGCGGGCATAGATGAACTCGTCCGCGCCGGCGCTCTCGAACCGCGCCTGCGCCGCCTCGGCGGTGTCGTAGACGAAGCCCTGCGTGAGGAACAGCGCCTCGCTGACCTCGCCCCACTGGCTGCGCCGCGTGCCGCTATGCACCTGGCGTGTGCGGCTTTTCCAACTGTCGCTCATGATCGTCCTCCGGGCCTGCCTGCCCATGAAAAAAGCCCCCGACGCGGCCAAGCGAAAGGGGGGCTTTCTCCTGACCTCTTTAGCGGATGTGTTTAACGTGGCCCGCAATCCGGCAACAAATCACCACATAGGGCGGTTATCCCCGCGCGCCTGTCGCGTCAACACCGTCACGCAGGTTTAACCAAAACGTCACCGCGCCGAAATATGTCTTTGGTAACTGCGACTACAATATGTAGTGGGGGACGCAAGATGCCACTCATCCATGTCAATGCCGGGCCGGACGGGCCTGAATTGCATGACCGGCCGGGCGCGTTGCAGGATCATCTCCCGGGGATGCTGGCCCCGATGCTGTCAGGCGATGGCCCGGTGATCGTGATGGTGCACGGGTTCAAATACGCGCCCTACCACCCCAGGGAATGCCCGCACCGCCAGATCCTGTCGATGGACCCGACGCGCGACTGTTTCAAGGTCGTCAGCTGGCCGCGCGGGCTGGGCTTCGGGCGCGGGTCCGCCGATGAGGGGCTTGGCATCGGGTTCGGCTGGAGCGCGCGCGGCACGCTGCGGCAGGCTTACGGCGAGGCCGCGCGCGCCGGTGACGGGCTGGCGCGGCTGATCGCGATGATCCGGCGGATCGCCCCGGGCCGGCCCGTGCATGCCGTCGCGCATTCGCTCGGGGCGCGCGTGGTGCTGCAGGCCTTGCCGCATCTGCCGGCGGGTGCGGTCGGCCGTCTGATCCTGCTTGCCGGGGCCGAGTTCGGAGGCCGCGCGGCAGAGGCGCTCGACACACCGGCCGGGCGCTGCGCCGAGGTGATCAACGTCACCAGCCGCGAAAACGATCTGTTCGACTTCCTGCTGGAATGCCTGATCCCGCCGCCCGTGCGCGGCAATCGCAGCCTTGGGCTGGCGCTGCCGTCGGGGCCGGGCGTGCTCAACCTGCAGATGGATCACCCCGGCACGCTGGCCGCGCTGCGCGGCGCGGGGTTCGAGATCGGCGCGCCGATGACCCGGATCTGCCACTGGTCGCCCTATACGCGGCCGGGTGCTCTGGCGATGTATGACCGTCTGCTGCGAGAGGCCGCGCAGCTGCCGCTGGCACAGCTGCGCGCCGCCTTGCCGGATGGCCCGACACCGCGCTGGTCACGGCTTTTGCCGCGGCCGGCATTCTTGCCCGGCCCGGGCGTGCGCGTCCGGGCCGGTATGTGACGCCGGCACCGGCACTCCGGGCGCGCGGGCGACATTTCCCCGTCGCGCCACTCGAGCCTTCGTGTCCTGGCCGTGACACATTTTCCCTACAGTTCGGGCACGGTTTCCGTTATCAAGGCAGATGCCGCATTGCAGCAAGGACAGGACCGCATGACCACCAACTCAAAGCCCGTCAACCTCGCCCTGCAGGGCGGAGGCGCGCATGGGGCCTTCACCTGGGGTGTGCTCGATTACCTGCTAGAGGACGGGCGGCTGCGGATCGCGGGCGTCTCGGGCACCTCGGCGGGGGCGATGAATGCAGTGGCGCTCGCGGATGGCCATACGCGCGGCGGCCCCGACGGCGCGCGCGAGGCGCTGGAGAATTTCTGGGCCGCGATGAGCCGCAGCGCGCGGAACACGCCGCTGCAACGCACGCCCATGGACCGGATCACCGGCAACTGGGGGCTGGAGAACAACCCGTTTTATCATTTCATGAACGCGCTGACGGGGGTTGCGTCGCCCTACCAGTTGAACCCGATGGACATAAATCCGCTGCGCGATCTGGTCGAGGAGAGCATCGATTTCGAGATGGTGCGCAAATGCAGCGCGTTCCAGCTGTTCGTCTCGGCCACCAATGTCGAGACCGGGCGCGTGAAGATCTTTCCGCGCGAGCATCTGACCGCCGACATGGTCATGGCCTCGGCCTGCCTGCCGCAACTCTATCGCGCGGTCGAGATCGACGGCGTGCCCTACTGGGACGGCGGCTACATGGGCAACCCGGCGCTGTTTCCGTTTTACGGCAAGACCGGCACCGATGACATCATCGTCGTGCAGATCAACCCGATCGAGCGCAAGGGCACGCCGCGCACCGCGCAGGAGATCGAGAACCGCCTCAACGAGATCGCCTTCAATGGCAGCCTGCTCAAGGAATTGCGCGCCATCGATTTCGTCGACCGCCTGATCGAACAGGGCAAGCTGTCGCCCGGCCATTACCGGCCCGTCAAGGTACACCTGATCGAGAACGAGGATGTGCTGAAACCGATGGGCGTGTCGTCGAAGATGAACGTGGAATGGGCCTTTCTCACCCGGCTGCGCGATATCGGGCGCGAGACGGCGGCGACGTGGCTCTCGCAGCATTATGACCGGATCGGGGTCGAGAGCACCGTGGATGTGCGCGCCATGTTCCAGGGCATCGGCGCCCAGCATCAGGGCTGAAACCGGCGCACGCATCGCACCCGCGTGCGGGCATGGCCAAAAAGCCTCACCCGTACGCAAGGTCCGGAATTTTCTTGGCGACGGCCCGGGAAGATCTGCTACCTTCGCCAAAAAAGCGAGGGCAGAATGAGCAGCACACCCGAAATGACCGACACCCTGCGCGCACATATCATCGCGCAGCCCGACATCATCCTCGAAGACGCGGACCTCATGCGCGCGCTGACGGCGGCGAACGAGCGCGCCATGGGCGACAATATCGTCGACCTGCGCGGCATCGCGATGGACCGTCTCGAGGCGCGGCTCGACCGGCTGGAGGACACGCATCGCTCCGTCATCGGCGCGGCCTATGACAACCTCGCCGGCACGCATCAGGTGCACCGCGCCATCCTGCGTATGCTCGACCCGCTGGATTTCGGCGTTTTCCTGCGGGATCTGGGCGGTGACGTGGCGCATATCCTGCGCGTGGATCACGTGCGACTGGTGCTCGAATCCGCGCAGATGGAAAACGACGCGGCGGTGGACGCCGCGGGCGATGTTCTGTCGGTGGCCGAGCCCGGTTTCATCAAGACCTATCTGACGGGACAGCGGGATATCGCGGCGCGACAGGTGACGCTGCGCGAGATCGAAGTTGGCGATGCGCGCGTCTATGGCAGCGGTGCCGCCCGAGTGCGGTCGGAGGCGTGTTTGCTGCTGGATTTCGGCGAGACGCGTCTGCCCGGCCTGCTGGTGATGGGGTCCGAGGATGCGCATCAGTTCGGCCCGCAGCAGGGCACCGACCTGCTGGCCTTCTTCGCGGGTGTGTTCGAGCGCAGCATGCGACGCTGGCTGGCATGATATCGCCCGCGGCCCGCGACGCCCTGCAGGGCTGGCTCGCCGCGCAAAAGGCCCTGCACAGTGCGTCGGCCCACACGACCTCTGCCTATGCGCAGGATGTCGCCGGGTTCCTCGCCTTCATGACCGAACATCACGGCGAGAGTCAGGGTCTGGCAGCACTCGCCCGGGTCGAGACCGCCGACATGCGCGCATGGATGGCCTTCACCCGGTCGCACGGGGTGGGTGCCCGATCGCTGGCGCGCAAGCTGTCGGCGGTCAAGGGCTTCTACCGCTGGCTGGCCGAGCGTGAGGGGTTCGAACCCACGGCCGTGCTGTCGATCCGCGCGCCCAAGTTCCAGCCCAAACTGCCGCGCCCGCTGTCGCCACAGGCCGCGCAGGAACTGATCGCGACGCTTGACATGCAATCGTCGCAAGCATGGATTGTCGCGCGGGATCAAGCGGTTGTGACGCTGCTTTACGGCTGTGGCCTGCGCATATCCGAGGCGCTCGGCCTGACCGGCGCGGTGCTGCCGATGGCGGACATGCTGCGCATCACGGGCAAGGGCGACAAGGAGCGGCTGGTGCCGGTGATCGCGCCCGCGCGCGACGCGGTGGCGCGCTATGCCGCGCTGTGCCCGTTCGCCATCACCCGTGACGGGCCGCTGTTTTTCGGCGTGCGGGGCGGGGCGCTCGGGGCGCGGGCGGTGCAGAAGGTGGTGGAGCGGACGCGCGCGCAGCTCGGGCTGCCGGCGACGGCCACGCCGCACGCGATGCGCCACAGCTTTGCCACGCATCTGCTGAACGCGGGCGGCGATCTGCGCACGATCCAGGATCTGCTGGGGCATGCCTCGCTGTCGACCACGCAGGCCTATACGGGCGTCGATACCGCGCGGCTGATGGAGGTCTACGCGCGCGCGCATCCGCAGGGCGGCGGCTGAAAGCGCACGGTGCCGCAGCACGGCGTTAACCGGGATGCATGTAATCCATGCAGGACGGCCCCGGAGGTCAGAAAGAAAGTGTCCGAATGTTGAAATAATATTGCGGATCGGGCGTGCGCGGTATAACTTTTCCCCGATATGGAATCGGAGAGCCCATGCCCCTCACCCGTCTGGACGAAATTGACCGCAAGATCCTGGCCGAGCTTCAGGCCGATGGCCGGATGACCAATGTCGAACTGGCCCGCCGGGTCGGTATCAGCGCGCCGCCCTGCCTGCGCCGTGTGCGCACGCTGGAGGAACAGGGCTATATCCGCGGCTATCACGCGAATGTGGATGCGCGGGAGCTGGGATTCGAGGTGCAGGTCTTTGCCATGGTGGGGCTGCAGAGCCAGGCCGAGGCGGACCTGTCGGCGTTCGAGGCCCGCTGCCGCGCGTGGTCGCTGGTGCGCGAGTGCCACATGCTGAACGGCGAGGTGGACTTCATCCTCAAATGCGTGGCCCCTGACCTGTTGACGTTCCAGCGTTTTCTGACCGAGGAACTGACCGCGGCCAAGAACGTGGGCAGCGTCAAGACCTCTCTGGTCATCCGCGCGGCCAAGGTCGAACCGGGTGTGCCCTTCGACGTTCTGGAGGCCCGCCTGAGCCAATCGGCGTAATCGGCCGGGGCCGGGGCGACAGGCCGGCGCGTACAGGGTGTACATTGCGTACGCAAGTTGTGTACGCAGATTTGCCGGCACAGTGATCGCAACTTCAGATTGACCTAGCCGTGGCAGACTTACTCTGCCGCAGAACTCATATCTGCTCTGCGGTTGGGAAACATCGGTTCACCCTTGCGCGTGAATGACAGGTTGGCCGCCTCCAAAAAATTCTGGTTGCGAACCTTGGCGTCACGTACCAAGTCTTTCCACTCAATTATTTCCATCGTGCCCCGATATTCACCGCCAAGATACGTAAACTTGCCCCTTCCACTCGGCGAATCATGCCAACTTTGTGTGTCCGTCTTAATGTCGCCTGTTAGATCGGCAATGATGTAGCAGTGGAAGATCACATCCTTAGAAATTTCTACGAACTCACCATTGTAAGAACGAATTTTACCTTCTTTGAGTTTGTCCATATACTTGTTCATCTGCCTACCGATTACATAGTCGCCCTTATAAGAATGACGCTCAGGCTTTTTAAATTCGACTAAAAGCACCCGTTCCAGCCTTTCATCAGGACCAAGGCCAAGGCCATGGATTTTGTCCCAAACCATCAGGTCTACGCGAGCTTCGTCCTCATCATTCATGAAATCTTTTATCTTCGCATCGCTTGCAAAATACTTTGCAGGGGCCAATCGCTCGTCAAGTAGCCAAAGATCGTGAGATACAGGCTCAATGCGGCTTGGGTCTCCTCCCACGACCCGCATCGGGCAAATGAGTTGATGAAAAGTATCTTCGAGGTGGGTTTCTAGCTTTCCTTCCATAACTCGCACCTTCCCCAAAAGCGCGTGAAGAATGTCGATTATGAATTTGCGCCGAAGAACATACTCCATTAATTGTCGGTTTTCATCTTTGCTGACCTCTTCTGCAGCCTGGTGAATTTCCTGTGCCAAGTCCGGTTTTATTGCGTCCTCGTCGGTTAAGCGGTCTAAGACAGATTGAACGAGTTGACGTCGGTCCTTATCTGCACGAATTTTGTGCCGAATTAATGATTTAGCAAAAGCTTCATGATTGTCAGCATTTACAGGAGTACGATCAAGTAGCGCCTGAGAAGGTTCAAATCCGAAACTTGGATATAGATCTACAAAGTCCTCGAGTTGCTCTAACCGATAGCTTTCGTAGGAGTTTACTTCCTCTGAGATAATGTCGTCCTTTGCTTTCTGCACACATTCTTTTGTAAGCTCCTCGGCAGTTTTTTCGTCAAAGTTGAATTGAGTTCGTTCTTGGTTTACGCGCTCATCGAGAAAATCGCCCGAAACACACATGTGTAAAACGCTATCGCTGTTATTACCAATTCTCTTAACTCCTATAAGTCCGTCAATTTTCCGGGTTTGTACTGTTCTTCCGGAAGACACAAGATGCAGTTGATGACTTCCGTCCATGTCTGCGCTGGCTTTCGGTTTCATTACGTATGGGTCGAGCTTTAGTTCTCCAAACTTCGGAGATTGAAATTCAACGCTTGGCCTACTGTCGACCAGCATATCATAGATTTCCCCAGGAAAGTTTACAGACCTTCCTTCGAACGTAACAACCATCTCAGGTGCTTTTCCTAGCAAAAAATCAGGTAAAAAATGAGAACCGAAATGTTTGATCGTAGCGGCAAATTGTACGGGCATTGACGACGAATAAGAGTTGGATCGTAATCCAGTCATCGAAATTACCGTCCCAGTATCAGCATGTCCTTCAATTGCTTCATTTTTCTCATTATAAATAGGTTCGCCGTCAGAGAGGCCAAAAGTAAATGATCGACGCATTAGACTCTTACCCTTCCGATAAATACTCACAACATGCGTTTCTGAGAAAGCATCTAGCCAAAGAAGTCTACCGACTCCCTTGCCACCTCTTTCAATTTTGAAGTCAGTATCCGTTGTGCAAAATGCAGAGAACCTGTCGTCTTCCAAGCCCACACCATTGTCAGAAATCACTACGGTATATGAGCTAGGCTCTTTCGTATTGGTAAATTCAACGATAACTTACCCTTGCTTCTGAGATGCATCGCCATAAAGATCCATTATTGCGTGCATTCCGTTACTAACAGCTTCAAAGATGGGCTGAAGGCCGTCTGCTATGCTCGATGGCTTAGGTAAACGACGAACCCTATTTTTAACGTCACCGACCAACTCAGCCATAAATATCACCTCTCTCCGTTGTGTTGGAGCACGACCGCAATCAAATTTATTCGTAACCTAAACACGATTTTTCAGGAAGCCAACTTTTCAGTTTTCAAGCACAAGAACAAAATCCAAAAAGCCCCACTTCGCGGCGGGGCTTTGCATAGGGTGGACCGGAGACGCCGGGCTAAGCCGAGGGGACGGTGTGGTGGCGGAGACGGATCACGCCCTCCGACGCCTGCTCGCCGCGCGGCCGCCGCGGCCGGTGAGGGCGTCTTCGCCGGGTTTGGGCGGGGCCTTGTTGAACTTGATCCATTTGCCGCCATGCGGGTCGTTGTCGGTCAGGAAGTTGGCGGCGTGGATCGCCTCCATCTCCTTGCCCGCGCGGGGTTTGGTCGAGCCGAGGCCGAAAAGCTGGCAGAAGGTCTCGTCGTCCATGTCGTCGGGCAGGATCAGACCGGTGGCGGCGATCTCGGCGCGTTTCGCCTCGATCTCGGCCTGTTTCACCGGCAGGGCGATGGGGTTCATGATGGCAGACGTCATGCCCGCGCCCATGGCCATGGGCAGGAACGCGTTGTTGATGCCGTGGCGGTTGGGCAGGCCGAAGCTGATATTGGAGGCCCCGCAGGTGGTGTTGACGCCCAGCTCCTCGCGAAGCCGACGCACCAGCGTGAAGACCTGCAGGCCCGCCGTGCGCATCGCGCCGATGGGCATGACCAGCGGATCGACCACGATGTCATGCGCGGGGATGCCGTAATCGGCGGCGCGCTGGACGATCTTCTTGGCCACCGCAAAGCGCACGTCCGGGTCCTCGGAAATGCCGGTATCGTCGTTGGAGATGGCCACCACGGGGACGTTGTATTTCTTGACCAGCGGCAGGACGTAGTCGAGCCGCTCTTCCTCGCCGGTCACCGAGTTCAGCAGCGGCCGGCCATGCGCGGCCTGCAGCCCGGCCTCGAGCGCGGCGGGCACGGACGAGTCGATGCAGAGCGGCAGATCGACGAGGTTCTGCACCAGCTCGATGATGCGGGTCATCAGCGGCGGTTCGGTCTCGTTCGGGTTGGGGTTGGAGTTGTAGACCACGCCCGCATTGATATCGAGCACGGTGGCCCCGGCGGCGGCCTGCGCCAGTGCATCGGATTCCACGGTGGAGAAATCACCCGCTTCGAGCTCGGCGGCGAGTTTCTTGCGGCCCGTCGGGTTGATGCGTTCGCCGATCACGCAGAACGGCTGGTCGAAGCCGATGATGGCGGTGCGTGTCTTGCTCTCGACGATGGTTCTGGTCATGCGGTTTCCCTGACGTTGGCGGGGGTGGCGGCGGTGCCGCCATGCCGGGTGGCCCAGTCGGCGCTGGGTTTGATCCCGCCGAGCGGGAAGAAATGCGCGCGCTCGATCAGGCAATCGGGATGGGCGGCCTTGTGCGCGGCAAGCTGTGTCAGCACATCGGTCGGCTCGTAGGGCATGAGCAGCTTGGTGACGTCCATGGCGCGTTTCTGCAGCACCTTCAGGGACGGGCCGACACCGCAGGCGATGGCGAACTTGATCAGGGTCTGCAGCTTGGCCGGCCCCGCGATGCCGATATGGATGGGCAGGGTGATGCCGGCCTCGCGCAGCGCATCGGCCCAGGCGATGAGGGGCTGCGCGTCAAAGGCGAATTGCGTGGTCAGCGCCATCTGCGCGTCGGTGGTGTCCGAGAACTTCTGCTTCCAGCGCAGGGCGGCGTCGACATTGGTGTGGCTGCCATCGGGGTCGATGTCGCGATTGCCCTCGGGGTGGCCGGCGACATGCAGGCGGGTGAAGCCGGCGCGGTCGAACTCGCCCGACTCCAGCAGTTGCATGGCCGAGTCGTAATCGCCATGCGGTGTGCCGACGCCGCCGGCGATCACCAGCGCCTGTGTGACGCCCGCTTCGCCGTTGTAGCGCGCGATCCAGTCGGTCAGCGTGGCGCGATCCTTGATGATGCGCGCCGGGACATGCGGCATCGGGGCGAAGCCCTCGTCGGTGAGCCGTTTCGCGGTGGCGACCATGTCGGCGATCGGCGTGCCCTCGATATGGGCGATGTAGACACGGGTGCCGGCGGGCAGCAGGTCGCGGAAGCTGTCGACCTTTTCGGCGGTGCGCGGCATCACCTCGATCGAGTAGTCCTGCAGCAGCGCCTCGACCTGTCTGTTGACCGGGGGCCGGGCGGGGGTGGATGTCTCACGCGTCCTGAAGTTGAAAAGTGCCATCGCGGCCTCCCATAATTGCCCTGCCAGTTGTCCTGTGCGCATTCACGCCCAGCCATCGTTTGCGATCAGCGCCTTGAGCCTGTCGTGATCGTATGTCGCCTCGATCCGATCCGCCTCGGTGCGGGCGACGGTGTCCGCGTCGCCCTCGACCGGGTAGGGACCCCCTTTGCGCCAGTCGGCGAGATAGGCGTCGCTGCCCGCCGCCCCGGTCTTCATCGCCGCACGGTCGATGGCCTGCTCGAACCGCTCGGGCAGTTGCACCTTGGTGCCCCGGCGTCCCTTGCCGACGATGACCTGCGCGGGGATGTCCCGCCAGTAGACGATGGTGACCTCGACCATGGCTGATTCCTTTTCCTTGAGGCCGTTGGTAAAGCAGGGGCGAGATATGGCAGCGCTTGATTTCGACAGAACGGATGCGACCTGCGACGTGGGGGCTGGAAGGGGACGGGGTGTGGCAATTGTGCCGTCGGTAGGGCGCGAGGATAAGCCGCGCAGCGTCGGGCCGCGGTGCGGCGATCCAACGCTGGCGCAGAGGCACTTTATGCCAGCCACGTCCGAATGACATCATGGCATTGCGCAGTCGTCAGCCAAATCGCCGTGCCGGGGGGCGGCGTCATGCCGGAGGCATGCTTCCAGCATGGCGATGCGCGGCGCCCTTCGGGCTTGATTCCGCGCAAGGGAACCACGCCACTGCTCAGCTTTTGAAATGCTTCGACAGTTTCAGGCCCTGGCCCTGGTAGTTCGACGCGATGCCGGCCCCGTAAAGCTGATCGGGCACCTCGTCCATGCGCTCGTAGACCAGCCGCCCGACGATCTGGCCGTGTTCCAGCACGAAGGGCGCCTCGTGGCAGCGCATTTCGAGCACGCCGCGCGAGCCGGCGCCGCCCGCCGCGGCATGGCCGAAACCGGGATCGAAGAAACCCGCGTAATGCACCCGGAACTCGCCCACCATGGCCACGTAGGGCGCCATCTCGGCGGCGCATCCGGGGGGGATGTGCACCGCCTCGCGGCTGACGAGGATGTAGAACGCGCCCGGATCCAGGATGATGTGGCCGGTCCCGGCATGGACCTCTTCCCAGAAGTCGGCGGGGGCGTAATGGCCGACGCGGTCAAGGTCGATCACGCCGGTATGCGGCTTGGCGCGGTAGCCCACCAGCGTGCCGGTCGCGGGGCGCAGATCGACCGAAAATCCCAGACCCTCGTCGATCACGGCCGGGCCATCGACCAGCGGGGTCTGGCCGTGCAGCGCGCGCAGCGCCGCATCATCCAGCACCGCATGGCCGGCGCGAAACCGGATCTGGTTGAGCCGCATCCCCGGGCGCACCAGCACCGAGAACGAGCGCGGGCAGATCTCGGCATAAAGACAGCCCCGATAGCCGGGCACGACGCGGTCGAACTCGACCCCGCCATCGGTGATCACCCGGGTCAGCAGATCGAGCCGCCCGGTTGAGGATTTGGCATTGGCGACGGCCTGCACGCCCTCGGGCAGGGCGAGATGCTCCAGCAGCGGCACCACATAGACGCAGCCCTTCTCCAACACCGCGCCGGGGCCGAGATCGATGCGGTGCATCTCGAATTCCGCGAGCCGGTCGGCGACGGTGCGGCCCTTGCCGGTCAGGAACGAGGCGCGCACCCGGTAGGCCACGGATCCCAGCCGCAGATCGAGGCTGGCCGGTTGAACCTGATCGGGCAGGATCTCGGGCGTGGCCGCGATGGCACCCGCGCCGATCATCGCGCGCAGACCCTGGCTGGACACGACGCCTGTCATGCGGGGCGCTGGCCGCGCGCGGTCGACATTCCTGTAGAATTGGTCGGGCTAGCAGGATTCGAACCTGCGACCTTCCGTCCCCCAGACGGACGCGCTACCAAGCTGCGCCATAGCCCGAACTCGGCCCGTTCATACGCACTTTGCAGGCAGGAACAAGGGGCAAATCCCATTTTAATCCCCGGCAGCCGTGTTGGGCGCAGTGTTTGGTGGCGCGTTTGCAGGACGCTGTGTGTCGAGGCCGTGCAGCCGTGCCGCGATCGCAGAAAGGCGCGTCGCGAGATCCGCGGGCACGGGACCGCGCAGACCGGCGAGCGCCGCAAGGGCACCGGGGGGGGCGGGCACCGTGTCGCCCGGATCGTCGGGCAGGTCGGGCAGGGGTGGCAGCGACGGTGCGGCGGGGGTGCTGGCCTCGGACTCTGGCGCGGCGGCGTCCAGCGGCGCGGGAGGCAGGTCCGGTTCAGGCTCGGACTCCGGGGCAGGCTCCGGCGCATCAGGTGGTGGCGCGGGGGGCGCGGCCTCCTGCGGTTCGGGGTCGGAGCCGGGCGCGTCGTCGTCGGAGGCGGTGTCATCGGTAGCGGTGTCCGGCGGGGGCGGTTCCGCATCGGCCCCTGTAGCCGCTCCGCTGCGCCGGTCAAAGCTGAGCACCTCGGCCCCCGTGGCCTCAATCCCGGCGGCATCCGGCATCCCCGATCGCATGTCCGACGGGGTGGGGGCCATCTCGGCGACATGGGCCGTCCCCCGCTCGCGCAGGATCTTCTGCACGCCCTTGATGGTCATGCCATCGTCATGCAGCAGCGTCCTGATCCCGCTCAGCAGACGGATGTCGTCGGGCCGGTAATAGCGCCGCCCGCCCGCGCGCTTGACCGGTTTGATCTGCGTGAACTTGCTTTCCCAGAAGCGCAGCACATGCGCCGGCACCTGCAGGATCTCGGCGACCTCGCTGATCGTGCGGAAGGCATCGGCGGATTTTGCCATTGGCGGCCTGTTTCCCTGGACGGCGTCCTCAGACCTTGTTGCCGGTGGCGACGCGGTCTTTCAGAAGATGCGAGGGCCGGAAGGTCAGCACCCGGCGGGGATTGATCGGCACTTCTTCGCCGGTCTTGGGATTGCGGCCGACGCGGGCGGTCTTGTCGCGCACCGAAAAGGTGCCGAAAGACGAGATCTTGACCTGTTCGCCGCGCACCAGCGCGTCTGACATGTGGTCGAGAACGCTTTCGACCATCTGCGCCGCATCGTTCCGGGACAGGCCCACTTCGCGGAAAATCGCCTCGCTCAAATCCATTCTGGTCAGTGTCTTGTTGGTCATACCATCCCCGCTGTTTTTCGCAGCACTGTGGCGGCATGCAATTTCCGTGTCAATGTCAACGACTTGGCAGAGGGCGCAGGCGCGCAGTTTTTTGCGTGTTTTCGCCGGTTTACCACCGCAGGACGATGGCACCCCAGGCAAGTCCACCGCCGATTGCCTCGGACAGGACCAGATCGCCCTGCCGGATTCGGCCATCGGCGACGCCCACCGACAGCGCCAGCGGGATCGACGCCGCCGAGGTGTTGCCGTGATCCTGCACGGTGACGATGACACGCTCCATCGGCAGGCCCAGCTTTTTCGCGGTGCCGGCGATGATTCGGATATTGGCCTGATGCGGCACGATCCAGTCGACATCCTCGGCCGTCAGGCCGGCCTTCTCGAGCGCCGCCTCGGCGGTCGAGGCGAGCTTTGCCACCGCCTGCCGGAAAAGCGGGTTGCCCTGCATGCGCAGCTTGCCCGCCGTGCCCGTGGTCGAAACGCCGCCATCGACATAAAGCATCTCGCGGTAGCGCCCGTCGGAATTGAGATCCGAGGACAGGATGCCGCGATCGGCAGTGGTGCCGTCGCCGTCGGCCGCGCCGAGGATCAGCGCGCCCGCGCCGTCGCCGAACAGCACGCAGGTCGAGCGATCCGTCCAGTCCATGATGCGGCTGAAGGTTTCCGCGCCGATGATCATCAGCCGGTCGGCCTGTCCCGAGACGATCAGCGCGTTGGCGGTGGTCAGCGCATAGATGAACCCCGCGCAGACCGCCTGCACGTCGAAGCCGAAGCCGCGCGTCATCCCGAGATCGTTCTGCACCATGGTCGCCACCGACGGAAAGGTCAGGTCGGGTGTCGAGGTGGCGACGATCACGCCGTCGATATCGTCGGCCGTCAGCCCGGCCTGCGCCAATGCAGAGCGCGCGGCATTGGTGGCGAGATCCGAAGTGGTCTGCCCCTCGGCGGCAAAGCGGCGGTTCTCGATGCCCGAGCGCGAGCGGATCCACTCGTCCGTGGTGTCGAGGGTCGCCTCGAAATGCGAATTGGGCACGATGCGGTCGGGCAGGTCGTGCCCGATGCCTTCGACGACAGCGCGGCGGATCATGTGCTCTCCTCGTCGGGGGTCATGTCGGGCGTGCCGGTCTGTTCGGGCAACGACGCGGCGGCCACCCGCGCGGCCAGCCGTTCCGAGAAATTCGACTGCGCCAGCTCGAAGGCCAGCTTGATCGCCGAGCTGACGCCGGTCTCGTCGGCCGATCCGTGCGATTTGACGACCGTGCCGTTGAGCCCCAGAAACACCCCGCCATTGGCGCGGCGCGGGTCGATCCGCTTTTTCATCCGCCGCAGCGAGGTCAGCGCCATGAGCGAAGCCAGCCGCGACAGCGTGGAGTAGGCGAACGCCTCGCGCAAAAGGTCGCCGAAAAGCGTGGCGGTGCCTTCGCCGGTCTTGAGGGCGACATTGCCGGTGAAGCCGTCGGTCACGATCACGTCGCAGGTGGTACCGGGCAGATCGCGCCCCTCGACGAAACCGACGAATTCGAAATCCGAGCTTTCGGCATTGGCGGCGATCAGGTCATAGGCCTCGCGCAGTTCCGCGCGGCCCTTGTGTTCCTCGGTGCCGACATTCAGCAGCCCGATGCGGGGGCGGGCAAGCCCGAATCCGTTGCGCGCGTAAGAGGCCCCCATCAGCGCGTATTGCACCAGATCGCGGGCGTCGGCGCGGATATCGGCCCCGCCATCGAGCATGATGTTGTGCTGTTGCGGGTTCTGCGAGGGCCACATCACCGCGATGGCCGGGCGCGAGATGCCCGGCAGCTTGCGCAACCGCAGCACCGAGATCAGCATCAACGCCCCGGTATTGCCGCAGGACACGCAGACCGTCGCCTCGTCCGAGCGCACCGATTCGACCGCCGACCACATCGAGGTCTTGTTGCCCTGACGCGCGGCGTTGCTCGGTTTGTCGTCCATGGAGACACTGTCGGGCGCGTGCCTGATGTCGCAGCGTCCCGTCAGATCGCGGGACCTGGCCAGCAACGGCTCCAGCACATCCTGCGGCCCGTGCACGATATAGCCGATTTCGGGGTTTTTGCGCGCCGAGCGGGCCATGCCGGCGATCACGGTCGCCGGTCCCTGATCGCCGCCCATTGCGTCAACCGAGATTATGGTACGCCCGTTACCCGTCCTCGTCTGGCCTGTTGAAGCGGTCATGCGGCATACAGCCCTTCGGATATCAGGCCGCGTCGTCGTCCATGTCGATATCGTCGACGGTGCTGACGATCTCGCGATCCGCGTAGTGACCGCAGGCGGCGCAGATGTGATGCGGGCGCTTCAGCTCGCCGCAGTTGGGGCATTCATTGCGATTGCCCGCAACGAGGGAATCGTGCGCGCGCCGATTGTTGCGGCGCGATTTCGAGACTTTGTTCTGTTGGACAGCCATGTCACAACCTCAATTCCAAGGGGCCGAACGGCCCGGTTAATCCATCGGGTCGATCGGCCCGGTTATACAAGGGGCCGAACGGCCCGGTTACGTCCGACAGGCCGGCAGGCCCGTGTTCAGGAGTGTTTGCCGCTCTTAAAGCCTTTCGAGCCGCCGGTTCAACCCGTCGATACGGCGAAAGCGCGAAAATACAGAGATTTGTCACCGCGACAAGCGATTCTCGGCCCGGATCCGCCCCGACCCCCCGGCGATCACCCGTCCCCTTTCAGTTTGGCGCGCAGCCCCGACAGCCCGGCGAAGGGCTTGGTGTCCTCGTCGGTCAGCGGCACCACCCCTTCGGCGGCGGCCGTGGCCTGGCCCAGTTCCGCGTCGTCGCGGCGCGGCCAGGGCGGCAGCGCGAGGCTCAGCGCCTCGATCAGCACGCGGCCGAGGTCGATATCGTGTTCGAGCGGTTCCAGCGTGTCATCCTCGGGCATCTCCATCTCGTCGCCGCCTAGATCCTCGGGGCGGTCGGCCTTGGGCGAGAAGCGCCGCGTCACCCTCTCGTCGATGCGGGTCGTCACCGGGTCGAGCGTCACCACACAAGGCTGCACCACGGTCGCCCCGAGCTGCGCGTCGAGCACCCAGTCCGTCCCGTCCTCGAAGACACGGCCCTGCAGGCGCAGCTTGCGCAGGTCCGACAGCCCCAATTCTTCGGCGATCATCTTGCGGGCGGCGGCGTCGGGGGCGAGATCGAAGGCCTGTTCGCCCCGCGCGCGCAGCTGCGCCACGCGCAGAACGTCCGCATTTCGCATCGCATCGCTCATCTTGCCAATGCTTCCTTTCTTGAATCCGTACGCCACCTTGATGTAAGCGGACCTAAGAGCCGCACGCGGCCATGACAAGAGGGCAGAGATGACAGCCATGATCCACCTTACGGCTCGCGCCCTCGCGCTTGTCGGCCTGCTGGCCGCGACGGCCTGCTCCGCCACCTACAAGAATCACGGCTACGTGCCGCCCGAGCAGGATCTGCAACAGCTTGTCGTCGGCATAGACACGCGCGGCACGGTCGATGACGTGGTCGGTCCGCCCTCGCTGTCGGGGATGTCGGATGAGGGCGATTACTACTACGTGCGCTCGCGCCAGCGGACCTTCGGCATGTTCCGCCCCGAGGTGGTCGAACGGCAGGTGCTGGCGATCTCGTTCAACGCCGACGACACCATCGCCAATATCGAACGCTTCGGGCTGGAGGATGGCCGTGCGGTCCCGCTGGCGCGCCGCGTGACCGACACCACGGTCGCCGGTAGCGGGTTCCTGCGGCAATTGCTGGGGAATCTGGGCAACTTCAATCCGTTCGGCAACAACAACGACCAGGGCTTCGGTTTTTGACAGGCCCATCCCACAGGCCCGTCCCTCTGTCACGGCGATCGGGGGAACGCGGAGGCGATGCAAGGATGCCCTGCAAAGAGGCCGCGATGACCCAAGGCGCGCGCTACGTGGCGCGGCACGCCGCCGGGGCGGGCGATCTGCGCCGCGCGCAGGCCTTGCGCGCCGAGGGGTTCGGACGCGCCGGCGGCATGGATCGCGATGCCTTCGACGATATCTGCACGCATGTTCTGGTGGAGGAGGCAGCGACCGGGCGGCTCGTCTGCTGTTTCCGCGTGATGATCCTGACCGGGGGCCGCGACATCGCGCGAAGCTACGCGGCGCAGTTCTACGATCTCTCGAAGCTGGCCGGGTTCGATGGCCGGATGGCCGAGGTCGGCCGGTTCTGCATCGCGCCGGACCTGCACGATCCCGACATCCTGCGCGTCGCCTGGGCGGCGCTGACCCGGCTGGTGGACGCAAAGCACATCGAGATGCTGTTCGGCTGTTCCTCGTTCAGGGGGGTGCACGTGGAGGCGTATCTGGATGCCTTCGCCATGCTGCGCGCGCGGCATCTCGCGCCCGACAAATGGGGGCCGGGCGTCAAGGCGCCGCGCGTCTACCGCTTTGCGCAAAGCCTGACGCGCCACCGGCCGGATCCGCGCGAGGCGATGCGGCACATGCCGCCGCTGTTGCGCACCTATCTGGCGATGGGCGGCTGGGTCAGCGATCACGCGGTGATCGACCCCGATCTGGACACGCTGCACGTCTTCACCGGCGTCGAGGTGGGCGCGATCCCCGACCGGCGCAAGCGGGCCTTGCGGGCGCTGGCGGGCTGAGCGGTCTTGACGATTTCGGGGCGGCGGGATAGCGCAGCACCATGGCACGCGCACCCCTTCTGCAACTCAACGACATATCGCTCACCTTCGGCGGCGCGCCGCTGTTTCACGACCTGTCGCTGGTCGTGCAGCCCGGCGACCGGGTGGCGCTGGTAGGGCGCAACGGGTCCGGCAAGTCGACGCTGATGAAGGTGATGGCCGGGCTGGTGGAGCCCGATCGCGGCGACCGCGTCGTCACCCCCGGCACGACCGTCGGCTACATGGAACAGGAGCCCGACATGGCCGGTTTCGCCACGCTGGGCGATTTCGCCATGAGCGAGCTTGACGCCGGCGAGCTCTACCGCGTCGAGATGGCCGGCGAGGGTCTGAAATTTGATCCCGCGCGGCCCGTCGAGACCGCCTCGGGCGGCGAACGGCGGCGCGCGGCGCTGGCCAAGCTGATGGCCGAGTCCCCCGAGCTGATGCTGCTCGACGAGCCGACCAACCATCTCGACATCGAGGCGATCGGCTGGCTGGAGGATCAGTTGAAAAGCACCCGCAAGGGGTTCGTGCTGATCAGCCACGACCGCGCCTTTCTGCGTGAGCTTAGCCGCGCAACCCTCTGGATCGACAGGGGAATGACCCGCCGGCAGGAGCGCGGATTCACGCATTTCGAGGAATGGCGCGACAAGGTCTGGGAAGAAGAGGACCAGCAGCGTCACAAGCTCGATCGCAAGATCAAGGCCGAGGCGCGCTGGGCCGTCGAAGGCATCAGCGCAAGGCGCAAGCGCAATCAGGGCCGGGTGCGTAACCTGCAGGAATTGCGGGCCGAACGCGCCTCGCAGGTCCGCCGTCAGGGCACCGCGGCGATGGCGCTGGACAGCGGCCCGTCCTCGGGGCGCAAGGTGATCGAAGCCGACGGGATTTCAAAGCGTTACGGCGACCTCCTCATCCTGCGCGAGTTCAGCGTGCGGATCCTGCGCGGCGAGCGTGTGGCCTTTGTCGGCCCCAACGGCGTGGGCAAGACGACGCTGCTGAAGATGCTGATGGGCGAGACCCCGCCCGATACCGGCACCGTGACGCATGGCACGAACCTCGTGCCGGCCATCTTCGATCAGGCGCGCGCGCGGCTCGCCCCCGACATGACGCTGTGGGACAGCCTTACCGGCGATCCCGACATGCGCGTGTCGGGGCAGGCCGATCAGGTGATGGTGCGCGGCCAGCCGCGCCACGTGATGGGTTATCTCAAGGATTTCCTCTTTGACGAGCGGCAGGTCCGTGCGCCCGTCAGGTCGCTGTCGGGGGGCGAGAAGGCGCGGCTTTTGCTGGCCAAGCTGATGGCGCGCGAAAGCAATCTTCTGGTGCTCGACGAGCCGACCAACGATCTCGATATCGAGACGCTGGACCTGTTGCAGGAACTGCTCGACGACTATGACGGCACGGTCCTTCTTGTCAGTCACGACCGCGATTTTCTGGACCGCGTCGCGACCACGACCATCGCGATGGAAGGCGACGGCACCGCCACCGCCTATGCCGGGGGCTGGACCGATTACCGCAGCCAGCGCGGCGTCGACACCGCGCCCAGCCATCCGGCCAACGCCCCGCGGACCAGCGGCGCCAAGCCCCGCCCCGCGCCGCAAAAGCTCAGCTTCAAGCAAAAGCACCGGCTGGAGGAACTGCCCCGGGAGATCGCGCGGCTGGAGGCCGAGATCGCCAAGCTGGAAGACTTGCTCGCCGACGCCGATCTCTTCACCCGCGAGCCGGTGAAATTCCGCAAGGCCACAGAGGCGCTGACCGCCCGGCAGACCTCGTTGGCCAAGGCCGAGGAAGAGTGGCTGTCGCTGGCCGAAAAGGCCGAGGCCGAGGGCTGATTTCGCTGTGGCCCGGCGGTGTCCGCGATTAGGGTGCCAGGCATGAGTTCGGAGAATCGCAGCGTTCGGGATCGCATCAGGCTTCTCTACGAGGGGCGCAGCAAGCGCGCGACCCGGTTCCGCTACGCGCTTCTGGCGTTCGACGCGGTCAGCATCGCGTTCTTCATCGCTACCGCGACATTGCCGCTGACGCCCGCGCTTATCGCGGCCGATGCGGTGATCGCGGTGTTGATCCTCGGCGATTTCATCTGCCGTCTGTGGATCGCCGAGGCCAAGCTGCGGCACCTGCGCCAGATCTACGTGCTGGTCGATCTGGCGGTGCTGGCCTCGCTGATCGCCGCGCCGTTTCTGGGGCAGCAATTCGCGGCGCTGCGGTTGCTCCGGGCGCTGCGGCTGGTGCATTCCTATCACCTGCTGAAGGATCTGCGGCGCGATGTGCGGTTCTTCCGGCTGCACGAGGACGCGATCACCGCGGCGGTCAATCTGCTGGTGTTCATCTTCACGATGACCGCGCTGGTGCTGGTGCTGCGCGGCGGCGACGAGCCGGGGCTGAACACCTATGTGGATGCGCTTTATTTCACGGTGTCCTCGCTGACCACCACCGGGTACGGCGATATCGCGATGACCACCAATACCGGGCGGCTGCTGGCGGTGGCGATCATGGTGGTCGGGGTGGGGCTGTTCCTGCGGCTGGCGCGGGCGATCTTCATGCCGGCCAAGGTGCGCCACAAATGCCCCGAATGCGGCCTGTTGAAGCACGACCCCGACGCGATCCACTGCAAGCATTGCGGTCTGGAGTTGAATATCGAGACCGAAGGC
>Ga0307981_1000779_pt1 | contig 30969 bp, 20 predicted proteins | sample OrgLakmetagen987_FD_201849 | JGI IMG/M metagenome (GOLD analysis project Ga0307981, IMG submission 201849) | Saline water microbial communities from Organic Lake, Antarctica - #987 | ecosystem: Environmental > Aquatic > Non-marine Saline and Alkaline > Saline | place: Antarctica: Organic Lake... | reverse complement strand
TCTGACGTGGCGACGACTCCGTTCGTGCGGAACGTTCCTCAAACGTTCCACGCTCGTACCCTGTCACGAGTGGATCTATACATTTCATTTCATCTTTCTATTTGAGGTATCTACTTACCTACTACCCGTTTTACATCAAGAAGATGCCAAGAGCATCTCCAAGTCTACATTTGATAGTCCCAGTCACTGGGGCATTTATTTACATTATGAGAAAAAGCAAGGTCCTGGATGCAAACGTCCATTCCTATGTGCGCTCTGTAGCCGCAGTAGAAACGTCTGGGATTAGCATAGTTGTAGAATAATGTGGTCAGATGCAAACTTCTGTTTGCACCACACTCACAGTTTAGTTTATCCACATTGCAAAATAGTCTTCATCGTGTTTGTGAGCATTTGTTTGCTTGGATGGATCGAAGAGCAACTGGTGTTTTCTTCTCTCAACCGCTTTCATTGTTATCGTTATTGCCGCGTGTGCGCGTTCATCCACTCCTCTAATCGTTGATTGTATTGTGTCACATAGTGAACCACAATCCATTCTTCCAGTGTTCTCCAAAGTAGCGCCCACGCTCTTGGAAACCTGTCACTTTCAATGGATCACTGCTGAAACCCCAGTGCAAGCAGCTGGAAGCAACAACTGCGGTGCTTGGATGTGTTGCCAGTTTGCAGCGTATCTGAAGGCCATCGTTACCAACAGCCTGGGTCCTCTTTCACCAGATACGAGAAGGAAGAAGTAGCAATACTTCAATTACTGCATTGACTCAGCTGCAGCAGAACGAAAGGGCACGAGAGTGGGGTGAGCTTGCACGATGCTTGAAAGCTTTCGGAATTGCTCATTGAATCTTGACGATCAAGCAATCGTGACACTTGCTGTAAAGTTGAATGTAGTATCTAAGTAACTACTAGAGAAATAAAATATGTGCTGTAGTGTAGACTAGTGTCAATGAAGCGTCCCTCAGTGAGTAGCGTCCCTCAGGGATTTCTTCATATTTTCGCCCTTGTTTCGAGACCCGGATGAACGGAGCTATGCCCCAGCTTTAGATTTTCTATTCAATTTCTCCTTTTCCTTTTCTTTTTCTCTCTTTTTTCGCTTCAAAAAGTCCCTGCCCTCCGCTCAAAAACATCTGCCATTTCCGTTGAGATGGTTCACTGGGAAATTATTTGATTTTCGCGCAAAAAATCGATTTTGTTCTGCCGTGTGATGTGATTGGTGGGCTGCGCGTGGCCGACACAATGGGATGCGGAAAGGAGAGAGGAGGGAACTCGAGAAGGAACGAACAGCAAAGAATGCATTCAGCTGCTGCAGGCAATAAGTGAAGGATTCGATTATGGGCGTAGAGGCATCCAAGGAGCACAACCCGAACGTTTCAGATGCGTCGGGAGTCGCGATCAATCGAGGAGTGGAGGAGGAACTTGATATTGCCAACCAAGTCGAACCTGACGCAGAACAAGAGGACAATTCGGCGGTGTTGCGAGGCAGCGTTCCTCCACCAATCCTCGTACTGCCGGAAGGTTCGTCATCCGAAGTCGGAACCCCGACGGAATTGTCGTCGGCAAATCAAGTAAACAATGTCAACGAAGAATCGCAGGTTGTCCATCCAGAGCAAGCTACAGTTCCGATCGCGACCCTTTTGAAATCGCAAGATAGAACTACCATCCCACGTTTGACTCAAACACCTGAAGCGACAGGGAATCCCACCATTTTTGCCGAGAATGCGAAGAAACCTGTCAGAAGCGGCAGTGAAAGAATCCAGCTAGACGATGACTCGATGCCAGATAATGTGCCAGCTGAGTTATCTACGAAGTCTCAGGAGGAGCACTTGATCAAAGTGGATGCGTCGGACGTACCAGGAAGTGCTCCACCCGATCCAGACTTGGACGCAGCCATTGACTTTCTTCGTGTGCTCCACCGTCATCATAAATGGCCACAAACCAGGAGCGCACTCAAAACATTCTTGTTCAACAAATTCGACTGGAACCTTTCGTCGCCGCTGGCTGTATGGCTCAAGCGACGACGTGACGTTGACCGGCTGACTCCTAACAATATACGGACGCGTCTGCGACTTAAACTCGAGAACATGGGATGGTTGAAAGTTGCAGCAGCGTCTCAGCTGAAATGGAACCGCACCGCCATTAAAAAAACACTCATGGCATGCGGATACAGCTCCCCTTTGATTGCAACGAAGCCCACTGCCACGACCACTGTGGAAGCTCCGATATATGTTTCTGACACCCCTAACAAAGAAATGTATACGAGTAGTGGCACTGAAATAACGATGATCGATACAGTCCAGCAGCTGGAGAGCCTGCAATTAGTCTACCCTTTCAGTGGACCGAACGAAAGCACCGATCTGGACAGCGAGAAAAGCACCGTGGCCGTTGACTGCGAAGGCGTCCCAGAACACCTCTATCTTGTTCAGGTGGCTACACGCGATACTACATACATATTCGACTGCGTCAAGTTAGGACCCAAGACGGTTTGCCAATTCCTCCATCCTTTCCTGTCGGACCACGGCGTGACCAAGCTATTTCATGACTTACACAACGATGCTGCCGCCTTCTCGCGGCTCGGTGGGGTCCCTCAGCTATGCGGTACCTTTGACACGCAACTGGCAATCGAATCCCTGACAGGACGCCTTCATGCCACTTTCAATCGAATGCTAATGGAAATTGGGTTGGAGAATCATGCGACGAAGCACGCCATGAAAGAGCACATGAAGAGCGGTCAACGATTTGCTCAGCATCCATTTCCACCCGATATTCTCAAGTTTGCAGCTGACGACGTCCGCCTTCTCATCAGTGCTCGAGACAAGCTCCTTAGCACTCTTGGACAGTCGACATGGGACGCGGTTCAACGTGCGTCTGATACTAGGGCGCTTTCGGCCGTCGAGACTGGTGGTACACATCGTATTTGCTTTGACGTTGCCAACTCCTACACCATATCATCGTACGAGCTGTTGCAAGAAGCACGTCCAGACGACATGTTGAAGCTGTCAGCCCTTGATGTCTCTAACGAGACGGACACCTTGCTTTCGATGCTCCCTATGGATCTTCTAGATTATCTCACCGACCATACTCATGAATTGTCAGACATTGTGCTTGACAAAGGACGAGCCCCGCTTGCATGGGTTGGCGGCAGTCGCGTACTACTAGGCGCTGATAATCGCCTAGTGGAACTAAGCGAGATTGAAGCCATTGTGGACAAACTTGGTGGATTTGGAACCGATAATCGCGCTGGTCTTGAACGGCAGCTACATCGAATCTCGGCGATTCGCAACCGTGAATGTGGAATAATTGGACTCACCATGCGAGTTGGTCGGCACGTTTCTGGCAACGCGGGCATCATTTCAGACTTGCTGTTTGCTGACTCTTCGAAGTCCATCTTGTTTCTTGGAGAGCCAGGGTCTGGGTAAGTGAAGACAGACTGAAGCATTTTGACGACGGACTCATGGGCGAGAAAACTAACTTTGGCGTCTTCCCCTAATCCTAGGAAAACGACTGTTGTCCGAGAAGTGGCAAGGCTGCTCGCAGAACGATCGAATGTCTGCATTGTGGATACGAGCAACGAGATCGCAGGCGACGGAGATATTCCGCACCCTTGTGTGGGTTTTTCTAGACGAATGATGGTACCGAGCTTGGACAAGCAGAGCGCCGTAATGATTGAGTGCGTTCAGAACCATACGCCGGAAATCATGGTGATCGACGAGATTGGTCGCTCAACAGAAGTTGAGGCAGCGCGTACCCGCAAGAATCGAGGCGTGCGGCTGATTGCTTCAGCGCACGGTGACTTAAGAAAGCTCATCAAGAACCCAAAGCTTCGTGGATTAATTGGAGGGGTTGAAAGTGTGACCCTTGGTGATGAACAGGCAAAACTCGAGGCCAAAAAGTCTGGCAGAAGCATGCAGAAAGTCAAAGCTGAGCGAGCAGGACCTCCAACATTCGATATTATTGTGGAACTCAAGCGAGGGGCCCACCACGAGTGGCGGATTGTACTGAATTCTGGCGAAGCCGTCGACAAAGTGCTCGAAGGCCAACCGTACCAGGCGCAGCGACGCACACGGAACCCGCTCATTGGCGCCATCCAACTCGACCTGGAACTGGCCTAGAGTTCCTAAAGACGATTCTCAGTGTTCTAAACTGTCCTCATCATAATACGTCGTAAATTGAGTCTAATTCTCTAGCTATGAGATATGATATGCGTGGAAGTGACTTAGACTTTTATGCCGAAGCAGTGGTTGATGCCGATTGATCTTTGTTGGTTTTGGATTCATCGCCGGCTTCAGAGTTATTCTGAACCGTCACGCGTAGGCCCACCATTCTTCCCAAACCGGCATCTTCAAGAGTTTCGGTGCTATCTTTGTCCCATGAGAACGATTGTTGTCCGTTCATGGTCGTTAGAGTAACGCTTTCTCGTTCCACCTCGAATGTTGCATCGACCCAGTCAAACAACGCAGACATGGCAACATCCGGAGCAAATCTTCGCTGACTCGAACGACCGTCGGCCAGTCGCAAGGCTACCGTCTTGGCGCCCACAAGATCCTTGCCAGGTTCGGCAGGCAAGGATTCACGGAGCTGTTTGCGTCGTTCTTGAATGGCTTCTCGTTGCTCCTCCTCGGCCTTTTCCTTGGCAGCACGCTCTTGCTCCTCTTTGCGTTCTCGCTGCTTGCGATCTTTGTCACTCTGCATGCTATCTATGTATCCCTCCTTTCGATCCTTGTAAATCTGCAACTCTCGCAATTCCATCTGCATGGTTCCATACTGCTTGGAGTGGCGTTTCCGCAAGGCGTTGAGCCACGCTGCCATTTGCTCGGGAGACGGAGGCGGGTTGCAGTGATGCTGAGCGAGTAGTCGAGGTACCAATTTGGGCGATCCGTTCGAATCGAGAGCCTGTGCTGGATAAGCAACCAAGAGGATTGGGCGCTTGTCTTTGAACTGCTTGGCCTTTAGTCGTTTCATGGCGTGAGCCGCCTCGGGCGAACCAGCCTTGGCGCTCCAGAGTAGAAAGGAACCCGTGTCTCCCGACTTGGTCGCCCTCTTCTTGGCAGTCTTGGCAACTTGCAAGCTCAAAATCCCCTCTACGGCCTGTTGATCAGGCGTTTGCGTCTTTTTGTTCTTTGCTGGTTTGGACTCTGGAATCAATACGACCAACAGTCGCGCCTTGGATCGAGCCACCCGCAAGGCCTCCCCAATAGCCCCTCCTAGCACGGGAGTAGGAGCTGCACCCAGCTCGTTACGGGTTGCTTGAACGCCGTAGGAGTGAGCCAAGAAGGTTCCAAAGTCTTCCGACGACGCCGTTGATCCTTTCGGTGCCACCTTTGTCTCCGCCGACAATGTTTGCTCTGGATTGACGACAGCGGCCCACATTCGTTGTACAGCATTGACTAGTGTCGATACTAAGGATGATTCTTCATCGTCATCCTTATTGGATGTCTCATCTCCTTGAAAGACAGCGAACAGAGCCCGCGTCGTTGCTTTTGCTGTCTTAATGGTAGCCTTGCCCAGCATGACGACCACTCGTTTTGATAGATCCAAGAGGGTATCCACAGCGCTGCTCGTCGCCTCCAAAGCATCATCATTGTTGTCCTCGTCTTGCTCACTCTCTTCTTCATCATCATATTCACTGTTATCGGATCCTCCTCGAACCGTCAAGGTGGACGGCCAGTATTGATAACGACGCGGCGGAGCAAGCGTCCTGCTAGTCGTAGCGGCGACGAGTGACGGCGCTCGTTGTGGTGCAACGACAGCAGCATGAACGCCAGTGATGCTCGAACACGTAAACAGCACCCAACTAAGAGCCGCAACCAGCGGAATCACCACCAGACGAGCCCCAGATCGCTGCCGCTGCCGCTGTCGTTTTATTGACTCCATTTAGGCTTTGTAGTGCATGTCGTTGGTCGCAAAAAGTGAGAAGACGTTTGACGTTTCGGGTCTCAACATTTGATCTTCCAGGTGGAGGTGGAGGTCCATCGTCGCTTTTCGCAAAAAGAGAAGAACGTTTTGGCGCGCTTTTTGTTCGGTCCGGTAAGTTATCCCGCTCAATAACTTTGGTCGTAGTGCTTCGTCACGCGTGTAGGCCCTCACACCCTCACCACACTACTCACACCCTCACCATGGCGGTCCCGGCAATTGGAACTCTGCATCCCTCGCCCGAACCTCATAATGTCTCAATCCTTCGACTATTCCAGCAGCCTCCTGCATAGCACCAAAAAACACGGCGGTTCATGCGAGGACGGCCGCGTGGAGGAGGAGGCATGAGGATCCAGGTAGACTAGTAGTATGATGCGTTAATTTGCAAAAGCAAACAATAAGGGGATAGGACTATCAAAAGCATTGCTGCATATTTGTCCACTGTACTCATCAATCTTTTGGAGCTTGTTATTGGTACTCCGACAATCACGGCGGGAAACCAAAAAGGTGACAACGAGGACTAGTCCGAACCAACCAGCCAGCAGCGACGCTGGTGTGGTTGTGTGGTCACGTACTAGACTATGCTTCACGAAATCGACGTGATGCCCCACGACGAATACGACGCGCAAATATTTGAAGCGCTGGTTGTCTGGAGAATGGTGATATCCCCCACCAAGCCGCCACTAACAACGATAAACACAAAGCCGCCACTAACGACGAGAAGAGCGCGATCGAGAGTAGTAGCAATGCTGAAATACACAGACTGTACCGCTAGTAGTTATGAATGATATTCCACTGGTGCGTTTTTTTTCCTTATCGAGCGAGTCCCCTTCTGTAGTCTTCTATCCGATCTTTCTAGAAGCTTGAGTAGCGTGTGCGTTCACACGCTTCCATTTACTTTTTGGAAGGAGCGCAAGTGTATGGGTATCTCAATCGCACTCTTAGTTAAGTTAAATTAAATGACATACCGTACGTATGGTCGAACGGTCGAACTCCGGTTCCATAGTTCCGGGTCCTGGTGCGTTTTGCGACCGACGGACGACATGCGGTCTACGACAATAAGACCAATCGACGACACCCTACTCTCGCGCAGCTTGCTCAACCGTATGCTACTGTTGTATCATACGAGTGTGCACAGTAGCGAATGGCAAGTATGAATGTCTTTATAGATGCTTAAAATACCTACACACACACACACAACAGAAAGCAGTTGCTTCCTACTTGCTTCCAACAGACTTTAAGCCGAAGCGGCGGCAGCCTTCTTGGTGCTCTTGGCGGTGGCACTCTTCTTCTCGTAGAGTTCCCGAATGGCAAAGGCAGCCAACGTTTGCATGAGACCAGTTCCGTTGTTGCTTCCCGGGGCTTCAGCAAGGGCAAGCATGGCCTGGGTCATTTCTCCGTAAAACTTGGTGTTGGTGTTACTCAGGGCCGACTCGACGTAGACGAGTTCCTGAATGTTGTTAAAGTTTCCATCCATCTCGAGAACCTTGGTATCGCTACCAAAGTAATCTTCCGAGTAGTAAGCAAGCTTGATTCCCGGGGCGGGGGAAGAGAGCTTCTCCGGGGCAGGGGTCCACTCGATGCTGGAGCCCTGGTCAAAGAGGTAGCAAGGGTTGAAACTGTCAACTCCTTCCTTCTGGATGCAACGAACACGGAGAGTCTTCTTGTCTGTTTCATCGAGCTTGGTGGGAAGGACCTCAATGATCAAGTCGGAGAGCTTCTTCTGGGGGTCAATGTGAGCGTCAAAGTCGGGCTTTCGGGCCTCAATGGAGGCAAGGATGGACTCCAAAGAGTGGCCACGCTCTTCCATATCACGCTGGATCTTCCAGTTAAGCTTGACATCGGGGGATATATCGAGGTAAAGGGAAAAGTCAAGAAGCTCGAGGACACGCTTGTCGTGCATAGGGTGAAGGCCCTCAAAGATGATAATGGGGGTAGGCTCGATAGTCTCGGGTGTGTCAAGAGTTCCGTTGACGTGGTTGTAGATGGGCTTCTTAATGGTCTTTCCTGCCTTGAGGGCCTGAATCTGTTCGAACATGAGGTCGAAGTTGTTCTCAAGCGGGTCGAGGGCAGTACGCTTGGTGACCTTACGGCCTTCACGGTCGTTAAGATGGTAGTCGTCGAGGCAGATGACGGTCGTGAGGTCCGAGACAAGGGTGTTAGTCTCCCAGCCTCCGGCATCATGTCCTCCCCCGAGGGGTCCGACAACATCTCCACCAAAGATGTTGGTAAGACGACGCATGAAGGTTGACTTTCCGCATCCGGAATCAGCGGCGACTCCGATAACAATAGGGGTTACTCCAGGGGCGAGAGCCATGTCGAGACTGCTCGAAGAAGCAGGTCCCCGAAGGTTAGACGGCATGAAAGCCGAGGGTGCAAAGGCCGAAGCCGGAGCGACGCAAAGGACGGTAACAAGAGCAGTAAACTTCATGGTAGAGACAACAAGTAATCAACGGTCAATGTTGTGTGAAAGATTTGCGAGATGCGTTCAACAGATACCGGTAGAGCCTTCGCTTGGTGCGATCAAAGGTCGCGTGTGGTGCAGATCTCAGATCTCGTGATGAGTGACGTTTGTCTCGCATCTTTCCACCACCACGTTCCTAAAAAGATGACATTCGTCATCAGCATTCGACGATTCGATTGGCTCATCGGGAAGAAGGACAGTCGTTTCGTCCGTTTCCTCGCGTCCTGGAATGCGAACACTAGATTAATAAGCCCCTTGAAAAAAATAATAGAAATTCGCGCCGGAAGAGAAATCTTGACGATGACAACATGTAAAGTGCCAAAAGTCCAAGCTCACTAGCCCGTAGCTACAGCTGACCTCTCCCACTAGCCACTTTCCACGGAGCCTCTTGGAACATACAGTACTGTAACGTACTCCGTTGTCTATGTATCAGCTAGACCCGTATCGTACTGTAATCACAGTGTACAGTCGGCCCCCGATTACAAGTCGTTGACCTTATATAATCGAATCAGCATGGGAAAGAAGAGCAAGGCCAGCAGCAAGAAGTCCAAGTCGGGCGGCGGGGGTAGCAGTGGCGGTGCTAGTAGCAGTAACATTGTAATGTGCTTACTGCAGGAACCACTTCTACCAACACCACCAGTGACTCTCGAGGTCGCATGGCCGAACGGGACGGCCGACGCTTTTACGCGCTCCTGGACTTTCTCGCGGCCATTGCTGTACCGAGGCTCCAGCAGGAACATCGAGACCATTTTAGCAGCTATGATTTACAGTGGAATCCAGCGGGCTACCAACAAAATTCTGCCGAGAAGCGCGTTCTGGTTTCGGACTATATTCTCACCAACTGCGAAGCACTCGCGACCGAAGTCGAATCGGGAAGGCACGATCGTCTCTTTATTGCCACGGTAGGGCGAAGACTCACTGCACTGGATAAGACGTCGATTAGAGGCTTTTGCGCACACGTTGAAGATGACTTTTACGTAGTCAAGCACGTGCCGGGCCAGGGATCTGTCTTTGTACAAGTTGGAGAGATTGACAAGCATCGCTACGTTGTCGAGGAGGAGGAGGATAATAAAAAATCCGACTCGAAGCCTGTCGGAGTGCGTGGAAATGGGTAACCCCAAAGACGTACACGAACCGCGCATCTTTCTCGTGCGAGGCCTAGCGACTCCCTTGAAAGATATGCTGGTGCATTCGACAAAGGTGTTCGCTAGAACGCATCCCTCACTCGCATCCAAGTACGCAGATTACGCAGACTCCTTGTGTCAGACTCACCCTGCTCTCGTACCTTACAGTGGAGGTATTACCTACTTCTCGACCTTGGAGCAATCATCTCAGATGCACACCATTACTCCAGAAGAGTTCAGAGTCGCCACGCGGAGCGCAGTCAAAGTCTACCAAACTGCCTTTGAAGCAGAGAACGAGACTGTTTGCAAAAATGTCGCTGTCTATAGAGATTTGGATCCGGTTCGAGACAAAGAGATTCTTCGTCTATCATCCGAATACCGCAAGATGGAGTCCACGATATTTCACCGTCCTTTCATTCTACACCACGAAGAACGGGAAAAGGAAATGGCAAAGGAGTCCATTACATCTCTTCAAGTACGCATGATGATCTGGAGCCCCGATCATTCAATTCCACTGAATCATCCCGACTTTATGGACGTCATCTCACAAGTAACTTCCGCGCCGCGGCCCATATCCGATGGACCCATGGAAGGCATGAAGAGATTAGCTTGTTGTGAGGTTCCCGTGGACGTGAACGATCAGTGCCCCTTTCATCGCCAAATGGGCGTCAAGGGCAAGACGTTTGGAGAGTGCTGTCAAAACCACCACGCACGGCGTAAGATACGAAATAGCAACGAACCACACCAGCTGTGCTATGATCCTTTCGATCAAGCCGGAGCCCGGCATGTGGAGGGAATGATGGACGAGGGCGCGGCCGCGGCACGCAACGGCATGATCAAACTCGACCTATTCGGGCTTTTGCGCGTGTCATACATTGCTACCGCACGCTACCGAATTTCGAGTGATTCCATTGAACTGGTCAAGAAGCGTTTGGATAGAATGGATTGCCATGCTGTCACGCCAAGCCAATGGTTCTACAAGGGTTGCTTTCCTGTCGTCATGCATGGTATTGGGTTGCTGGCCTTTAGAGATATTGACTTAGACATTCATAAATGCAGCCTACCAGTGTCAGGGTTGACTGCGCAGCGGCTTTCTGCGATGATTTGTCTCATGAAAGACGTCTGCACTGGCATTCGGGTGGTGGATGCCTCAATCGAAGCGGAACCGTATCAAGGAACCAAGCCTGACCCACTGATGCTCACCAAGAATCGTGATTTTTTGGTGGAAGGGCTCGACTTGGAATCGCCCGATCCATTGACTATCAAGAAGAAGTCTTTCACCTGTGCGTATTGGGGAACGAATGATCAGAGAAAACTTTCTCGCTGCGCTTGTAAGAAAGTTCATTATTGCAGTAAAGAGCACCAACGAAAGCATTGGAAAGACCACAAGCCGGAATGCTCTGCGGTTCCCAAAAGTAGAAGAATCGAATCAGTATTTGCAATGCCGCTACTTCAGGTAGTCTAGGTACTGTGTCATACAGTAGGTATATCGTACGATAGTTAGTACCTGGTAGTATAGTAGAGCTACGAGAGTAGAGGTATAGTCGCCAGGCGTGTCTACGAGACGAGGCGCCGAATCCCGGTCGCTCGCTATCTATCTCCGACGAGAGAGTGGTCCAGGGTTCTAGTAGACGACAGCTAGCTTGTCAGTTGTAGCTTGTGCTGCAATGTCTAGTAGTAGGTGAAAGCTTCATAGTGTATGGCTACGATGTTGTAGAGAAGATGCACTACAAAAGATGAAAACGCTTAAATGTGGTCTCATCGCCGGAAATTACAAATTGGAGAAGCATTGTTTTAGCTTTGAAGTACTGTAATAGCAAGCCAGCAAGCTAGCTAGGGCCTCTTCTCTAATAGACTACCTGGTACCAGGAAGGACATACATATCTACCGTCCGAATTGAATCAATCCGTCTGTCAGAAATTGTGCGTAGTCTGAAGCCCAAGAAGCGCAACAATCACGATAAGAATCACTGACACAACGACTAGAGCACCTTGCACATTCGGCTCAAATTGGCGTTGGGACAGCTGTCGCATGAGCTTGAGATAGCGCACTGTCGAGGTAACCAAGAGCAGTACGCCCAGCGACAGAACTAAATATCCAGCTCCATTGTCAACTTGCCATTGTAGAAGGCCCAAGCCGACACCCGAGATGGAGAGCGCCGTTCGAATCCATGCTAGAAATGTGCATTCATTGGCCAAGTGATCTCGGGCGGTCGTTCCTTCGTTGGTTAACACGACACCCTCTCGAATCAAGGTGTATAATGTAGGCAGACTTGACTTGTTGTTGTCGGCAGGAAGAGCTACCATCAACGGATCTGTTTCCTTCATTTGTCTTTCTTGGCAAACTCTGCAAAAGTTCATTTGCTCAGTAGGAAAGCTATCCGGTTTATGCATTTCCCACAGAGTCCTCCACCAGTTGATCATCATCATTCGCCGCCATTCACCATCGTCATTCGCCATCGTCCACCGGGAATTCTCATTCAAAGGCAACATAACCCAATGTACAATCGCATGCTATGCATATGATATGCATTGTGCCGGGATCTTGGCTGAACACCTTCAAGATTTTAGTGTAGTTTGAGCGAGTTCTAGGCCTTATCTTCACCATGAATTTCTGCGCTCCTCTCAGTCGATGTGCGAGGGGGTAAAAGATTATACGGGCTACTACTAGCCAGAACCCGCGGAACATGCGCTCTTTAAACCTCCGGGCATTGGCGGATCCGTTTTAAGAGTTTTTAGGTCTACTCGATGGGGCGAGTCTTGACGTACCATAATGGGGCTACTCGTCATAGGCTCATCAGCCTACCGGTATGCATTGTAATCTTGTCTTTTCGTAGAGCATACCTAATAAAGCCGAAAAGCTCGAGGGAGGTGCCTTGCTTAGTTTTGAAGTAGTAGCAAGCTAGGGACTTTCTCTGGGATTATACGATACATACTGTTGGAAGGAACTATCTACCATCCGAATTGAATGAATCAATTAGTTTGTCAGAGCTTGTGCGCAGTCTGAAGCCCGAGAAGCGCAACAATCACGACAAGAATCACTGCCACCACGGCAAGAACACCTTGTACATTGGGCTCAAACTGGCGTTGGGACAACTGCCGCATGACCTTGAGATAGCGTACTGTCGACATAAGCAAGGCCAGTACGCCCAACGACAGAACCAAATATCCTGCTCCGTTGGCGATTCCTTGCCATTTTAAAAGACCCAAGCCGACGCCCGAGATGGAGAGCGCCGTTCGAATCCATGCTAAAAAGGTGCGTTCGTTGGCCAAGTGATCTCGGGCGGTCGATCCTTCGTTGTTTAAGACGGCGCCCTCTCGTAACAGGGTGTATAATGTGGGCAGACTTGACTTGTTATCGGCAGGAAGAGCTACCAGCAGCAAAGGATCCGTTTCCTTCATTTGTCGTTCTCGATTTTAGGAAAATCCACTATCTTAATTGCGAACTTATCCGGTTGATGTATTTCCCCCAGTGCGAGTCCACCAGTTGACCCTCTTCTTCTCCTTATGGTACCAGGTAGTCCGGTAGAAGTAGAAGTTGGAGTTGGCCAACCAACCAACACACACTGTATGCACAGTATGTACGGTTTGCTAAACGATCTGGAGACTCCGAGGCGAGCGGCATCAGCATTCTGTATTTTTTTTTACTGTACTTTTGGCGGGAAACCGGCCTGCTTGCTGGAACGGAAAATCCGAAACGGAAGAATGAGAAGAAGCGCCATCGCTACGCAATGATCGGCACGGCAACAGCCGGTATGATGCATCATGCATCAGGCTATCAACCAGCAATTCTCAGCACTGATCGCTTTGCTCTAGAAAGACATACACTCTCCATACCGACCGGTACTCTATAGCTAGTCTCATCATTCGGAATACGTTGTACTTGTAGCAGAAAATACAATATACAATGGCAGTCAAAGCCGAAAAGCATGCACCAGCGAGCGCAGTTGTTGAGACGTCAGGCGATACCACGCCGACCTCTTCCAGCAGCTCCTCGTCTGCGAATCTCAAGACGTTGGGACATAAGAGCACGGCCACCGCCGCTGGAAGTAAGGGAAAGTCCCTGAAGGACAGATCTCGAATCCCCAACTCCATGTTTGTTATCTATGGAACTATCTTTGGTCTGCAATACTTTGGCGGAATGTGGACGCTCAACACCCCCATGAGCTGGTACTCGAGCATGAAAACGTCGGCAGAGACCTTTAGCGACTGGATGGGTTACACAAGAGATCTCACTCAGTCAGCTGTCGACGGTGACTATCACGATTGGACGGAATACGCCAAGACAGGTATCATTTTCCTCTTTGGTTCATCACTCTTTTACGTCTTTATCCTTGCACCCCTCATGGCTGGCTTTTGGACAGGCCCCAAGACGAGAAAGCACAAGTTCCATCGATACATGGGTCTCCTTTATCTGGTTCAATACTTTTTCGCCTGGGTCGAGTACCTTACCAACTACACGGACGGTGCAGCCGCTAGCTACTTGCCGCACGCGATTGCGCTCAATGGTACGTACAGTATCTAGTGTCTTGTGCGCGTGTATGTGAGCACGTATGGGTGTGTCCAATCTCTTGTTGTCTCGCTTGTGTTTATGGTTTCTCACCGGCTCTATATTCCTCCACTACCACTTCAGGTATTCTTCAGGGAACCTCGGCCTACTTTTCCTTCAAAGTCTTGCCCGAGTTGAACGACCCCGGATACTACTCGGACAAAGCCGTCTTGTCGCGAACCTTTGTCCACGAAAACATTTTCTTTACCCTCATGTGCATCTTTGGCTCGGTCTATTACAACGAACAGGCGCGGGAGACACTTCGATCCTCCTTGGCTGGCCGCATTCTCGAGTACATTTATGTCTTTTGGCCGTACATTTTGATTCGCACATGGTTTCCCATTACACGTTTCAAGAACGCTGGTACCACGCACAACGGCAGGACGACCAAGAACGAGCAGTTCTACCAGATTGCCACCAGCATGGTCAAGTTCTTTTACCTTTGGGCCAAATACTTTCTCGGTTTCTACGTGAATTTCATGGTCTTTCTCGACCTCATGACGCCGGAAAACTGGAAGTTTTTGCACGGAATGTTTCTCTTGAATCTGGGTACGGTCAGTTTGAGCATTTTCTTGCACACCCTCCGATTTAAAAAGGTTCTGCCCGCCAAGTTTACCATGTCGATCTATCTGGCGCAGATCTATGCCACCTTTTCGGCCATTCCCTTGGCCTATGACATGTTTATCTCGCACCCCAAGCTTTGTGCCGTTGCCGCTACGGGTATAGCAGGAAACATGACGCGAAACCGCAAGATTCATGCCATCTGGTGTCTTGGAGCCATGCTCTTGCTGACTTCAGAGACTGGTATCGAGTGGTAAATTATTGTGTCGACGTTGGTAATGTTGTGAACGTGTCCACTAGAGAATACATTGCAGTCTTTCTCTCGCAAATATTTTGGAAGCTTGCTTTCTATGATACTCATCTGGGTTGGTGCTGGTACTGAATTGTCTACAAGAGGAAGGCGTGCCTAGTCGCATCTATTATATATCCTGGTCGCTGTACTCATTTTACGTTAGCTAGCTATGACACCAGAGGACTAGACGAGACTAGCTAATGGAATTATTCCTTACGTAGTAGAAATGGCATTGGCGCCATTACCTACCTTGTAGAATCAGTCGCAGCGCTGTAACAATATAGGATGTGCCTACAGTTGGATGAAGGCTCCCTACCCGAACGCTGGACTACAGTACAGTAGTTGCAATGGAGCAATTCCTAGACGAAGGTGTGGTCGTGCGTGCTACCATTCCCACGGTACGTCGGTAGTACGGTACGAGTAGAGTGGACCTGCTGGGCGAAAGTGCGCGCCAACCGGAAGAAATAGAAAATGACTCATCCACGTCGGGCCAGCGCAGTTGAGCAGTTGAGGAATGAGGAAGTGAAATAATATATCTCAGCCGAATTTTTTTTCGTTGGGCCTTTACTGTAGGCTAATAACCTTTCTGTAACCTTTGATCGTGCGTCCAGGGCTCGCTGTTTTTCTGTTTTTGCTTTTCGCTTGGGTCGTGTGGCGCGGGTGGCTCTGCGATGCGCGAAAGACTCCTTAGCCCCCAGCAGGCGAGACATTGGACATTTCGCAAGTCGCCAGTCTCTAGTTACCGGTAGTGGTGAAACAGTCGACAAACTGCCTCCCGGCAAGTGCCTCCATTACGAGGTCAATCTTGTGTCGACTATTGCATCTTGCTCAAGTGCACTTTGCTACAGAGGAGCAAGCAAAAGAGAGATTCATATCATACTGTATCTTTCAGTTGGTTGCATAAGCCAAGTTGGTTCCATTGCATTACGTTGAGCATAAAGTAGCTTGCTGATTCGGATTTGATGATGAATTCTGCGGTCAACGAGCCTTTAACTCCCAAAGTCTCTGCTGTCAAGAGGGATTCTTCGCTCTCGCCCGTTCCTACTGCCAATTCTTCCATCTCGGAACTTTCATTGGACAACGATAGTAGTCATCAACGTGGCAGCAGCCTGCGTCCTGCCAAGGCTGGGGAAATCTCACCGAGTTCCGTCTGTCGCTCGAGAAAGAGTTCCGCCGCTGTGGTAACGACTGCCGACGCCAACCACGAATACACTCAAGGACGCCCCCGGATTGTCATGCCGTGTTTGAGTCGCATGTCGTTCAAGAAGAAGCCGCAGTTGCCGAAACCCAGGCCATCTGCACCAGTGAGATCGAGCACGGTATCGATTGATCCCCGTTTCGCGCAGCTAACCACGAACCCCATTCCGCTTCGCCTCGAAGCCTGGGCCGAGCCACCAGCGGCTTCTTACAAAGTCCGTGGACCCAACTATCTGACAGATAGCAAGAAGATGCCTTCCGAATCCTCGATCTTTCGTCTCTTGACTGTAGATTTGGTCAAGGTGCAAGCTCCGATTATGGAAGGCCTTTGCGCACAGCCAAACGAACGCATTCAAAAGGCTCTGCAACGGGAGAAGGAAAGCGGGGAAAAGGAATTGCCAGAATTCGTCTTTGCCGTTAACCTGTGTGTTCCCGGAACGTCGTATTACCACATGGTTGCGTACTACGGTGTAGATGACATTAACCTGCTGAAGGACGAGGACACACCGTTTGGTCGTATCGCCAAGCCGTTCTTCTTTGGAGAATCGGACGAGTTCAGGGACAAGACATTCAAGCTTATTCCTCACATTATTGAAGGCAACTATGTCGTCCGGAAAGCCGTCGGATCCAAGCCAACGCTACTCGGAACGAGACTAAAGCAAAAGTATATTCGCAACGAACGATTCTTTGAGTTGATTGTCGACATTGGAAGTAATGCTGTCGCACAGAGAATCGTCAAGCTAGCACTGGGTGTCGCCAAGGCGCTCGTTGTCGATATGATGTTTGTCCTGGAGGGAAAGCAAGAAGATGAGCTCCCCGAGAGGGTTGTTGGCGGGCTGCGTATGAAGAATATCGACTTTAAAAAGAGAGACGGACAGCGGGTTTGTTCGGCTTGAGCTAAGTTACAATACAATATACTATTACATGGAGTAGATGTTTAATCCAGTGGGTGCGTACTTGCACTTTTGTGAACCTTATAACGTGAAGAATTATCCGAGTCAGTGGCATGTCTTTATCCTCTTTATGTGCTCTTAGCGTATTCTATCCTAAATACTCCAGAGTTACTTGCTAGGGTAATATCGTTGGTCCTTCGTCTCCTATTGAATTGAACTCAATTCAGGGCGAGGAATCTTTCGATTAGAAACGCAAGCTCTGGGAACGTCGTCGCTCGTATTGGAATCTTTTCTTTCCTGGCAAGTCGAGGTTATGTTCTCGGTACGACGTTCCAAGATGCCAAATCGCTCGTACGCTACAGCGAAGTCGTGGCGGGTAAGTGATTTTGGAAACCTCGTCTTGCTTGACAAGCGAGCAGTATATAACCTCGAGTGTCTCGCTCTATCAAGAAAGCAGAGACTAGCTGGTTCTATCTCTTCATGGTTTTGCTCGTGGTGGCACGTTCGTTCGGAATCTTATGTATGAGGCATTGCAGCGTTTTCAGGTAGATATGATTTGTATTTTGTGAGGCAGCCATAAGTCGTAGTCCCTCGTTTTTCAACTCTGGCTATTGGGTGTTTGCCCGTGGGTAGCCGTACAGTCCATCGCCGTTTTTCATGCTCAGTCTCGCCGCCGCCAGCGTGAACGCCGTCCATGATTATCAGTGGCAAAACACAGTGTGCTGGAAACGCTTATTTCAACCCCTAGCATTCTCTACCAGACTAACTTAGGCCTGTTCGATCGTATCACGACTAACCATACGTGAAAAATCCGCGCCTACCGCGCTCTGCTTGACACCAAACGGGAAGCGTCGTGAACGCTGGAGTTGAGTGGTTTGTTCGTTTGTCCGCAATATTACAGTATGTCTACTACAGTCAACGTGTTCTTACGTGGAGAATGGAGCTCGACCGGTCTATTATTCTGTCTTGCTTGCTTGAGAACTGAAAACTCTTTTGACGATGCGGTGACTGATGGTAAATGTCGGTTCCGAAAGTCCAGAAAATGAAAGCGACTAGTCTAGTCTACATACGTAAAGAAACCCTTTTGCCACTGACCCACCGCTCGGCAGTCATTCCTTTCGTGGACGTCCATCGTCTCCATCATCGGTACCACTTAGAGCTGCCCCCAATTGTCTGGCCTTCCGGGTGTACTGTCCATCCCGTATTCGTAAGGCTACATCACTTCACTCCTTTGCACGATGCACAGTTGCTTTAAAAGACGAAGTATGGCGGAGACCATCGTATATAGTACGTACCGTATATTAGACAAATGAAAACTATGATAAGATGAAAGAAACAAAGATCGATCGACCTCTGCAGCTTGAATCCTGGACGAGCTAAGGGCTCAGAAACAGAACTCTAGAGAAGCCACGATCAACAACTGCTACGGTACGACGTACAGTTCTCACTTCTCATCAATTGTACTCGTGATTAAATACCAGCGATACGTACAACACTCGCTCGCACGTTTCTATCGTACCACCTGGTGATGTACTTAACGTCGTATCGTACAAATGCTACAGTAAGGACAAATTCCACTTATCGTAAAACCTCTTTCTTCTGTCCCGTGCGTTGCCGATGCCGTGTCGATTGTCGATCGTGGGTACCGGTAAAGGATAAGGGACCATGATTTTTATAGATCCAAAACGGCTTTTTGGCATGACTTGAATGCCTTTTCGCCGTTGGGGGGGGGGGGTGAATGTGAACGTGAACGTGAACTCCAAACGAGCCGAGATTCCAATGCTGCCTTCTCACACCACTACTGCTCTCTCTCTCTCTCCCTTCGTTCATGCAGTCGTTCCACTTTGCACCTCGCGTGATGGGTGAAACTTTCATGGAGTCCATCAAGCGCGCCGAGTGCTACTATCTCGCCTTGAGAGCTGGAATGGGCCCCAACACCAAGGCTGTCGATATCGGAGGATGCGGTGTTGGCGGCCCCATGCGCAACATCCACCAGTTTACCGGCTCGGATATTACTGGTGTGACCATCAATGAATACCAGGTCACGGTCGGAAACCAGTACTGCAAACAGAAAGGAGTCCATAACAAGTGCCGGATCGTTCAGGGCGACTTTCAAAAGCTCGACGAGAGTCGTTGCCTTTGCGATTGAAGCTACCTGTCACAGTCCGGATCGTGTTCAGTGCTTTTCTGGTGTCAACAGGTGTCTCAAGAAGGGTGGTATCTTTGTTGGGTACGAATGGATTGTCCTTCCCGAGAAAGGATTTGACGCAAAGAACCCGGATCACCTACGCATCAAGGAGGGTATTGAAGTAGGAAACGGACTCCCGACCCTTGCTATCGGGGCAGATATCGTCAAAGCTCTGGACAAAGTTCTGGAAGATTCTGGATTCGAAGTGATCCAAGAGTTTGATGCCAACCGCTGCGTGCACTCGGAGTACGAGATTTCGTGGTACGAGACTTTAAACGGATCGTTTACTCTTTCCGGCTATCGCATGACCCGTCTCGGCCGCTTCTGTACACATTCCCTTGTTTCCACGCTGGAATTCCTCCGCATTGCCCCAACAGGAACTGTACGAGTCAGTGCTCTGCTTAACGCCACCGCCATTGATCATGTCAATGGAGGAAAGCAAGAGATTTTTACGCCATCTTACTTCTTTATTGCCCGCAAGAAGAAGTAACTCTGCTTGTCTTGGCGAGAGTCTCCTTATATGCTGTCACTGTCAGTACGGTATCGAAGGAAAATGAGGACACTCAAATACCCACTTATCTATTGTGCCATTCGCCCTTCAATAGAATGCCTATTATAAACCGTTGGGGTTGTCTAGAATTTATCGCTAGGGTCTAGAGAAGTGAAAAAATGCAGGATACTATCTTGTAAAGCTTGAAGCCTTATTCCCAATTCCCATCGAAAATCGAAATGCTTCGATTTTCGCTTCCACGTGTCTTCCACCGCGTTTGGGATCACTGCGCCTCACAATTTCGAAGAATACCACACACTCCGCACTTTCCTGTCGATATCACCATGATGCTGTCCCGTTCCTGTTCAACGTTCTTGCTTATCCTTAGCGGATTGATCTCCTTCTCCCAGGCAACGAGCTTTACCCGTGGCCTTGTTGGGGTTTCACCGCATGGTTCCCTTTTTGCCGTGCCTCGTGGAGGCGGTCTCTTTGGCGGAAAGGACGAAGCGGTGAAGGAGTACGTATCTTATGAACCTCCTCGCGATGTGACCCATACCTAACTTGACGTGTATCTTCATCTGCTTACAATCATTCTTCTAAATCTTTTACAGAGAGTTGACCAAAGAAGACGGCGATAAGACGACATACCCCGCCATGACGCAAGAGGAGATTGAGGGATGGCTTGAACACATCCCAGTGTTTGCCGTGACAGACTCGAATGGTGCCGGCGTTGTGCTGAAACCCGAGAACGATACCAGCGTGTTTTACTTTTTCCTGAATCCGATGCAGGCAAATGCTACATTGCAGCAGCTCAAGAGCTCCAACGAAGAAATGGACTTGAAGGTTTCGGCCTTTTCGCTCGGCAAGATTTGGTTCAACCTGTTGAACGCGGATTCTGAGAAGGAGGTGCTCCTCAAGTCCCCTGGAAGCGAGGATTCGGAGGGAGAAGCGACCAAGGGAGTTCAGTACCGTATTGTCCCAGATACACGCGACCTCCTTGGTGCACGCATGTTGCTGACCATGTCGCCAGAGGACGGAGAAAAGCTAAAAGAGGGTGGTAGCATGACACCAGAAATGGCCCAGGAGGCCATTAAGAAAGCCATGACCGAGTCGCCAAAGTTCAAGGAAACTTTCAACGAGATTCCTGTCTTTACGATTGCTCAGATGCGCATGCAGAAACAACTCTCCGAAGGAGAAAGTGGCGAGCCCATCACTCTGTTGCCCATGTATTTCAGCTTGCAGAACATGGTTGGAACGTGGCAAGAATTCATGAAGCAGGCTCCCGCCGACGTTCAAGGCGTAGAACCGGCGATTAACCTCATGTCGCTTCACGACTTGATAGAAATGATGCAGAAAGAGTCCGAAATCGATTGGCGTCACGTAGTTCTCGTGCCGTCCGCCCCGTCCGCCAGTAGCGCAAGCCCTGGCGACGCAACGGTCCAATCGCCAGATCCAATGGCTCAAATGGGTGGAGGAACACTTGGCGACATCTAAAGAAGATCCCTATATTGCATTCTAATAACGATATATGTTCGCTGCTACACTCTTAAAGGTCTAGTAAGGCGGCCTTCAACGCGTCACAAGTCTCCTTCGCATCACCGAGGAGTACGTCAATGTTGTCCTTGAAGAGGATGGGATTCATCATTCCTGCATATCCTGTGTTTCCGATGGATCGTTTCAGAACAAAGACTTGTTTACTCTTCCACACGCGCAAGACAGGCATACCATAGATGCTGCAGTTCGGGTCGTCTTCCGCGGCCGAAGACACCGTATCCGAGGCGCCAATAACCAATGTAACATCGGTTTCGCCAAAGTCGTCATTGATATCCTCCATTTCTTCGACAATATCGTATGGGACTCCAGCCTCCGCTAGTAGAACGTTGAGCTGGCCAGGCATGCGACCAGCTACGGGATGAATACCGAAGCGAACGTTCTTTCCCTGGGCCTTCAAGCTCTTCACAATGTCAGCAATCGCAAACTGTGCCTGTGCCACGGCCAAACCATATCCCGGCGTAATGATAATGTTCTTGGCTTCCCTGAGAGCGTCAGCAACTTGATCAATGCTCACTGTGGTCACTTCTCCCTCAATGACGGCACTTTCGCCCGAACCCGAGCTTTGCTTCTTGGAGCCTGCACCTCCGAGAATGACAGAAACAACGTCGCGGCCCATTGCTTCGCACATGATCCACGTAAGTATAGCTCCAGAAAATCCAATAAGCGCACCGACTTGGGCAAGCAGAGGGTTGCCCAACAAGAAGCCTTCAGCGCACAAAGCCCAGCCAGAATAAGAATTGAGGATCGTGATCACCACGGGCATATCGGCACCTCCGATTGAAGCCTAAGAGAGGACGAGATGAGTGAATGAGGGTGATTGGGTGTCATCCATTGAGCTAGCCGGACAAGGAAAACTTACCGTCAAGTGCAAACCAAGCAAAGAGGAAAAGAATGCAACAAACTCGAGACTTTCGAGTTGAAGTGTAGCCGGATCCATGCTGGCAAGGCTTCCAGCAAGCGACGGGTTCAAAAAGGCAGCCATTCCAAGTGCACAGGTCGACACCATAGCGAGGTTGAGTTGATCTCTCCCGGGTAACTGGAGCGGACTGGATTTCAGCATACCCGCTAGCTTTCCGAATGCAACTATGGAACCCGCAAAGGTAATACCGCCGATAAAAGTCGCAAGGTAAACGGCGGCCAAAGTTCCCGTCGCCAGAACGTCGCCATTTCCTAAGAATTCACCAGCGGCACCAGCCATGGCGGCCAGACCAACCAACGAGTGAAAAGCAGCAACAGTCTGCGGAAGTTCTGTCGGTCCAACACCCGAAGCGATAACGCCACCGATTGCAGTACCGAGAGCACTCAGCAAGCCCACCTGCTCGAACGCAGCAGGAGCAGCTCCGGCAATAGACATGTCTGCTGTAGTTGCTGCAAGGCCGAAAGCCACTCCCGTCATCCCCAGCACGTTGCCAGTTTTTGCGGTCTTCTGGTCAGCAAGTGCAGCGATACCCGCAATGCAACAAATAGCAGAGGCAATTGCAACTGTACCTGACATGATTCCGAGATTGCCAACGTTCAGGAAGGATGCTACTACCAATCCACCGACTAATAGAGTACTTGGAATAGCGTAGAGTTCAAAGAACTCCTGCGGATCCGTGGGACGCCGAAACAATTCCAGCATCTTACCGGAAACCTTGAAGCCTCCAGCGATATTGATAAATGAAAGAACCGTTGCAATGGCACCCATCCAATGTGCTGGGGTGTCGGGGATAAGACCCTTCGTTTCACCAGCATCGTGACCCAAGAGAAGCATTCCGCCAACCGCTGTCATGCCTGAAATTGCATTGGTCACCGCCATTAGTGGAGAATGCAAGGCCGGTGCGACGCCCCAGACGACCTGGTATCCGGCAAGTCCAGCTAACGCAAAGGTGGCTGCCAGTGACACGCTCGAAGGCGAATCACCTGTAAGTCCAAAGGCCAGCAAAGCGACCGCGACTAGACTAGCCAAACCAGTATTTTTCACAAAGCCATCCTTGCTCTCCTTGATTGCCAATGCTGTCTTTTCTTCCTCCGTCAGCTCCACGAGCTCGGTCGTGTCCGTCTTGGGTGGAGCAGGTGGTGTAAAGGGCGTAATCTTGTCGGGCCAGCGGGCTTGGCCGTCGTAGGAAATAAGCATGTTCTGGACGGCATCGTCTTTCAAGTCAATCTGAAAGACACCCTTTTCCTTTGTTGTCTGTGGACCGATACTGAGGAGAAACTTGGCAACGTTGTTGGCAAACAAGTTGCTAGCCGTCGTGGCGAGGCGAGATGGCAAGTCAGTGTACCCCACAATCTTTACTCCACCCGTTGTGGTGACAATCTCATTCGGTCGCGTCTGTGCCACATTACCACCGTTGGCGGCCGCCAAGTCGATGCAGACCGAACCGGGTTTCATGACACTCAACATCTCTTCATTGACCAAGATGGGAGCCTTTCTACCTGGAATCAAGGCCGTAGTGATAATAATGTCGACTTCCTTGGCTTGCTCCAGCATCATGGCGGCTTGAGCTTTTTTGTAGTCGTCGCTCATTTCTTTGGCGTATCCACCCGCACCAGAACCATCCTCTTGAATGGGAACCTCCAAAAAGGTGGCGCCCATTGACTCGACTTGTTCCTTGGTGACGGGACGAACGTCAAAAGCTCGGACAATGGCACCCATGTTCTTGGCCGTTTGAATGGCTGCCAATCCAGCTACACCCGCACCCAAGACAAGAACCTTGGCGGGCGGCACTTTGCCAGCCGCAGTCATTTGGCCCGCAAAGAATCTTGAAAATTCTTGAGCAGCTTCCACCACGGCTCGGTATCCTGCAATATTTGCTTGACTGCTGAGTGTATCAAAAGACTGACCACGAGACAGCATGCGTGGAACACAGTCGAGCGCAAAGGTGCTGGTCTTTTGCGCCGTCAGTTGCTCGTAGAGTATGTTGTTAATAGCGGGCTGGATCATGCTAATCAAGATTTTGCCCGCTAATTTGGGTGTCTCTTCGTCGTTGGGAGGTCGAATCTTGGTGAAAATGTCAGCGGCGTCATACATGTCATTGCCTTTCACGATACTAGCGCCGACTTGGATGTAGGCCGCGTCGCTAAAGGAGGCATTTTCACCGGCTGTAATAGTGATAACGATTAAACGAGTGGGTTAGGACGACTATCCATACAACATACAATGCATCATGGGCCTACGGGTAGCTATATCAATGTCAAGACGTTCGCGTAGTCAACGTACCTCCGGCTTGCACTACAACAGTGAACCCTTCCTTGATGAGATTGGCGACCGAGTCGGGAGTCTGACTCACACGGTTCTCTCCCGGAAAGGTCTCTTTGAAGACACCGACAGTGAGCTCACTGTAGGGAATGGCTTCACCCAAGATATCCTGGCTTTTGGATGTCTTCGTACTACTTGGTTTGGGTGTCGCGACGGCATCCTCGTTTTCAACAGTCGCGTAGAGTGCTGCAGTTGTTGATGTTTTTGTTGTGGAAATGACCCAGCTGATGGGTCGCTTGGGGGAAAGGGTCCGAGGAGGAGTCCGTAAGAACAATGATGACTGCGGCGAAAAGGCACGGCAGATGCTGCTCGCACCCAGCCACCACCAGGCGATCAAGAAGTAGTAGTAGTACAAGGTCCACTTCATCCTCTCAACAAAGTCAATCAATAGGATGCAAAATGTCAATGTGTTCTTATCTTTGGATCTTGGCAGCTTGAAGCTGGCTATTGTTTGCAATGGTATTCTTATCGCATCCATCCGGTTCGCATTGACGATGACAGCTCGCATCGCTATCGACAGCCCGCGTGTTGCAAAGAACAACAAAAGAAGATGAAGCCAAAGATACCCCGTGAATAAGGAAACGAACGAGTCACGGATATAAATGCGCGCGAAACACAACGTTTTCGACACTCCGAACACGCGTTCCACTTCCACCGGAACGACCATGGCGAAGAAGATCTTGTCCGTGTTGCGTCCCGCTCTCTCCTCGACGACTCCAACGCCATAATACCCCATGCCATGACCAACCCAGTAGGATCTCGGCGCCGCAACACGCGTCAACGAACCGAGAATGATACGGCAAGCAGCAACGCGACTTTCACAAATAAGCCCTTCCGGACACCCCGTTCAAGCAAAAAGTATCGCAAACTGCGCCGCTTTCTCAAGTCGCTGCCCGTCTCGTCCATGACGCTCCAAGCGTCAGCCTTTCTCATGCTGGCTATTGTTACAGGTATCCTTTGGAACAGATGGATGGAACCTCCCGTCGCACCAGGTAATGCAGTCGTCGAATCATTTTTGCGAGCCACCTGTCAGGCAACTGGCGTCCACTGCTTGGAGGGCTTGGTACCAGACCAGCGCACCCAAAAGGCCGTGGCGCTTGTTCACGACTCGGTGACCGTCTTGCGAATGCCACGACGCTTGCTGATTCTCGATGTAGACGCCCTCCGAGATTCCTTTGTTCGCGAGTGCTTGTTTCCTGCTTCTACTGCTGCTGCTGCTGCTAATAGTAGTAGTGCAAACGACAACAAGAGTCATGCGTCACGGACCGTGGCTGCGGACGCCTTTCTCGCGGCGCATTTAGCGCGGCTGCAAACGAACACGACTGCTGCAGCTGCCGTGGATCCCATTTTGCAGCAATATGTCCAGCACGTCTTGCCGCGTTACAGCGATTTCCAATTTCATCCCGTCGTGTGGTTCGCAGATTCGGATCCACAGCAGCAGCAACAGCTGCTGCAGCTGCTTCCACCGCATTCGTCGGCAGCGGCCACTGTTCGAGCGTTGGCGCACAACATAGGGCGAGAATACCGACAGTTTACCGCTGCCTGTCCAGAATTTAGTAGGCAAGTGTCCCAGCAGGACTATACAGCGGCACGGCTGTCCGTCATGACACGGAGTTTTGGAACGGGGCCCTTGCCGACGTCGGAGCTGGCATCGGCCGAATTGGAATACTATCAGACCACGGTCGGACTCAATCTGTCGGTTGGATCTCACGCCATGGTTCCCATTCTGGACTTGTATAATCATCACGCCGTTCCCAATGTGGCTTTCAAGTACGACGGACAAGCGTTTCTCATTACTGCCGTCAATGGTGGCATTGTAGCTGGCTCGCAAATTATGGATTCCTACGGCAAGCATACCGATACGCATCTCTTTGCCAAGTACGGCTTTGTTAATGGCGATGGAAGTGATCACACGCAAGCAAGCTTGGCACTTTATCATCAACCCGAGCTGGTGGACGAAAGCGACAATAGTAGCTCTGTTTTGCACAAGCAGCTGTTGCGCTATATCCAATACGACAATGGCTATGAGCAATGTGTGGCACCTACCGACAAGGCAGCTTGGGCATTCAAGATTCTCAAGTACCAATACCTCGTTCGACAGGTCTCCAATCAGCCCACTAGCTGGACCGTAATGTTGGCGCCCCGCGATCCGGAATCGCGACCAGCGGCCTTCAGCAACATTCCAAATACCGATCAAGTACCACGGTTCGACAAAAAGCGCATTCAATTGGTGGGCCAATCGAATGCAGTCTTTTCAACCTGTCGTCTACTATCCTTGACACACCATGACTACAATGGAACTGCTGTGTCTATTCTGACAGAGCATCTTGGTTCCAATGCCACCACGCCTCCCCTATTGCCCGCAGCAGAGGATGCACTCGAATTCCGTACTCTCATGTGTATGGCTCGCATGTCTCAGATAGCCTTGACACGCATGGGTGTTTCAACAACCGACCAGGAAGCGACCGTTGCTCGTCTCAACAGCGACAGATCGGCCTTTCAAAGCCGCAACTGGACTGTCGCTCACGTCTTGTTGGGGGAACTGCAAACCTTGGAAGCCGTCAAAGGTGTCGCGTATAGTAGTTTGCGGGCCTTTTCCAAGGAAATACAGTCAGGAGATGCCGCCTACACTTTCCGGGACAAGCCATGTCCAGTCGCGAGCCTCCAGCCATTGTTGCAGCATGTATAACGAGTGCGCATAGAGGAATGGGCGAAGTTATCACTATCCCGCAAAAGGTCTCTCTCTCTTGATTGACAATTGCTTGAATATGCGCTAAATGGTGTAGAAGCTTGAGGCATCCACCGACACTTTCTTGTATAGCTAACGTGCCTACCGGGACTCTAGATAAAGTAGATCGTATCTATGTACCAAGCTAGCTCATCAACACAACATGACTAGATACTTACTTGGCTATTAGACCGGTATGTATTCTACGACGTACGATATACATATACGATTATAGCGACTGAAAGAGTCAAAACATGATTTATTAAGGAGAGGGTTTTCATGAGTTACCTCTTACTAAAATCTCCACGCAATTTCTACGTAGAACCTGGTACACATCTTCATCCAAGCAACCCCATCGCCTCGGCAGTTCCTCAAGCACTTTTACAGCGGCTGCAAGTCAAATAGCAAGATGGTGCGTACCATGGGATAGCAACGAAACGAGCTTACTGTTATAGTTGAATAGACAGGGATCCGTACAGCATCGATACACTATAAGAGATGATAGAGAGTCTTTTGATTGAAAAGCTGTAGAACTCTCATCATTGTTGAGATTACTGACGGAATGGGCGTAAAGCTCTGTCTCTGTTGCTTTGCGACGGCGTGTCGATGCGTGTATACTCTGTCTCTTAATGGATATCTAACACTTACCTTTCTTTGCATACTCTTACGATTAACAGACGAAGGGAACCACATCATTCGGTCTGAGACACAACAAGTCTCACACCAGTTGCCGTCGATGCAACAAAACTTCTTTCCACATTCAAAAGCAGACCTGCTCGTCGTGTGGATACCCCAGTAAGAAGATGCGCCAATTCAATTGGGGAGAAAAGGCCAAGCGCCGTCGTACCACCGGAACTGGACGTATGCGTTACATGAAGACCATGACCCGCAAGTTCAAGAACGGATTCAGGGAAGGAACACAGGCAAAGAAGCAGACTAAAAAAGAATAAGCTCTCTATCTAGAACCACCCTAAATGGTTTCACACGTGTATGTTATTATTGAACGCAACATTGAAAATTAGTCAGTATATTCAATTTGCTCCGTCTTTTTTCCTTGCAATGTCATTTCTTCCGCGACTTCCGAGCACCGGCTTAGTTCAGCCAATAGATCTTCTATACCGAACGATCCAAGATCGCCAAGCTTGCGGCTACGGACGGCGAGGGTGTTCGATTCCATTTCTTTCATTCCAACAACCGCCATGACCGGGACTCGTTGTTGTTCCGCGTTTCGGATTTGCTTTGCTAGGCGTTCGTTGCCACGATCTACTTCCACGCGAATGCCCTTTTTGGCCGCCTGCTTGGCGACATCAGCGCAAAAGTCTTGCACAGCATCTGTCACTGGCAAGAGTTTGAGCTGGGTCGGGGCCAACCAAAGCGGAAAGTCACCCGAGCAATTCTCAATGAGAATGCCAAAGAATCGTTCAATCGAACCAAAAATGGCGCGGTGGACCATAATGGGACGCTCACGTCCTCCTTCGGCACTCACGTACTCGAGTTCGAAGCGCTCGGGAAGGTTAAAGTCGCACTGGACCGTCGAGCACTGCCACTGGCGGCCAATAGCATCACGAATCTTCAAATCAATCTTGGGGCCGTAAAATGCACCACCACCTTCGTCCACTGTGTAGTCCCAGCCCTTGACCTTTAGAGCTCCTTCCAATGCAGTCGTTGCCGCATCCCAGATCTCGTCCGAGCCTACAGCCTTTTCAGGGCGTGTCGAAAGCATAATTTCGTACTTGTCAAAGCCAAAGCGAGAGAGAATGCGTTCCGTCAAGTCGAGGACGCCCACAATCTCTTCCTGGAGCTGTTCGGGCAGGCAAAAGATGTGTGCGTCATCCTGAGTAAAACCACGGACACGCATGAGGCCATGTAGCGTACCAGAGCGCTCGTATCTGCAGAGAACAAGAACAAGGGGTGGTTGAGCAATGAGTTATTGGTTTCAAAAAAAGAGATAGTTTTTCTCTTTTTCAGTAATTCATGACATGCCGTACCTGTAGACGGTTCCGAGTTCTGCCCAACGAAAGGGTAGATCGCGGTAGGATCGCATTTGGTCCTTGTACATGAGACAATGAAACGGGCAGTTCATGGGCTTGATCTGATACTGCTCGCCTTCCACATCCATCTGGTCAAACATGTCCTGTCGATAAAAGTCATAGTGACCCGACGTCTTCCAAAGGTCAAGGTTGGCAATATGTGGCGAATACACTACATCGTAATTGTCTTGCACGTGCGCATCCTTCCAGAAATCTTCAATCAATCGGCGGACCTTGGATCCTTTTGGGTGCCAAAAGACGAGACCACCGCCAGCGTCTTCCTGAATCGAAAACAAGTCCAACTTTTTGCCCAGCACGCGGTGATCGCGTTTCTTTGCCTCTTCCAGCATTTTCTTGTACTGCTTCAACTGAATCGGATCTTTCCACGCGGTGGCATAGATACGCTGAAGCATTTCGCGCTTCTCGTCACCTCGCCAGTAGGCTCCGGCCACGCTCTGCAGCGCGATTGCCTTTTTGGGAAGCTTGCCCGTCGACTCAACGTGTGGACCCGCGCACAAGTCCCACCACTCATCGCCAATGTGATAGATAGTAATGGGTTCCGTCTTGATACCGTCGAGGATTTCCATCTTGAAGGGTTCGTTGATTTCCTTGATGCGGCGTTCTGCCTCTTGACGAGTGACTTCCTCTCGAGTAATGGGGTAGTTCTTACCAATGATCTTGTCCATTGCTTTTTTGATTAGCTTCAAGTCATGTTCCGATAGCTTTCTGGCTGGAACAGTCTCGCCAGACTCTGGGTCGGTTGTTTCCGGAAAGAAAAAGTCGTAGTAGAACCCATTGTCGATCCAGGGACCAATCGTAACTTGAGCATCGGGAAAGATCTGCTGAACGGCCATGGCCATGACGTGTGCCGACGAGTGACGAATCCGCAGGAGCTCTTGATCGTTGTCGTTGGTGGGAAGCTCTACGATTTCGGCGGCCTCGGCTTCCGGGGCGACAGTGGCCAGCAATCGAGCCGATAAGCGCTGGCGCTGGTTTTGATATTGTGCCGGTAGCAGCAGCTGCTGCTGCTGCTGCCAGCTGAAGTTGATCGTGCCTGTTGCAGCTCTGGCGAATCGGCTGGCCGTTGTTCCAGCCGAAGGAGCAAAGGCGCCTCCGCGCTTCACTGCGATGGAAGCAACGACCGCAAAGAACGACATGCCAATCAAGCTCCGATGATTCATGCTTTGGATATTGGGTCGACGATTTGGAGCTTTTGATAGACAGACAGCCAACGACTTATCGAACCGGATGCTCAACGATCAACGATCAACGAGGAGCAAAAGGATGCGGACTGTGTGATGCTGGTTAGACTACTGTGTACCGTACTGGTAGTCTAGTGTGTGGTGTTCAAGTGCACTGCCACCAAAAATCAAGAATCCAGAAACCGCGGATCGCCGGCATCCGTCACACTCTCTCGTCTCACATTCTCCCCCGCGAATCAAGCAAAACGTTCGCGCGCTTTCTGTGCTTCACGATCGCGCCCGCTTTTGGAGCAGAAAATCCGTGTCACAAGAAATTCTCATCCGGGTTTTCATGCGTGGAACCTGGTCGAGAAGATTCTTCCTGAAACGTTCCCACACCTCTCGACTTGGTGTCCCACTCACACTTTGCCGTCGCTTGCATTTCCGCCCGAGAAAAACCCTCCGATACCACCGAATAGTTGAGGCTGCAGACACTTGCAAGTCCCACGTTTTAACACACTAGGTATGTAAGCTACTGTTATAACCGCGGTGTAACTTTCGATTGGTGGCGTTTATT
>Ga0307981_1000778_pt1 | contig 31031 bp, 27 predicted proteins | sample OrgLakmetagen987_FD_201849 | JGI IMG/M metagenome (GOLD analysis project Ga0307981, IMG submission 201849) | Saline water microbial communities from Organic Lake, Antarctica - #987 | ecosystem: Environmental > Aquatic > Non-marine Saline and Alkaline > Saline | place: Antarctica: Organic Lake... | reverse complement strand
GCGCGGATCGGTTCGCGGTGACGCAGACCGCGCATGCGCCCCGCCCGGTGGTGTGGTTTCAGCCCTCCGCGCGGCTGCTGATCGCCGGGCAGGCCCCGGGGATGCGGGTGCACCGATCCGGCAGGCCCTTCGACGATCCGTCGGGCGACCGGTTGCGCGACTGGCTGGGGCTGAGCCGCGAGGCGTTCTACGACACCTCCCGCGTGGCGATCGTGCCGATGGCCTTCTGCTTTCCCGGCTATGACGCAAGGGGATCGGACCTGCCACCGCCGCCGATCTGCCGCCGCACATGGCACGGGCGCGTGATGCGGCAGCTTGAGCGTGTCGCGGTGACCGTGCTGGTGGGTGGCTATGCGCAGAAATACCACCTTGGCACCCGGGCCGGTGTGACCGACACCGTGGCAGGCTGGCGCGACCGTGCCCCTGATGTTTTCGCGGTGCCGCACCCCTCGTGGCGCAATACCGCGTGGTTGCGGAAAAACCCGTGGTTCGAGGCCGAGGTGCTGCCGGAATTACGCACGCAGGTTCAAAGGGTTATGGATGATGGATGACACAAGGCTCGATGCGGTGCATGCCGCGATGGAGGCCGCGCCCGACGACGCACAGGCGCGGTTGCGCTTTTACGAAACCCTGGCGGCGAGCGAGCTTTACCTGATGCTCAAGGCCGAGGCGCAGGGTGACCAGCTCGACCCGGAGGTGTTCGACCTCGGCGATCAGTCCTTCGTGCTGGTCTTCGATCGCGAGGACCGGCTGGCGCAATTCGCCGGGCGCGCGGTGCCCTATGCCGCGCTGACGGGGCGCAGCATCGCCAGCATGCTGGCGGGGCAGGGGGTCGGGCTGGGCGTCAATCTGGATGTGGCGCCATCGGCGATCCTGCTGCCCACGGAGGCGGTCGCGTGGCTGGCCGAGACGCTGTCGGAGGCGCCTGCGGAAATCGAGGCGAAGCCGGAGATATTCAGCGCCCCCAAGGGCTTGCCCGAGACGTTCCTTGTCGCCCTCGATGCGCGGCTGGCCACGATGACGGGTCTGGCGCGGCTCGCCTATCTGGTCGGCGTGACCTACGACACCGGCGCGCAGGGGCATATGCTGGGCTTTGTCGGGGCCGACAGGGGCGCCCACGGCGCGCTGGCCCGCGCGGTGTCCGAGGTGCTGATCTTTTCCGGGCTGGAGGCCGCAGCGCTTGACGTGGCGTTCTTCGACGCTTTCGATCCGGTCGCCGCACGGCTGGCAAGCTGCGGGCTGCGCTTCGATCTGCCCAAACCGCCCGAGCGCGCGCCGCGCCCCGCCCCCGGATCGGACCCGGATAAACCGCCTGTTCTGAGGTAGCTGGCGTGGCTCAGTAGCCATGCGCGCGGTCCACCAGATGCAGGAACGGCGCGCCGGCCTCGCCGCGCCGGATATTCTCGGCGACCACTTGCGCGGCGGTTTCGGGCCGTGTCTCGGACGCGATATGCGGGGTCACCGTGACACCGGGATGCGCCCAGAACGGATGTTCGGGGGGCAGTGGCTCTTCGCGGAAAACGTCCAGCGTGGCATGCGCGACATGGCCCCGGTCGAGCGCCGCGATCAGCGCCTCGTCGTCGATCAGCGGCCCACGCCCGGGATTGACGATCATCGACCCCTCGGGCAACAGCGCGAGCGTTCCTGCATCGAGCAGGTTCTCGGTCTCGTCCGTCAGCGGCAGAAGAAGCACAAGGATATCCGCGGCTTGCAGGGCCGCCTGCAGGCCGTCCTCGCCCGAGAGGCAGGTGATGCCGGGGATGTCCTTGGCCCGGCGGCTCCATCCAGTCACCGGGAAACCCAGATGCGCCAGCATCTGCGCGCAGGCCGTCCCGAGCGCGCCGAGGCCCAGCATCGTCACGCGCCGGTGGGTGGCCAGCGGCGGCGCCTCCGCGCGCCATTCGCCGTCCTGACCCAGGATATGACGATCCATCCCCAGATGATGGCGCAGGACATGGCCGGTCACCCATTCCACCATGCCTTGCGTCAGGCCATGATCGACCATCCGGGCCAGCGGGATCTTCAGCGTCGGGTTGCCGACGATATTCTCGACCCCCGCCCAAAGGTTGAGCACCGCCTTGGCGCGGGTATAGGGCGTGAAATCCTGCACCTCGCTGTTGGGGGCATAGACGATGTAATCGACATCTTCCGGCGCGGCACTGGTCGTGAGGGTGGCGTCGACACCGGCCGCGGCAAGCGCCTGTTTCAGCGGTGTCTCGTAGGTGCGCCAGTGATCGGGGCGCGCGGCGAAAAGGACATTGACGGACATGGGCTTACCTCGGTCTGTGGACATTCGCGCTCTGCACAAGGCCGAAGCCGATCATCAGGACAAGCATGGCGGACCCGCCATAGCTGACCAGTGGAAGCGGCACGCCCACCACCGGCAAAAGTCCCATGACCATCGCCATGTTGACCGCGAAGAAAAGAAAGAACGTCACTCCGATACCAAGGATCAGCAGCGAAGAAAACCTGTCGCGATTGGCAAGTGCTGCGAGGATGCAGAACACCAGGATCAGTGCATAGAGACCCAGTATCGATATGCCGCCGATGAACCCGAATTCCTCGGCCAGCGTCACGAAGATGAAATCGGTGTGCTTTTCGGGCAGGAAGTTCAGCTGCGATTGCGTGCCTTGCATGAAGCCGCGCCCAGTCCAGCCGCCCGACCCGAGGGCGATCTTGGACTGGGTGATGTGATAGCCCGCGCCAAGCGGATCTGTCTGGGGATCGAGAAAGGTGTCGATGCGACGGAACTGGTAGTTTTCCAGAAGCTGCCAGTCGGTGCCGCGGCTTTGAATGACCACCGCGACAAGCGTCGCGCCACCAAGGATCACGACCGCGAAATAGGCCCAGTGCACGCCCGCCACGAACATCAGCATCCCGCCGGCCAGCAACAGAAGGATCGAGGTGCCGAGATCGGGCTGGCGCAGCACCATGGCAACCGGCGTGAGAATGAAGGCGATCGGGATCAGCACCCAGACCGGGCGCGACACCCGCGACACCGGCAGCCAGTCGTAATAGGCCGCCATCACCATCACCAGCGTGATCTTGACCAGCTCCGAGGGTTGCAGCCGCACCCCGCCAAGATCGAGCCAGCGTTGCGCGCCCTTGCCCTCGACCCCGACGAATATCACCGCGACGAGCAGCGCCACCGACACCAGATAGGCCAGCAGCGAGACGTTGCGCCAGAACCATGTCGGCACCATGGCTATGGCGAACATCATGCACAGACCAAACGCGAAGCGCTTCATCTGCGGCTCTGTCCAGATTGCGAGATTGCCGCCCGCCACCGAATAAAGCATCAGGAAGCCGATGCTGGCGACCGTGATCAGCAGCACGACGAGCGGCCAGTCGAGAAACAGGATCTTTCTCGGCCCGGTCGGTGTCGTCTTGACGGTATGTTCGAGATAGCTCATGCGCGGTCGCTCTCGACGCGGATCGGGCGCGTACGCTGTTGCCGCAACTCTTCCTGCTGGGTCCGGATGCGTGACCGGTCCGCCTCGGGATAGGCTTCCAGCGGCGGATCGCCGTCATAAAGCGCCTGAAGCGTGATGTCGCGCCCGATCGGCGCCGCCGCGGTCGAGCCGCCGCCGCCATGTTCGACCACCACGGCCACCGCGTATTTCGGGGCATCATACGGCGCGAAATCGACGAACAGGGCATGGTCGCGCTGCGTGCGCGGCAGATCCTGGTTTCGGACCACCCCGGTCGCGCGCTCGCCCGACGAGATGTTGCGCACCTGGCTGGTGCCGGTTTTTCCGGCCATCTTGAAGGCCTCCTCGACGATCCGGCTGCGATAGGCGGTGCCGCGATTGCTGTTGCAAACGGCATACATCGCGCGGCGCACCTCGCGCAGGTGGTTTTCGTTCAGCCCCAGATCGTCGCCGCGCCCTGTGGGCTGCTCGACCCCGTCGACAGATTTCACCAGACGCGGCAAGATCTGCCGCGAGGTCGCCAGCCGCGCGGTCATCACCGCAAGTTGCAAGGGCGAGGTCAGCACGAACCCCTGTCCGATGGAGGCGTTCACGCTGTCGCCCACCATCCACGCCTCGCCGCGATTGGCCAGCTTCCACTGGCGCGTCGGCGTCAGCCCGCTTGCCACGCTGGACATCGGCAGATCGAACTCGGTGCCGAGGCCCAGCCGTCCGGCCATGGACGAGATATTCTCGATCCCGGTACGTTGTGCCAGTTCGTAGAAATAGACGTCGCAGCTTTCGCGCAGGGCCTGATGCAGGTCCATGTTGCCATGCCCGCCGCGCTTCCAGCAGTGAAAGCGGCGTCCGCTGATATCCTTGTGGCCGGGGCACCAGACGGTTTCGGCAAAGTCGATCTCGCCGACCTCGAGCGCGGCAAGCGCGGTGACCATCTTGAAGGTGGATCCGGGCGGATAGATGCCCTGCACCGCCTTGTTGGGCAGCGGGCGGTATGGATTTTCCAGAAGCGCGCGGTAATTGGCAGAGGATATGCCGCGCACGAAGAGGTTCGGATCATAGCTCGGTGCCGAGGCGCTGACCAGCAGATCGCCGCTGTCGCAGTCGATCACCACCGCGGCCGCGCTCTCGCTTCCAAGGCGGGCATGGGTGTAGGTCTGCAGCATGTTGTCGAGCGTCAGCTGCAGGTCCTTGCCGGGCTCGCCCTCCTGCCGGTCGAGCTCGCGCATCACCCGGCCGGCGGCGTTGACCTCGACCCGGCGGGTGCCGGCGGTGCCGCGCAGCAGGTTCTCCTGCCGGGCCTCCAGCCCGAGCTTTCCGATCTGGAACCGGGGCAGGCGCAACAAGGCCTCGGGCGCGTCGATCGTTTCCAGATCTCTCTCGTTCGCCGCGCCGACATAGCCGACCACATGGGCATGATCGCCGCGCAGCGGGTAGTGGCGCGACAGACCGACCTCGGGCATGACGCCGGGCAGGGCGGGGGCGTTCACGGCGATCCGGCTGATCGCCTCCCAGCTGACGCGGTCGGCGATCGTCACGGCGGTATCGCCGCGCAGCTCGCGCAGTTCGCGCCGTGCCCGTTCCAGCGCGCCCTCGTCAAGCTCCAGCAGGCGGGCGAGCCTTGCGATGACCGCATCCACGTCGCCGGCCTGTTCACGGATCATGGTGATGCGGTACGAGGGCACATTCTCGGCGATGACCCGCCCCTTGCGATCGAAGAGGCGTCCGCGCGCCGGCGGCAGAAGCTGGATGTTGATGCGATTCTCATCGGCCAGCAGGCGGAACTGATCGGCCTCTTCCAGTTGCAGATGCCGCATCCGCAGCACCAGCGCGGTCATCACCCCGGCCTGCACGCCGCCCATGATCAGGCCGCGCCGGGTGATCAGGCGCTGGCTTTCGGCGGTGTCGCGGGTCGGGCGTCTCATATGCGGCCCCGCGCGGGATCGAGATCACCGGGCGCGCGCTTGCGCACGCCGAGCAAGCCATGCGCCACCAGCGCCACCAGCGGATAGACCAGCAGCGTCGCGGCCAGCTGCATCAGGCTGAGCCCGAGCGGCGCCTGATCGACCACGAACACGGTGAGGATGACCCGGTAGGTCAGCGTCATGACCACGAGGGTGCTGCTCACCGCCGCCCATTCCGACAGGAATGTCAGGTCGCGCAGTGCGGGGGCGCGGTTGCGCAGCGTCTCCACCCCCAGCACGGTGACCGCGGCCCACAGACCCGGCGGACGTTGCAGCAAAAGATCCATGCCAAGCGCCAGAGCCGCGACCAGAAATATCGGCACGTAATCGGGGCGCCGCGCCGCAAAGGCGAATGTCAGCGCCAGAAAGAGGTCCGGCCCGGCCCAGCCTTGCGGAATGGTGCTGATCGGCAGCAGGAGCCAGAACACGATCGCGGCGCTCAAACCGGCGTAAAGCGCGCGCATCAGCCAGGCCCGGGGCAGGAACGTGTCACTCATCGCCGGCCCTCGCGGCGTTGGCCTGATCGGCGGCCCGCGCGCCGGGCCCTGCCGCCGGGGCGATCAGGGCGCCGGGATCGTCGATCCGGTCGTTGCCGTAGCTGCGCAGCACGCGCAGGAATTCCAGCCGCTCGTAATCCGCGGCGATCTGCACGCGGATGCGCCCGCCCCGGTCCTCGATCACCTGACCGACCAGAAGGCCGGCGGGAAACACCCCGCCATCGCCGGTGGTCAGCACCCGGTCCCCGGGGCGCACCTGATCGGGGGTCTCGATGAAATCCAGCAGCGGGCTTGGGGAATTGTCGCCGATGACGAGCGCGCGTTGTCCCGAGGGCTGGGTGGAAACCGGGATGCGGCTCGACGTGTCGGTCAGCAGCAGCACCCGCGCGGTGTTGCGCCCGACCCCCGAGATGCGCCCGACAAGGCCCAGCCCGTCCATCGCCGCCCAGCCATCCATGATGCCGTCGCGCGATCCCACGTTGATCAGCACCGATTGCCGGAACGGCGAGCCGCTATCGGCCATGACCACGCCCGTCACATAGGTCAGCCTGGGATCAAGCTGCACATTGTTGAGATCGAGCAGCCGTGCGTTTTCCTGTTCCAGCTGCAATGCCGCCTCTTTCCAGGCCTTCATCTGCTGCAATTCGCGGCGCAGATCCTGATTCTGCTGGTACATGCGCTGATAGCTCTGGAAATCGCGCAGGATGTTGACCGCCCCGGTCACCGGGGCCATCGCCCAGTCGAACGAGGGCACGACCCGGTCCACGACCTGTGCGCGAAACCGCTCGACCCGCGGGCTGTCGATCCGCCACAGCAGGAACAGGCCCAGCAGGCACAGGACCAGAACCCCCAGAAGCATACGCTTGAGCGGGCCACTGTAATCTTCGCTCTGTCCGCGATCGCGTGCCACAGACCCCTCGTTTCCGTTCAGATGATGGGCGGGTCAGCTTTCATAGTCAATCGCATGGCGCAGCTGCTTTTCAAACTCAAGCGTCTTGCCGGTGCCAAGCGCCACGCAATGCAGGCTGTTATCGGCGATCGACACCGCCAGCCCCGTCTGTTCGCGCAGCGCCAGATCGAGATCGCCAAGCAGCGCGCCCCCGCCGGTCAGCATCACGCCGCGATCCACGATATCGGCGGCGAGATCCGGCGGCGTCGCCTCCAGCGCGGTCATCACCGCCTCGGTGATCTGCTGCACCGTCTCGGCCAGCGCCTCGGCCACCTGCGCCTGGCTGATCTCGGTTTCCTTGGGCACGCCGTTCAACAGATCACGCCCGCGCACCTGAATGGACGTGCCGCGCCCGTCATCGGGCATCCGCGCGGTGCCGATCGTCGTCTTGATGCGTTCCGCCGTCGCCTCGCCGATCAGCAGGTTCTGCTGCCGGCGCAGGTAGTTGATGATCGCTTCGTCCATCCGGTCGCCGCCCACCCGGACCGAGCGCGCGTAGACGATGTCGCCAAGGCTCAGCACCGCCACCTCGCAGGTGCCGCCGCCGATATCGACGACCATGTTGCCCGTGGGGTCGGTGATCGGCATGCCCGCGCCGATGGCCGCGGCGATCGGCTCGGCGATGAGGCCGGCACGACGCGCGCCCGCCGACAGCACCGATTGACGGATCGCGCGCTTTTCCACCGGCGTCGCGCCATGCGGCACGCAGACGATGATCTTGGGCTTGGAGAAGGTCGCGCGCTTGGCCACCTTGCGGATGAAATGCTTGATCATCGCCTCGGCGGTGTCGAAATCGGCGATCACCCCTTCGCGCATCGGACGGATCGCCTCGATGCTGCCCGGCGTGCGCCCCAGCATCAGCTTGGCGTCCTCGCCCACGGCGAGCACCTTACGCACGCCGTCCTTGACGTGATAGGCCACGACAGAGGGCTCGTTCAGGATGATACCGCGCCCCTTGACATAGACCAGCGTGTTCGCCGTCCCCAGATCGATCGCCATGTCCGATGAAAAGAGGCTGGGAATTCTGTCAAAGATCGCCATTCACGGTTGCGCCCTGTCGCCAAATGAAAATATCCCCCCGCGACTCAACGCGTCGGGGCTGCACGCCGTTATAGGTGCCGGTCGGCACCGGCGAAAGGGGCTGTTTGGGATCGGTCAGCATCAAACTGCCGTCGGCGCGCTTCCGCGATGCTGAATGCTCACCCGTCAAGAGGCCCGTTGAGCTGATCGAGACGCGCGCGCACCGACAATCCATGCGCCTGCAGGCTTTCCGACCGGGCCAGCGTCTCGGCGGCGGGGCCGATGTCACGCAGCGCCTCCGGCGTCATCTTGGCCAGCGTGGTGCGCTTGAGAAAATTCATCACCGACAGCCCGGACGAGAATCGCGCCGACCGCGCCGTCGGCAGCACATGGTTGGGCCCGCCGACATAATCGCCGATGGCTTCGGGCGTCCACGCCCCCAGAAAGATCGCCCCGGCATGGGTGATCCCGGCCGACAGCGCGTCGGGGTCGTCGACGCAGAGTTCCAGATGTTCCGGCGCGATTCGGTTCGACAGCGCGGCGGCGGCGTCCAGATCCGGCACGGTGATGATCGCGCCGAAGTCGCGCCAGCTCGCGCCCGCGATGTCGCGCCGTTCCAGCGTTTCCAGATGGTGCTCGATCGAGGCGCCCACATCGGCGGCAAGCTGCGCATCGTCGGTGATCAATATCGCCTGCGCGCTTTCGTCATGTTCGGCCTGGCTCAGCATGTCGAGCGCGATCCAGTCGGGGTTCTGTCCGCGATCGGCGATGACGAGGATCTCCGAGGGGCCGGCGATCATGTCGATCCCGACACGGCCAAAGACCCGGCGCTTGGCCGCGGCGACAAAGGCGTTGCCGGGGCCGGTGATCATGTCCACTGGCGCAATCGTCGCGGTGCCGTAAGCCAGCGCCGCGATCGCCTGCGCGCCGCCGACGCGGTAGATCTCGTCGACGCCGGCGATCTTCGCTGCCAGCAGGACCGCTGGATTGGCCTTTCCATCGGGCGTCGGCACGGTGATCGCCAGACGCGTCACCCCGGCCACCTTGGCGGGGATCGCGTTCATCAGAACCGAGGACGGGTACGAGGCCAGCCCGCCGGGCACATAAAGCCCCGCCGCACTCACCGGGGTCCACCGCCAGCCAAGCGTCGCGCCGCTGTCCTCGGTCCAGCTTGCATCCTCGGGCATCTGGCGCGCGTGATAGTCCCGGATGCGCGCCGCCGCCAGTTCCAGCGCCGCACGCTCGGCCTCCGGCACCTGCGCCACCAGCGCGTCCAGTTCGGCGGGCGAGAACCGCAAACCCTGCGGGGTCAGATCCAGCCGGTCGAATTTCGCCGTCAGCTCGATCAGCGCCGCATCCCCGCGGCGGCGCACATCCGCGATGATGCCCGCGACGACGTCGTCCACATCCGGGGTGTCCTCGCGCTTGGCCCCCAGCAGGGCGGCGAACCGGGTTTCGAAATCGGGTGATGTGGCGTCGAGAAAAACGGGCATGGCGGCTCCTTTCGCGGGGACATAGCGGCGGCATGGGGGTGCCTCAAGCCCCGGGTTTCTTCTTGGCGGAAATACCCGAAAAGACCGACCTGCACCGCGTGCGCGTCAGGTATCGTGGTGCGGCACCTTGCCGGAGGCGGCGAGATAGGGGCGCGTCACATCCTTCAGCGTCACCTCGAGCGCCTCGATCTCCAGCCGGATCGCGCCATCGCCGGCCAGCGTCAGCATGACATCACCCGCGCCGTCGCCCGACGGCTCGAACCCGACCGACAGCAGCGACAGAACCGTGTCCGCGTCATCGCGGTCGATCCCCTGACTGGCCACCCGCAGCACGTTGTCGATCACCAGCAGCGACCTCACCCGCTCGGGGGCATGCTGCGCGCGGACCGGATCCTCCCACCGGAAACGGTTGAGCAGCAGCGCGAATCGCCGCTCGCCCGCGCGCCACGTCATCTCGCTGATCGGAAATACCGAATCCTGCGCGAGCCCGGAGATGACCTGCAGGTCGTCGGCATCGAACGCCCCGAGATAGAGCGGCACCTCGCGCCCGTCCTCGAAACGCGCATCATCGGTCATTGGTCGCTGATCCTCTCGATTTTCGCACCGACATTGCGAAGCTTTTGCTCGACGCTCTCATAGCCGCGATCGAGGTGATAGACCCGGTGAACCGTCGTCTCGCCCTCGGCCGCCAGCCCGGCGAGGATCAGCGATACCGACGCGCGCAGATCGGTCGCCATCACCGGCGCGCCGCGCAAACGCTCCACTCCGGTCACCGTGGCGGTGCCGCCCTGCACGTCGATCTTCGCGCCCATCCGCATCAGTTCGGGCGCGTGCATGAAGCGGTTCTCGAAAATGCGCTCTTCCAGAACGGAAGTGCCTTCGGCGGTGCACATCAGCGCCATCATCTGTGCCTGCAGATCGGTGGGAAAGCCCGGAAACGGCGCGGTCACCACATCGACCGCGCGCACCGGTCCGTCGCCGCGCGTGACCTTCAGCCCGCCTTCGGTTTCCTCGACGGCGATGCCCGCCCGGTCGAGGGCGTCGCAGAACGCCTGCACCAGTTCGATCCGCCCGCCAAGGCATTCGACCGCGCCGCCGCAGATCGCCGGCGCGATCATGTAGGTGCCCAGCTCGATCCGGTCGGGCACCACCGCATGCGTCGCCCCGCCCAGCCGGTCGACCCCCTGCACCGTGATCGTGCCGGTCTCCTCGCCCTCGATCTGCGCGCCCATCTTCCGCAGGCAGCGCGCGAGATCGGCGATCTCCGGCTCGCGCGCGGCGTTCTTCAGAACCGTCGTGCCGCGCGCCAGCGTCGCCGCCATCAGCGCGTTCTCCGTGGCCCCGACCGAGACCAGCGGAAATTCGAACGTGCCGCCGCGCAGCCCGCCGGGTGCCTTCGCGTGCACATAGCCGTCGCGCAGGTCGAGCTCGGCGCCCATGGCCTCGAGCGCCCGCAGATGCAGATCGACGGGCCGCGCGCCGATGGCACAGCCGCCGGGCAGCGACACGATGGCATGCCCGTCGCGCGCCAGCAGCGGCCCCAGCACGAGGATCGAGGCGCGCATCTTGCGCACGATGTCATACTCGGCCACATGCGTGTCGAGCGCGTGCGACGACAGCGCCAGAACCTTGCCGCCCTGCATCTGCGCGACCTCTGCGCCAAGCGATTGCAGCAGCGTGCCCATCATCGCGATATCCGACAGCCGCGGCGCGTTGGTCAGCGTCAGCGGCTCGTCGCTGAGCAGGGTCGCCGGCATCAGTGTCAGGCAGGCATTCTTGGCCCCGGCGATCGGGATCTGACCGTTGAGGGGGCCGTTGCCGGTGACGACGATCGAATCCATCCGTGCTATTCCTTGTCCGTCTCGGTGGCGGTGTCGGTGTCTGTGGCGGCGTCGCGACCCGCATCCGCCTCGTCCCGCCCCCGGATCTGCGCCTTACGCCGTGCAAGATTGGCCTTCAATGCCGATTTCAGCCGGTCCTCGCGACTCCGGCCCTTGTCGGGGCCCGTGTCGGAACCGGTGTCGGACCCCTTGTCGGGGCGTGCGGTCGGTGTGGTTTTCCTGTCCATCGGCTTTCTCTTACATGAGAGGCGAAAAACCGTCCAGTTCCCCCTTGCACGCGTTATGGTTAGTGTCTAACCACCGCGCCGAAGAGGCTGCTGTAGCTCAGAGGTAGAGCACTCCCTTGGTAAGGGAGAGGTCGAGAGTTCGATTCTCTCCAGCAGCACCATCTTGTTTTTCGGTTGCATATTCCCGCTAACATCTTGAAGATAAACGCGGTTTGTATAGTTCATAACCGCTTTCCCGCGCGTGTCGCAGGGGTTCCGGAAACGCCAACAGACGCACTGTTCGCTTCATGGTCGCGCCTCCACTTTCGTAGATATTCCAAGGCTTTGCCGGAAATTCGAGCGATAGTTCGATAAAATCTTCAAACCTCCCCCTCGGCGGAACGATGCGGCTGGCGCGATCAGCCAGTCGAATCTTCTCCCGTGCCAGCTTTGTGATGCGCGTCTCGCAGGGCGTCATGATCGTTGGGCTCGACGCATCGACGATGCGATCAAGCAGACCCTTGATCTGTGCCTCAGCGTTCTTGCATGCGCCTTCGCCAAATCGAACAGATCGCTCGCAGGCGGCAAATCCTACATGATCTCCGCGACACCTTCTTCCATCTTCGCGCGAGGAACCGACTTGCTCTTCGTCGGCCGCCGCCAGCGTGGCAGCGCCTGCGAACGCTACGCACGGGCCTTGCCCGCCGCGCCCTCGATCCTGGCACGAGGCATGCGCAGCGTTTCGGTGCCGAACGTGCCCACAAGCCGGCGGTTGCGGTAGCCTCTGGTCTTGCCACCGCGGGCGTAACGCGCCCCGCGACACCCTGCGCGCCCGGGCGCGGCCTGGAACGCTGCCATGACCGTTGCCGTGGCGCGGGTTCTGTGTCAGAAACCGCGCAATACGTCTCAAGCCGAAAGTCACGCCCATGACAGATTACGCGACGCGGCGCACCGTGATGGTCGACACTCAGGTCCGACCCTCGGATGTGACCAAGTTCCCGATCATCGACGCCATGCTCGCGGTCCCGCGCGAGGCCTTCGTGCCACAGCGCCTGCGCGAGGCCGCCTATCTTGGCGAGAACCTCGATCTCGGCGAGGGGCGGGTGGTGCTGGACCCGCGCATACTGGCCAAGATGCTCGATGCGCTCGATATTCAGGCGGATGATCTGGTGCTCGATATCGGGTGCGCCTACGGCTATTCCTCGGCGGTGATCGCATGCATGGCCGAGGCGGTGGTCGGGGTCGAACCCGACGCGGAGCTTGCCGAAGAGGCACAGCGCCTGCTATCCGAGCATGACGCGGACAACGTGATCGTGCAGCAGGCCGAACTGACCGCCGGCGCACCGGATCACGGTCCCTATGACGTGGTGCTTCTGCAGGGCGGGATCGAGCGTCTGCCCGACGCCATCACGGCACAGGTCAAGGATGGCGGTCGCATCGCCTGTCTCTTCATGCAGGGTCAGCTGGGTGTGGTGCGGATCGGCTACCAGCATGACGGATGGATCACTTGGCGCGATTCGTTCGACGCGGGCGCACCGGTGCTGCCCGGTTTCGAAAAGCATTCCGAGTTCGCGCTGTGACCGCGATCCGGTCCCGCAAAGGAGTTTGCATGTTGACTTTCAGGCGACGTGTCGCGCGACCCGTGGCGCTTCTGGGGCTTGTCGCCACGCTCGTGGCACCGGTGAGTGCTGTGGCGGACACCCTCGGCGAGACCCTCGAGGCCGCCTATGTCAACAGCGGCCTGCTCGCGCAGAACCGCGCCCTGTTGCGGGCCGCCGACGAGGACGTGTCGCAGGCCGTCTCGGCCCTGCGCCCGATCATCGACTGGTCGGCCGGGGTTTCGCGCGACTTCCAGCGCTCCTCGACCTCGACCGATTTCGGATCAATTCCGGGCTTTGGATCCTCCTCCGGAACGCGCTCCAATGCGTCCACCAACGCCAATATCGCGATCACCGGGCGGCTTCTGCTTTATGATTTCGGCCAAAGCGATCTGCTGATCGACGCCGCCAAGGAAACCGTTCTGGCCACGCGCCAGACGCTGATCAGCGTCGAGCAGGCGGTGCTTCTGACCGCGGTGCGGGCCTACATGAACGTCATCCGAAACCGCGAATTCGTCGAGCTGCGCGAAAACAACCAGCGCCTGTTGCGCGAGGAACTGCGCGCGGCCGAGGATCGGTTCGAGGTCGGCGAGGTGACGCGCACCGACGTGGCGCAGGCCCAGTCCGCCGTCGCGCTTGCACAAAGCGGGCTGGCCGCCGCGCAGGGCGATCTGACCCGCGCGATCGAGGAATTCCGCGAGGCTGTCGGGCGCGATCCCGGAGCCTTGCAGACACCCGGCGATCTGACGCAACTGGGCGAGGACGTGGCCGCCGCCAAGGCCGCGGCAGTCCGGCGTCACCCCGATATCCTCGAGGCGCAGCGCAATGTGGCGGCCGCCCAGCTTAACATGCGCGCCGCGCAGGCCGCGATGCGTCCGGATCTCAACCTGACCGCGCGCATCGGCGCGTCCGACCGGCTGAACGATCGCGACGATTCGCAGTCCGGCAGTGTCGGGATCGAGCTGAGCGGCCCGATCTATCAGGGTGGCCGGCTGTCATCGCAGGTCCGTCAGGCCATGGCGCAGCGCGACGCGCAGCGCGCGCAACTGCATCTCGCGGGGCTTCAGGTCAAGCAGGATGTGGGCAACGCCTTCGCCAATCTGCGCGTCGCACGCGCCAGCCGCGTCGCCAACGGCGAGGCGGTCAGCGCCGCCGAGGTCGCGTTCGAAGGCACACGCGAAGAGGCCCGGCTTGGCGCGCGCACGACGCTCGATGTGCTCGACGCCGAACAGGAACTGCTCGATGCGCAGACCAACCTGATTTCGGCCAATGTCGACGTGGTGATCGCCGCCTATTCGGTGCTGGCCTCGCTTGGCGAACTGACCGCGCGCGATCTCAACCTCGGGGTGCAGACCTACGATCCGTCGGCCTATTACGATCTGGTCAAGACGGCCCCCGTGCCGATCAGCCCGCAGGGCCAAAAGCTCGACAAGGTGTTGCGCGCCCTTGGCAGGGATTGAACGCGCGCCGTCGCGGTTGTGCGGACCGGCAACGGCGGATAGGGTCGTGTCGTAACATGAGGGTGGCAAGGCAATGTCGGATCCCGCATCCAAATCGGAAAGCGACGCGGTGCTCGCCTCGATCCGGCGTATCCTCGTGAACAGTCAGGATGACAGCAAAGTCCCGCGCGACGACACGCCGCCCGGCCCGCTGATCCTGACAGAGGCGCTGCGTGTGGACGCGGGCATCACCCTGCCGCCCGGTGTCACTTACGGTGTCACTGGCGGTACCAGCGACGATCCGGGCACCGCGCTCGACTGGCAGGACGAGGCGGAGCCGGGCGCGCCCGCGGCACCGACTGCGGCAAGCAGGGACGACACGCCGCAGGATCTGCCAGCCGGGACAGCCGCGTCCGCCCTCGAAGACTCGGTCGTCGACGAGGATTTCCTGCGCGACATCGTGGCCGAGATCGTGCGCAAGGAATTGCAGGGCGATCTGGGCGAACGGATCACCCGCAATGTCCGCAAGCTGGTGCGCCGCGAGATCCACCGCGCGCTCGCCAGCCGGGATTTCGACTGACGCGCCGCCAGAGCATGTTGCTCAAAAGTGGGAACCGGTTTTGAGCTTCTAGAACATGCGACATCATAAAGGCTACACGGCGATCGGACGGCTGAGCGACAGCAGCCGGTCTAGATCCATATGCGTCTCCAGATGCGCGGCCAGCGCGTCGAGCGTGGCGTCCACCGCGTCGCCATAGGACAGGTCCGACACCGCGCCCATCTCCGCCAGAAACGCGGCGCGAAACGGGTCGGATGCGAACACCCCGTGCAGATAGGTGCCCTTGATGCGCCCCGAGCCCGACGCCGCCCCCTCGGGCCGGTCGCCGACGCGCAGCCAGGCGCGTTCCCGGTCCGGCCCGGTCGTCTGCCCCAGATGGATCTCGTAGCCCGAGACCGGCGCGCCGGACGCGATATGGTGGGCATCGGTCAGCACAAGCCGCTTTTGCGGGCGCATCACCGTCTCGACATCCAGCATCCCCAGCCCCTCGACCGTGCCCGGGGCCCCCTCGATCCCGTCAGGATCCGAGATACGGCGGCCCAGCATCTGGTATCCGCCGCAGATCCCCAGCACGCGCCCGTCGCGCCGGACATGCGCCGCAAGGTCGATATCCCAGCCATTGGCGCGGAACTCTGCCAGATCGGCGATCGTCGATTTGCTGCCCGACAGCAGCACCAGATCGGCGTCACCGGGCAGGGGCCGGCCGGGGCGCACGATATCGACGCTCACGCCCGGCTCGTTGGCCAGCGGGCCGAGATCGTCGAAATTCGCGATCCGGCCCATTTGCGGCACGACGACCTTGCACGCCCCGCCGGGCGTCGAGGCCAGATCCAGCACATCCTCGGCCGGCAGACGCCAGGCATCCGCAAACCACGGCACCACCCCCAGAGAGGGCCAGCCGGTGCGCGTGACGATCGCCTGCAACCCGTCATCGAACAGGCGGACATCGCCGCGAAACTTGTTGATGGCAAACCCCGCGATGCACGCCGCGTCGTCCGCGTCGAGCACCGCCTGCGTGCCGACGATCTGCGCGATCACGCCGCCGCGGTCGATATCGCCGACAAGGATCACCGGCACGCCGCCGGCGCGGGCGAAGCCCATATTGGCGATGTCGCCCTTGCGCAGGTTGATCTCGGCGGGGCTGCCCGCCCCCTCGACCAGCACCAGATCGGCGCTGCGCGAGAGGCGGTGAAAGCTGTCCAGCACGCGCGGCAAAAGGCTGGCCTTGTCGCGCAGGTAGTCCCGCGCGCCAAGCTGCCCCATGCGGTGGCCCTGCACGATCACCTGCGCGCCGGTCTCGCTTTCGGGTTTGAGCAGCACGGGGTTCATGTCGCTATGCGGCGCGCGCCCGGCCGCCATCGCCTGCAGCGCCTGCGCGCGGCCGATCTCGCCGCCGTCCTCGGTCACGGCGGCGTTGTTGGACATGTTCTGCGGCTTGAACGGTGCCACGGCGTGGCCGCGCCGCGCGAATGCGCGCGCCAGCCCGGCGACCAGCATGGACTTGCCCACGTTGGACCCTGCGCCCTGAATCATGATCGCCCGCGTCATCTTCGGCCCTTGCCCGCCCGCCGGATCGCGACGGGCGCCCCAGATATGGCCCGCGCATGCAAAAAGTCCCTGCCGGTGCCGGGCAGGGACTTCATGCGATCGATCGCTTTGGGCCGGTCAGGCCGCTTCGGCCTGCGCGGCTGCATTGCGCCGCTCACTTTCCTCGCGCGACAGCGCGACGGATGTGCGCACACCCTTCGAGACAAAATCCATCAGCCCGGCCACCACGCGTTCGTTGGGATCGATCCCGGCGCAGCTCAGCACCTCGCGACCATCCCGGGAGCGCGCCCAACGCGCGATCTGTTCGGGGCCGTTGCCATATTTCTTGTCGTCGGATATGGCATCATCCAGCGCGGCCAGTACGACGGCCGCGAAAAGTTTGCGCGCACGATTGCCCTGTTCGGCGTTCAGGGCCGTGCCGTCAACGAAATCCTTCATTCTTCGTCCTTGTTCTTATTGCTCTTGCATTCCGGGCGTGCAGACGCTTGTGACGGTTTTTAGGCGATTCGGATAGAGCGGAAACGCATATCAAACATGCACCATACGCATGGCTCTTTTCAACACCCTGTCGCGCCACGTTGGCTTGTCACCAGATCGGACTGCCGATATGACCAAACCCAACTGCGCCGAAAAGGACATAAGACGACAATGCCCAAGATCAATGGTAACGAGATCCGCCCCGGAAACGTGCTGGAGCATAATGGCGGGCTCTGGGCCGCGGTCAAGGTCGATCACGTCAAGCCCGGCAAGGGCGGGGCGTTCGCCCAGGTCGAGATGCGCAACCTGCGCAACGGATCGAAGCTCAACGAGCGGTTCCGCAGCGCCGACAAGGTGGAGCGCGTGCGGCTCGAGCAGAAGGATCAGCAGTTTCTCTATCAGGAGGGTGACAAGCTGGTCTTCATGGACATCGAGACCTTCGAACAGATCGAACTGCCCGCCGAGATCTTGGGCGAGCGCCGCCCCTTCGTGCAGGACGGCATGACGATCACGGTGGAATTTCACGAAAGCGAGGCCCTGAACGTCACCCTGCCGCAGAAGGTCGTCTGCAAGGTGGTCGAGACAGAGCCGGTCGTGAAGGGGCAGACAGCCGCCAACAGTTTCAAGCCGGCCGTTCTCGATAACGGGGTGAAGGTGATGGTGCCGCCTTTCGTGGGTCAGGACGAGGATATCGTCGTCAATACCGACACGATGGAATATTCCGAACGCGCCTGAGCGCCGCCGCGTCAGCCCGTGGCGCGTGGTCCGGCCGGGGTGTCCGCCGCCATGATCATCCGCGCCTCCCATGCGCGCAGCATGGGGCGCGCGGGGTCGAAGGCCGGGCGGTCGCGGTGGCGCAGGTGCGGAAACAGCGCCAGCAATTCGTCAAGCGTCGCCTGCGGCACCGCCCCGATGGTTTGCGGACCGGGCAGGAATGTCTCGGTCTCCAGCCCGTCGGCCCAGATGATGTGGTGCGCGTCGCACATGATGTGCAGATAGCGCACGCCGTTGTCCTGCGGCGCGCGGGTGATCGTGTCGCCGTTGATCAGGTGCTGGGCCGCGATCAGAACCTCGGTGATGCCGAAATGCAGTTCCGCCATCCAGTTCCGCACGAGGATGCGGTGCTGTGGTGAGACCAGCATGCTGCGTGCCGGGCGGCCCGCGCCGAGGGCATTCGCGCAAAGGCGCACCGGCTGAAACGCGGGGCGGGCGCACAGGTCGGCGGCAGACAGCGCCACCTCGCCCACCCAGGCCAGCCGCTGCACGCCGGCGTCGCGGGTGCGCACGCCGTCGCCGACCTTGAGATCCTCGACCGCGACATAGCCGCGATCCGTCAGGATCTTCGTGCCGGGTGTGAAGCATGGGGGCGTCACCAGCGCGTCGGCCTCGATCGGGGCCTGCCCGAAATCGCCCGGCCCCTCGAAGGCCGCGATCACCTCCAGATCGACCCCGACGGGGGGAAAGCCGCCCGGCGGGCCGACAAAGGCCAGCCCCTCGACCGTGCCGCAATCGGGTGATTGCCCGGGCTCGTTGACGTTGTAGCCCAGCACATCCCATGTCTCGCCGGTGGAGGGATCGCGCAGGGTCAGCCGGTATTCGGCCTCGACCGGGGTGCCGGGGTTGTAGGTGACGCCGTCGATGGTCTGCCATCCGTCCAGCTTCTGGCTGTTGTCGTTGTCGTCGAACGCCGTGTCGCCGGCATTGTCCTTGATGAAGGTCTCGAGCCAGTCATTGTCATCGAGCCGGATGGTCTGCCCCACCAGATGCGAGCCGTCGCCCAGGGTGATGCCGTCGAGGGATCCGCCTTCGCTGATGGTGATATTGCTGGCCTCCAGCATCCAGACGGTGAAATTCTTGTCCATGCGTTCCGCAATCCTGCCGAGGTGACATCGGGTATCCGGGCAGGCCCGCTGGTCCGCGTGTGGTACCACGCGTGGCGTCGGGTCGACCCGTGAGACATCGGTAACAGGCAGGGATCACCAGCCGGTAAACGCCCGTCGCAAACCGCATCGGATGGTTAACGCCGTCTTGGGGCACTGGTTTGCGGCGCTGGTGGATTGGCCGGGACGGAGGACTCGCGTGCCGCGAAGCGAGGAATGGCGCCCGACTGAGAAGGGCAGATGACGGCGTCGAATCCTGAGCGGCGATGTGACCCGGGTGGAACAGGCGCGGGTATTGGCCTGAAGGGGACGTTGGAAGAACTTAGATGAGCCGCGCAGTGCCTGACCGCCGGGTGGGCGCAGCAACCTGTGTCGCGATGCGCTTTATGGTGCCAAATACTGTAACGGTTTCATGGATTTGCACCGTTGCAGAAGCGCCCGCCCGAGGGGGCGGTCGGGCGCTGCGCGGCGGCGCGTGCCGCGCCTTGATTCCGCGCATTGGTGCCCTTCCTCAACGTCTCCTTCAGGCCATACCCCCGACTTGTCCGAGGGCACCTTCAACGGAAGACATGTCCCTCAGAGCGGTCGATTGAAAATCCTCTGCACGGGTCGCACACGAGGGCTCGAATTGTCCGGTTCATATCGCCCGCGCGGTCAGAGAGGATCGACGCGCGCCTCACCCGCCGTCATGCCCGGCCTGGCCCGATCAAAGCGCAGATAGGCGATGCCGCGCCCGCCCGACTGCGTGTAAAGCCGGCCCGCCGGCTTGCCCTCCGGCGTGGCGATCTCGGAACCGACCGGGGCGCTACCGGTGACCGCCACCACCGTCAGCCCCTTGCGCAGTTCGGTCTTGTGCTTCATCCGCGCGGTCACTTCCTGCCCGACATAGCAGCCCTTGCGGAAATCCACGCCGCTCAGGCGTTCCAGCCCGGCCTCGAGTATCAGCGTGTCGGGGGTCAGCTCGATGCCCGTCTCCGGAATGCAATGCGCCACGCGGATCGCGTCGAAATCGGTGCCGTCATCGTCGTCACCGGCCCCGTAGAGCCGCCACCCGAGAGCCTCATGGCGCGGATCGGGCAGGGCGCCATCCGGCATGTCCCCGGTGCCGCGCCGGACCTTCAGATCGGTTTCGGTGATCGTCACGTCCGCGCGCAGCTTGTACATCGACAGGCGCTGCACCAGCGTATCGGCGAGGCTGTCATCGACATCCAGAAGGATCGCATCGCCCCGCCGCAGCAGAAAGAAATCCGCCAGATACTTGCCCTGCGGCGTCAGCATCGCGGTATAGACGATCCCCTGATCGAGCCGTGCCAGATCGTTGGTCACCAGCCCTTGCAGAAAATGCTCGGCCTCCGTGCCGGTGATCTCGAATACCTTTCGTGCCATGAACGTTTCCTTTCCCTTGCCTGCCAGATATAGGACCTGCCGGGGCACACGAAAGGGCCTGTCATGCGCGCAGCACTTTCCGTCATCATCCCGACGCTTGACGCCGCCCCGGTGCTGCCCGCCTGTCTATCGGCGCTGATCGAAGGGCTGGAGGCCGGGATGATCCGCGAAGTGATCGTCAGCGATGGCGGATCATCCGACGCGACACAGGCGATCGCCGATGCGGCCGGCGCGCGGGTCGTGACGGGGCCGCCCTCGCGCGGCGGGCAGTTGCGCCGCGGGGCAGAGGCGGCGCAGGGCGCGTGGCTCTTGGTGTTGCATGCCGACACGGTGCTGCCCGAGGGCTGGACCCGCGCGGTGGACGCTCAGATGCGGGCCGGCGGGCCGGCCGCGTTCCGACTGTCCTTCGATCAGACAGGCGTGATGCCGGCGCTGGTGGCGGGCTGGGCCAATCTGCGCAGCCGGGTGTTTGGCCTGCCTTACGGCGATCAGGGGCTGCTCATTTCGCGCGACATCTACGAGGCGGCGGGTGGCTATCCCGATATCCCGCTGATGGAGGATGTGGCGCTGGCACGCAGCATCAGGGGCCGGATCGCGCTGATGCCGCTGGCGGTCACCACGGGTGCGGATCGCTACGCCCGCGCCGGATGGCTGCGGCGCGGGGCGCGCAATCTGGGAACGCTTGCGCGCTATCTCTGCGGGGCCGATCCCGACCGCCTCGCGGCGCGCTACAAACGGTGAGACGCGCCGCAATCTGGACAAGCGCCGCGGGCTGTGAGACATGCCGCGTCACATCACGAGCCGCCGTCAGGAGACGCCGATGACCACCACCCGCTTCGCCCCGTCGCCCACCGGCCATATCCATGTCGGCAATCTGCGCACGGCGCTGATGAATTACATGATCGCCGCCAAGGCCGGCGGCACCTTCATCCTGCGCATCGACGACACCGACCCCGAGCGGTCGCGCGAGGACTATGTCGACGCGATCAAGCAGGATCTGGAGTGGCTGGGTCTGCATTGGGACCGGGTGGAGCGTCAGTCCGAGCGCCTCGACCGCTATGCCGCCGCCGCCGACAGGCTGCGCGAGATGGGCCGCTTCTACGAGGCGTTCGAGACCCCGACCGAGCTGGACCTCAAGCGCAAAAAGCAGCTCAACATGGGGCGTCCACCCGTCTATGACCGCGCCGCGCTGAAGCTTTCGGATGCCGAAAAGGCGGCCCTGCGCGCCGAACGGGGCCCGGGCGTCTGGCGGTTCAGGCTCGATCATCAGCGGATCGAGTGGCGCGACGGCATTCAGGGCGAGGTGTCGATCGATGCCGCCTCGGTCAGTGATCCGGTGCTGATCCGCGGCGACGGGCAGGTTCTTTATACGCTGGCCTCGGTCGTCGATGATGTCGAGATGGGGGTGACACATGTGGTGCGCGGCTCGGACCATGTGACCAACACCGCCACGCAGATTCAGATCATCGAGGCGCTTGGCGGCACGCCGCCCGAGTTTGCGCATCACTCGCTGCTCACCGGCCCGCAAGGCGAGGCGCTGTCGAAACGTCTGGGCACGCTCAGCTTGCGCGATCTGCGCGCGCGCGGGGTGGAGCCGATGGCGCTCTTGTCGCTGATGGCGCGGCTTGGCTCCGCCGATCCGGTGGAACTGCGCAGCGACATGGCCGAGCTGATCGACGGCTTCGACATCGAACGCTTCGGATCCGCGCCGACGAAATTCGACGAGCGTGACCTCTTCCCGCTCAGCGCCCGGATCAATGCCGCGCGCCCTTATCAGGCTGTGGCCGACACCATCGCCGAGATCGGCGTGCCCGACGACCTTGCCCCGCAATTCTGGGAGGTCACGCGCGAGAATATCACCACGCTGGGCGATCTGGAGGCGTGGTGGGGGATGTTCCGCGACGGGGCCGAGCCGCAGATCGACGATGAGGACCGCGCCTTCATCGCCGAGGCGATGGCCCTTCTGCCCGAGGGGCCGCATGACAACGAGACTTGGGGCACATGGACGGCCGAAGTGAAGGCGGCGACCGGGCGCAAGGGCAAGGGCCTTTTCATGCCGCTGCGCAAGGCGCTGACCGGACAGGCGCACGGGCCGGACATGGCAAAGGTGCTGCCGCTCCTGCAGGTGATCAGGGCGCGGGGTTGATCCCTCCGGGCGTCTCGCGCAGGCGCTTGCGTTCGCTGTCCAGCGGCAGGCCTGCGTCGGCGTAGTCGCGCGCGCGGATGCTCATCTCGTGCGCGGCCTCGGCAAGCTCCGCGTCGGGGGCCTCCGATACCCGCCAGAGCGCGTCGCGCAGGCGCAGCGCCACCTCGATCTGCCCCGCGCCGTCGCGCGCCGCCCCGGCAAAGGCGTTCTCGATCATCGCGCGGCGCGAGGTGTCGGGCAGAAAGATCCGGGGAAACGTCGGCACGGTCTCTTTGGGGCCGGCATGCGCCCAGCCCAGAAGCAGTTTTTCCTGACGGCAGATCACCGCGATGGCCGTGCCCGGATCGTTGATGCCCGGCGACAGCGCGCGCGAGGCGGTTTCCGACAGAACCAGAAACCCGTAGGACGCGTCCTGCTCGAAGGTGCGATGCGTGTCGATGGTCAGGCGCTGCGTGATCGCCTTCGTGTCGCCGTCTTTCAGGCCGATGGCATGGCCGATCGTCTGCCCCTCGATCACGTAATCGCCGGGCCGGTAACCGAGATAGACGCGCATCCGATCCGATGTCAGCCGGTCGCTGATGCCCGGCATGTCGATGAATTGCAGATAGCCCGTGCCGGGGGCGGTGATCGGTGTGGCGGCAATCGGCAGCACCGTGTCGCGGGTCATCACGACCCCGCCCAGAGACGGCAGGCGGCGGGTGCGCATCAGACAGTCGCGCGCGGCGGCCTCGGCGGCGTCGAGCGTGGCATCCATGCTGCCCAGATCGCTGAGACGGTGAATCCAGCGCACCAGCATCATCACGACCAGCACCACGACCGCCACGGTGATCCCCAGCACCAGCACGCTCGATCCTTCGGGGTAGACGTTCGACTTGATCAGGATGATCGCGCTCAGCGCATAGACGAAGGCCCCGATGAACACCGCAAGCGCGGTATGCGTCGTGGTGTCGGCCATAAGGATGCGGTGCACGCGCGGCGTGGTCTGCTGTGCGGCCGCATTATGCGCCGTCACCATCACGTTGAGCGAGAAGGTGCTGACCGCCAGCATGCCCGAGGCGAGAATCGTCAGGGTCGGCATGACCGAGTCGGTCGTGAAGCGGTCCTGCAGGACAGCGGGGATCTGATCTTCGAGCAGGATCGCCACGGCGGCGCTGAGGATCGCAAGCACCGCGAAAAGGCTCACGCGCAGCCAGAGCGTGCGACTGATCTCCACAAGGGTCATGGCCCATGTCGAGAGGGTCTGGAACTTCATCTCGGTAATGCCCGTTCAATCATGCCTGCGCCCGAGGTGACGCGGTCGTCCGCGCCTGTCCTGACTGGCCCGATGTCATCCTTGGGCGGTAATGATCGGCGGGTCAAGCCGGGTCAGATGGCTGTCGGTCAGGGCCCGCTCTTCGGCGCTCAGCCGCTGATGGCGCGCATAGCGCGGGGCGGCGCGATCATCCAGAATCGGCGCGTCCCAGCCATGCGTGGTGTCGAAAAACCGACCCACGCCATCCTCGCCGAACTCGCGCAGATAGCCCTGCACGACCACGTCGAGATAGCTCAGCAGGATGGGACGGGCCGCATCGGGCGCGCCGTGCCGCCCCTCGGGAATGGTATAGACCGCGATCTCGGGCGCATGCGGCAGGCTGTGACGCACCTGATCGGCCGCCGGCGCGCGCAGATACGCCGCTTCGCGCTGGTCGAGCGCGGCCCAGTCGGCACCCGGCACGGGCGCGATCAGCCCCTCGATCTCGGCGTCGGCATCGGGGACCACCGTCAGAAAGGCCACGGGCCGCAGATCGGTATGCCGCCACACGCGCCGCCATCCCGCCAGCCGCGCCGTGTGGGCATCCGTGAAATCATGCGTGGCACAGTTCACGAGGCTGCCATAGCCGAAAAAATATGCATCCTGCATGAAGGTTTGCCGCCTTTCCTGATCTCGATCAATGTCGCGCGGCAGTGTCGGCGCAATCCTGTCGATGTTCAAGACAGGGTTTCAAGACAGGGGGATGGCCACGCCATGCGGATCACCAAACGCGCCAATATCGCCATGCGGCTGCTCATGTTCTGTGCGGCCAATGACGGTCATCTGGTGACGAAATCCGAGATCGCCGCGCGCTGCAACATCTCCGAAAGCCATCTGGCGCAGATCATCAACCGTCTGGCATGCTTGGGTTTTCTGCGCACGCAGCGCGGCCGCACCGGGGGTGTCACGCTGGCCCGTCCGGCGTCCGAGATCCGCGTGGGCGCGGTGTTTCGCCGGCTGGAAGAGAACACGCCGGTGGCCGAATGCTTTGCCGATGCCGACAATACCTGCCCGCTGACACGCGCCTGCCGGTTGCGTCTGGCGATCGCCGATGCGGTCGAGGCGTTCTATGCGCAGCTTGACGAGGTGACGCTCGATGCCCTCGTATGCGACAACACCGCCCTCTTCTCGATCTTTTCGGTGCCGCCCTGCCCGCAACAGCCTTGAAGACGGCTTTAGACTGGACTAACCTTTAGCCGAACCAGACAGGGAGAACCGGCGCGTGCCGGTGCCGAAGGAGCAACCGCCCCGGAAACTCTCAGGCCACAAGGACCTGCCTGGTCAAGACAACTCTGGAGAGATCCCGCGCGAGATGCGGGACGCCGAAGGGATAGCGATCTCAGGTGAAAGGACAGAGGGGGCATCGCAGCGCGACCCGAGAGGGCGCGCCTTGACGGTGCCGGATGGATCAACGTCGGCTCCGGACCACGAGAACGGGAAAGGATGCGGATGTCGGATCTGCAGATCACACCACTCAACGCGCTGCACCGCGCGCTCGGCGCGAAAATGGTGCCTTTCGCGGGCTACGAGATGCCGGTGCAATATCCCCTCGGGGTGATGAAGGAACATCTGCATTGCCGGGCAAATGCCGGGCTTTTCGATGTCAGCCATATGGGGCAGGTGATCCTGCGCGCCCCCGGTGGCTACGCGCCGGTCGCCGCGGCGATGGAGGGGCTGGTGCCCGTCGACATGCTGGGCCTTGGGATGATGCGGCAACGCTACGGGATGTTCACCGATGAGGCGGGCGGGATCCTCGACGATCTGATGATGGCCAATCGCGGCGATCACATGTTCGTCGTGGTCAACGCCGCCTGCAAGGCCGACGACATCGCGCACATGCGCGCGCATCTCGACGGCGTCGATGTCGAGGAGATCACCGACCGCGCGCTTCTGGCGCTGCAGGGGCCGGCGTCCGAGACCGCGCTTTCGGCGCTGGTGCCGGACGTCGCCGGGATGCGCTTCATGGATGTCGGCATCATCCCGTCGGATTTCGGCGAATTGTGGATCTCGCGCTCGGGCTATACCGGCGAGGACGGGTTCGAGATCTCCGTGACCGAGGATCAGGCAGAGTCTCTGGCCCGCGCGCTGCTCGATCATGGGGATGTGGCGCCCATCGGGCTTGGCGCCCGCGACAGCCTGCGGCTGGAGGCGGGGCTGTGCCTTTACGGGCACGATATCGACACCACCACCACCCCGGTCGAGGCGAGCCTGAACTGGGCGGTCCAGAAGGTGCGCCGCGCGGGTGGCGAGCGTGCCGGCGGCTTTCCCGGGGCGACGCGCATCCTTGATGAGTTGCAGACCGGTGCCGCGCGCACCCGTGTCGGGCTGCGCCCCGAGGGCCGCGCGCCGATGCGCGAGGGCACGCCGCTTTACGCCGCCGCCGAGGGCGGTGATCCGGTGGGTCATGTCACGTCGGGGGCCTTCGGGCCCACCCTCGGGGCGCCGATGTCGATGGGCTACGTGCCGCGCGACCTCGCCGCGCCGGACACGCAGGTTTTCGGCGAGCTGCGCGGCAAGCGCCAGCCCGTCCGGGTGGCCAAGCTGCCCTTCACCCAAGCCAACTTCAAACGCTGAACGCATATCAGGGAGCACAGGATGAAATTTACCGAAGAACATGAATGGCTGCGCGTCGAGGACGATCAGGTGGTCGTGGGCATCACCGAACATGCCAGCCAGCAACTGGGCGATGTGGTGTTTGTGGAACTGCCCGAGGTCGGCACCAAGGTGACCAAGGATGACGAGGTCGTGGTGATCGAAAGCGTCAAGGCGGCCTCGGATATCCTCGCCCCGATCGATGGCGAGATCACCGAGGTCAACGACACGCTCACCGACGAGCCGGGCCGCGTCAATGACGACCCGATGGGCGATGCGTGGTTCTTCAAGATGACCCCGAGCGAGCCGTCGCAGATGGACGACTACATGGACGAGGCCGCGTACAAGAAATACGTCTCGTGAGACCTTGACCCGGCGGGGGACGCCTCCGGCGGGAGTATTTCGGGCAAGATGAAGCCGGGGACCGGTTTGCGCCGCCCGTGACAGCGACCCGTGACAGCGAAAGGACATCGACATGCCGTTCAAAGCAACAGATTACCTGCCTTACGACTTCGCCAACCGCCGCCATATCGGCCCCTCGCCCGAGGAGATGAGCGACATGTTCAACGTGCTCGGGGTCGCGAGCCTCGAGGCGCTGATCGACGAGACGGTGCCGAAATCGATCCGTCAGGACGAACCGCTCGATTTCGGCAAGCCGATGTCGGAAAGCGAACTCTTGCATCACATGCGCGAGGTCGCCGACAAGAACACCGTGCTGACCTCGCTGATCGGGCAGGGCTATCACGACACGGTGACGCCGCCCGCGATCCAGCGTAACATCCTCGAGAACCCCGCCTGGTATACTGCCTACACGCCGTACCAGCCCGAGATCAGTCAGGGCCGGCTCGAGGCGCTGTTGAACTTCCAGACCATGGTGAGCGATCTCACCGGGCTTGCGGTGGCCAATGCCTCGCTTCTCGACGAGGCGACGGCGGCGGCCGAGGCGATGACCATGGCGCAGCGCGTGGCGAAATCGAAAAAGCGCGCGTTCTTCGTCGACGAGAACTGCCACCCGCAGAACATCGCCGTGATGAAGACCCGCGCCGCCCCACTGGGGATCGAGGTGATCGTCGGCCCGCCAGAGGATATGGACGCCGACGGGGTGTTCGGTGCGATCTTCCAGTATCCCGGCACGCATGGCACCTTGCGCGATTTTTCCGAAGAGATCGCCGCGCTGCATGAGCAGAAGGCGATCGGCATCGTGATCGCCGATCCGCTGGCGCTGACCCTGCTCAAGGAGCCGGGCGCGATGGGGGCCGACATCGCCGTCGGCTCGACGCAGCGTTTCGGCGTGCCGGTGGGCTATGGCGGGCCGCACGCCGCCTATATCGCCACGAAAGATGCCTACAAGAGGTCGCTGCCCGGACGGCTGGTCGGGGTCAGCATCGACAGCCAGGGCAACCGCGCCTACCGTCTCAGCCTGCAGACCCGCGAGCAGCATATCCGCCGCGAGAAGGCCACCAGCAATGTCTGCACCGCGCAGGCGCTTCTGGCCGTCATGGCCTCGATGTACGCGGTGTTTCACGGGCCGAAGGGCCTGAAGGCAATCGCGCAGCGCATCCACCGCAAGACCGTGCGTCTGGCCAAGGGGCTGGAGGCCGCCGGGTTCGATGTGGCCCCCGACGGTGTCTTCGACACGATCACCGTCGATGTGGGTCTGTTGCAGCGCGGCGTGCTGCAGGCCGCCGTGCGCGAGGGGGTGAACCTGCGCCGTGTCGGCGACACGAAGATCGGCATCACGCTGGATGAATGCACACGTACTGAAACCATCGAGGCGGTCTGGCGCGCCTTCGGCATCGACCAGGAGGATCGCGATTTCACGCCCGAGTACCGCATCCCCGACGCCTTGCAGCGCAGCAGCCCGTATCTGACGCACCCGATCTTTCACATGAACCGGGCCGAGACCGAGATGATGCGCTACATGCGGCGGCTTGCCGATCGCGATCTGGCGCTCGATCGGGCGATGATCCCGCTGGGATCCTGCACGATGAAGCTCAATTCCGCCGCCGAGATGATGCCGATCAGCTGGCCGGAATTCTCAAAGCTGCATCCCTTCGTCCCCGCCGATCAGGCTTTGGGCTACCGCCAGATGATCGACGATCTGTCGTCGAAGCTGTGCGACATCACCGGCTATGCCGCCATTTCCATGCAGCCCAATTCCGGCGCGCAGGGTGAATATGCCGGGCTACTGAGCATCGCAGCCTGGCACCGCGCCGAAGGGCAGGGGCACCGCCGTGTCTGCCTCATCCCGATGAGCGCGCATGGCACCAACCCGGCCAGCGCGCATATGGTCGGCTGGGACGTGGTGGTGATCAAATCCGCCGCGAACGGCGATATCGATGTCGACGATTTCCGCGCCAAGGCCGAAAAGCACTCCGAAAACCTCGCCGGCTGCATGATCACCTACCCTTCGACCCATGGCGTCTTCGAGGAGACCGTGCGCGAGGTCTGCGACATCACCCACAGCCATGGCGGGCAGGTCTATATCGACGGGGCCAACATGAACGCGATGGTGGGGCTGTCGCGCCCCGGCGATCTGGGCGGCGATGTCAGCCACCTGAACCTGCACAAGACGTTCTGCATCCCGCATGGCGGCGGTGGCCCCGGCATGGGGCCGATCGGCGTCAAGGCGCATCTCGTGCCGCATCTGCCCGGCCATCCCGAAACCGGCGGCACCGAAGGCCCGGTTAGCGCCGCGCCCTATGGTGCGCCGTCGTTGCTGCCGATCTCATGGGCCTATTGCCTGATGATGGGCGGCGCGGGGCTGACGCAGGCGACGCGGGTGGCGATCCTCAACGCCAACTACATCGCCAAGCGGCTGGAGGGGGCGTATGACGTGCTCTACAAGGGCACCGGCGGGCGCATCGCGCATGAATGCATCCTCGACGTGCGCCCCTTCGCCGACAGCGCGGGCGTGACCGTCGACGATATCGCCAAGCGCCTGATGGATTGCGGCTTTCACGCGCCGACGATGAGCTGGCCTGTCGCCGGCACGCTGATGGTCGAGCCGACCGAGTCCGAGACCAAGGCCGAGCTTGACCGCTTCATCGACGCGATGCTGGCGATCCGCGCCGAGATCCGCGACATCGAGGAGGGGCGGATCGATGCGGAAAACAACCCGCTCAAGCATGCGCCGCACACGATGGAGGATCTGGTCAAGGACTGGGACCGGCCCTACAGCCGCGAACAGGGCTGCTTCCCGCCGGGCGCGTTCCGGGTCGACAAGTACTGGCCGCCGGTCAACCGCGTCGACAATGTCTATGGCGACCGGCATCTGGTCTGCACCTGCCCGCCGCTGGAGGACTACGCGGAAGCGGCGGAATAACCGCCCCGGCGTTTTCTGGTGGCTTTACGACAAGTGCCGGGCCCATGCGGTCCGGCACCCGGACATGTCGTGACGCAACCTGGTTATGGCGGAGATAGCGGGCGACCGTTTCGGGCCCTTTGCGGTGATGTGATCGCGGTTGGACAGACGCGGATTGTGGCCTGATGCTGACATTGCGGCTACAGCCCCGGCGCGGAATCAAGGCGCGGCACGCGCCGCCGCGCAGCGCCCGGCCGCCCCCTCGGGCGGGCGCTTTTGCGACGGTGCAACTCCATGAAACCGTTACAGTATCCGGCACCATAAAGCGCCTCGCGACACGCGTTGCAGCGCCCACCCGGCGGTCGGGCACCGCGCGGCTCTTCGCCGGTCCTTCCAATGTCCGCTCAAGGCCAAAAACCCCGACCTTTCCGACGGCACTGTCCCTCACGACAACGCTCCCGAAAGACGTTCGGGAGCGTTGCATCGCGCGGATCCATAGGGGTCCAAAACGCTTGCCCCTCGGGCTGGACTGGCCAGGACACCCCGAACAGCGCTGGCGCGCCGGATCAGTTCCAGCCGACCTCGTTGAAGATCGCCTGCGCCTGCGCCGCGTTTTCGGAGAATGCCGAGGTCGGCGTCGTGCTGTCGGGGATGAAGATCCCCAGCTTGGCCACATGCGCGTTCATCGCCACGCCCGACAGGACGGGATATTCGTTATTGGCGTTGGCGAACTGTTCCTGCGCGGTCTCGCTGACCAGGAATTCCAGCAGCGCGGTCGCCTCTTCTGGGTTGGGCGCGTTGGCCGCGATGCCGGCCGCGGCAAGGTTGACATGCGCGCCGCGCCCGCCCTGATTGGGCCAGACCCAGCCGATATCGTCGATGCCGCTGGTCAGCCCGTCGACATCTCCTGCAAGGCCCCGCACATAGTAATAGGTGTTGGCCACGGCGATGTCGCATTCACCCGACACGATGCCGCGCAGCTGATCGGTGTCGCCGCCCTGCGGATCGCGCGCCATGTTGCTCAGGACACCGGCGGCCCAGTCCTTGGCCGCGTCCTCGCCATGCACCTCGATGATCGAGGCCAGCAGCGACTGGTTGTAGATGTTCGAGGACGAGCGGATGCAGACCTGCCCCTCATAGATCGGATCGGCCAGATCCTCGTAGCTGCGCGGCGGATTATCGACGCGGTCCCGCGAATAATAGATGATGCGCGCCCGCTGCGACAGCCCGGTCCAGAGGTTTTCGGGGTGGCGCAGATGCGGCGGCACGTTGGTCTCGATCACGTCGGACTCGAAGGGCTGCAGCAACCCGGCATCGACGGCGCGCCCGATGCGGCCCGCATCGACGGTCATGAACACGTCCGCCGGGCTGTTGGCCCCCTCGGCATCCATGCGTGCGATCAACTCGTCGGCA
>Ga0307981_1000776_pt1 | contig 31088 bp, 21 predicted proteins | sample OrgLakmetagen987_FD_201849 | JGI IMG/M metagenome (GOLD analysis project Ga0307981, IMG submission 201849) | Saline water microbial communities from Organic Lake, Antarctica - #987 | ecosystem: Environmental > Aquatic > Non-marine Saline and Alkaline > Saline | place: Antarctica: Organic Lake... | reverse complement strand
ACACACACTCCTACAGTCAGTCAACATGAAGAAGTCAGCATGCCTCCTTCTCCTCGTGACCTCGTTTCCAGCGGTAGCAACCGCCTTTTTCCTCGGCTACAACAACAATGGCGGACCAGCACCAGCACCATTACCAGCAGCTCCAACTACTGCTCGGTCGTATTGCCGCAGCAGTACTCGCGGTTCAGCAAAAGCAGCAGCAACAGCACCAGCATTTCTGCTGCGAATGCAGCGCGATGATTTCACCTTTTCCTTCGAGGTGCCCAAAAAGGGCATTGCCGACATTGGTACCGCCGAGGTTCGACTGGCACCGCTATTGGAACAATCCGAGCTGGTGGTCGTTCGGTACGACCTTCCCTTTGGCTTGAACGCCGAGCCCGACGCTGCCACCGGACAGGTCGTTGTTACCAAAAATGGCACTGGCGGCGAACAAGTCGGCGACATTCTTCGTCAGACAACCTACTGGCGGGGAAGAGAGCCGGGCATTTTTGATGTCAGCAAGAATGCGGCCAATTTTGATCTAGTGGTGAAGGCCCTCGTTACCAACGATTTGTCAGTGGCCGACGATATTGTTCTAGTGTTTGAACGACCTCTCTAAAATACTAGACTAACAGTAGCAGTAACAAGAGAGAATACGACATAAACCATCGTCTACTAGAATCGACTACTCGTACTTGGACCACTACACTTACTTTCCTTTAAAGGTGCGCCACACTTCCTTTTCGTCTCCCCTAGCCGCCGTTAGCGCAGTCATGAACCGTTTGATTTCAGCCATGGACCGAAGCTTGTAATTCTCGTGCGGGGTGAACCAATAATTATCACTGCTCCCTTTGGTTTTTCCTCCCTTTCGAACGTGGGTTTCCTTTCTCCACCCCGGCGGCCATCCGCCAGCCAAATTGTCGTCCGGTGGACCCGAAAAGCTAATATTCGGTTTATTCACCAAAGATCCGGGGGACTTTTTCTTGGCGGAAGCGGGGCTTGTCTTTGCCTTTTTGGCCGCGGGTGCTTTGGGCACTGCCGCGGCACGTTTTTTCTCCATGGCGCGATTCCTGGCAACCTGTTCGACAATGTCCTTGAGACCGCCGGGTTTGCGAATAGTAGACTTGGCTGCCGCCAGCTTTTTAATCCGTCGTTGCGGTGGCGCATCGCTTGGAGCCAGCGGAAAGGAAATGTTGCGCGCCTGGGCCAACGAAGCCTTGAAGTCAGCGGCAGGTTCCTTGACTGGAGCGTCCTTGACTGGAGCGTCCTTGACTGGAGCGTCCTTGACTGGAGCGTCCTTGACTGCAGCGTCCTTGACTGCAGCGTCCTTGACTGCAGCGTCTTCGGGGACCAATGCATTGGCAGCCACAGTGGCGGAATTCGCTCGAATCGTTCCCAAATTGACCTTGACGGGTTTGCTCGGTGCAGTCCAGGCTTTGATCAATGCCGCGGTCTTGGCTGCCACGTTGGCAATGGTTGGCTTTTTGAGGATCGATCGTGGCTTGGCAGCTGGCTTGGTCGAATCATCGCTCGCCTCATCAATATCCTCATTAATATCCTCATCATCCTTTTCGTCTTGCTTGGTACTCTCGTCCTTTTCTTCTGGTTCGTCATCGTCATCGTCAACGTCATCGTCGTCGTCGTCGTCTTCGGTTTCACTTTCGTCGGCTTTCACTTCTTCTGCTTCATCGTCATCTTCATCGTCATCCTCTAGCTCTTCATCGTCACGGTCTGGATTCAATCCAATGGCAGCCTCTTCCAACGCGGCTTTAGCAGCCTTTTGGGCGGACGCGATATCATTCTCTTGTACCATAATATCGTCGTTTTTGGATGCGACTCCGTGATCGGTTGATTCGACAGCTTCATCGTCATCGTCATCGATGGCATCATTACCATTAGCATCCGAGCCTGTACCTTCCTTCTTTGCCTTTTCGTTGGGTTCGTCAACCGTGGCTTGCGTCACTAGCATCTGTTCCTCCAACTCGCTATCGTCGTCGCTGTCGCTGTTCGCCGCAGCACCCATGTCTTGCTCGTCGCGGGGTTTGTTGCCTTCGGCTCCTGCAGTACTCGTCATGAGAGAATACGATAGTGTGAAAGTCAAAAAGTAGGTACTGTATTTTGCCAACAAACACCAGCGGATCACGAAAGCAGCCTGTAGACTACTACTGTTACTACTGTTATAACTGTACTACTGTACTAAACGTTATTGCTGGGAAGGAATCACGACACAGCAGTCGTCGTCTCTATTTGTCCTCAGTCGTCAGTCGTCACCATCGCTTGCTTGGCTCCCAACGCTCGCTACTTTTTAGCGGTAGCCCGCCGGCCGGCCCGCGCTTCAACAAGATTGCCGCTGTTTCGCGCCAAATTTGCAAAAAGATGCAAAGATTCACAAATCCCATCCCTACCGTACCGTGCCGGTATTCGATGCTACCGCTACGCTTCACATATTCACCCCACTTTTTCTTCCTCCACGGCCATGGTGAATGAATCTCTCTCTCTCTCTCTCTTGCTAGCAGTCAGTGGTCAGTAGTCAGTGTCAGTAGTCTAGTCTAGTCTAGTTTGTACAGTACTGTAGTTGCAAAAGAATGACGTCACCCACAGTCCAGAGACGCGTTGTTGTCACGAGACGCCGCGTCGTCGTTGCCGGCACGGATGATCAACTGGCCAGCAAACAAGAAGAAGAGACACCCGTCTGGGTACAAGAAAGCGTCAAGCACTTGCCCCTGATCCTCCTGGCTCTGGTAGCGTGTCTCTTGCAGATTGTCCATGCGTCCCACTATACCTACATCCCTACATCAAGCCGTATCTATTATCTCTTCGATGGACCCCAGAACGTTCCCAGAATGCCTTTACCTACGATTACTTTACCTGTGAAACACGCCATGTCACGGCGACGCGGCCCGAACTCGTCATGTCCGGCAGTTCAGAGACTGCTCCAACAACGACGGCAAAAGCTGTCGATTCCATGATGCATCACGGCATGGGAATATTTCCGGGCGTGCTGAATGCCACCACCGCCGATCATCTCCGACAGTACGTCTTGCGGAAGAATCAAGTAAGTGCGTATATATAGATATAGATATATATATGTGTGTATTGCGTGTATTTGCCGCGCCAAGGCTGAACCGTTGCAGTTGCAGGCCGCAATGAATCATCTCGCTAATCATCATCATCATCGTCGTCATCATCGTTGCTTTGGCAAAACATTGGCGCCATGGATAATATTCCCGTCATTCAGCACAAACATCGATTCTCGTTGGGTCTCGACGTGACGGACCACGAAATTGTCCGCACAGCCCTGAGCGAACTGGCGTCGTTCATCGAAAATCAGCTGCTGACCACCGTTCTGGACCAACTGCTCGGTGTCAATCCTGCCGTCGTGGAACTCTCCACCATTACCTGCGAAATAGGCGCCGCAGCACAGTACTTTCATTCCGACAGTACCGTTGCCGGAAGTGCCGCTGTGTTTTCTCGTTCCTTTACCGAAGCGTGTACCATTTTGATACCCCTCCAAGATACAGTCAAGCAACAAGGTGCAACGTGGGTCTGCCCCGGAACGCACCGGTGTGCGCGAGTAGCACAGTCTGCGTGTCAAGATGTGGGCTTTCAAGTCGTCACGGCGAATGTTTCCACAACTAGTGACGACGATAACGGCAACAACAACGACTCGTCCTACTTTCGAGCTGGTGACGCCTTGGTGTACAGCTCTTCGGCCACGCACCGAGGCGGTGCCCACTTGATTGGGCCCGATCGCGTTGTCTTGATTGTCATAGTCGTGAGACGGCCTGGTCCAGTTCGACTGTTGCCACTGGGACCAGTATACGGTATTCGCTGGGACCACTGGGGCTTGTGTTGGCAAGACTTGGCGAAATTAGCGGACAGCACAGTTTGGACCATTCCATTTTGGCACAAGATCCGAGCACTTGGTCTCTGGAAAGTGTCGGGTGATTGGGGCTGGACATATTTGGAGTCGTCGGCGCTTCGTATGATGAACGACATGTTTTACTTTAGCTTTACCGACTTGCGATCCTTTCGGAACGCCTAGCTCAATTGGCTTGGTTCTTTACCAGATTTCTTGCAAGGACGTGTGGAAGAGGCTACTGGTTACGCTCCGTGGCCGCTGTACTTGTCGGATGTGGTGAACAATCTTCGGTTGTTCTCTTTTGGGGTCAGCCTAATACTGGTGGCTGTGAATGCTAGCGTTGCAGCAAAATTCGGAGCCGTGAGTCTCCGTCGGGAGGCAAGTGTGCAAGGAGGTATTGTAGGAGTGGTGACGTGCTGTGGACTTGCTGCTTGGCTAGCTTTAAGGTCATCGGATTTCGCAGGAAACATGGTATCTGGAAACTATCGACATGGTCTGGACGACTCCTTTGCCCCGCCACCGAAAGCCACTATTCAGTACATCAAGTCGCTGGCTGCCCCTGAGTACGAAGATGTTTTGATATCTGAAAGGATGGCGGTTCTTGGAGCGCAGTCGAGCCGGCTTGATTATCATCCAGCCAACCATCGATGGAAGATCTCATGTCACAATGCAGCAAGTCGATGGATGAATTACCGGGCGGGCTTACCTCCAGACTTTTCAAGGGCGGTCGTCCGACAGGTTATTGACTAAGCCACCCAATACGGTCGCCAACGCTTCTTTCGGAGTAACCGACATGGAGGTTGGCGGCCACTTTCGGTTGGAGAGGCTCATTTTGAGACAGAGAGACAGTTAGGTCGGTCATTGGTCGCTGCCTTGGCGCATCGGTACTGAATATGTGGGTTCTCACACAGGTGGACCGTGTGCCAACAAGCGGGCCTGTAGCCTCTGCAGGATTTCAGCGGTCTAGCAACTACTTCCAAACCTAAGCGAGACTTTCTCAAAGACATAATCTTCCACGTCGAAGGTTGCCTTTCGACAGCGTCTCTTGGAATCGCTGCTGCCGCTAAAATTCAGTGTCTCGCCACAACTATCAACAGCGTAGACGCAGAACTCGGACGCCGTGTATCAAGTTGCAGACCGCATCGAGATCTATCTTGCTGGCGGGGCGAATCGCTGGTCCATTGGGACCGTCAAACATCTTCGAAAGGATAATACGCTAGTCATCCTTCTTGACAGTGGGATTATGGAAACGGTCGACCCGAGAACGCACGAACTTCTCCGCATAGGTGTTCGTTTCATCAAGAACGTTAGACAGTTATCAGGTCGACGTGACTTAAGCCCCAGGCCCTGTACAAAGTATGCAGTAATATAGTCTACAGCCAATAAATGCGAATCGTTTTATCATCCCATCGATACAATATACATTTAATCTATTTTTTACTCGTATTCCAGGCTGTAGTACGAGTCTCCATCCTCCGACGTTTCCTCTTCTTCGGAGTCGGTCTCATAGCTTCCGCTTTCGTCCTCTTCTTCTTCGACCTCGGTCTCGTCTTCGTACTCAGTCTCATCGACCTCAGTATCGTCTTCATACTCGGTTTCGTCTTCCTCTTCTTCGGAATCTTCCTCCTCAGACTCCTCTTCCTCGGACTCTTCTTCAGACTCTTCTTCGGACTCTTCCTCTTCTTCGGACTCTTCTGCCTCGGTCTCTTCCGCCTCGGATTCTTCCGCTTCCGACTCTTCCTCCTCGGACTCTTCTTCCTCGGACTCTTCTTGCTCCGACTCGCTTCCTTCTTCGTATTCGCTTTCCTCAACTGAACTTTCGTCTCCTCCAGCCATATTTTGAAGAGTCAAAATCAACTCCTCTTCTCGGCCAGCGAATTGCTCCATCATGGTATCAAGATTACCGAGTTCATCGGGTACCACGTGAAGTACCAGCTCCTCGAGCTGGGCTCGATACTGTGCATAGACTTTGCGTTCTTCGCTCGTCATACTGTCTTCCTCTTCCTCCTCCTCTTCGACTTCCTCTTCGGAATAAGATTCCTCGACAATTTCCTCTTCGGAATAAGATTCCTCCTCGACCTCGACTTCTTCGAAGCCAGCGGCTTGGCCATAAGGGTCCTCGAAACCATCTTGGTCTTGGTGTCGGAATTGGTCTTCGTCTTCGAAGTCTCTTTGTTGGTCTTCGTCATCAAAGTATTCTTGTTCATCTTCGTCGAACTCTCTTTGCTGGTCTTCGTCTTCCTCGTTGAATTCCCCGCTTTCTGATTCTGAAGTAGACACGACATCCGCAACTTTATCCTCGTCAGATGATTCCGCACTCCACGGGTTGCTCCCTCCCCAATCGCCAGAGGCACTTTTCATTTCTGGAGGGTCGACTTCCTTGCCGAAGAAATCGTCGTTGTCGATCATTTGCTGGTTCGGCATATCATCTTCAACGACAAAAGCAGCATTTTGATGCAGCGTATCATTTTCAATGACGAAAGCTCCAAAGTTGTTCTGGCCTTGGGCTTGAGGTATTTCGATATCCTCTTCCTGTACACTAAAATTGTTCGCCATATCGTCACCGGAATAGCCACCGGCACCATTAGCTCCCTTGTTCTCCACATCGCCCTTGCCATCGCCAAGAGTAGGCTTCTTGTTGCCTCCGTTCTTTCGAGTGCACCACAAATATGCTCCTGAGCAACAGGCTAGGATTAGTAAACTACCACCGGCAATGGCGCCAATGAGCACGAACATGCCGAGTCCCTCGTCGTTACCATCCCCTCCTAAAGCGTCATCGTCCGGAGTTGGTGACGGTGCAAAGGTGAAAGGCTGCACAGGTTCCGAGGCACTCACAATTCTCAGTCCATTTTCAGGATCCCAAACTGCAAGCACACTCTGTAGTTGTCCGTCGTCAATTTTGGCTTGAGTTGCCGACGTGAACGAGGATGAAAGGAGGTCCGGGTCGTCTTCGTCAACATAGCGGAGACCAAACGAGGCAAACGCTGTGAAACACTCAAAATTGCTCTCTTGAGCTCCAACTGGGCACTCAGTGATTTGAAACTCATACACAACAGCAGAGTCCAACACCACCCCAAGCACCGCAAGCCTTCTACCTCTCAGTCTCGTGTTGGTGAGTTCTTTAATAGACTTCTCCACGAACAACGCGTATGCTTCCTCGAGACTTCGTACGTCTGCACCCCCGCTCAGCAAATCGAACAACTTGAGGCCAGTGCTGCTTTCAATAATGAACGAGTTGTATACAATTGTTGAGAGGCTATTGTCCTCCGGAGCTGGAGTTGGAGGGGATGAGGGAGGGGCGAGAACCACATCGGAAGCCTCCGCCGTGCTCGAGCATATAAACCGAAGGTTCCTTAGCTCAGGAAGCGTAAGAGTTTCAGTCGGATATGCCCCGGAGATATCGACAGAGTCGACCCCTGTCTTGATGGTATCGTAATTATCTTTGAGAATCGCATCAATGTCAGTATAGCTGACACCAGTTGCATTTGCCCCGGCTAAATAATATGCAAATGGAACATACTCCTCGGAGCTGATAGCGTCGTCCCCGTTTCCATCCGATGCAGTAAGTGACACACGACACTGGTCAAGCAGTATCGAATCACTGCGAGCTTCAACGATCGCATCTTGGAGTGTTGTACAAAGAAACTCCAGGAACCCAATGATACCAGCGGAAGGGTCGTCTCCTGGTTTAGATCCTTCTACCTTGAGCAATCCAGTTCGTAGATCTGCGTTGTTCTCATAATATGTTCGAAGCGAAATGTAGAGGCTCTCGTATGAGTAGCCGTTCCATGTCATACCGACCAAGCTATTTAACAACATAACGAACTCTTCCTTGCTGATAAAGTCGTCGCCGTCGGCATCATAGATGGACAACGACGCTAAACATTGTTCGGAGAACGTAGTAGGTGCTTCGGCGCCAGCTTCACGGGCGATTTCAATGGCAGCGTCTGTTTTCTTGCAGAGCCATTCCAGGTAGAGCTTCTGTTCTTGAGACGGAGATTGATCTATCCTGGTTCCGTCGATGCTAACTGATGCGCCTCCCCAGACAATCCAGGCGAAGTTATCTTGTAGCGTATACGGCAGCTCGGAAAAGTCGTTGACTTCCCATTCATTCTGTGTATAGAAGCCTAGGAAGTCGACATATTCACCTTGGTCCAAGAGAGAGTTCACATTGGCATCGGAGAGAGCCAACGTTGCTTTGCATTGTGCTGTAGCTTCGGCGACTGGGTCTACTGTTGGAGAGATAGTGGGAACTGGGTTTGAGAAAGAGTCCAATGTTTCAAAGGTTTGCGCGCAGACGAAGATCAAGTTCCCCGACTGTTCAACCGTCGCCGAGCTGGAGGATCCAGCAACATCGATAAAGCCGCTGCCGCCATCTAGGTCGTTATAGTTGCGCTGAAGAACAGGGCTGAGCTCTTCGAATGATACGCCCAAGAATTCGTTTCGCGACAATCGGTTCAGGAAGCGCAAATACTCCTCTTGGTTCAAACCATCGTCCTGGTTAAGATCGGAGAGCTTGATGGCGTCTCTACATCTCTGGATATCATCACCGGCCAGCGTTGGGGCAGGGGAGGGCGCTGGACTTGGAACCCCTGGTGGTTTGCCATTGTACTCTTCGATCGCAGTATTCGTCGTAACGCAAATGACATTTAGTGCGACGACCTGTTCTTCCGTTGGCACTTGACCAGGTTTCGAGCCACCCAGGTCAACAAAGTCACTCTCGGCTCTTAGTGTATCGTAGCTCGTCTGGAAGACTAGATCGAGATCTTCGTACTCAAACCCAGCAAAGATGTTAGTGAGTAATCGATTCAAGAACCTCACATATTCCACCGGCTCCATGAGATCGTTACGAGAGAGGTCGGCGACGACCAAGGCAGTCTGACACTGCTGCAAGAATTCCACCGAAACCGCTGGTTCTTCCGGTGCTGTAGGCACGGGGGCTGACGGAGCTGGAGGCGACGTTGGGCCTGCGACCGGAGTGGCCGTCTCCCCAGGGTTGTTGAAGGCAAAGATAGCAGCATCTGTATCCGAACAGATTTGCAACAGGTTATCGCTCTCTTCATCCGACGGAGTCTGCCCAGGTCTTGATCCAGTCACGTCCAGAAACATTCTATCCCCTCTCAGCGACATGTAGTTGTCTTGCAGAACCGGTGGAAGGTCGTCAAAAACGGCACCGGAGAAGATATTCTCCATTAGTCTGTTGAGGAAGCGCACGTATTCAATCGGTTCAAGTGCGCTATCACGGCTGAGGTCCGACACTACCATGGCGTTCTTACACAGCTGAAGCATGGTCGCAGATATTGTGGGCGGTTGAAAGACCGTAGGCGCAAAAGTCGTTGGCACCGGCTCGGGTGTTGGGAACTCAGCCGGAGAGACCGTCGGTACAGGGTTGTCGTATCGGTCAATAGCCGTGGTGGTTGCCCTGCATATTTGCTGTAATGTGTTAGTTTGTTCATCAGTAGGAATTTGCCCTGGCATGGAACCATTTACATCAATGTATCCTTTGCCACCTTCCAGTGACACATAATTGTTTTGCAGAACTGGCTCCAGCTCGTCGAAATCGAGACCGATAAACGCATTGGCAGCCTCGCGATTCAAAAATCTCACATACTCTGCAGCGTCAATCTGGCCGTTGCGACTGAGATCAGATAGAACCAGATTCAGCTGACACGTCTTAAAGTCAGCTGCTGAAAGAGTCGTGGCAGGTGTAGGGGCTGCTGTAGGTGCTGCTGCTGTAGGTGGGACGAGCACGGGGCTAGTCGTTGGCGTCAGAGTTGTTAATGCAGAACCCGTCGGCGTGAATGTCTCACTATCTCCGGTACCAGTGTTCACAGGGGATAATGTCGTTGCGCTTACAGTCGGCGAAGCAGTAGGTGCTGGGGCCGTCGCCACGGCGTTTTCAATGGCATCTCGCGTATTCAGGCAGATAGTTTGCAAATTCGGCAGAGCCTCCTCGCTTGATACACTGCCACCGAAAGTCACCCCTGTAATATCAATCGCACCACTAACAGCGAGAACGTTAAAGTTCTCTTGAAGAGCTTGGGGAAACGCTTCATAGTTCACATTGGCCCACGCGTTGTTGGCGAGAGCGTTAATGAAGGCCACATACTCGTTTTGACTCAATTCCATATCTTCAGAAAAATCCGACAGTGCCATGGATTGCACACATTGGGTAAAAAAGGGACCATCTAGATCGGAATCGGTCGCATTGGAACCTTCCCCGCCCGGGTTCGTCGATCCCTCTCCTTCCAAGCGAGCCACCGTCATGGTGAAGACTGTCTGTTGACAGAAATCATCCAGAAACGCTTGTGGCGAGTCACCAAAAGGAACGACATTGTCAGTATTGGCAAAGCTTTGAAAGACAGCTAACACTCTAGCAGGTGACGCTAGAAAGGTAATCAGTGGGTCAAACTCTTTCCCCCCCAGCTCGTTGACAAAGCTGAAAAACTCGGAATCAATTTGCGAAATATCCCCATCCGCATCCGCGTCTGCCACGGAAAGAGCATCGTTGCACGCGGCACTATCAACGTCAACTTCGAAATACAAGTACAGCTCGTTGAACAGCTCGGTACAAAATGATTGCATAACTTCTGTTTGCTCTGCCGTGGCATCTTCCTGCCCCGCCGCCCCGTAAATATCCAATGATTCCGCAATAGCATCTTCGCGGCTCAAGTAGCTTTGGAGAATTCCAAACGGCACGTCGTCACCGGAGGCGAGATTCACGACACCTCCCGTCAGTGAGAGTAGCAAGTTAGCAAAATCGTTGCGATCCAGAGCATCATCTCCATTGGCATCGTTACTAACCAGCCCATTAAAGCAAATATCAAACTCGGCTTGAACCAGTGAACTCGAAAGTACGGTGATCACGAGGATGACGCACACTTCCAATAGCATAGTAGGAAGGGATAGTATACGAGTACTTCGTCGTCTCCGCGATCTTATCGGACGGTTATTTTGCCTTTGAGGTTGAGTATGGGGGTCGTTCATGGTGGCTGCACAGAGCGACGTCGTCGTGATTGCCATGGTTATGTTATGTATGGTTGTAATGGATCGCGGCAGAAAGGCCCAGTGGCAATTGAAGCACGATTCTTGGGATTTTCTCTAGGGGAACGGTCATCAATAATACGACTACATGGGTTACAACGAACAAAATTACTTAAGAAGACGATATCCTTTCCCGGCGGGGAAATTTTTCACGACAACAAAACACGAAGGGCCACAAAAAATAAGGAAGCATAAGTAATTGATAGCAAAAGGTCATTGTGTTCAATAAGATGATATAAAGTGCCGGGGCCCAACGACCGACGACGCACCGTCACATCGCCAAACGAACCGGTAACAGTAGCCAGCAATGACTATAACCAGCAGGGCGGGAGCAGGGGAATGCTGGACCAGTGAAGTTGTTTTCGATAGACCGGTGAAAATAGTCAGTCTATGATACCACGCGACAAACCCTAAACTAACTGCTAACTAGACTTGTTAGCAGTAGAGCAACACGGACGTACAGTAGCTGCCTGGTAACAGTCTTTCTAAGATGATCCTCGGCTGGCCTGCTCTAGAGTAGCGACCGACAGCAATACTACTAGATAGTAGCCATGATAGTACCAGCATAGCTACTAGGAGTAGAGAAGCCTCTCGCTTGTTCTACACCATTAGATCACAACAAAGAGCAAAGCATTATTGCCTTTTACTGGCTGTGTGTTGACTACTGCCGCGTGAGTGGCTTTCTGACTAGGATAGTTGCTTCACGCAATAGCTCTCTACTAGTGGCTAGCGTCAAGTAGCGAACATGTCGTAAACCACACGAGAGAGGGAGGGACTCCTCTACGTGAGCTCTATAAGACTTAGCGGACAATACCGGATGATCAAGAGGCCAAGGCTGGTTGCATAGCGGCTACGAGGATAAGTCAGGCAGAGCCTCAAAGCTCTAGAGTGACTGGTGTAGTCCTCAACTACTATTAGTAGCGAGAGAGCGCCAAGTCACATATACGCTGTTGTTGACGCCTCGTGCTTTTATTATATTCTTATAGACTTTATCCTTGTCCCCATCTATCTGTCTACACGCGATGCGTCTCAGACTCTTGATTCCTGTTATTGAATCCATAGTTTTTAGAGGCAAACGAGGAGCTTTGAGATTTGAGACTTGAGACCCCAACAGATATCTTTTTCCGGGTTATTTACCCAAAATGAAACTGTATTTCAGCTCGTGTACTTCTTTTTTAAGAGGAGCGCTGATTGATACTACTATCTCAGTAGCTCTACTAGTAGTCTATTGGTACCTGGTACCTACCTGTGAGGTACAGTAGCTTCTCTCTCTCTAGTAGAACAAGAGCTATTCAAATGCCGCTCGATCTCTGGATGGTCTGACCGTTCAACCAGCTGGTAGGGTCAACACGCTATGGGGAGCAAAAATAATATTTACAAAAGGAAGTAATACAGTATCTTTTGATAACCTCGTCTCCCGGATAAAGGTAGGTTCTTTGAATTGGCCAAAATGGGGCAAATCAAAAGCCGTCACCGCCACCGTCGTCGTTGCCCGACTGGTAGCTTCCCGACCCAGATTGATAGCTTCCAGACCCAGACCGATAACTTCCTTCTTCTTTTCCTGCGTAACTTCCCTCTCCGCTCACGTACGAACCAGTGGCAGAGCCTTCGCCGCTTACGTACGAGCCCTCACCTTCACCACTCACATAAGAGCCTTCGCCTTCACCGCTCACGTATGAGCCAGAGGCAGAGCCTTCGCCGCTCACATAAGAGCCTTCACCTTCGCCGCTCACGTATGAATCAGAGGCAGAACCTTCGCCACTCAGATACGAGCCTTCGCCTTCACCGCTCACGTATGAGCCAGATCCTTCGCCGCTCAGATACGAGCCTTCGCCTTCTCCGCTCACGTATGAGCCAGATCCTTCGCCGCTCAGATACGAGCCTTCGCCTTCACCGCTCACGTATGAGCCAGAGGCAGAGCCTTCACCACTCACATAAGAGCCCTCGCCGCTCACGTATGAGCCAGAGGCAGAGCCTTCACCACTAACATATGAGCCCTCGCCCTCACCGCCAACGTAAGAACCTTCACCACTTTGATAGGAGCCAGAGCCTTCACCACTCACATACGAGCCTTCACCGTCGTCAAAGCCGTCATCAGCAAATTCGTCGCCCTCAAAGCCGTTGTCTTGGTCACTTCCGGCTTGGGATCCATCTTCTTCATCAACCCCTGGGTCGAAACCGCCATCGAATTCATCTTGACCATCATCGAAGTCGCCCTCTTCGTCGTCGTAACTTCCCTCGCCTTCATCGTCATAATTGCCATCATCATCGAAGTCACCTTCTTCTTCGATATAGTTTCCTTCTTCTCCACCATCGAAGTCATCTTGACCACCGTCAAAGCCGCCTCCAAATTGAGGAGTCTGACTCGGTCCATCGTATGCATTTTTTACTCCAAGCGTACTTGCTGCTGCAATGGCGGCTGATCCTTCCGTCCCTCCTGGATTGAAAGCACTCGAGGCACGTTCGGGTACGCCTTTACTCTTGTGAACCGCCTTTCTTGCACGCTGCGTTGAAGAACGCTCGTACATGGTTTGGAGGGTATTGATCAACTCCGCTTCCCGACCCTCAAACTGATTGAGCATTGCGTCAACATTGTCAATCTCATCAGGTACAGTCTTTCGAACCAGCGCTTCAACTTGCTCTCGGTACTGGGACCGTCTTTTATTCTCCTCTGAGGTAAAGGTCACGACTGAGCCGCTAGCGGCGGAGCCGGCATCGTCAAAGCCATCAGCGGCGAACACCGGAGCTCCGAATGGTTTATCATCGGCAGACGACTTTGACTCATCGCCTTCATTTTCTAGTGCTTCGCTCGGTTCCGAGCCCAATGAAGGCTCTTTATCGAGGTCAGTCTCAAATTTAGCGGCGGCTGCCATGACACCATCCCAATCTCCCTTTTCAACCAAAGCATCTAGCTGACGCATGTTTTCTGGTAGAACGCTACCACTCCGTTGAGAGTCTCGAGTCATCTCGTCATCATCATAAGAACCAGATTCTTCCGACTGAGAGTCATCGTCCTCATCAAAAAATCCGCTAGCTTCCTCCCCGGCCAAACCAGAGAGGATTGTGCCACCGCCGCCGCCTGCGCCAAAGAAGCCAGCTTTTGTCTGGTCTTCTGCACCTTCCCATTCATTAGAGCCTCCCCAGTTCGGATCTCCGTGCGGCTGATCATTCTGATTCCAGTTGGGGCTACCGTCCTTATCTTCTTCCCCAGTAGCAAAGAAATCATTTGCCGGCTGAGGAGCTTTCTGGACATCGTCCGGCTCGTCAAACCCGTAGTCAATAAAGTCCGCGGCACCACCCTCTTCTTCTTCAATATTGAAGGCACCGAGGTTGTCATCCGAGTGCTTCTTTTTCCCCATACCAAAGAATTTTCCTGAACTCTTCTCCTCCCCTTTGCCAGGTGACTGTTCCTGGACGCTAAAACCGCCGCTTCTATCGTCGTCGTCTCCTTCGTCTTCATCTCTATTGCTGCCCTTGTTGCTACCAAAGATGCCCCCAAGGCCTCCCTTTTGTGAATTCGGGTCTTGACCATACATGTTTTCGTCGTCATCAACGTCGATGCCGTCATCGCGATCTGGGTTCGTGCCTTCTTGCGATCCACTTGGTTTTTTCCCTTTTGCGGGCATGGAAAATGATGGCATACTAAAACCAGATAAACAGCCGCCACCCCCACCACCACCGTTTCTTCGACGGTAATACCAGTATCCGCCACCACCGAGTACAGCAAGTACACCAACAAGAGCACCCATGATTACTCCTATGCTACTTTCACCGCTATCTTCTTTAGGTTCGCTGCCCCTTGTCGGGGCCGGAGTAGAAATGTCGCCGCCTGGACTCACCGTCGGTTCCAGACCTGGTGGTCGCACAGTGTCTGTGGTTTGGCCGATAATAAGCTCCGTGATTGCATTTGCTGCGGTGATCTGGTCTTGCAAGTCGCCTGCATTGATCGCAGCGACTGTCATGTGGAAAAGTCCATCAGCGATACTATCTGGATCCACCTCGTTGGCATAGTCAAAGGCATACTCAGCAAAGACCTCCTGACAAAGGGATTCTTCTGCTGTCACATAGTCGGGACAAATCAAATCATTAATCTGGTACACGACGGAAGACAATTCGGTTAATCCCAACACTTCCATCCGTCTTCTGATGCTTCCTCCTCGTAACGTCCGACGGGTGCCACCCAGTGACAGACCCCCGCCGTCATCGATGAGAATTGGCGACGCAACGACTCCTGATACGACATCTTCCGTAAGGGTAATCCAGCCATCCTCTAGACCTCGTCGCTCTCGTCCAGAAATGAGCGACGAGGCGCGTAGTCCCATAGTGTTGCTCATGACAAAAGAATTGTAGACAACCCTGGAGTCGACTTGCAAAGAAGTCGGAGCAGCCGTCGGTTGCGCAGTAGTAGGACGCAAGGCTTCATCCAGCGCGTCGAGGGTCCCCTCACACACACGCAACAAATAGTCTTCTTGCGGCGGTGAGGCTGTCTGACCTGGTTTGGATCCATTCACGTTGATAAAATCGTTGGTCGCCAGAGTGATGAAATTCTCTTGCAGTATCGGGTCCAACTCTTCAAAGCTTCGGCCGGCAAACGTGTTTTGAGTAAAGCGATTCAGGAAGCGCACATACTCCGTGTCGAATATTCGGTCGTCTCGATTTATATCCGCCACGACCATGTTTAGTTTGCAAGCGGCAAAATCTAGTGCGCTTTCTGTCGGACTCGCCGTGGGTGCAGGGCGGCCCGGAGCGGGCGTGGGTGCCCCGTTTGGAGTGGGTGGCACGCCATTGATGGCTATATCAATGGCTTCGTCTGTATCAAAACACAGTCGATTTAAATGGTCTTCTTGTTCGGGTGTGGGTACTTGACCAGGCTTGGAGCCCACCACGGGTATTTGTCCAGTCTCATCAGTTACATCCACGTAAGTGTCTTGTAAGACAGCTGGAATGGCGTCGTAGGTATCTCCGGCCCACTCATTATCGGAGAGACGGTTGACGAACCGGACATATTCCTCTTCGTTCAGATAGTCGTCTCGATTAAGGTCCGACACGATGATAGCATTCCGGCAAATCGGAAAGGAAACTGTCGGACTCTGTTCCGAGGGTGATGGAGCTTGTACTGGCGCTGGAGTTGGCTCTGGATCTAGCGGGGGCTGTTCTCCAGCAACGATGGATATAGATATTTGCCGACACATGTTTTGCAGATAGACTAGCTGCTCGTTGGTGGGTGTGACACCGGGCTTGGAACCCAAGACGGAAACGGAATCTTCACCCGCTGAAAAATCTTCAAAGACTACCCTTACTGGACCCGGTAGGTCGACAAATGGCAAGGTAATCCCGAAATCGCCACCTGAAATTGTGTTGGCAAACGTTACCCATTCGGGCTCACGAAATAAAAGGTTGTTGCGATCAGTGTCACCAATCGTCATGGCGACAAAACACTGTCGTTCCGTCGTTGTGATGTCCAGCGCTTCCACCAAGGCCGAGTAGATGGATCGACAATAAGACTCCATGCTGAAGTCGCCCACCGTATCAATTCCCGAGATGTCCACACCCCCGGTACCTCCGGAAGATCGAGAGGCGTACAGATTACCTAGTTGTACGGGGAGGCTTTCATACGGTTCATCAATGGCTGCAGCCGTCATGAGACGGACCAACTCGGCGTATTCAGCTTGCGATTGATCGCGGTCACCATCAGCGTCGGAGGTATTGATTTGCGAAAAGCAGCTGGTATATTCTGCTGCGACTCTTGTTGGAAATGTATTACAACATAGAAAGACCATCCAACATAACCTTAGAGCGCTACTGCCGATACTATTAATGCGTGATGGTGTTCTTGTGAAATAAGCTGATGCCCCCGAGAATCCCCGTCCTCGTTTCCATGTCGCTTTACATTCTTGCGGCTGTTGTGGTTGGGTATTTCTACAAGTACTTAGTAGCTGGCTCTTAAATCTCCTCCGACTACTGGAGTGTAAAGCCGCCATGGTCGTGCTACAGTTGTGCCGCTGCCCTCGACCCTCGCAGCTTTCCGGATGCGCTGAAATGTCTCACTCAAAATTTCGACCTGCAAATTCGTCGGGCTTTTTTTTAACTGATCGCCCAAAGAACTTCTGTTGCGCGGGGCACAGAAAAATGGGTGCCTAATTCAAAATTATATGCTTTCTTATTGGTCAAGCAAGGCCCAAACACCACTCATCCATCATCCGTTGGCGGGTGCTATCGTGCCTAATCTATCGTGTGTGACCATCTTGCTTCTATCGGGGTTAGCTAGCGCTGGCCGCAGTCATCATTTAACGCGCCCATATTAGAAAATAGCGAAGTCTTATACTTTATCTGTGTGGTTACCACTTCTCTTTGGGTCGTACCTCTACCGGTATTGCTATGGATAGTATTCCTTTTAGCGATTTCTACGATGCACGGGAGGACGCTCTAGTACTGTACCTCTTCTTCACTCGGATACTCGCTTTCGGACCGTCGGTTGTGCCTTGCGATAGTACTTCCTACTCCAGTACTTCAAGGGATTGAGACCAAATGATTTGCCATCGTACCTTGGTTCCATGCCAAAATACTCGCCCTTTCCTGCTGCCGCCACCTCTTTCATGGCTGTGCGAGGACTACTAGAGCGCTGCCACCTCCCAGACCGACCGAGTTCGCGAAAATGACATCGAAACAACGCCGCCAAGTCAACCCGACTCCCACAGGTACTCGCATGGCCAGCACCTTCGACAACGTGAACGACCGGATTGGTAAACATACTCGCTAGACGTTCCGCTTCAGCAATGGACGGCAAGGCACCGTCAAACTCGGCAGCGACAATCAATGTACGAAAGGAGGAATGCCGACGAAAATCTGCCAGTTTGACCGCCATTCGGTTACAGCCAGTCTCGAGCCACGCAGTCAATCTCCATTTAAAAGTATCTTGGGGTATGTATTTCAAGACAAACGGAAGTGACATGGCGACGCGACCAAGATAGGCTTCTCGTGTTTCGTCGTCAATCACGCTAGGTAGCGCCTTGGCTTGTTGCATCAAGAGGAGCTGGTCCATGGAGTGCTCGTCCATGAACAGCGGCAACAGTTTCAGTAGACCAGCGGGATAAAGCCACTGGGGTAGTTCAGCGACTGCTGGTCCCTCGGCACCCAGTCGAGACCGGTCATAACAAGTAGCGGCATTAACAAGAACCATTCCTTTGAGCTGCACATTCGAATCTTCTGTACCATCTAAAAGCGATAAGGCCACCTCGGGTGCCAAAATTCCACCAAAGGACTCGCCAAGGAGGTACACAGGTCTCGAACTAAGCCTTGGTTTTACTGTTGTCGAACTGCTGCTGAGACCCGAAAATAGATTGGTAATGACGTTTCCCTTACTGAACGATTGCGACGACACCAAGGCTTTGTCCTGTTGTTCTTTCGACGATTCTGTCGCCGAGCTGGCCTGTCTCTCTTGGTTCCTGTCTTCTTCTCCAAGCTCGGAGAGCAGAAAGTTGATTACTCCCTTCTTGAGTTCATCAAAGGTAGACCGGTCCTGGGCGCCAACTAAAAATAGAGCATACAACGAGGCGGGTAAGTCGCCATATATAGAATATATAGATATATATATATAACGATGCGTCTATCTCCGGCTCGAAGTTTCAACTACAGTACACAGCCCAGTTCTGCTACTTACCTGTCATGCAACGAACATCAAATATTGTGTGGAGTTCTGGGAACTGCAGAAACGAGCTTAGAAAGGTGCCGTCAAAGCCCGGAAGAATGAGCAACATCGGCTTTTGTCCCAAACTGCCTTCTTCGTGCTCTTCTACGGCGGGCAAGTACCCATATTCGAGCAAGGGCGAAAGGAAGGAAACGTCTTGTAGTCGATCCGAGTCTGGGTCTGGAACAGGAACAGACCATACACGACTAGCACTAGCACGACATACCGAGCGGGGCATGGCATTTTTCACTTGAAAGGCACCCGTCACCCATGTCATACTACGCCAGCAAATGAGGATTATCAGAAAACTCTTTCGAGATCGAGAACGACGATGGCGAGAGCCGAACGATCCGAGTTTCGATTCACTCGCTGCGAAAATCGAAACCAGACTTTCGCAAGACATACTAGTTGATAATAAAGATCCTGTTATAGAGTAGAGGGAGAGAGTTAGGATGTAGCTAGCAGTCCAAGCACTATCATGGTCCTTCGGCTTTATGGTTTCGTTTTCGTCTTGATGGTTTCGTTTTCGTTTCGTTTCTTCTTCCCTCTAAAACCGTATCTTCACACGCAACAAAGCTTACGTCACACCCGTGAACTACTGTAGTCAGGACTGGGCGACAGTCCCTATCTCCTATCCGGATAGGCGTACAGTATTATTATGAGGAGCATGCAAAGAAGCGTCCAAACCATCGACCGAGTTTATCGAGGAAACAGCTACTAGTACTGTCTTCTCTTAGAACTAACTACTGTAAACTCGGACGGACCATCAATCTGCATCCGTCCGCCATCGGAATTGGACCGTACGAACGACCATACGAACCAGATCGATGACGTTGCTTTCCCGCCCAGCTCCAGTTGTTGTCAGAATTTCAGGTGCAGAATTCGGGAGGCGGCGACTACTACAGTACCGGTACTTAGCTTGTGCTAATCGTAACTATGGTACCGTAGGCTAGTACCGACCTACCTCTACCTGCCTAACCTGCCTAACCTGCTGTACTTATATCAGGTACTACAGGCTTCGTGATGGAAATGTTCGCTGGTAAAAACGCTTCCTGGGTACCACGTACCACCCTATGCATGATGCCGATAGCAACCGACTTCCTATCTACCACTAGTAGCTGAGAGCAATCAACACTCTTGCTATCGGCGTTTTTCGAGTCTGCTTTTTGTGACGACAGCTACCGTACTTTAATGAGTTTGAGTGTTGTGGATAAGGAATCATCATTTAATCTTTTTAACATTCCTTAGTCTAGACTGCCCTCAGGGATACTATAAGACTCTTTTGTTCTTTCAAATGAAAGTTACACAGATTCTTTTCAGTGGGACAGTGGGAAGATGGGTCATCGCCATCTAGCCTGCTACAGCTCAAAGCATGGGGAGCAGAATGTCCTGCGGCACGCAGGAGGCTTCGGCGGAATCATCTTTGCTGTTGCTAATGACACCTCGTTTCTTGAGGACGGGAGGCGTCAGTGCCAACATCGAAAGCTCTGGTTGAGGTGGTGTGGCAGATGGCGACATTGAAGGAGAGGGAGACTGCTCACAGTTGACTTTTTTCTGAATTTTTCTTGCCAGATAACTGACAGGCGGTAGTGGTACTGAAAGCTCCGAGGACCAAGAAGCTGCGTAGCGTCGGGGTCTCATCTTGAGACCAATGGGTCCTTGACTAGATGGAAGCATGAGATCATCGTTTTCGGTATCCACAGAAACGACTCGGAAAAGATCGCGGTATGAAATTTCTTTGGCGAACTCTTCTGTGAAGGTCTTGGGATCGACAGCTCTTTTGCTATCAGGATGATCCCTCTGAACAAACAACTTGGAAGTCGACGACAGCGAAGCTGGTTTCATCAACAGTAGGTCGCCGTGGTCTCGGTCTTGGCTGCTCACTCGTTGAGACGGCCAAATCGACCACATGTTGGAGGTCTCATCGTGCGACAAAGCATCGCAGGTCGACAGCTCTGGCTTCATTCGGGATTGTTGGCTCTTGGAGCGCCGTTGCATCGTTATCCTTTGGGGTCGGCACGTTTTGCCGGCCTTGCAGATCTTTCCTTTGAACATTTTTTGCGAAGTAATGTGAATCGTTTTTTAATGCTTCTATCTGACGGAAAAGGAAGAGAAGAGAATAATGACACCACCATGTCAAGCTTCACTTCCTTCTATCCGTTTCTTATGGCCGAATTTGAAGCCAGACGTGAGGAAGGTGATACCGCACCGAGACACCAATTTCCGGTACCGTATGCCTTCTTGGGCCTAATGACTAATGACCGCTCACGTTCGATAGCAATTCCGGCGTAAGTAAAAATGGCGGGAGATGTTCTTCGTGCATAAAGAATTGAGATGATACTATGCTGTGAAACGTGTGTTTTGGTCGGCATCGATCAGGGAGAGTACGTAGTCAGGGAGAGTACGTAGCCAGGGACGACGGAGACGACGGTACGGTACGGGCACGGATCGGAGGGACGAAACCATACTGCCAGTTATACTACGTATGTATGTACCTGGTCCTGGTAGGCTGTACGGCTGTACTGGTACCGTACACTATTAATTGATTACTAAATTTCTCTGAACAAGAAGGGCTCGAAGAAGCAAATGTTCTTTTAAAGTGTCAGGGCAGATCCTGTGGCTATCTCCCTCGTACCGTACTGTAACGCTGCATTTACGAGCTTTGCAAGTTCACCGTGGGTCGGAAGCACATGTTGCTTCAAAAGATGGTTCACATGGAGCTCTCCTACTTGTACTGCAGTATCGAAAAATGGTTTGTAGCTACAGTCACAAACAAAGTTTTGCTAATGTTTAATCTATAGTTCGGCACGGTCGAGGAGAGAAAGGTTATCTCGGTCATTGCGTGCTGTAGTCTGATGGTTCAAAAATCGTCAGGTATAAAGAGGCTGCGAGGCATAGCTGGAGACATGGTGGAGAACCCATTAGATCGCTGCAGCTGTGGTGGCGCCATGTTCTCCAAGTGTCTTTCCAAAGGTGAGGGTGTAAAGCACAGGGCGGCGTTCTTCTCCTCATCTAGCGGGAGAAACGGAAGCTCGGCGTTGAGGGCATTAGACAAATTGAAACCAAGCGCCCGCACAGAGCTTGCACAAATTGCCATGGACCGCATACCAAGAGTGAATGTCTTTATTGCAGGAAGGAGGGGAGCCTTGATAACCTTGACTCTTTCCGGAGTGACATTTTCGGCGGGGGGTAACTGCGTAGCACGAGTCTGGGTTAAACTCCGCTGTTGGAGAGTTAAGTGAATCGAGCTTCTGTCGGCCGGAAATGGAATGAACACCATGTCGCCTCGAGTAGAATCTTCAGTAGGAGTATTGCCTCCAAGGCTGACACTTCGTCGTCGTGTTGGTTTGTCGCTGGAGGAGGGAAAGATAAAGTCGGTATTGGCCAGCGAATGCTTCGGATTGGAGCTTCTGTTCCGCACCGCGCATCCAGCTTTGACGGCGGTGATCTTGGTAGAGTTGATACTTGCTATTGTCATGGTAGAGCTTGAATGCTTTGGGTTGATGGGATGCCTTTCGGACGGATGATGGTCAACAAACGCTGGATTGTGAGAAAAGCCGTTCTTGAAAAGGTTGGGATCGATCGTGGAAGTCACTGTTTCTCAGCTATGTTCTTCCCCTGGCATTTATGCCTACGTAGGATGTGTACCAGTTGTACACGAGCAAAATATCAAGATGCTTGCATCGTTGCTCAGTTTATGACCGCCGCCGGTTTGGGCTTGGGTTGGGGTCACCGGAACCCTAAGTAACTGGCATTTGGAGCTTGATGCGCGCGTAATTATTGGAAATTGCGTATAATTTTTGTGTAGAATTTAAAAGGCATCGGAAAACGAAGCAAAGAGGCATTTTGATAAAGGCATTAATATCCCAATGGGAAAGCAAGATCAATGGCAAGATAAGTTTGGGTGTGAATCATCATCTTGTGTGAATGTGAAGACGCAGATGCAGCTTCACAATAAAAACGCACGCCGCCAAGATGATTGTGACAAAAGCATGATTTAACACGCATTCTTTATTCCACGTGTAAATATATGCTCTAGCTTGTCTAGAATAAGTCTGACTAACAATCAATTTACTGTAGTCTATGGCGTAAAGTACGGAGTGAATGCCCAAAATGCCAAAATGACCTTATATTTAAAAAAAAGGCCGCCCGCGCGCCGGCCCGCATAGATACCGGTACTGGTACCAGTAGTACGCTCCTCTCCGTCCTCCATCGAGTCAGTCAGTCGTTTGATTTGGTCTGCTGACGGAACGTGGCTTCCCCACCTTGCTTCTTTCTGGTCGGTGGTGCGTCATGCAACACGCCGTTTGCTCTGGGCTTCCATGCCGTTTCGGGAGCTCTTAGCTCTCACGTTTCCCCAGTTGATCTTGTCGTTTCTTGCCAATGGGTCGGTCATAAGTTGACGCAGCAAGACTCTTTTTTCCTTACGATCGTGCTGAAGTGCACACTCTTCCATCATGACAGCTAGAGAAGAGACAAACGGTAGCTCAAACTTGGATGTCGAGGTCGCTGAGGCGGCCCCTGAGCCCCCAAATGTCACGGGTCATCTCGCTGCTTCTACGAACGGTTTTACGACGACAATGGATACAGGCAAGAAGGAGGACTCCCGGTTTGGCGGTCTAGCAGGAGCTGTGGAAGCCAGTGTTGCCTCTTCGGTAGATAAACACCTAGGCAGTGTGGATGGTCCTTACGGCGTGAATGCTGATGAATTGGGAAATTTAAGCAGCGAACGGACGCGGTTAGCCCTCGCCGAGGTCTTGGAACACGGCGTCGTCGGAGATGAAGGCGATGAGTACAAGAACGGCGGCAATGTGGAAGCCCCTTCTCCCAATAAAAAGTTGAAAGCCGACGTTATGCTTCTCGTGCAGAAAATGAGAGCCGCCGAGGAAGCTCCCGCGGCGGAGCACTCCGCTGAAGAAGCCGAAGCTGACAAGAACGCTGACATGGCGGCCAACGTACTAACTTCTGTGATTCTGAGGTCAAGCCCTGAAACTGGTATTGATCCGAGAGAAGTGGATCACCGTCGAGAGCTATTTGGAAGCAACGCGATTGCCGATAAGGAAATAGAAAGCTTTTTCCTGCTATGTTGGGAAGCTGTGCAGGATTTTGTCCTGATTATGCTGATTGTGATGGGCATCATTAGTATAGTCGTCGAGGTGACGACCATTGAAAGTGGGGAAAACTGTAAGACGTGCTGGATTGAAGGAGCAGCTATTCTATGCTCCGTCATGATTGTGGTACTGGTAACGGCGAGTATCGATTACGCCAAGCAGTTTGCCTTTATCCGTCTGACGAGAAGTCTCTACGATACCAACATCAAGTCGGTCATCCGTGACGGGAAGCAAGTTCCAGTCACCGATGACGATATTGTGGTGGGGGAAATTCTTTCCATAAACAGTCATAGCCTTGCCTCGATCCCTGCTGATTGTGTCGTGCTGGGACCACCCAGCGACCTCAAGGTGGACGAGAGTACCTTGACCGGAGAGTCCAAGCTGATTACTAAGAAACCAGGCGATATCGTGCTGAGTGGAACCAGTGCTATGCAAGGCTCGGCCAAGATGGTCGTTATTGCTGTTGGCATCAACTCAGTGGCGGGAAGAATCAAGGCCCGCGTCTACGAATCCGATGACCACGAGGATGAATTGGGAGGCGAAGATGGCAACTCGCCTCTCTTTGTCAAGCTCGAGTTGATTGCCAAACGTATCGGTATCGCCGGTACTATTGCGGCCTCTGTTGCCTTTATTGGTAGCTGTATCATTGGTCTAGCGATTAAGGGCGACCCAGCAAAAAACATTGTCGACTACTTGGTCACTGCAATTACGGTGTTGGCAGTTGCTGTCCCGGAAGGTCTACCTTTGGCTGTTACCCTGGCTCTTGCTTTTAGTTCCAACAAGATGATGAAAGAATCCAACTTGGTGAAACACTTAGATGCATGTGAGACGATGGGCTGCGCGACAACTATATGCACGGACAAGACTGGTACGTTCCATGAAATGAATTTCACTTTCACTTGGATGCCACACATTCGACTTACCCATGGTTGTCTCTTTCTCTTTCGAAATCAGGGACCCTGACGGCCAACAAGATGACAACTCGTGCACTCTATACTGGTAACATAAACTACCTTGTTGCCGACCCTTCAGTAACGCTCGGCGCCTTCATAAAAACTCACATGGGTGGCGCCTCACCCGGACTCATCGAATACGTCTGCAACGCTATTTCAATAGATACAATGAACGAGACAGTTCTCAACATGGACAAGTCTGGAAACATAGAGGGCGGATCAGGCAATCCGACAGAAGTTGCGCTGTTGTCGTTGGTTCACGAATTGGGCTCTGACTATGAGAAAATTCGTAACACGACCAAAGGACGCTCGGATCAAGGCCAGCTGGGCGAATATTTGGTGCTTGGCAAACAGTTTGGCTTCTCGTCTGCTCGCAAAATGATGAGCTGGGCTGTTCCACGAGAAGAAGGCGGCTATCGTCTCTACTGCAAGGGGGCGCAGGAAGTGATTCTGGCCCGCTGCGAAAAGTACATTGCCGCGGACTGCTCAGAGACGAAACTTTCCGACGAAGAAGAAAGTGAAATCAAAGAAGTTGCTTTTGCTTACGCACGCCGTGGAATGCGTTGTCTTGGACTCGCTTACAGAGATCTACCCGAAGGTTTCAACCTTGATGCCATAAGCTCTTCGGTGAAGAATTCTGATGGCACGGACGCTTTTGAAGCCGAAACCTACTTGACAATTATTGGACTTGTCGGCATCGAAGATCCACTCCGGGCTGAAGTGCCGGGAGCAATCGAGAAGTGCTATCAAGCTGGCATCGATGTACGTCTCGTGACTGGAGATAATCTCAACACTGCCGTCAGTATTGCCTTCCAGGCTGGTATTATTCGGGATTTCCATTTCAAGGACGGCACAACCGAGCGCGTGGCTGGGAACCTGCAAGATAATGTCCTGATGGAGGGCAAAGATTTTCGTAACCGGGTATACCGCGTCAGGGAAGGCGACAAGAAAGAGTTCGATCAAGCTACATTTGACAAAATCTGGCCGCATTTGCGCGTTTTGGCTAGAAGCTCTCCAGACGATAAACTCACACTGGCGCACGGTCTCAACCAGTCAAATCTTTTTGCTGACACTGAAGTCTGCAAGAAACTTGAAAGGGAAGACGGCATCAAGATCTTTCCAGACCGACAGGTGGTTGCCATGACCGGAGACGGTACCAACGACGCGCCGGCTTTGAAACGAGCAGATATTGGCTTCGCAATGGGTATTGCAGGAACGCAGATCGCCAAGGATGCTGCCGATATCATTCTTCTCGACGACAACTTTGCTTCTATTGTAACGGCTGCAAAGTGGGGCCGTAACGTTTACGCTTCGATTCAGAAGTTCCTTCAGTTCCAGTTAACAGTTTAACATTGCTGCTGTTGTGACGGCTTTGGTGGGTTCTTTTGCGTACCAGCTGAGTCCATTGGCTGCGATTCAGCTATTGTGGGTTAACCTTTTGATGGACTCGTTGGCAAGTTTGGCCCTCGCGTCAGAACCCCCAGTTGATTCCTTGCTGGAAAAGCCACCTGTGAACAGAACAGATAGCATGATTACCAAGCGCATGTGGGCGAACATGCTGGGACACGCTTTTTACCAGATTGTGGTCGTCATGACTCTTTTGTTTGCGGGCCCTGAAATCTTTGATCTCGAACCCGGGCATGAAGCCGACGAGCGAGACGAAAACTCTGTTCATTATACTATAATCTTCAACTCTTTCGTTTGGATGCAACTGTTTAATGAGGTCAATTGCCGAAAGCTCAAGGGAGAATGTAAGTGGTGTCTTCAGTATTCCTGCTGGCTTTTCGCGTCCGAGCTCTAACTCATCTATTCCTTTTCTCTTTGCTCCACGCAGTCAACGTATTTTCAGGTATTCTCGACAATCACCTCTTTGTCGGCATCCTAATCACGACAGCCGTGCTACAGGCTCTCATCGTCCAGTATGGCTCTCTCGCATTTCACGTGGCGGACGACGGCTTGGAAGCAAAGTACTGGGGCCTTTGCATGGCTCTCGGTTTCGGGTCGCTACCAGTCCAACAAGTGATCAATGTAATGTACCGGGTAGGTCAGCACTACAAGGGCATCCGTTTGCAGAAAAGGGTGGCCAGAGACCGCAGTATGACCACCATGAGAGCTAATGGTGGTGCACACTCTCACAGGGACTAATATATTGGCGCTATGCTCGTCTATTGCGCGATGAAGAAGGTATCGCTAGTACATTTCGATACAGTAATGTGGTGTATGAATAAGTATAGATATTTAAGTTTGCACTGTAGAGACTACCAGCGCTACCAAGAGGAATAGATTATACGGTACGCAATAGAACAGCAGCGAGACCCTACTCGGGCTTGATTTGCACAATAGCTTCTACTTCGACACTGATATCGAGGGGCAAGGTATTAGTTCCAATCGCACTTCTCGCGTGATATCCGATAGGCTTGCCAAACACCTCCATGATGAGATCGGAGCATCCGTCCAAGACTAAGTGCTGCTCCTTGAAGTCGTCGGTCGACTGCACAATTCCAAAGACCTTGACAACTTGTTCGACTCTGTCGAGGTCTCCCAGCTGTTCCTTGAGAGTCGCAACGATATTGAGCCCGGCGTGTCTAGCAGCTTCGTAACCGTGTTCAACCGTTTCACCCCCTGTTCCAGGTCCGATTGCGCCTTTCAACATGTCTCCCGTTGCCAAGACAGGCAAGTGTCCCGAAATATACATCATATTGCCTGCTGCATGGCAGATAATGTTGTAATTGGCCTTGGGCGTCGGTGCGGTAGGCAGGGTGATGCCCAATTCTTCGAGGCGTTTCTCAATGTGTACGAAACGGCGCGTTTCTTTGCAGACGATTCTACGAGCAGCGGATGCTGCTGCGATAATGGTGGATTGGGCAAACATGGTTCCTCTTGGTACTAAAGTCGATTGTATCTCCGACAGAGGCGTCGTTATGATGTAGTGGTCGGTGTGGAGAAAAGAAAAGGCGATAATTGACAAGCCCATAACCAGCTAAGGCCTCCAAAAGAAACGGCCCGTTTGTTAAGTCGATTCATATATAAATGATTCTAGATGTTTGAACATAAATATAGGTGACGGGAAATTGCCGACCGGGACATGAGTGATGCTATTGTTATCAGTAGCGGTTCCAGTCTGTACCCCAGTTATTGAATTCACGGCAACCTCGTACTACCTGGTGGCCATTCAAAATGTTTGCGAGAGTCTCGGTACTGCTGTTGCTGCTGCCGCTGCTGTCCAATTTGTTGGTTCCGATGGCGTGAAAGAGTTCCCGCATGCGAGGACGGGAGTACGCTGGTGCCTCCTCCGATTGTGGAGTGGCCTACTGGAATGCTTGTGCCTATTGGACTCGGAAGCACCATGGCTGCCGACAGTACTGCAATGCGTTGCTGTGTCTGGTGATACTGATGTGCTCTAACCTGCGCTTGTAGCGCCGCTGTTGTTGTCATGGGAATAGCTGGGAGCAGCGCTTGTTGACTGAATCTCTCTAGTACAGCCTGGTTTAAGATAAGGTTCTCAAGACTCGTTGGCGCACTCAAGGATACTCCAAGACGCGCAACAGAAGCAGGGGCACCAAGCAAACGTTGTCGAAAGCCTCCCATGAGATTCGAGGGTGCCACTAACAATGACTCGTGCGCAAATGCTGCGCTTGTGCGAATCCCCTGACTTTTTGCGGATTCAGTCTCAGCCAGGATGCCTTCGGCTCGAGCAAGTAAAAGCTCCAGTTTCTGGTTGTCCGTCTTCAAAAGTTTGTTTTTCTCAAGTAGTCGCGAGCAGTCTTCCTCTACAGCTTCGAGTCTTTGTTTTCGGCGCCCCCGCTTTCTCTTTGAGTAAATGCTACTCATCGTTTGCGGTTTCTCGGCAACTGCTTCGGAGAGCACACCCTCGGCTGTCGACTGGGCTGTTACCAACACACACGGAGTGTTCCAGTTGGCTTCTGGAGAAGCTACTAGGGTATCCGAGAGACTCGCAAACGGAACCGACGCCCACGTCCCTCCTAGACGCATTGGCAACTTGTCGCGCGAGAACCAAGCGTTTGCATCTTGTCAAGGATCTCCTCCTGCGTCGATCCAGTATGAATGTGAGTCCATTCGAAAGCAGACGCGCCCAAACGCTTCAGCGTATTTGGAAAGATCGTGTGCAACAACTTCTTCTTCCCAGCATCATCTGCCGGAAAGTGCACCAAGTGCAGCACTTTCAGGTGGACGGGCATAGCTGTGGCCACCAGTTCCGCAAAGCAACTTTCCGAATAGCCAAGTAGCTGCGTGTTCATGATCTCAATACCAACGAACCCATCTAATGACGATCTCCTTCTCTCTGAAACCACCGACAGAGTATAAAAAAGGCAGCGTAGTCGGCTCAATCCCTCCGGATCGCCAAGATCATGAGGCAGCCGAGAGTCGTCGTAGCAAACAACAGGGTTTCCCTCTTTGTCATCGGGGAGAAAAGAGAGGTATCCGGACTCGAGAAGGCGGGCATCCTCCTCCGACAAGGTTCCATTCCCTGTCTTTGTCATGGGCAGAAACGCTCGCTTACCGAACACCACAAGACGCTTCTCCCAGTATCTTGCCAAATGATGAGCGGCAACCCATGCGTTGTACTTGGCACAGCGGAGAAACTTAAGTGGATCCGACTCGGAATCGATCAGTTCCGGTGCACGCTGCGTGGCTTCAGTGTATGCGGCTTTCTCTCTATCCGACAGCAATTCAAGGGCATTCTCGAGATCAAAGCAACCCCGTTCGGCAACTGCCGCATACTCATCTACCCCGTTATAGTATATATCCGTGGCTTTGGCTTCAAAGTACGAGTTGAATTCGTCGGCGCTGGCTTCGCAACTCGCACGGCTATTAGCGTCAACGTTCTTGTCAAGGCTTTCGAGCTTTGTCGTCGAGACGACCCCTAGCAGTGCCTCTTGGGGCGTCGTCACCCCCGCCTCTGGTGGTCCTTTTGCCCAGTCAGGACTGTCTCCAAGAACCCGTTTCAGGTATTGATCGTATTTCCACTTTCCGCCGATACTATCTGGCAAGCCCCTTGGACTCAGCAAATGAGCTTGCAACTCCCGGCAAAGATCATTCGGCGTGTCGCCACCGTGAATCACAGTCCTGCTTGCGTAGGGGGTAAATCTATTCGCAACGTGAGCGGGAAGAACCTTCTGGAGATAACCCGCTCGTCCAAATTGTGCGTGGCAAGAGACTAGGTGAATGGTCTTGATTCGAGATGGTAACGCAGTCCGGATGAGTTCAGAAAAGCGCGTGACATTCTTGTCGTTCCACACCCCAGCATTCCTACGCATTCGTACAACCATAACAAAGCCTTCGGTCTGTGTCATTTCATTCTCCGCCATGAAATTGACGAGACAAAAGTAAACCCGAAGAGAAGCAGCAGGATCAAGCACATGGTCGGGCTTCCTGTCTAGATCGAAAAGCAAGACATTCCGGCCCATCCCATCCTTAGGCAGTATAGCTTTCAATCCACTGCGAAGAACTACCATATCCTCATCGTTCAAGGCCCCTTCGCCGGTAAGCAACTTCAGTGGTCGAATGAACCTGTCTCCGAAAAGCTCTTTTCGCTCCTTCCAATATGCCACGAGACGACGCGCCGCTGCGCAGCAGTCGCACTCCTCACAGCGAAGAAACCACACTGGGTTGGATTCCGAATCGATAATCTCGGGGACTCTCTCAAGAGCCTCCGTGTAAGCCACCTTATGCTCTGGGGGGATGAGCTCCAACGCCAGGCGTAGCTGCTCGAGAGCCTCTGACGTCTTCTCCTGGGCTACCGGAGTTGGGGCGCACTTCTTATCTTCGTCGTCACTTTCGGCTTTGAAAGGCCGCTTCTTGAGAGGGGGAGTAGCGTCCTCATGGCCATACCTGACACGGTCGTTGGCTTGCGGACAACTCATCTAGCCAAATCCTTGACCGTGCTCCAACAAGAGGCCGAGAGCAGAGACAATGAGGTCGGCGGTTGAAGCGAAAGAAGGAACGTTGTCTATTTACTATGTATTTACTGTTGAAGAGAAAAAGTAAGTGGAGGAGTAGATAGTCTATTAATACTAAGTACTCTCGCTTTCCCCCCGGAATTATAAATTATTCTACAGAATGTTGGAAACGAATAAAACGGTACTGGGAAAGGTATGTCCTGTACCGTACCGGTACCAGCGGTACTTCGTATCCGATCCATATACGGTACCGCACACGACACCCGGCAATAGAGATATTTCGTAGACAATATATTCCTGGCGTTAAATCCAGTTTTGGCCGGGTGTTCTTCGACTTTTCGCAAAATAATAGATAATGCACAGGGAAGAACGAAGACATCATCTAAAGATACGTACGAGTACTGGTGTTGCATTAATGATGCCGAGCGCGGTCATTATTGAGAGAAGATCACAACTCGTGATTTGATTCACTCCCTTTCAACCACCATCCCGATTCCGTCCGGATAATGTCCCTCATATCTATTGATGGAG
>Ga0307981_1000775_pt1 | contig 31090 bp, 17 predicted proteins | sample OrgLakmetagen987_FD_201849 | JGI IMG/M metagenome (GOLD analysis project Ga0307981, IMG submission 201849) | Saline water microbial communities from Organic Lake, Antarctica - #987 | ecosystem: Environmental > Aquatic > Non-marine Saline and Alkaline > Saline | place: Antarctica: Organic Lake... | reverse complement strand
GGAAAAAAGCGGGTCTTTTTCATAGTCGTGTCAAGAAGATCTTCAACCGAAGACAATCTACTGGCGATGAGAACATTGATCACATCGACCCCAAAGATTCTTTGTATCCTTGAAGAGAAGGAACCATACGAGTAGAGTTCGTTTCGTGATTGTAAAGCGACACAATGGCCAGCCAGAGGTCAGTGGAAGAGCCCCGCCCAAGGAGCTGAAACGGATATGGAAAGCTGGGCCCGACGAGGCCCGACGAAAAAAGTGCTTCTGCGAACGTCACTGGTAATATTCACACCGTTCTCTCACCCTCTCACCCCCAATTGCCATCCTCTCGTCGTCACACACCACAGAAAGATAGTTGTGTATGTCCTCTTGTTGGCGGACGCCTTGTTTGCAGGGCGCCTCGACTTAAAGGTCAAGCGTAATCTTCTCGAACTAACGACCGATCTGCACCAAACGTTAAAGTACACGACGCTGGCCATGATGGAAGAAACTGAAGTCGAGCACATTCAAGACGAAGCCACGAGGGCGGAGAATGCCGCGCACAACCAGCAAGTTAAAGCTGCACGCACGGCCTATCAGAGTCGTGTCGATCAAGTCTACGCCACGAAAGATTCGCACCGCGGTGCCTACTTTGTCCAGGCGGCCACGCAAGAACAGTCCAAGGCGGACAATGCCTGGAGCAACGCGCACGCTGACGAGCGCATTCACATTACCTTGTTGGCCAACATGTCCATGGATCTCGCGGATGAACGAGAAGCGTTGGAGCAGTTGCAAGCGTTGAAACGCGGCAAAATATGCAGCCACCCAGTCGTCCAACCAATTTGTGCCGTGTTGGGACACGCGGCCGAGCTCCAACAGCAAGTCGATCAAGAAGCACTCCAAATTCATCAAGAGTGGTTGGAGGCCCAGCGAGTGCGACACGAGGAATACATGGAAGAGCTTGTAGCGGGTATTTTGCAAGGCAAGGCGACGCAATTCAATCGCACCGCGGTCGCTCTACTCCAAGCGGCCGATGTGTGGAACCAGCAAGCCGAATACGATATCAATCGCGCAGCGTCGTTCAACGCAACCGCTATCCAATTGGAGGCGGTGGCCAACCGTTTGCAACAACGCGCGCACGAGGAGGCCAACTGGCAGTCCAAGAATCGATCTACGGCGCAACAGTATCAGGAGGACATGAAGGCGGCGCACCATTGTGTGACGCGCGACGCGGCCTTGGCCGTTCTCACGTCCTTGCCTGCCATTTTCTTTTTTACCGTGCGCGTCTTGATGGGTCTGTCGGATTGCTTTTCGGTGTGGGAGATGCAATGGCGACAGAAGCAGAATCACAATCAGGGCCGCAGCAGCAGCAGCAATGTCAGTGACAAAGACAGCTACCGCGGCTGGTTCAGCTGGTTGCAGCACGCCCTCATTTTTCTCTTTTGCGTGGGCATCACAGGCAAGGACTTTGGCAACATTGCTCTTTACGAAACGTGGCAGTGTGGCGCCGTTGTTATTCGCTTTGTCGTGTTGGCTTCCTTTTTGCAGGGCGTCCTTTTGCATGCTCTTCCTCATGCCGTGTCGGAATGGCCTCTAGATCGGTCCGACGTGAAACAGATTGCCAAGAACTTTGGGCGGCGACTGGTAACTCTGGCAGCCTTGTTTGCCGTGGAGGTTCTCTTGGCGTGGCTCGTGGTAGAAAAGTGGTTGTTCTCGGCCGGTACTGTTTCCTTTTGTGGATCCGCTCTCTTTCGATTGCTCGCGTTGACTTTTATGGTAATGGACGTGGTTTGTTTCGGACCGCACGTAGCTCAAGATGTCAGTGACGGCCAATCTACCGTCTTGACGGACGCAGATGATGCCTCTGTCATCCGGTCAGAGACTTCCTGGCTGATTGTTGCCGATGAGTCCATCAAGACGAGTGAGAGTCCGACCGAAGCTCTCGTGAGTATTGATCTGAGTTCGCGAGGACGGCACTCATACGATGCCGTAGAGACAGAGTCCACATACACTTCGAGCTCTACTTCGCCTTACTCGGTTTCGATCCAGGAAGAGCTCTGTCGGCTTGCATTGCCCTTTGACGCTTTGGTTTTGTGCTGCATGCTAGTTGTCTTTCGCAATGCCATGTCTGTGGCAAGTGTTGATAGTGCCTATCTTGTCCGATGCTTGGCGGTGGTGTCTCTAGTCTTGGTAACCGTCGCTGGTTGGATGATTCACCGAATGAAAGCGCCGCGTCCGACGATCGTTCAGATTCCAGACATGGTGAAGGAGTCGTCTTACTTTGAGCCCGCTTAACGGCAGGTACACAGGCCGTCGACGGCCCATTCGTTGCATTTTACTCTACATGCAATCTAGATATTTTGCTTGAAACCAATTCATTCCATTTAAAATACGACATATCGCAATGCTGATACTCTAGATTACTTTGCACAGGCACTCTAGTTACTTTACACAGGACGTAGCATACTTTACTAGAAGTGTACGGTAGCTTACTTATGGAGGCCATTTCCAAACACTCTTGTTTGTCTTGGTATCAAAGAAGTACCATCGCTTTTGACTTTTCGACCAGACACAAATCCAACCCGGCGGAAGGTCTACGACTGGCTTTGAGTCGGGACTCTCTAAGTCTAGTTCCGTAAGAGCCCCCTGTGCCGGTGGAGCTTTTCTTGTCTCGGGAGGCGGCACTGGATCTAACGCACCAGCAGCCTCTTTCTCAGGCGACGGCACAGGCGGATCTGGTACCTGTAAAGGAGGTAAAGGTTGTGACGAACGCAAAGGTTGTGATGCCTTCGGGGGTGCAGGTTCTGATGTACCTGTCACAGGGGGCTTGGGAACATTCGCTTTCGGTGGTGGTGGGGGTGGTCGAGGAGGTGGAGGTGGGGCTTTCCCGGATCGCGCCTTGGGAGGAGGCGGTGGGCGTGGTGGCTGTCGCGGGGCCCCTGTACTGGTACTGGCTGGTTTGGGCGGTGGTGGCACTGCTGCGGCTACCGCTTTCGGCGTTGGTGGTTTTCCTTCGGCAACAATCGATGAGTCCGACATACTATACGAGTTTGACGTCGAATCTGAGCGAGGGCGCTTCGCTGGTGGCGGTGGAGTCATTGTGTCATCAGCTGGCTCTTCTCGCTTAGGAGAAACTCGCGATGGTGATTTGAGAACAAACACGGCTTCGCCCTCTTCCACAGAGTCAAACGAATCATGAGGAGGAGAGCCGGGTGGCGTCCGTGGGCTACCAGGAGCAGACGTGACACTTCCTTGACGTGATGGAGGGGCCTGAGCAAGGTAATTCTCCGGGATAAGCGAGTCGGCTCTCTTTTCCTTGTAGGGGTTGCCAAAGTTGACCATCAGCCGTGACCGTACTCGAGCTTGCACCGAATCGGCAAATTCCCCAGTCTTCGGGTCAAAGAACGTCATGGGCATTGCATCGTCATCCACTGACCATTTGGGAGATCCATCGATAGCTGTTGTCGCAGAAACACCCGCGGCGTCGTTCGAGCCGGAGCCAACAACGGGCGACCGTGAGAACAAGAGACGCTCTCGATAATCCCCCATCTTGGTCGTCGTCGTTTGGTTCAAACAAGATACTCCGACACCCGCAAGCGACAATAAGCATTCCTCATGTTTGTCCGGTTCTGGTCGTCCACGCTGTGAGTTGCTTCCGTCGTTGTTAACCCCCTCGACGATAAGACCTCTGGTAGTTAAACCGGTTCCTCCGTAAATCCAGCGTCTCCGCGACTCATAATAAGCCATCAAACATGTTGTAGGAAGATCCCCGAGAACTTCCATGACGTTTGTCGGTGATTCAGCTTCGCTTTTCCCGGTTACGGGAGCAGCATCCCTCTTGGTATGCTGGCGTTTCCTCTCGTCCTGCTTTCGCTGTCCAGCTCCACCCACTCTCCAAGGCGCTGGCATGTTTCGGAGAGCAGCAAGGTAACTGTCCGTACTTGCCCTGACATCAAACTGACCGTACTTTAAAGGTTCATTCTGGGCTCTTGAGGCCGTGTCGGACGTCTGCACAGCGTCCTGCCTTCGAAGGCCTGCTTCCCGTCGTTCCAGTCTGTCGTTCAAATCCCTGGCAATCTGTTCGCCGTTTCGAATTTTCTGGGCGCAAACCTTGGAAAAGCACTGCATGGGGATCGATTCCACACCCTCGCCATGAAGCAAGACGTGACAACTCGTTGGCAAGACTGGCCGCAAAGCCCGTTTCAAGGAGTGCTGGTAGTAGGGAGGGATTCGGAAAAGATAGGCGCGAAACTCGGACCTCCAGTGCTCCTCGAGGGGGACGACCGCCTTGGACAGCGCCTGCTTTTGCACCAATCCGGCCGTGGCACCTCCACTGGCACCCTTACTACTGGATGCTTCAATTTTCTTGAGCATGCGACTTTCTGCCTCTGCCGCTCGAATGAGTAGCGGTAACAAAATGTGCGGTTCGGGCGGCAGCAACGTTAGTGTCGTGCACGTCAGAGTCGAGCTGTTGGTCGGCACGTTCAAGATCCCAACGTTGAGGTAGGTCTCTGAATCTTCCCCCATTTGTCGTCCGGCTCCTGGTACAAAGACGGGAAAGTATTCGACGTTTCGACAAGGGCTGGGGACTGGGACGGGCTTGCCGCCTTCCGGTGCGAGCCATTCGCACACGTAAACGTCCCGATGCAAACATTTGGCTGCCTGTCCGATAGCTTTGCGGTTTGCGGTAATCAGCTGATCCAATCGATGCAGCATTTTGATGACTTGACCGGGCTCGAAGAATTTGGTACCGTGATAGGACGGGTACTTGCTAAAGAACATGATTGGCTGGGCTGGCCTGGGTGGGAGGGTATCCAATTTTTTGCTGGGAAAGAATCCTTCGGGGATGCACCAAAGAGGCGAAGAGAGTACGGATGCCTCTCCCTGCGCACAAGACGTGGCGGGTGATGCCGTATACAGAAGCATGGCACGTAACTTGACTGGTGCGCGCCCCTCTTCTTCCGGTTCAATGGCCTGAAAACAGCACACTGGGCCCCCAGCAACAAAGGAAGATCCGTGCGGCACCGTGACTGCCACTGCCAATGCCTTGCAAGGCAAGCCTGTCCGTTGAAATAGTGGATCTGGCAAGGGCAGCTCTCGCGGCAGCGGTGGACTAATGCGCTTGAGTAAGGCTCGCGTGACTTGCTGCAAACTGGCAGGACTGCGCACCATCCAGTGCGATCCTCCCGTGACTTCGCAGAGGGCTCGTAGTTGCGGGTGCAAGTACTGATGACTGGAAATGCCATCCCGTCCGCCCACGCCCAAGCAAAATATGCGCTGGTCCCAGCGAAAGGGTTCCACGTAAAACTCCTTGAGCGGCTGCGCTCCGTATTGCAGTTGCAGGGACCCCCCGCCTAGTTTTGGAGGCTGTCGGAGGCATGCGCCGTCGGTAATGAGTACGAGGCACGCGGGTTGCAAGGCAGCAGTAGCCTGTTGTGCCGTATTTGCATTTTGAGTGAGAATAGCCGTCGATGGCAAGCGTCCCATGCCAAAGTTTTCTGTTTGTCTATTCTGCAATCGATATCTCGATAGCAACTGGAGGCCTGCCGAGAGGGCTGTATTCAATCCAAGAGCGCCGCCCCCGTCGTCTACCGGAAACGGTTGGCTGGTACTGTCCCAAGCCGTGACTTGCAAGTTTTTGAGTTCGTGTTGAAAGCTTTCCATGTGCTGTTGCGACATTTGAAAGGCCGCGTCTTGTGGATCGGCTGGTGCAGCAGCTGCTGCTGGTGCTGCAACGGATGGGTCCGTGGCATTGACAGCGGGCGCGTGACTTCCAAAGCCCACCAACAATCTCCCTCCTGCCGCACACGCTGCCGTATCTGGATGCTGCCTACTCGTACTCAGCAACAATAGATTGTCTGGTCCTACCATACCCAGTCCAGCTTGATGCAGGGATCGCTGCGTCGTTTTCGGCTGTTCCGACAGCATGCGACCGTGTTCTTGGACCCGTTTGCGGAGGCCCCGGCTCAAGTCTTCGACGGCCATTTTGGCAAGATCGAGACGGGACATGCCCGTGCTGCCAACGGCGGGACGTCCCATGGAGGGCGACGTGTCCACGACAAAAACGACAATCATGACACCAGTCGTAGTTTGCTGTAATATAAGCTGTATAGCTGTGTAGCTGTGTAGCTGTAGCAGCAGGGCAAGGATCGTTACTTGTGACAGTAGTTGCACGTGAGGAGCTTGAGGAGCTTGAGGAGGAGCTTGAGGAGGAGCTTGAGCAGCTTGCAGTCGGTCGTAGTCGATTTGAAAGGGTCACGGGCCAAAGGGTAAGGTGAACGGTAAGGGTAATAACGGGGTTGTTCGAAGAGGACAACAGTACCGCAAGGATCTTTCTCTCTCACTCTCATGGTCATCAGTACCGTAGTGATCGCACTTACGCTGTTTCTTGTTTGGACGCTTTATACTATTTGTGTATCAGAAACGCGTGCCGGTTATATTACTTAGCATCATTTTGGCGCCTTATTTATTATTAATAATAATAAATAAAAAACTCCCCCCAAGCAACAACTGATAACAGCCACAATTGCATTTGTCAAACATGGCGAATCGCCGTCGACCACCCCCAGTACCATCTGGCAGCGCCAAAAACGACGACGACGACACTGACACTGCTACTGAGAACGCCAACAAGCTCCTCCAGGACGACAACGCTGGCAGAAAAGCAGCGTCCGTGAGTCGCAAAATCCTCTCTTTGGTAGTGCTTTTGGTGTTCCTTGTCCTGGGCTACACCACAACAACGACTGCGCGACAACGCTACGCGTCGCAGTCAACCTCGGCCTCGGCCTCAACCTCAACCTCGACATGGAAGCCAATGCAAACGCGCGGTGCTCACAAAACGCAAACCAACTCGCACTGTAAGTAACAGCAGGCACTAGTAGGCATTTGCTTGTTAGTGACGCACTCTCATCAACACACTCGCCACTCACCCCAACTTTCACAACTGTTTGTCGTACACTACTACACACACACACTACTAAACACACACACACACTACTACACACACACACACTACTACTACTACTACTCGCAGGCACCGTCTGGATGGCACCATCGTCCTTGATTGGCAACCCCGGCTTTGGTATCTTTGTCACGCGCGACTTGCAACGCAACGAAAAAGTCTTGAACGGGCCCGACGGCATTAGCATTCCCATTGTTGCCTATCTCCAGCTCTCGGTCCCAAAGGGCCACTTGAAGAAAGCCTGGATTGCCGTCTGGGACAATTACTGGTGGGGCCGCGGCGTGCCCGACCACGTTAGTTACGAAGCTCCCACGGACATTGTCGATTACCAAATCAACTTTGGAGCCCTGCCCAATCACCACTGCGCATTGGATACGCTCAGCAACCGGTATCCCGATCGACCCTACACGGACGCGGCCGTCAATCGCAGTGATCCCGGAGCCGGCGCGTTTACTTACAGCATGGGACGCGAGTTTATAGTCACGCGACCCGTGGCCGCGGGTCAAGAGCTCTTTTTGAATTACGGATACTGCCAGCACAACGGCGACCCTGCCTGGACGGACCACATTTTCATGACAGAGGACTTTGAAAAAGCCGCCAAGCTCATTCAGAGTCTCGGCAGGCTCCGGTACGATGATGCGACCGGCAAAACGATTGTTCCCCCGGGAACAGCAAAGCTAGTGGCAGACTTGTTGCCGGAAACAAGAGACCAACGTGACGAACTAATGCAAGGTATCAATGGCGAAAGGGCGCTCATCAAGAGGCTCGCACTGAAATCAATTGCTCCCCGAACGCCAGAATGGATCCGCGACAATGGCATGTGCCTCGAGCACATGGTGCCAAGGAAATCTACTTTGCCGCAAGCTGGTAAAGGCGGCTTTGCGCAATACGGAGTGCGCAAGGGCGAAATGATTGTTCCGGCTCCCTTGCTACAAATCATGGACAAGGACGTCTTGGCACTCTACGACGACAAGGGCAAGAACAAGATTGGCGATCAGCTGCTGATGAATTACTGCTTTCAACATGCAGAGAGTTCCTTACTTCTCTGCCCCGATACCAATGCCGTCTTGATTAATCATTGCAGCAAGCGTACCAACGAATGCGGACGGGGGCCGAACGCAGCCTACCGCTGGTCGTCGGGTTGGGACCCAACATCAGATGACTGGCGAAAGAAAACGCTGGAGGAACTGGCCATGGAGGCTGGCCGCGGTTTAGCGTTTGAGATTGTCGCGACTCGTGACATTGCGCCGGATGAAGAAGTGTTTATCGATTATGGGGTCGAGTGGGAGCAAGCGTGGCAAGACCATGTTGCCAAGTGGAAAGCGCCTCCGCCAATCGAAGATTTCATCACTGCCGAAGAAGCCAACGTCCAAGGTGGGCCGATTCGGGAGTTTCTCGAGTCGGGAGATCTCCGAACAACTGTGAAGCATCCTTATCTAATGACCGCCTGTCAGTACCATGAATCAAGTGCGGACCAAGACGAAGCCTACAAACGCGAAGAGGCAGACTGGACGCAGTGGAGTGATGGCAAAATTATGGACCGTTTTGCGGACGACAACGGCTTTGAGTATGGCTTTCGCAAGGGCAAAAGCTACACCAATCATGGTGACACTAGTTATTGGCCCTGCTCGATTCTTCAAAAGGAAAGTGGCGGCACTTACACCGTTCGGATACACCAAAATCCTTGGGAGGACTCACTTCCTTGGGAGCAGAACGATGTACCTCGTATCCTGACCAACTACCCACGAGATTCAATCTACTACTTTGTCCAGCCCTTTGCGAGCGACCAGCATTTACCGGGTGTCTTTCGGCATCCCATTGGCATACGTGACGACATTGGCTTTCCTGACTCTTGGAAGAATCTCAAGAGAACATAGTGGTAGAGACCGACTAGCGCTTTATCAGTGTTGAGGGTCTTGCGGCTACTCTTAGAGTGGAGGAAAGCGTTGTTAGCATCTAAACTTTAATCGCAACATTCTGACGGACGCACATCGCAACGTATGCCCCGTCGGCCAGTCGAGGCGGTAGAGCGTTTGGAAATAGCCAATCTAACCTATAGTTGTCGATGTTATAAAGTCTTGAAGAACCATGAGAGTCTCGTCCAATTGCTGCGCGGCGCAATCCAATCGTTCGAGTCCAAGACGAAACTTTTCAAAGTTCAATCGATCCGTCGCGTGTTCATTCTCATCCGTATCGTCCGTGCGCTGCGCACGTTCAATCCAACCCTTCCCGACCTCTACTTCGTGTTCACGTCGCAGTCGAATATTCCACAGAGCCAACGCCACATTCTCCGTAGCTTTTCGGACCAACTTTGGCCTATCGATTTTCCAAAGATAAATGGTAGTCGCCGGATTGTGCTGCCTCGACGTTGTCAACTGAAAGAGATCAATGTAATTGCTCCTATAAAGTTGGTGCAAGAACTCTCGAGTATCCTTGGCCGGCACCATGGCCTCTACAGCCAAGGCATCGGACTCAAGCCACCCTTGTTTGGTCAAGATGGATACAATTCGGGCCGCCACTTCTCCGTGCCGGTCATGGATAATCTGGTGGAAAAGACGTTCATGGAGACACGTTAATAGTGACTGAACTGCAATCTCGAACATGTCGGATCCCACCCGATGAACTACTAGTGGAGCTTCCAGTTCGGCGAGCTGTTGCCACGCCTTGGACAGATTCAAGTCCACTCCACCGACCTTCTTTTCCATATTTTGCAAGACGGGCTTTGGCAAATACTGCTTCATATCGTCGGGAGTAAAGGTGGTTGTTTGCCACTGTGGCTCTATTCCACCATTGTCGGCAGCCTTAGCGTGATCTTGATTGGCACGAAACCGTAGAGCCGCAGTCACTAGACTGCCCGCCGACTGGACCTTGGTACCATATCGTTCCGCTACGAAGCGGCCGAGGCTAAAGGCCCGCGAGGTATCGTGAAACATGGCGTGGTTGATTCTCCAGACAGCATCCAAAGGTAGCGCTGCCTTGTAATGTCCTTGACTCTGCAGTAGAGAAACGACAGCGGGGTCTTCGTCCATGACGGCAGCTCCCGTCTTTTCTGCTACCACGATTTTGACGCGCTTAGCTGGTCGCTTCGGTGCTTCAAATTCAGTTTCGCCTTCATCATCCTCTTCCTCATCGTCATCAGGCCCTTTCAGTGGCTTAACCCGTTCCAAAAAGCCACCCTGTACCATTTTCAAAAACGCATCCACTACGGTCTGTCGAGGGGTATACCGATCTGATTTGGGCAAGTCGTCTCCCTGCTGGGCCACCGTAAGAGCCACCACGTCGACCGTTCGCAGCCGTCCTGCTAGAAGTATAGTTTCAATAACTCCAGCTGATGTTGCATCCGCAGCCTTTTGAATGTACTCGAGATATCGCGCGTATCGTTGCAACCAAACAGCACGCCGTGGATGATACGAATAAGTGTATACTGTCGTCTGTGCAGCAGCCGCTGAATCCACTGCAGCAGCAGCTCCAATGGTTCCTCGTCGTTGAAAATGTGTCTTGACAATACTGTGCTGTAACAGCACCAGTAACGACGCTCGTATTGATGCTGGATCTGTGGCACTCCGCCGATCACGAGGAGCTCCCAGTCGTTTCGGTGCCGGAGGCGCCTTCTGCTGAATGTACGCTTGCAATTGGCGAAAGCTCGATTGCCCCCCACGACTCTGCAAGCCGTCTGCTACCAGCTGTACAGTCGGTCCAAAGTATTGACGAATGCAATGGGAAGCCAAACTAATGATAGGATCGTGAGGCAGTGAGGAAAGGGAAGAGGACTGGATAAAGGGACCGCTCGTAAGAGGGTGTTCCGAGGAGGAAATGGCTCCTGGAAACATTCTTTCTCGCTCGACACTTCTTTGAGATACTAAGTCAAGTTGACAAAGTAGGAAGGCGGCTTGGCACACGTTTAGCACTAAAAAACGAGTTTAGTATCCCATGGTCTGTCGGCACGAGTTTTGAGACGAAATAATAATAATGGTCGGAGGAGAAGGGGGACCGACGAAGGCCAGGTTTTGGGCCATTTCCTTTTCTCCTCGAGTAGTCCTAATCTAGCTAGTGAAAGCGATACAGATGATTCCACCCTAGCTGTTATCTAATAGAATGCCAGTCCCGTCCCCGCATTCGCATTCGTCTTCGTGTGGTCCCTATACGTGTCCAAGGAAATGACGTGTCCCGTACCACGGAAGGCAACACCTGGTCGCACCAAATATATAGTACCCTATCGTAAGCGTTTGCGAGTCCGTCGTCGTCTCATTAACGGGGCGACAACCAGATCTTTGTTGCCTAGAAACTAGTACAACTGTCGTGGCTCGCAATACTTTATAATGCCGGCGTTGGAGTTTAACATGGCTATTAGCTCTGACTTCAGAGAGAAGAGCACGACAGAGAGAAGAGCACGACAGTAGTTGCCATCCAGAGTATCCATAAGTTGGACCAGGCCTCGGCATATGAAGGTGAGTTTCGTGATCCCTGTGTTCTCCTGGAAAGATTCCAGAAGGAACGAGAGATCTTCACTGCTGCACGTTTCTGCACTGATTGTAAGAGTCTCCATACGTCAGTTGCTACGAAGGGCATCTGCAAAAAGTCGAATGTTGATACAGCAGTGAAAAAGGTGACTCGGTCCTTGATTCCACTGGATACCGTCTAGCAAGATCCCTTCACCTTTTCGTGTCAGGCTGCAGCTCAAAAGCTCCAACGATAGCTCCCACCTACCATGGTTACGAATGTTGCTTGTTGAACTCAAAGCCTACGAGCTCGATCTTTGGAAAGCCGCGGTTCTGCGTCAACAGTTGCGAGAAAGCTTCGAACGAGAATGGGCATGGAAAAGGACTGAGAGCGTCATCGTTGGGGGAGATACTTGAGCGTAGTATCATATGCGATACTGGCTCTGGACGGGAGCGACCATTCTAGACATGCGAACTCATCTCGTCCATCCCGATCATCCGAGGCGGGTTGTATTCGAACCGAGGGTAGAGACTGTATTTTAGAGCCAGTCCCTGTATTATATACGATAGAACACCTGGACACACCGCCTACACCCTCTCCTACTAGAATACGTACATACGAATTCGATGGGACCACACAGAGTCATTCAATTTAAAAAGCTAGACGATGGAGAGAAGAGCGCTGGCTTATTCGAAAGATGTTTGTTAGAGAGCTAGCTAGTCGACTAAAATATCGTATGCTCATGTTAGGTTTACTTTTTGCCCTTCTTTTTCTTTTTGATCTTGGCTTTTTCCTCCTTCTCTTCGTCGGCGGCAAGTTCCGCAGCCAAGCCAGCTGCCCGGGCTTCTTCTTCGCGCATCGAGTCGCTTTCTAGCGTTTTACTTCCCTTCGCCACAGCAAGCTTGGTGTATCTTTGCATGTCTACTTCACTTGCCTTGGTAATCTCGTGGTCCTTGCCCGCAAACAAGGAGAAAGTGCGCAAGGCCTGCTTCTCCAGCTCGGACGCTTCCTTGAACTGTGCAAGTCCAGCATGACACTTGGCCAAATTACGCGACGTGAAACCCTTCATCAATCGATCGCACGAGTCACGCTCGGCAGCTTCTTGAAAGAGCTTGAGAGAGGTCGACAAGTACTTGCCATTGTACCCGGCGTCCGAATAAACGGTACCCAACTTGTGGTAAGCACTAAAGTGCTCCGTGTGATTCGGACCACTCATGATTTCCAAGAGATAAGTTGCGGCGCGAAGGTGCTTGATGCTTTGGTCCATTTGCTTGGCCGTATAATGCATCTGGAAGAGAGACATGTGCGCGGCAAACGCTGCAGCAGAGTCAAATCCACCGCTCTGAACAGCCAGACCAAGCTGCTTGGCGGCGTTCGCCGCGGCAAGCTCAGGGTCACCAGCCTCGAGGAAAATGTTAGCCGTTAGCTCCATACTTTCCAAGACACCCGGGTGAGCTGCATTATCAGTGACGCGCTGGTAGAGGGAAGCGGCCTCTTGAGCAAGCTCCAATCCTGGGCCCAGAGCACGACCACTCGTCTGGACGTGCGCTCGTTCAAGTGCCATACGCGCATCAGGCAAAGAAACGTGAAGCGGCGGCAGACCAATGGACGGGCCAAGCGAACAGGTCACAAATCCTTCCCCATGGGCGGCAGCGTGCTTCATGAGAGGAACAACGTCAACGATATCCAAAGAGGAAATGGGATATGAAACAGTGAGGCGTCCACCAAAGGAGTCACCACCGTTGCAGAGACATTTCCCACCAACGTCGTAATCCTTAGCAAAAAGCCGAACTCCGGTCCTTTGACACATTCTTCTCAAAAGGGGGATGTACAATGCACGCTTCGACTTGCCGCTCGTGTTATATAGGGTCAAGGAGTACCGGAAACGGCGGCCTACCTCCAGCTCAATGTCCTGCCAGATCTCGTATCGACTACGGATCGGAGCGGGCACTGCATCGCCATCACCGCCTGTATCACAGATGGTAAGCCCACTAAAGTCGTCGTCGTCGGGCTGTCCAGGCGCACGCTTTGCCACGCGTGCCTCTGTCTGAGAAGCGCTTTCATCGGTCTCGGAAACTAGTGCACTCAACAAGGAGGCAATAGTTGGCGCCGGCTGGGTTGCAGCGACTAAACCGTGCTCTGTCAAATACGAGTCAAGAACATGCTTGGCTGCGCGAGCCACCATTTCGCACTCGAGAAGCTCCAGCCAGCTCTTGGGCATCATCCTCCTCTCGACGACTGTCAGTCTACCTTTCTCCAAGTCGGCAACAACCTTAGCGTCGCTCACTTCCTGCTCTTGCGCCAAAGTCGCAAGTCGGCCCAGATAACGGCAGTTGACTCCGTTTCGGTGGATAAACTCAGTTAGGCTCTTTCCATCAACCGGAAGTTGAAACACACTACCTTCTTTGATGGCCTTGGTTATCTTCGGTAGTACATCGTCCCATAGATACACAGCGGCATCCGCCGCCCTTAGCTCATCCATCTTCATCTGTTCGGCGGCTGCCTCGTTGATGCCCTCGAATGTTCTGACATCTGGCAAGAAAACATTGATGTTTAATCTCAATGTCTTGAGAAAAGTTAGGTCTTCATCGGTTAGCTCGGTGGCTTTATCCTCTTCTTCCGCCTTGATATCCTCATCGCCTCCTTCAACGTCAGCCGCGGCCTTTTTAGCCTTTTCCTCCTCGAGTTTCTTTTCCTTCTTACTCTGTAGATACATTGCCATGCCATGTTGAGTGTAGCGAGTCACCAACTCAGGTCGAAGGACGCACATAGTCCACTCGTCATCGTGCAGGCTCAACGGAATGGCGCTGCTCGACTTGCTCTGCTTCTTGGTGGTCTCCCATTTGCCTGATCCACCCTTGTCTTCAGGAACCCAGTTGGCGTCCCGTGGTGTCAGGCGACCAAAGTCAAGAACGTACTTTCGCTGGTCGCTTCCGCGGATTCCTTTGGCCTCCAACGGAATGCATGATTCGATAACGTCATTTGGGCCAACGGCCTCCTCCTCCTCTTCTTCCGGCTTTTCCATCCCGGGAAGCAGTGTCGCTTTCTTGAGCTGCTTGATCTCTTCCAATCGTTCTGGCGTCAACGGGTTCCTCAACACGGGACGAGACGCTACCATCATGCCTTCGCCAACCTTATCGGAAAGTAGCTTGTGAAAGTCCTCGTCCCACTTAAGAGGAAGTCCAGCTTCGACCGATCCGTACAAGAGCGTATGCGATTTTTCTCCAATCAAGATACCCGGCAGGATACTCTGACAAACAAAACGCGTCCCAAGGTAGTCAATCAAGACAGTCGCAAGCGTATAAAGACCACTTTTCTCCATACGGTGAAATATACTGATGCACTGCACATCGCGGTTCGCTGACTTTCGCGCGGCCTTGTCACCCTTGGCAATCTTAAATGTCTCCGGTCCAGCATCCACCGCCCGCGAAAAGAAAATGTTGTTATGAAGATATACCTGGGATCTCGTTGGTTCGTTGGGATTCATGGAAGAAATGTGGCCTTCTGAAATGGCCTTGACTCCGAGTAGTGAGGCTTCGCCGAACTCGGTCATGACCCTGTGAATGAGTCGGGCTCTTTCGACCCGAAGCTGCAGGGTATCCGTGGGCATTTCGCGGGCTAGCTGCAACTCTTCGTTCCAATCTCGCACACCACCATTACGAACATCAATACCATAGCTAGTAGCAAGATCATCATCGACCCGCGCCGAGCTGTAGGTGTGAAAGGCGTTGCGATTCCACGCGTCCGCCTTCATGAATTGACGTGGAAGAGGCGCCAACCAGGACGGCGTATTCAAGCTCGCGTCCAACTGAAGTTGGGCAAGTGCAGCTGTCGCGGCACTCTGAAAACCACCAAAGTCTCCACGGATAGCAACACGAAAGAGAGACGTAAAGGGACCATCGTTCACGACCGATAGAATCTCAGCGCGCTCCTTGGAGGCCGCCAGAGCGGCAACCCAAGCGTCACGAATCGACGGCGACTTCTGCAACAAGCAGTCCAAGAGAGTGTGCGAAAAGCACGGCTCTACCGCCGGCGATGGGTCGAAAACAGCTCGTCCACGAGCATGTGAGCTCTTGTTGACGTAAAAGCCCGTGCCGACTGCCGTGACGAAAACAACAGGCATGGTGGTATCAGGCGGGGTGATTTCCAAGTAGGCAATGTCACCCAGACAGCGACGAGTCGCCGGAGGCGGATGAAAGCCACTGTAACGAATCGTGCAAGGAATGCGAAGGGTTTCTTCCAGTTCGTTCAAGCGAGGCAGCTTTTCCCGGACCAGCTGTTCGGGAGGAACTTTAACGTCATCTTCCTGTGCCGCCTTTTCTTCCTCCTTGTTCTTTTTACCCTTTTTCTTCTTTTTTGGTTCTTTGATGCCCCCTTCGGAACCGTTGGTAACGCGCTTGCTACCGTGATAGAGCTCTGGATCTTCACCACAGGCCATATAGAAAAAGTCCTTCAGATTGGATCCGTCCGTCTTGACGCCATTCGGACCGTTTGGAATGGGCAGTGCTGGCAATTTTTTTTTCGCCTTGATCTTTGCCGCTTCTTTTGCAGTAACGGCATCCTCCGCAGTCTCGGCTGGTACAATATCAGGAGCCGCTTCTTGCTCCATTAACGAATAGACAACGGGTGCGCTGCCGTCCAACAAGCCGCGAAGTCGGGCCACGTGATCCTTGACCGCGCTGGCATCGTATCGTTCCAAAACAATTCCAAAGGCCGATCCATCCTTCAACAGAGCAGGATCCAAGGCAGTCAAGTCACCGAAATCGTCCAAGACAGTAACAGTAGGGTTGACCGTTTCTGCTGCAACAGCAGTATCAGCAGAAGGATCCATTTCGAGCGACTTGACTTGGACGGGAACCGCCACGACGGCGCCCAGACCAGTAAAGGGCGAGACGATGGGTGTGTTTTGTTCGGTCGCACTAACAGTCAATGTAGGAGCAGAGGATTCCAATTCCAAGCGGTAATTGGTCATTGCTGCAAAGCCAACCAACTCGGAAAGCGCGGCTCGGAGACTCTGGACGGGTTCTTCGGCACGGATCGGGGGCAAGCGAATCACCGTCTGCTCGACAGCAGTTGCCTTGTTTTTCTGCTGACGCGGAGGGAGAATCACCAAGTCCTTCAACAAGGCCGAGCCTTCTTCCACAACAGGTTCTTCTGGAACAACCGTAGTAGAAACTACCGATTCTTCGGTTGTCGCTGGCTTTTCGGGCGAGACGACGGCAGGTGGGGTTTCTTCGGCCATATCTTGAGATCTTGAGTGTTCTTTGAAAAGTACGATGGGTAAATCGAATCGAAGGCGACTTTATCTTTCTACCAAAGATAACTACTGAGATCACAATAGGATACGTCTCTCTCGATACGATGGAACACCCTAACCGGTGAGTCAGCTGTCGTCGATCCTTTTCGATTGTGGTTGTGTGAGGTCGGTATCGTATTGTTGGTTATTTGTTGTTGGCTTCGGTGGGGATCACATTCGAAGATATCGGCCATTCGTTTTTGTTGTGCGGCTTGGAGCGATCCACGTCAGCATTCCGAGTGATTCACGCTTCTCGCGGGAACAGAAACAGAAGCGAGAGTATTGCTGAGCGACTTACTGTAGAAGACTAAGTCCTTCTCTTTTCTTAAATACATTCGTGGTACCTTCGCCAAATTCATAAATACCCCTCCGATCTTGTGTCCGAAAAACGCCAGCAAGTTTTCTTGCGATCCTCGCTCGTCCTCACAAAACGAAACAAGAAGGAGGCAAGATCCGTGTGTTGTTGGCGGTGTTTGCCCTTTTGTGCAATTCATTCCATCGAGTTGCTGACCCTGTTTACTCTGCCCAGGTAGGCGCAGACTTGACTTTGACAGGAACAGCGATCGTATCGCCGTATTACAAAGAAGTTTTATCGAAGAGCTTGCCCATAGTTTAACTTGAAACCTGCAGCAGCAAAAAGAGCATAGCCATTCTTAGCCATACAGTTGCAACCGTTCGCTCTCAAAAGGCAACGAGAAAAAGCCCGCACAATGAACTTTTGCGGAAGCAGCAATAATGTGGATCCCATGGTGGATCATCAGCAAGTAGTAGTCTTGTCGCGCTCTGAAATCGAATCGCGAATGGTTGACCCACATCACTTGTGCTGTGTCGTCCCGGAACAAGAAGGGTTGCTGGTTCAGGAAGCAACCAGCAGAGGACCAGCTCCCTCCACGCGAGAGATCATCAAGTCCGCAGGGACTGGGACGAGTACTTCCACGGCCACGACTCGCAAAACCAAATCTCGCATGAGCTCGGTCTGGTCGGGTGCCGAGGATGAAGATGATCTAGACGACGAAAGCTCGAGACCACCCCTGACCTTGGCTTTGGATGTCATTCAACACACTTTACACGATCGAAAGAAGGAATTCATTCCGGAACATATTAAAGCCAGCCCTATCCCGGAGAAAAAGAAGGATACTATGCAAGTCATCAAGACTCCTCCGATGAGTCACCGCCGAGTTATAACGACACACGATGGTAACGATATCATCATGGGAGGAGGAACGCCCAGTCCAAGGTTGCTGAATCCTCTTTCCACCAAACTATGGACGGACGACAACAGCAATGACTTTGTTGGTGACGGCACGAGGCTCGAGACCCGAAGGCGACGATTCGGCCCATTATCCTCTGTTACGAGGCCAGCCAATACAAACTCAAAAGGCAAGCCGTCTACTACTACTCGTCGGACCGCTCTCAACTCCAAACTGTTTTGTCCGGGATTGGCTCACACCCAAACACTGGAAAGTCTCATGAAACGCTTGCAAGCTGGCTTTAACGTTCACCTTTTGCAAGATGACAAGCTCGGGCCCGTGTTTTTATATCTTCACTTTGATCGATCCAAACTATGTATCATTCGCGGCAATGGCAACGACTACGACGGCGCCGAAGAAAAGAAGGTGATTGACGAATGGATTGAACTACCCATGTCCAAGGTTTTGCGTCTGGAAGTGGGCAAAGCATCCCACCCACTAGCTAGCAAGTACAAAAATCACGGTCATCAGCTCATGACGTTTTTCTCCATTATCGTGAACCAAGACTCCAACATTATCTACTACGACTTCGAGGCTGATTCACCATTGGATAGAGAAGTCTTGGTTTCAACTTTGATTGTTGTCTTGGATCAAGCTCAAGAGCCAACCCTCGAGATGCGACCAGAACCTCCCTCGGAAGATCCCTATGCACTTATCAAAGAAGGAACTTTGGATGAGCCCATTCCTTGCAGTCCGTCGCTCGAGCTGCCCGATTATCAACTGGCACCAACCTTGTCACCTCGCAAGCGTACACACATATACGATGACGGCAACGACGGTAGCACCGAAATGAGCTTGGCGGCTACAGAAGTGAGCTCGAGTTCGGGAGTCATTCATTTGGAGCACTTGGATTCTTCGGCTCTAATGCTACCAACTGTCGATGAGAGCCAAGTGTCGGACTGCATTGTCATTCTACAGGAGCCTTCCTTGAGCTACAAGTCGGAGATATCGGACGACGTTGTTCACACCTTTTCCACGGAAGGTGTCGTGGTGACCAACACAATTGATATTGACTTTGAAGCCAGTGCTCAAAGGTTATCCGGTGGCTGGGGATGTGCCGACTCGGATATCTGCACATTGGCCATTAGTGACTTGGCGGTAACATGTTCCGGGATCTTCTCCAAGAAGGCACGGTCTAGTGAATCTGAACAGCGAGCAATGATTGAGGAATACATTGCCTGTGCTTTGGGGTCCCCATCCGCAATGTACTCGTACATGTTTTTAACAGATGGGGATGTTTGGAACAAAGAATCGGTCCCTGCTAAGGACGGGAGTGACGAAAGGGCAGACTCTTCCAACAACAGTCGGGTACGCAATCGAGCCAGTCTGCTGAATGCACAGGCAACTCGACTCAAGACGCTACGTAACGAAATGACGTTTGCATCGGCGCTGAAGCAGTCTCGAGAGCGAATGCATTTCGTCCAAACGACGCAGTCCTTTGATGACTCCACACGCTCCGGAAATACTCGAAAGTTCAAGGCGGCTATAGAGGTTGCAAACCGCTTTCACACGTCAGCTCTCCTTCAGCACCTTGTCGGTAACATGCTAATAGCTGAGCCTGGTGGTAATGAAGAAGAACCAGAGCAAGATGTGGCGTACTATGACAGCGACCCCGAAGATGCACGCCCACAAACCCTCAAGAAGGGTCCACGACGAGTCACTGCGGACCGACTCAATAAAGTGGATTCGGACATTGATGCGAGTCTACGGCATGAAGCATTGGATGACGTTGGCTTTGAACGCATCGGCTCGAGCAGAAAGGTTAGCAAGAAGCTGGACGAAGAGGTCATTGTTGAGATTGTTCAGGCAATGAACAATGAAAGATTGACTCTCATGTGGCATCCAACACAGACCAAGGACACCCCCAACAGATCACCAGTCTGTGTCAAGCTCTGGATCGAAGCAGGGGTCTATCTAGTAGACGGATCCTTTCTGCTTCCCAAACTAACGTGGGTAAAGGCTAGTGATTTTGACTCCAAGAGGGCAGCGCCCCAGGCTCTGGATCTTTTGGATATTTGTCGCATTCGGCCGACAGACAAGATTGATCGAAAGTGTCATCCATTTGCCGACGCCAGCAAGAGTTTTGGAATTGAGACACAGACAGAATTGTTTTTATTTGCAGCACAGAGTACGCAAGAACGAGACCGTATCATTTATGCTCTCAAGCTTGTAATTGCTCGCTTGGCGTCACTTTTGATGCTGCGAGACATTCGTGCCGCCGAGGAGTTCTTTGGTGCAATCGTCAATAATGTTCCAGGGGAGGCTCCGGCGATTATAACGGGGAAAGATGAATAAATGAGTCTACATTACGATGCATAAACACTACTAGTGCTAGCCATAAGTAGAGAGATTATAGAGAAACTTGATGTTCTGTAACTGTAATGTACTAGGAGTAGTAGACATGAACGACCGTGCGTACTGGCTGGCCTTTTAACTAATTTTGTTGCTGGTGGTGGTGCTGAAACCACTCACCTTGGCCACACGCTCCATGATCATGTGCGCCAAGCCTCCATCCACCTCCGGAGTCTCCGGCATTGGTAGTTTGCGCATGGACGTGATACCCAGTGGAGCATCATTGTCGTGGGCTGTCATTTCTGACATTGGCGTCATGTCCACATTGTTGTTGTACGTGCCGCGCGATGGCGTCTTGATGCCAAGACCCGCCGTGGGATTGCCGTCTTGCGTCATGGCGGTACCGAAACCTGTTTCGACACTGCCACTCTCATCGTCCGACTCGGCTGCTTCTTCGTCATAACTTTCCGAGTTTGAATTGGAGTCTTGGAACGTGTTTGTTTTGCGAGGATAATCGTAGTCGTCTTCCACTTCTTCAAACAAGCAATGGTTCAAGGTTCGCTGACAGGCGCTCCAACCACCGGTAATATAGAGAAGGACTGACGATACGATGACAACCATAACAGATAAGAAACTAGTTGAGACAATCAATGCCTTGTCGGTCTTCGAATGGCCGTCAGCGGTACCAGGAACCGACTCCAAGACTTGTTGGGAATCATCAAACTGACGAAAGGAAAGCGAAATGGATGGAGCTGCCGCTTCACCAATGGCGTTAGTCAAAAAATTGCGGAGAGCTTCTGAAGCATTGTTATCAATGGGTTCGTTGCGATTAACAACTTGAATCAAAATGGACGGCAAGTCAATGGGAAGACCGTCGAACGAAAGGTACTGGCATGCGACAATAGTCTCCAAGACTTGTCGACCGTTGCGTTCCAACTGTTGACGGACTTGCAGCGAGATAGAGAGGACGATTTCTTCAGCAAGAAAGAGAGTAGCGACAGTATCCACAGGAACCTCTGCTTTAGTTTCTTCAAAAGCTGGTGCAGCTTGGAACAAGTTAGTGAGAAAGGCACTAGCGGCAGTTTCGAGCTCATAGAGCGCCGGAACCGTAATTTCGTCGACTTCCAGTTCTGTTGGTTGCCATACCCAGTCCATCAAGGCAGTCGATTCAAGAATCTAGAGGAGATAGCGAAGGGAGATGTAGGAGACGAGCCGTGAGCAAACGAACGAACGAGACAACCAGCGAAGAGCGATCGAATCCGACGAGGGGGAATGAATGAATGAATCAGGTGAAACTTACCGCTGCGCTACGAATGACGGGTAGCACCGCTAAGGTAGAGAGAAGGACTACAAGAAGCTTCATCTTTCACAGTGGTGTAACAAGAGCGTCTTTTTAAAGGTTTCAGGCCGTCGTCTTGGTCAACAGAGAGCGATCGAGGACGGAAAAAGTGAGACGATGAGACGAAACCGTTGTTGTACGCGCGGGTCAGGCCGAAAAAGACATGCGCGGTGAATCATTTAGAGACGAAAATGGCGCAACTTACTTTCTGCATCAGAGTGAAAGTGTCGGCGAGCCGGAGTCGAGTCAGTCAATTCCGTCGAATCACCCGGAAGTCAAACCTCAAACCTCCCTTCGAGAAAACGAAGGCTGTATCTATGTGTTTGGTGTTTCCAGTTTCCAGATCTGACAATGGTGACGAATGAAGGATCTCTACAGCAACGAGGAGAGATTCAAGTACCTTACCAGCGTTCCAGAATCCACACAAGACAAGAAGGAAGCAAGGTTTATCCAGAATCATCGAAAGAACAATGAGGGCTCCAGGCGTCGCGTCGTTGTGGCTAGCGGGCTCTTTTCTCTGGAGTGCTCACCCCTTTAGCTTTCTGTCAAACAACCGACATGCCACGCGACGACGCACTCTCTTGCTCTCTTCCAACCCGTCTCCATCGGATTCAACAGCCGATGCCACTAGCTCGTCTTCAACACCACCACTATCATCCGCTGCACCTTCCAAGTTATCGGATATTCGCATGGAATTCAAGTTACATACATCTATTGACAGTATTTTGGCGGTAGACTGGGATACCTGTGTTCACGCCAACACTTGTAGCCGTAATGAGACTGCCGTATCCCCTTTTTTGAAACATTCGTGGATGCACGCACTCGAAGTATCCCAATGTGCGTCTGCTGCACAGGGTTGGGTCCCCCAGCATCTATCCATTCACTGGAATGGCCAGTGCTATGGATACGTTCCACTCTATCTGAAAGGTAATTCCATGGGCGAGTTTATATTCGATAACGAGTGGGCGCAAGCGGCCTACCAAAACAATATTGATTATTACCCCAAGCTCCTCGTGGCGGTTCCCTTTACGCCCGTGTCGGGGTGTCGCATTCTGTGGCACCCCACCATCTACCAAAACTATAACGACGCAGAGCTGGCGGAACTACGCGTTTGTGTGGGAACATTTTTGAAGCAGTCGGCCCGAGCTAATCAGCTTTCCAGTGTGCATTTTAATTTCGTCTCGGATCAAGAAGCAACCGATCTCAGCCAATCGGCTCTACTAGGTGACGACAGCAACGACAAAAAGGACAATTCCATCCGACGCTTACTTCCCAGCTTGTTTGGTAGCTCCGTCACCAAGGATGACTATCTGCGACGCACGTCCTTGCAGTATCACTGGAAAAATGCTAACCCTAATAACAACGACCAACCCTACGAATCGTTTGACGAATATCTTTCGTGTTTCAAGTCGAAACGACGCATCAATATCCGACGGGAACGACGCAAAGTTTTGGAAGACGAAAAGATTGTGATTCAAGCCGTGACGGGAAGAGAGATTCTGCAAGTGGACGGACTCGTCGAGCGCATGTTTGAGATTTACCTGTCGACGATTGATAAAATGTACTGGGGACGGCAGTATCTCACTCTGGACTTCTTCCTCAAGCTGGCAGCGTCGGACTTTATTGATAATCTCTGTTTCATGTGTGCGCGATACGAATCATCCGGCAAAGAGCTGCACGCTCGAGACGTCTTTGCAGGAACCTTTAATGTTCTTGGCGACGGAGTGTTTTACGGACGGTACTGGGGCTGTCTAGCGGGAGCAGAAGTAAAGAACCTGCACTTTGAGACGTGTTACTGGTCAGCAATTGACTACTGCATCGCCAATGGATTCAAACGAATGGAGCCTGGAGCTGGCGGCGGGGATTACAAATGGGCACGAGGCTTTGACCCTGCTCTAATACACTCGGTCCACTACATTTGCCATTTTGGCTTGCGAAGAGCCGTCAGCCAATTTCTAGACTACGAGACTGAGAACAACGTTGAGCTTACAGAGTATCTGCTAGAAAAGAGTGCCGTCGGTAGCAAGGCGGCAACAGACAAACAATAAATCTTACACCATACGTATATTTTACCGTTACTCCTTCTACAACAACACTATTATGAACGATATTAATATATCTAGACAGCTTTCGCTGGTGCGCTACTATCCGACCTTGCGTCCTCGTATTGAACATTAAACTCGAGTCGTTCGTTGGAGACCAAATCATCTTTGTAGATGTTTCGGCTACCCCAAACGAACGTACCACGTGCCGATGTGCTGTAGTGGGGCAATGGCTTCTTTCGCAGCACTTGTCTCCTTTTCTCGCCTTCTGTAGGATTCCGAGGCAACCGAGCATTCTTGATAAGGCCCGGTAGTTCCGTTGAGGCCACAACAAAGTTTCTTTCTGGATCGGAAATACGAAAAGCTCCAGTATCGAACTTGTCTCCTACCAGAATGAGAGCATCGCCATGATCTTGCTTTCCACCGTAGCCCAGGTCTTCAAGACCGAGCCAGCCGATATCAAAAGCTTCCAACGAAGGCCGATTCATGGCTTCATTGGCCGCAACACCAAGTGCACAGGGCCCAGAGAAGAGTAGCAATGGCTCGGCGCGAACCTTCCAAGTGTCTACTGGATAGTCGACTCGCTGGCAAATGTCTTGCTCCATGTCGTATAGATCAGCGCGGTCGAGTATGAGATTCACGAGACGCTCCACCGCGCGAACGATAAAGGGATGCCCTGGGGCAGCACCAATGAGTCCGTTCCATAAGCAGAATGGCTCACCGGCGTACTCTCCCACAACATCACGAGGTGCGAAGAAAGACATGGACGGCGTAATAAATGTATCGAGCGTCGTGTCCAGCATGATGTCAACATCGGCGTATATCCCACCCTCCTTCATCAAGACAAGGTACCGAAAGAGATCTGCCTTGTAAGCCCCAGGTATCAATGCATCAAAGGCATCCGCAAAGCGTGAAGGAAAGTTTGTCAGAATGTACTGCTTGGCGGTAACATCATTGTAGAATCGGTATTCCCAACCACTGTTCTTCCAGGAGTTTTGTAAACGGACCAACTCGGGGTAGCGATCCATAGTCATATCTTCAAAATAAGTTTGATGAATGATTCTTGGAATGGACTTTTCGGCCTTGTCCGCAGCGCCATTGCTCTTCACGTTGACATCCATGTATATGTCTGCCCGTTCCGGCGCGTCGGGACCGCGGCACATGAGGGCGCCGTATCCAGATGGACAGACACTGGCGCACTTGTCCAACGATCCAAACAACGGCGAGCGAATGCACCGGGTACACAACCAGCCCGGCTGAGCTCGCTTCTTTCGTAACCTTGATTCCAGTGTAATCTTGCGGCTCTTGACTGGGAACTCGATTCGAGGATCTTGAACGATATCAACCGTGGTAACAGCAGTCTCGTGTTTCGACCCGTACGCGGCGCGATCCGGTTGGGCCGTATCCACAAGCTGAAGAAAGGTGTAACCTTGCGATTCTGATACCATCTGGACCAATTCTTGACCTGATGGAATAATCAGAAGCGATGTCACCTTGCCAGGTTGACAGCATGTTTGCGCGGCAAAGCGACCGTAACCGCAATCAGTCGTGATTTGGTTCCAGTCGCCGGATACCACTCTCGAAGTTTCTACCTCGTCGGTACTCGGTAGAAAGAAGGTCTCTAGAATCTGCGAAGCATCAATGCTACTCGCTCGCTCTAGCTTGCTCAGTACACATCGCAGGTGCGGGTGTCGTGGCGTCGCCGCCAACACACTAATCTGCTTGGTACTACTTTCGGCACTTTTTTCAAACTTGACCACGGCCAGAGGCGCACCGTGTGGCGCTGGGCCGAGGATTCCTTTACCATCCAGCAGTAAGTCTGTCACAGACTGTTGATCAACGGACAAGCGATCACCCGTAAATATGCCACCATACATGTAAACGGCACAAAGAGCCCACAGATGTACCTTGTCGTCAACTGCCAGCATGACATCAAAGGTGTTCAAAAGAGCAGGCGCCACGTCTTCGACCAGTTCTCGCATTTCCGTTTCGTCAAAGGTTAGCGACTTGAAGTGAGATACAAGGGCAGGCCGTTGAAGAGTCCAGTTGTTAAAACTCGGGACAAAGAGGACCCGGGGAACCCCGCAGTTTGAATGCTGCTCTGTAGATTCAAAGAGAAAGGAAGGCAAGATCGTCTTGTCACTACCGCACCCCTTGGGGTAGTCTTCACCAGCGTTGGAAAGAGCGATGAGTGCTCTTGATCGAAGTTCTCGTCGCACCAACATCTCTTTTCGGGCGGCATGCGTTCGAAGACCCAACACATTCTTGGGGTCTAGATCGGGTATTGGAATCTTGAGTCCTAGCTGCTCCAAGGCCTTGGTTTGTTCCCCAAAATTTTGCTCCATGGCCCTTCGCATGAACATGTGATCAATGGTTCTACCCAAGTAGCCGCCTTGGATCGGATGCGCACCAAACAAGGTTCGATATACTTTGAAAAAGTCGTATCGAAACGTGATACACAAGAGCAAGAGCAGCGGAATGGCGATGCGTTTGTGCTTGCCAATAGGTCGGAGAGCGCGAGCAACACTTTCGTTCTGGCGGATTTTGTTAAAGAGCAGGATCAGAACACTCCCGATAGCCGAGAGATTAACCATTCGACCACCACGTAGCTGGTTTCTACCATTGTCATCTTTGGGTGAATACGGTTCGTCTTCGTGGCGCTTGGCTCGACGACGACTTCGAGCGCCCTCACGGAGTCGCGATTTTCTTCGAACGTGGTGCTGATCGCCTAGCCTTAACGATGGGAAGTTGTCTGCAAAGTCAATCACTGACTGTGGCGAAGGAGAGGACCCCGAAGGCGGAGTACTCGGCGCAGTTATGGATGTATTGGAGTCATCCGTGATGCACATACCGGCACTATGATCAGAGGAACCCATGACTGCAATTTGGGCAGAGCTCTTTTTCTTTAGCGTTTCCGAGGAGAGTTTCACGCAAAAGATGTGTGCACAAGCAAGTTATGAATGTGTGAACTACAGTTGAGGGCTTCACAAGAGCTTGTCTCCCATTACCACACACAACTTAAGAGCAGTTGCGATACTTTGACAGAGACATCAGCGGGAGAGGTGAGTCTTGCGTCTTCGCACTCTACAATTTGCTCGCAAGCAGAGACATAGCAGCCTATTTCGGCCGCGTGGTTCTGTTTTCGGCAGGGTGTACTCAAAGACTTGATAGTAGTACGTGGCAATGGATGACTCCTGGCTAAGTGGCTGTAGGTTGTCATCGACTGGAAATTTCCACTTACCAAATTTGGTGAGCTGCACCACCTAAATACCACTTATCGTACTAGAAACAATTACAAAGTAATAGTGCCGTATGGTTTCGCAAGGATGGTAAAGTTTAGTAAAGTTCTTCTAATTACATAAGAGTCTTGTCAACTGAACACCGCCACGCGAGATTAAGTCGACGATGACATACCAAGAGGAATTACAGTAGCGGAAAACTCGGAGTATAACACCCTCGAATAATCATGGTATCTCTACTATCTATCACATCATAGTAGTAAACCGGTAGGTGCTAGCTTTAGTTTACGACGTTGTTCCAAGATCGATTTGCAGAAATTGTACCACTGCAGTAAATGATAGTTATTGCTAGTTATTCGGTCTCGTAGACTAGCTGGATCGACTCGCGGCTGCTGCTCCGACTCTTTTTGGTGTACAGGTCCAACTGTCCAAAGAGTTTCTCACGAGACGATCGCAGCGACGATGGGTTAGTTATCCGGCTGTACACAGACTCTTTAGTGAGCCCAGTCATACCTGTGGATGCGACCAAAACATTGCGATGCACGTCCGAGCAGCGAAAGGCGCCCGTATCCTCTTGGCTCATCTGAATGGTGGAAAGAGTGAATGAACAGTGTTAGATAAGAGATGCACATTGCGGAACTCTTTCAATCAACACTCCAACAAGACAACATTGTCATGCGAATCATACCAGTAGAATGAGAGTCTCTCCTCGAGACACCTCCTTGTCTGAAAGCGATGGATATACTCCAAGTGGAAAGCTTTCCAGAGCGTCGTTACGACCGCTTAATTCTTCATGAGCAGCCATTCCCAAGGCGCAAGACCCAAACAAGCTTTCCTCGGGATGCACTCGGATTTTCCACACGTTCGCCTCCCGACCTGTCGCGCGGCAAACATCTTGTTCCAAAACCAGCAGTAACAAGCCTCCTGCGCCATGATTCGAAATTGCATTGACAAAGGTCTCAATGGCTCGTCCAATGACAGCATTGCCAGCTTGTGATCCAACTAGGCCGTTCCACAAACAGTGATCCAGCGTCGAGTCGTCTCGAGCAGCAAAGAATGAAAGACTGGGCGTCAACAAGGCGTCCAAGTTGGTTTCGAGCATCAAATCGACTGTCGAAAGGTAGAAAGAAAAGCAAGTTAGAGATTGCCAACTGACCAAGGAGTATGGACGACTGTTCCAATGTACTAACTGTTTGCGTAGATACCACCCTCTTTGAAGAGAACCAGTAAACGGAACAAGTTGGATTGGATATCGAATGATTGAATGGAGTCAAAGGACTGTAGGAATCGAGCCGGATAGTTGGCTTGAATGTACGCTCTCGCCGATACTGGTGCATAGAATTGGTAGCGAAAGCCCGAGCTTCGCCAACTGTTTTGCATGCGTACCAGCTCGGGATGGTCCAGTGTCGTGACTGGTTCCGTCCAGAATTGATGAATTACTCTTGGAATTAGACTTTCTTTTCCGACCGGGTAGCTTTTGGTTACCGTAACAGGAACTTTCGGGGGATCCGATTGGTTTTTGGATTCGTTGCACATGATTCTTTCGTAGCAGGGAGGGCATACGGACTCGCAGGCCGACACGGATCCATACGAGGCCGAGTTTAAGCAACGGTGGCAAAGCCAGCCTGGACGACAGGTGGCTGATTGAAGGCGATCCATAAGGAAATCTTTACCGAGAGCCTCCGATCCTCGTTGACTTATAGAAGCAGACTCTAGGATTCGTACATTTTCCCAGTAGAGACGCTCTCGCCCTCTTAGCAGTACTTGAGAGTCAGCAGTGCTATTTGTTGAGGTCCTCGAATAATTGACACGGTCCTCCTCGCGCAACGAGAGAATCTCCTCCAAGAAGCGACTGTAACCAGAGACCTCCTTTCGATTCGATCGCAGCAGCACTAGTGGTAGTCTCAGTCCAAGGGACTCGTGACGAATTTCACGAGCCTGTTCCCCTAAGACGGTATATCTGGCGTGCAACCAGCGGTCCACGCCCCTTCCAAGCACACCTCCCTCGGAGCTGTAGCCATTTCCCACCAGAGTCACCAATATTGGATACAGTAAGACGTAAAACAAAAGAAGGATACCGACGGTAGAAGCAATAACGCGCTTGAGGGCTAGTGGACAATGCAGCCGTCGCCGGCTCTTGTCGCCTTGCTGTCTCTGCACGAGAGTATCTTTCTCTTTGGTTTTCCTCGTTGGACTATCGAGAGCACGAGGAGTTCCGTAACCTCCCACTGCCCGTCGACGCACCGGATGGAGCATGGGGAACGCCTGCTCTGAAGCTCTTATAAGTTTGCCGTATCAGTGTTCATATCATCGTAGACTGGTTATTACCGTCATCGTCGTCGCATCGTCGTCGTCCTGGTTCATGCTAGCATAATATGGTCAATGAACGCGCTCGAGCGTCCACGGTCGCGGAAGACGACGGCGGCATGCAGGCAGCCAGGATGTCTTGTGACATCGTTAGAATTAAAAAGAGGTTATGAATATCAAAGGTCATTTCACTCAACAGCCCTAACTAATAGCTATTTACGGGTAACGCTCGCGACTGACTGATGAATTGAACGTCGAATTACTAGAGATTACGACTAGACTATTTTGCCAAGCGGAACTCTCTGCTATTCGTGGCTAGTAAGCTAGTAGCATGCTGCGAGATAGAGTCGAGTCGGATCAACCCACATGTTCAAGTACAGTTGGTGTCACTATTTTTCTACTATTTCTTACCTGCTGCTGGATGGGGCATTAATGTCTTGCAGGAGCTGGAGCAGCTGCTGATTGAACTGCACATTTGGGCCGACGGTGAAGTGAGTGCCATCCCAATAGTCTCCACCTGAGAGTGCACCCGTCCAGCTAAGGTTGAAGCAGTGGTGCATCATGGCACACGCTTGGACATCGTGTGGGTCCGAAACGGTGCGACTTTCGTAACGTCTGCGTTGGTAAGAGAGTGTCCGTGTGTGAGAGAGAATGTCCACCCTTGCTTTGAAATTTGAAAGAGCCAGCTAGAGTATATCCATGCAGTTGGATTCACTTACCGTCGAGTAGTAGTCTGGTAAATTCCCCGTATACCAGTCTGATCCAGAGCCTCTCGAATAGCCCGCAAGACGACAGGATCACCCAAGTCGTGACCCTTCCACAAGCCCGCGTTGAAGACCAGATAGTCCGGTTTTGGACTCAGCTTGGCCACGTGCTGGCGAATCGAATCCGCCCAGGACGCGTGTTGCCATTGATACATCATGGACGAGTTCGTTTGTATATCAGTAGCTGCTCGCTCTATTGAAAACGCAGTCGATGGATCCCAGTGACCGTGTGTTTCGGCCCGGCCCATTTTGCGAATGAAAGCCACGTGGTTGTTGTTGGCCGTGTCGCTGTAGTATCGATTCTCAAACGATCGGTCCAAATTGATTTTACCCGGTCCTCTGTGACAGTCGCACTTGTCTTGGACGAGACTACTTGAGACATTATAAAAGTCAAGCCAATGGTGGAGGCCCTTGTTGGATAGGATATTGGGCCGATCGGTTTCTTGCACCCACTGGTGAGTGTGAAGGTAGTGGACAAGGCTCACGTATTGGAATCTGGTGACAGAGTCTCCCATGAACGCAATGTGCAGATTGGATGGGACGGAATTGCTGCTATTGGTTCGGCCAGGGCTTTGGGTAGTGGTTACATTGTGATCCACCTGCGAAGAGTTTGCATTGTAGTAACCAGGACTGAGTATCGACGATCTGCTTTTGAGCGATCCTGTAGAAAGAGTGGGAGCCTCTTCAAACCCGAACTGAACGAATCCGAAAAACAGAGATAGCTGATCTGTCATGGCGAAAAACAACGCCACGAACATGACGGGGCGTAGTAGGAACATCGTTCTCATGGTGAATCAGTCAGTTCACCAGGAAGGAGAAAATTGTGAGCCGAGATCAAGCATCGTACTGTAACGAAGCTCAGAGGCGCGTTATTCGCCTCTCCCAAGGGGAAGACATCATGGCATAACTCGAAGAGACATCGTGACGTAGGTGTAGCCGCCAACCCAGTTGCACTTATCCTATAGTCATTAATAATGACCCAATAATATCATGATATCAAAAAACAGAAACCATTGCACTTCTATTATTTTTCCTTTCGTCGACGGACGACGAGTATTCAGTGTTGATTCTAGGAGAATCTGATCACGCCTCGAACCTTCAGTTCTCGGCTGTAGTGTGTCAGGACCCTCGATAGTCTATCTATAGGAAGAGTCAATCAAACTGTTCTTACGATGGGATTAATCAAA